>Ga0315282_10000114_pt1 | contig 158118 bp, 162 predicted proteins | sample YL17G07_20_MG_FD_203693 | JGI IMG/M metagenome (GOLD analysis project Ga0315282, IMG submission 203693) | Sediment microbial communities from Yellowstone Lake, YNP, Wyoming, USA - YL17G07_20 | ecosystem: Environmental > Aquatic > Freshwater > Lake > Sediment | place: USA: Wyoming | collected... | reverse complement strand
GGTCGTGGGCTAGTCTGGTCTACGCTACGCGGCTTGGGAAAGCTCTAAAGCTTCAGGAACCCGCGAGGTCGTGGGTTCAAATCCCACCGACCCCACCACCTAATTTTAGTCCGCGCTCAGCAAAGAAATAACCTAATATACATGATGTCTTCTTCATATGAAGATATTCTCATGTGAGTTGGAAACAATGAAAAGAGGGCTAGCAGATACCTGTTACGGATTCTTCTCCAGCCTTTCCAGTCCAACTAGACTAGCGATAATGGAGAAGCTCAGATCAAGACCGATGAATGTCACCAATCTTGTTGATCTTCTAGGTCAAGAACAGAGTATGATAAGCCACAATCTAAAGCCGCTTGAACGCTGCTCCCTTGTCCATTCTGAAAGAAGGGGCAAGGAAAAGATCTACAGTCTAAACTCAGAGACTATGGAGAAGATATTCAAAGCTGCCGAGAACCATGCAGAAAGATTCTGTCCAGCAAAGGGGAAATGCACCTATTCAAAGTAACTTACGCTCATATGAAAATGGAGTGACCGAGAATGTTCTGTTATCAATGCGAGCAAACAGCCGAAGGTAAAGGTTGCACAAAATATGGAGTCTGCGGCAAATCTCCAGAAGTCTCAGCTCTCCAAGACCTGTTAGTTTATGCGGTGAAGGGCCTGTCCCTTTACGCTCTTGAAGGGAGAAAAGTCAAGGTCAACGACGCCGATATCAACAGATTCGTCTCCAAAGCGATATTCGCAACCCTAACCAACGTAAATTTTGACCCACAGAGGATTAAATCGCTTATTGAGGATACAGTCCGGCATAGGGAAACACTCAGAAAAAAGATCAGGGCGGCTAGAGGCAAGGCGGATATCTCCGAAGGCCAAGCCACCTTCACTCCTGAGAAGACAATTGAAGGCTTGATCAGACAAGGCGAGAAGATAGGAATCTGGATAGACCCAAACCTCAACCCTGACGTCAACTCATTAATTTCGACCCTGATCTACGGAATCAAAGGCATTGCTGCCTACGCAGACCACGCAGCCATCCTCGGCAAAGAAGACGACACAATCTACCAATTTATCCAAGAGGGCTTGGTCGCTACACTGAACCAGAAAGCAACACTTGAGGAAATGGTTGGCTTAGTAATGAAGGCTGGGCAGATTAACCTTCGTGCGATGGAGCTCTTAGATGCAGCTCACACAGGTACCTACGGCGACCCCATTCCTACAAAAGTCCCGCTTGGTACAAAGAAAGGAAAGGCAATTCTTGTATCAGGACACGATCTTGCAGATTTGGAACTGATCCTGAAACAAACCCAAGGAAAAGGGATATACGTCTACACTCACGGTGAGATGCTTCCGGCTCACGGTTATCCAGGCCTAAAGAAATACCCACATTTCTACGGTCATTATGGCACAGCATGGCAAAACCAGAAACGAGAGTTCGCGGAATTCCCAGGAGCTATTGTCATGACGACTAACTGCATTCAACAGCCGCAAGACTCGTACAAAGGCAATATCTTCACCACTGGCATGGTAGGCTGGTCTGGAGTTTCCCACATTGAGAAAAAGGACTTCACACCGGTAATAAGAAAGGCTTTGGAAATGCAGGGTTTTGCCTCTGACACAGACAAGGGCCATGTCACGGTAGGCTTCGGACACAACACAGTGATGGGAGTAAGCGGCAAAGTCATCGAGCTCGTTAAGGCTGGAAAAATAAAACATTTCTTCCTTGTGGGTGGCTGCGACGGATCCAAACCAGCGCGTAACTATTACACTGAGTTCGTTGAGAAGGTACCTGAAGACTCAGTCGTAATGACTCTGGCCTGCGGCAAATTCAAGTTCTTTGACAAGCAACTTGGAGATATTGAAGGAATTCCTAGACTCATGGATGTTGGACAATGTAATGACGCCTACTCAGCTATACAGATAGCACAAGGCCTGTCCCAAGCATTCAATGTTGGAGTAAATGACCTTCCTCTTAGCCTGATATTAAGCTGGTATGAACAGAAAGCAGTATCAATACTTCTAACACTGCTCAGTCTGGGCATCAGGAATATTCGTATCGGCCCAAGCCTCCCAGCATTCCTTACACCAAACGTTCTCGACTACTTAGTGAAGAACTTCAATATTATGCCAATAACTACGCCTGATCAAGATCTCAAAGCGATACTGGGCAGCTAGCAACGCGCATGCACGCCTGAAACCCGCCAATCGGATCAATATTCATGGATAACGTTTCATTTACAAATGGTTTCGTATGCCTTTCTTATTCCATTCTCAAGCCTGATGTCCAAGCCAAGCTCTTCCATAGTCAAGCCTAACGTGGCCACTAGTTTTAGGACGTAGTCAGGCGATAGCTGCAGTTCGTTTATTGTGCCGAGCTGGAAGCATTCGGGCCTATAAGGTGAGGCCAGCAGAGACAGATTATATTTTCCACCCATGATCTTCTCTACTTCTTCTGCTTTGACCTTTGGAGGATATTTGAAGGTCGTCACAACATTGCTGCAGAACTTGTTCGATGAAGTGCAGCCGTCGCATTTACTGCAGTCAGGAAAGATCTCCAGACCCATTCCTATAAGTCCAGACCTCAAGGCTCCGGCAGCTACTTCGTGCATTTGGAATACACGATCAAGACCTTTGGCCAGCATCCACTCCAAAGTCGACCTTACAGCGTGAATCACCAACGTAGGCATAGGCGGTTCACATTCCATCTTCAGCTGCTCCTTCCAGGGAGCCAGATCATGATAAGAACCAAAGATCGGAGTTCTTCGGTCTTCGATGGCTTTCCATCCTTTCCCACTAACAGTTACGAATGCCAAGCCCACTGGTGCTGTCAGGCATTTGTGTGAACCTGAGAAACAGAAGTCAATACCCCAATCGTCAACCTTGACCTCCATTCCGCCCAGTGAGGTTGCACAGTCAACAACGTAGAGCGCATCAGAATTCTTCCTTACAATCTTGCCAATCTGCGAAATATGATTGGCTATGCCCGTGTCGGTCTCCACATGAACAACGGCCACAGCCTTAATATCTGAGTGCTCTTCCAGAAGTGCTTTGACCTTTTCAGGATCAATTGGGATTCGAGGATCTTGCTTGTAGACTATTGGCTCCCCTCGGTAAGATTTCACAACTCTCGGGAAATGGTCTCCCCAATACCCATTTGTCAGGGTGAGAACCTTGTCTCCAGGCTCAACCAAATTGCTCATTACTACATCGAAGGCTATCCTTATGGATCCTGTGACCCCGACCGGCCTGTTTCCAGTCTGAAAGACTCGCTGAAGTAATTCCTGAGTCTCCCCCCAATACTGATGAAACTCCTTTGTGTGAAGATTGAAACGTCTAGTCATTGATCTGAGCGTATTGACATCTGTGTCCGAGATGCCTGTTCCAGTGTTTGTGTACCGATCCAGAAAATGATCATTCATGGACATCGTGCTTACAGAACATATGATTAATAGATATTAGTTTAGATCCATCGTGTTGAGGTTCAATCTTGAGAATCTGCAGAATCAGAATATATGAGGTGACCCTTGACTTCACTCTACCAACCAGCGTATCATATAAGACTTGGACCCGAGTGAACAATCTCCTGACAATAGTCGATACTGACGATGGCTTATCAGGGTACGGCGAGGCGGCCCCGTTCAAACCCATAACTGGTGACAGTCTGGGGGATTCACTGCGGTTTCTGTACTCTGCTGCGAAGAGACTGATTGGGGAAGAACTTTCGAGCCAGGAGGAAATTCGACCAATTCTTGACAAGGTGTCGGGGGATCTGGGATTCTTCAGTTCAACAGGAATGGCCGCTCTGGAATCCGCATGTCATGACATAGCTGGTAAGATGCTTGGGAAACCAATCTACAGGCTCCTCGGCTCAAGTGAGCCGAAGCTTTCCCCGAACACCGTCACAATATATCTTGGAGCAACAGAAGACATCACAGATAGGACTAGAGATTTGCTTGCTCGATACTATGAGCAGGGTCTTAGCAGAATAAAATTGAAGCTCTCAGGAGATCCAGAGCCGGATCTCCATAGAGTGCTGTCAGTTGCTAAGGTCCACACCGGTCTAATAACATTGGATGCAAATCAAGCCTACTCAAATCCCGACATGGCAATTGACCTCTTCAACCGTATCCACGATAGACTCAGCTCTCAAGTAGCTCTGGTGGAGGAGCCTTGTCCGAAAAGAGATCTACGAAAGCTGAAAAAGGTCACCGACAACTCACGAATTCCGATCTTCGCAGATGAGTCCGCAGCAACGCTTGACGACATCAAGAGGATAGTTGAGGACAAAGCTGCCAACGGCATCAATCTAAAACTGCAGAAGGTTGGCGGCATAACCAGAGGATTGGAAGCTGTAAGATTAGCCTCCATGAGCAATATTGAGGTCATGATCGGTTGCATGATGGAAGGAGGAACAAGTATAGCCTGCGGAACTAACTTCGCTACTGGGGTAGATCATATCTCATGCACCGACCTAGACACAGATTTAGAGCTGAGGAACGACGTAATCATTGAGGACTCAAAACCACTCTTCATACTTGGTTCCAGAGTACCATTGGATAGGCCTGGACTGGGAGTTGAACTTGGTAGACTGCCAAGTCCCATTTACACAATAGACTGAACGCATAAATACGAAGCCATTCTTCTGAGACTTGATTCACAAACCGTATTAGCTTCAACAGAGTAAATTTAGGTAGCTGGAGCCAGTAAGATTGTCCAATCCTAATAGCCAAGATAGACTCTCTGACCTTATACACCGACTTGATGTCGCTTATGCTAAGGGCTTGATGAGTCCTGAGGAATACGGAGTCCTAAGGCAAGGACTCGAGGTGAGACTGGCACTGCCAAAGAAGACTCCAAGGAAGAGGCGACATTTCAAACTGACAGTGGCGGCTATTGCGGCTGTTGCGATGGTGATTCTTGTAACAATCCCTCTCGTTCTTAGGTCCACTACCAGAGTTGAACTTGATATTACAGATGTGAAACTAGATCAAGGAATCTTAAGTATGTCCGTTAAGAACACGGGCACAGCAGATGCGCATAATGTCGAAGTTTCGTTGGTTTCCCCAAAGAATCGGACCGTCATCCAGGTTCTCGACCTACTCAAGCCTCAGGATTCACTAAGTGTGTCAAAGAAGCTAGCCATTGATCAACAACAACTTTACGGCATTCAGTTAAATATTGTTGTGAGTTGCAAGGAAGGGTTTGCCAAATCTTACCCGTTCAAGCCCTAACCTACAATTTAGCCCGGCGCTTGCTTGAACCGCCTTAATGAAAAGCGCGCGCTAGCATTGATTGTATCAGAAGCGGTTTCTCGGTAATTAGTACAAAAAAGAGTAGGGGAGAGGGTTGCTCTCACTTATGCGCCAATCTGTCTTGAAACTCCGGCATGTCAGGTCTTTCTAAGAGGACGTTCAGCCAACGATATTCTTGGTCTACCCTTATTGTGACCTCATAGGTCTGGCTGTACCTAGAATAGCTTACGGTGACATTGTATTCCCCTGGAGGCAAATAGACTCGGTAGTAGCCATCCCCATGTGTAGTCGCAGTCTTCTTGAAGGTGCCATCAGCATTGGTGACGGTTATCGTGGCCCAAGGGATCTTTTGTACCACATGTTGGATCTCCATGACAACTTGACCGATCAGCCAAGCTCCGTACTTTATGGGTTTTCCGCTGTAGCCTGGCGGGGGGGTGTACGCGACGGCGAATGTCGGAAGGCACACCGCTAGGTAGACGGTTAGCACCAAAACTACTGCCGGTAGGAGTTTTCTTTCCATTGCTCCACCTCAATAGGTGTCTTGGACTTCAGGATCTGACATATTGTTTGTTGTACAGTAAGCTCAATGGCGAGGTCTAGGAAACTATACCCCACGTTGAACCTGCGCCAATCCTACCATCACCGGCAGGCCATTGGGATTCCTAATGCTTTCAACATCATGACCATTTGTCTCTTGGCAAGATTGATCCCCAATCCAGGATAGCCCACGGACCTCTTTTGGTCAGGATCGAAGCGGGATGCCTTTCCTCAGCCGCTAATTGTTCCTCTATTGAACGTATGCTTGAGCTGTTCTCTCCAAGTCTGGGATTATCTGGGGCAGATCCGGTTTACCGCTGTCAAGGAATCGTTCTAGTCTCTTCTCCCCAAAGCCCTTAACGACGAACTCAGTAGCTGGATGTTTCTCTCCTAAGGTTCTCTTAGAGACTTGAAAGGAGAGTTCTCTGACTTCACGTTCATCCAAGTGCCCGAGCGAGTGCAGATACTCATGAAGCAGTATTGAGAATATGTATGAGTTTATCTCTCGAAATGAGTTGCCTGACTTTATGACGGCATTCAGTAGTTTTCTATTCAAGACTATTGCGTTTGAGCCAACTTCATGAAACGCGCCAACTTGGTTTGGGAGGTCTGCGAGAACGAGCATCAGTCCCACTCGTGCTTCAGCAAGGGTCTCTTTGACGGCCCTCTTGATCAGTGTAAAGATATCGCTGAAGTCCTTGCCCTTATCGAGGCTTTCAACGTATTTTGAAATACCATTCATGTATTTTGTCGCTTCCTGGTTGTCTCACGATGGGAGACTGGATCCAGTCACTTTTTGTTACTTAAAGTAACAAGACCTACTTATGAACTTTCCCCAGGCAACCCACTGCCATCACCCAGATGCCTTATCCGCGTGGTACGAGCTTCTAACAAGAGGCCCTGAGAACACATATTTGAAACCTAATCTCTCAGCCTCATTCCTGTAACGATCGAATACCTCAGGCCTGAGGTATTCTGCTACAGGAAAATGACGTTTGCTCGGCTGAAGATATTGACCGACCGTCACGATGTCGACTTTCACGGACCTGAGATCCTTCAGAGTCTCGAGAACTTCGTTTTCGAACTCACCGACACCCACCATCAAGGATGACTTGGTATAAACAGTCTGTGCAAGCATCTTGATGATTTTAAGAACCTTGAGTGAAGTTTCATAACTTGCCTTCGCATCTCTCAGCGCACTCTGTAACCTCTTTACCGTTTCAATATTATGTCCAATTATGTCGGGCTTGGAGTCTACGACCATCCTTAGGGATTCGAGGTTACTGTGGAAGTCCGGTATCAGGACTTCAACCTTGGAGGCGGGTGATCTCTTTTTGATCTCTCTCACACACTTTGCGAAGTGTTCAGCTCCTCCGTCAGGAAGATCGTCTCTATCAACGGAGGTGATCACTGCATGTTTTATTCCTAGATTCTTGACGGCTTCAGCAAGTCTGAAAGGTTCAGTTGAATCCAAGGGGCTCCCTACCCTCGCGCTCTTGACTGCACAGAAGTGACAGGAACGTGTGCAGAGATCTCCTAGAATCATGAACGTAGCTGTTCTTCTTCCCCAGCATTCTGTTGAGTTTGGACAGTGAGCTTCTTCACAAACCGTATGAAGATTCATTGTTCGAAGCGTTCTCGCAACATCAAAGTAGTCATCAGATCTCCTGAACTGAACTCTAAGCCAGGCAGGTTTACGAGATTGGGGCCGGTCTCTGAGCCCAATAACTCTCTGATTCACGGAAAGGTTCCTCATTATGCCGGAGCTTGAGCCCACTCACTATCAGGAGCCGCGATGCACGTATTCACTGTGCTTAGGACGAATGCCAGGCGCTCCTGACCTTAGGCCAAAGACTGGCCAGATATTCGGTGTTTGATGTAAGGTGCTTCATGCTCCTTCTTCTTATTTGAAAGCTTCTCCACGAGTGCAAGTCCAGGTTTTACGTCACTCAGGGGTTTAGATTCAATTACGCCTGCGTCAATAGCGCTCTTGAAGACCTCCTCCCCGATCGCTGAACGGACCAAGACGCTTGTCCAGCCTTTGGGCGACCCAACCGCTCCCACTGATATGTCTGACAGTTCAGAGCAGAAGTCTTGGCATTTGTTGCATCCTGGTAGAGCATATGAACCCAAGTCTTGGACGGGAAGGTCCATCAGGATCTTTTCGCCTGCAGAGAGGCTGAATCTTCCGCTCTTTATATCAACCTTCTCAATCTGTTGTAAGGGTATCTGATTCTTGGTCTGGACGAAGTCTAGGAAGAGGCTATTGAATTTGAAACTTTCGAAGCAGAATAACCCGATCGCAAGTTTCACGCGCTCGCCAAGCTTTCTATGACCAAGAGGTGATGTTGTCAGCCGCCTTAAACCTTCAATCTGGCACGGCATACCCACGAAGCCCAATTTCGCATTCGGATATCCTGCTGCTGCCTCTGCGAGGCCGCTGACACTCGCTCCCGAGGTGTACTTGGATCGTGCAGTCCTGTAGAGTTCGTCAAGGCTACTTGAGACGTACGGTTTGGGCCTCCATATCTCTTTCTCGCGCATACCTGTGGTTACGGCCTGATCAACGAACTCTCTGGAGAGGGCATGGGCCATGATGCTGGTTACTGCACCGCTGTCCTGGGCGATCGAACGTATTTTTGAGTCTGTTGATCGCACTGAGTAGGCTCCGCGGATCACGCCAGTTGATTTCTCTTTCTCCGTTCTTGTGCGTCCGAAAAGGAATTCTTCGATATCATCTACGGGTAGTTCAACTCTTGGACAGCCATGATAGCATAAGCCACAAAGGACACACATTCCCTTTATTGTTGGTTTCTCATCATCGGTTGGCAAAAGAACATTTACTGGACACGAGGCAATGCATGTTCCACAGAACATGCAGAGATCTGGCGTAACGACCTCTTTGTAGAGGGTCCCCCAGATCTTAAGTTGAGGACTGGCCAATCTCGAAAGCACCTATTCTGTTCAAGCTCGAAGATTTATAGTGTGAGAGAATATTCAGCCCCTTAAAGCTTTTGAACATCCAACAGATGCTACTTCTGCCTAAGACAAAAGAATAAGACATTAACTTGAGACTTCTAAATGAGTCCAGCACCTTAATACTGCATTAGAGAAATGCGAGGAGGCGACAAGGAACATGGCAGATGAAGAAATGGTAGTAACCCCCTGGGAAGTCGTCGGGGAGATTGACTATTCCAAGTTGATGGAGCAGTTTGGAACCCAACCATTGAGCGAAGATCTGCTCAACAAGTTCAGGAAGCACTCTGGTGAGCTCCATATCCAGCTAAGGCGAGGCATCTTCTTTTCTCATAGGGATCTTGACTGGCTACTGGAAAGATACGATGCTGGCGAGAAGTTCATTCTATACACTGGTAGGGGGCCTTCAGGCAATGTCCATTTGGGCCATGTTATTCCCTGGCTTTTCACAAAGCACCTTCAAGACATTTTTGACGCTAGACTTTACTTCCAGCTGACAGATGATGAGAAATTCCTTATCAGTCAGAATCTGACCCTTGAGGATACCCTTCATTTGACTTATGAGAATGCTCTTGACGTCTTGGCTTCAGGCTTGGATCCGAAGAAGACCTTCCTGATATCCGATGTCAAGAACGTTCAGACTCTTTACAGGATAGCTGTCGAGGTCGCGAAGACTGTTACTTATTCAACTGCGAAAGCCGTCTTCGGCTTTAAGGAAAGTTCAAACATAGGCATCCTCTTTTTCCCGGCAATACAGGCTTCGCCCTGTTTTCTCGAGTCCGCTACTTCAGGTAGGAACGTACCTTGCCTCATCCCTGCTGCAATAGATCAAGATCCGTACTGGAGGATAGCCCGAGACGCAGCACCTAAACTTGGCTATTACAAGCCTGCACAAATGCACTGCAAGTTCCTTCCCGGGCTTGGAAAGGGTGGTAAGATGTCTTCTTCTATGCCTGAAACATGCATATTCACGATCGATCCACCGAAGGTCGCTGAGAAGAAGATAATGAATGCCTTCACCGGAGGAAGGTCTACGGTTGAGGAGCAAAGGAAGATCGGCGCCAATCCCTATATATGCCCGATCTATCAATACGAGCGCTTTCTTTTCGAGCCTGACGATGTGAAGCTCGCCGAGATAGAGAATACCTGCAAGAGCGGCGGACTTCTCTGTGGAGAACATAAAGCCAAACTTGCCCCAAAGGTCATCAAGTTCCTGAAAGAGTATCAAGAAAGAAGAGAGAAGGCAAAGGACGTCGTCTCCGGCTGCTTCATCGATTCATGCGACAGAAAGCTTCAGGAAGCCCTAGGATTGGAGAGATTTTGAGGTACCGCCTTCCTAAGGGAATGCGCTACTCAACCCTAGGTGAAAGAGAGGACTTCTACAGTGACGAGTTCAGGCTTGACAAAGCCTCTAAGTGGCTCAGCAGACGCGGCGGACATAGTGTCTTCGCTGTAATCATCGGAAGGCACACCAAGATCTACCCAAGGAAGTTCGCCCAAAGTTACTCCAAATCGATCCTCATAGACGATTACAGTACACTTCAGGAAGTTAGGAATCTAATCTTGGAGTTTGTGCCAGAGGCGGTTTACTACGACAGGAACATATACAGCAAGGGCAGCGGAAGCACAAGGAAGATCCTGGGCCAAGAGCTGGCATTTGATCTTGATCCAGAGAACGTGACATGTCCTATACATGGGTCACTGAAGGACAAGATGCACCGTAGGCAGGGCCTCAGCTTCTGCATATTAGAGTTCAAGAAGATCAGGGAGAAGACCCTTGACCTTCATGAGAGGCTCAGCAAAATGTTCAATGAGGTCTCTGTCGTCTATTCGGGTAGAGGATTTCACATACACATCTTTGACGCAGAGACACTTGTCTGGACGCGAAGACAGAGAAGAAAGCTAGCCATGCAGATCAAGAGAGAGGGCTACCCCATAGATGAGTGGGTTACAACAGGGGGGATGCGCCTTATCAGACTCCCCTATTCATTGCATGGGATGGTTTCCAGGATAGTATTACCTGTTAACATTGCACAACTTGAACGATTCGATCCGCTTACGAGCAGTATTGCCGCTCCTAGATTCCTGCGGAGAAGCTAGCGGCGACGTCGTGCCTTCTTCTTAGGTTTAGCCTTTTTCTTGGCGGGCTTTTTCGCGGGTTTCCTTGAAGGTTTCTTTCGTGCCACTTTCCTAACGGGAGCTGGCTCAATCGGAGCTGTAATCTCGGGTTCCACTTCCGCTTCTTCCAGAACCTCTGCTGCCGCAACCTCTTCTCTACCGTAATAATAGTACTGCTTCTTCTTCTCTTCATAAGGTTCCATCAGTACATCCCCGATTAGAGAATAGACCTGTGCTTTGATAAAAGGTTGAGCGTCAGTCAGGCAAGACAAACGCCATCAATCTCAGCCCCACACTTCGGACATTTTGAGTCTTTGATCCTGTTCTCCAAGATCTCAAACCCGTACCTATGTATCAGAGTCTCGTTACATTTGTAGCAGTAAGTGTTCTCACCTTCTTCACCTGGGACATTGCCCTCATAGACGTACCTGAGCCCCTCCTCAAGCCCAACTCTTCTTGCCATTCTGAGGGTTGAGGCGGGGGTACTTGGTATATCTAGAAGCATATACATGGGATGGAACTGGGAGACATGCCAAGGGATCTCCTCATCCACATCCTTTATGAACCTGGCTACCTTCCTCAGGCCATTCTCTGAGTCATTTAGCCCTGGAATTACTAGAGTCGTTATCTCGATCCATATCCCAAGTTCTTTGTGCAGCTTGATGCTGTCAAGAATAGGTTGCAGCCGTGCTCCACAGTTCTCTCGGTAAAACTCCTCTGAGAAGCTTTTTAGGTCAATATTCGCCGCATCAAGGTACGGCTTGATTTTTCTAAGCGCTTCCTCGGTTATGTAGCCATTTGTGACAAAGATGTTCTTTATTCCTTCCTTGCTTGCAAGATGCGCGGTTTCGTATGCGTACTCAAAGAAGACAGTTGGTTCAGTATAGGTGTAGGCTATGCTCTGACAGTGGTAACGTTTGGCGGCTGAGACAACTTCTTCCGGAGGAAAATACTCCCCAAGTATCGGCCCGAAGTTCTTGGGCATCTGAGAGATCTCATGGTTCTGACAGTTCTTGCATCTGAAGTTGCAGCCCACAGTGGATATCGAATAGGTTGACGTCCCCGGATGGAAATGGAACAGTGGTTTCTTCTCAACAGGATCAAGACCTGTCGCAGCTGCCTTGCCATATACTAAGGTGTAGAGTCTTCCAGACTCGTTAACTCTGACCCCGCATATGCCGCGTTTCCCAACCTGGATTGTGCAGCGCTGGCTACAGAGACCGCACTTCACCGCGGATTTGTCTAAAGGAGTGTAGAACATGGCCTCCTTCTTGCCGGAATCTTTCATGGGTTGAAGGCCTTCTTACAGGGATCATGGATTGAACTTAACAAAGAAGTTAGGATCAGATCTGCTTGAAAGGCACTTTCCAGAAATGGTCTATTCGCTAACTTCTATAGCCTGAACAGGGCAGGATGTGACACAGGCCATGCATAGTATGCAGTCTTTTGCTCTTACAGGCACGGACTTCTGAGAGTCCGGATATTCCGGTAGCTTCTGCATCTCGAAGACATTTACGGGACATACTCCAACGCATGTAGCACTGCCGTTACATTTCTTCCAATCAACTTTTACGCTCGGCATCATCAAACCTCTGTGGTACTCATCACAGATTAAGTGCTTGATATAAGTGTGACTAAGATCTTCTGAAAATGGAACTACGATTTCCTTGCTTTCTTCTTGAAGAATAGCCAATTCTTAGGATCTGTCTTGGGTTTCAATTTTATGAGGCAGTAGTCTCCTTTCAGTTTCTCCCCATCTAGGGTGAAGATTATCTTGTTCTCATCCACCCCGAGGATTTTGAAAGTTCCTTTGTCCCAGATCTGAACCTTTCCAGCTCCGTATTCCCCCTCTGGGATGATCCCCTCGAAGCCTGCGTAAGCTATCGGATGATTTTCCGTCCGGACAGCTAGTCTCTTGAGGTTGGCCTGTAAAGGCGGACCTTTCGGCAATGCCCAGCTCCTAAGCACACCATCCATCTCGAGGCGAAGGTCATAATGAAGATGGGTGGCCCGGTGCTTTTGGATTACATAGATCCTTGAACTTGATGAGAGACTAGCCGTACCAGCAGGTTCGCCGGTCTTTGTGAGGTCTCTCTTGTTAAGGTATTCTTTAAGGCTCATGTGAAGGATCCCCTTTACTTGAGCTTGAATGCTGACGGACAGATCTTGTTTAATGGGCACTCAGGACAGAGCGGCTTCCTCGCCGTGCATACCTTTCTTCCATGTTCTATGATTCTGCAGGTAATGCTAAACCAGAGCTCTCGAGGAATTAGCCTCATCAGGTCTCGCTCGATCTTCTCCGAGTCATCTGATTTTGCCAAACCAAGCCTTTTGCTAACTCTTGCCACATGAGTATCGACAGCAATCCCCTCAATAATGCCGTATGCGTTTGAGAGCACTATGTTCGCGGTCTTCCTACCTACCCCGGGTAAGCTGGTGAGTTCTTCCATAGTCTTTGGAACTTGGGAGTGGAATCTATCAACAATCATTCGACAAGCGTTTCGTATGTTTTTGGCCTTGGACCGGTAGAATCCTGTAGATCTTATGACGCTCTCGAGTTCCTTGAGGTCACTATGGGCATATTCTTCCGGAGTCCTGTATTTTCTGAAGAGATCTCTGGTAACCAAGTTTACTCTCTCATCAGTACATTGTGCCGAAAGCATCGTTGAAATCAGCATTTCTATAGGATTCGAGAATTTGAGGGCAACTTTCGCTTCTGGATAGGTCTTTGTGAGAATCTCAGTAATTCTGCTGACTCTTTCTTTTCTAAGTTGAGTATTCTTCTTGGCCATTGGACTCTACTAGATTATTTGACACCATTGCTCTATCAAGCTTGTCCAGGCCTCATCTTGATAATGACTTGGGATTACGGAGAGTTGGGAATCCTAGAAGCCTAGAATAAGTGGGTAGTGAGACCACGAATGCTATAGGTATTTCCTGATTACAGCTTCTATATGGTTCTTTGGAACTGCACCGACGATTCTCTCGGCAAGAGTAGCATCTTTGATTATCAGCAGAGTTGGAATGCTCACTATGTCAAATTTCGTGGCGGTGACGGGATTATCATCGACAGCAAGCTTGGCAAACAAGACTTTTTTTGCGTATTCTTTGGCCAACTGATCGATTACAGGCGATATCATTCTACACGGCCCGCACCATTCAGCCCAGCAGTCGACAACGACCACCCTATTTTTCTTGATCGTTTCATCAAAGTTAGCATCTGAGATCATTAACGGTCCTGAAGGAGCTTCAGCCTTCCTAAGAAGCTCGCTCATCTTCTTTGCTCGGATAAGCTCCAATTCATCCATCTCATTCACTCTCTAACAAGTGACTTGAACTGAATGGATTCACCCTCAGTCCTAGTCTTGGTTCTTACGTCTTTGAAGATGCTTGAAAGTTTATCTCAGATGACTGCAAGGAATTGTTGAATCGGTGGGACATATGCCGAAGGAGTACGAGGGATTCACGATCTTAGGGTTGATATTGATTGTTCTTGGACTCATCATGATAGTACTTCCATTCATCTCAAAACTGCTTCCGTCCTTTGAAAGGATCCCATCAATAATCTGGTGGACGTATCGAAGCGACAATTTCTACTTCGCAACATCACCAATTCTCATCATAGTTTCAGTAGCGTCACTACTGCTTTTCATCTTCGGCAGATACCTTAGATGCTAGACTTATGAATGGAGGTACGTATCCTGCGACCAGGAGACCTAAATCAAAGAATCTCGCAGAGGCTGGGAGATAGATCTAGATGGACCATCAAATAATAGGAACGAACGATTTCAAAGCTCGGTATTCCAGAGCAAAAGAGATCATGTACGAAAAAGATGTTGACGCCCTTTGCCTCACACCTTCATCTGATATGCTCTACTTTACAGGTTTCCAGACAGAGCCTTCTGAGCGAATCCTCCTGTGCATACTGCCAAGGTCAGATGAGCCACGATTCATAGTACCCAAGCTCTATCAGGAGCAAGTCGAAAGAGAAACCTGGATAGACGACGTGAGGGTTTGGAGTGAAGAGGGCAAATTAATCATTCAACTCAGAAATCATCTTAAGGAGCTTGAACTATTTTCTGGAAAGATAGCGATTTCCGACAGACTGTGGACTAGACACTATAGGTTCCTGCAAGAGACTGCCCCGAAGGTTAGGTTCACTTGGGCTTCGGAGATAGTCAGCCAAATTCGGATGCTTAAGTCGAGAAAAGAGATCTACCTGATGGAAGAAGCAGCTAGATTCGCCGAATGGGCTTTGGAGGCCACATTATCTGATTGTATTCAAGGAAAAAAGGAATGCGAATTAGCGGCCAAGCTGGAATATCAAATGCGAGTACGTGGGTCTGAGGGTGTTCCCTTTGAGACGATTGTGGCGTCTGGTCCAAATAGCTCAGTTCCACACTACTCAAATGGCAGAAGACGAGTCAAGATTGGCGATCCCTTAGTACTTGATCTTGGGGCAAAGTTCGGCCACTACTGCTCGGACCTGACAAGGACTGCAATAATTGGATATGCAAAACCCAAGATCAATAAGATCTATGATCTGGTTCACCAAGCCTACCAGAAGGCGGTTGAGACCGTTCGTCCTGGAGTTACCGCTGCGGCCATTGATCAGGCAGCGAGAGGAGTCATAATTGAGGGTGGACACGGGGAACAGTTTATTCATCGAACCGGCCACGGTATCGGGTTAGACGTACACGAATCCCCGTATGTTCATGAGAAAGACCAAACTGTTCTTGAGATCGGGATGACCTTCAGCATTGAACCAGGCATATACCTTCCCGGACAATTCGGCGTAAGGATCGAGGATGTCGTTGTTGTTACAAAGAATGGATGTAGGACACTGACAAAGTATCCGACCGAGATGACCGTCTTCGGGATTAGGGCCTCGAATGGGTTTGACAGGAGCAAATGCGAATCTCCTAGAGGATATTCTCGAGCTCACTCAGTGAAGTTATCACATAATCCGCGGCTATATCAGAGTTCCAGTCTCGCCTGTGGACAAGTACGGATTTCATTCCCGCATTCTTCGCCCCAGCAACATCAGCGAATGGCTTGTCACCGACGAAGATACAATCCTCTGGCTTGAGACCAAGCTTCTCTGCGGCCACCAATAAGGGTTCAGCGCTAGGTTTGGTTTCTTTTGTTTCCTCTCCTGAAACCAACGTCATATTGAAGAGATATTTGAAGGGCTGGATTTCTATCCGGTATCTTTTCATCCCCGGCACCTTGTCAGTGTCTGATACCAAACCCAAAAGGTAACCTTTCTTCTTCAAATAATCCAGCGTGGGGAGCGTGTCGGGATAGGGTTTGGCGGCCAAAGCGTAGGCAAGCCAGTACTCCCTGGTCAGTCTCTGGATGAGATCAACCGTCATCGACACATTTGGGGCAACTTCTTTGACGAGCCTCTGCCACCAATCATCTCTATCGTAGAGGAATTTCCTGTTCATCTCATCATCGAGCTTTGAGATTTCGACGAGAAGGTCTTTCTCATCGACTTGGACTCCCTTCTCGTTCAGAAATTGGCCAAGAAGTCTGCAGACCGCAGAATGCGCCCCTATGTGACCTTGAACAGAATCAATCAGGGTCTCATCAAGATCAAAAAGCACTGCCTTGACTGATAGCTTGTCGGGAGCGTTGATCTTGGGCAGCACTTTTTTTGAAGATCTCCATTCATAGTCTATTTGGAAGGAAGCCTATCTTCCGAAGCTCCCTCCTTAATTTCTTTTCGCGGAGCATCATCTCTTTTGACGCGAATTTCCTTTGCCAATTCTCGGCAAGACTTTCTACGCCTTGACTGAAATAACCCATGTTGACAAGCGTCTTGTTACTTCTTCGGTAATTCCATAGTAGTCTACCTTTGGCAGGCATTCTATACCTGTTCTTGTGCATGACCACATTTGTATTCCATCTTGGCCGGACTGTAGATTTCTCCGCGGAATAGCCGATGCACAAAAGCAGAAGAGGTAGAACGTTCCTTGGAAGGGATAAAAGCCTAGATATCTCTTGGATGGCCTTCCAGTGATATATTGTGAAGACAGAATTCAGACCGAGCGACTCCGCAGCGATAACCATGTTCTCTGCTGCAAGTGAAGCATCGATTACACTGTGAATAAGACCGGTGACCTCGCCTAAGTAACAGTCCATTCTTAGCGACTTGAACATCTTGAGTGGCCGGGCTACATCGGAACAGACGAATATCCATATGGGAGCTGACTGCAAAACCCGGTTCTCAGTTACCAGATTCAGTATCTCTCTGCGTTCTCTCGTGTCATTGACCAGTATGAAGCTGTAGAATTGGGTTCCACATGAGGTTGGAGCTCTCTGTCCTGCTTTTACAATTGTCTTGATAATATCTCCTGAGACAGCCCTTCGATCGAATCTTCTTACACTTCGCCTTTTGAGAATCAGAGACAACTGAGACGCGTTATTATGCTTGGTCAGATTCATCACATCTTAGGTTTCTTGTGAGATATTGGCCAGAAACCTATATCAAGACAAAGTAAATAACAACATGCGAGCTGGGTCGGTAGTTCAGCTGGGCTAGAACGTCCGCCTTACACGCGGAAACCTGAAAGGCCGCAGGGTCGGGAGTTCAAATCTCCCCCGGCCCACCATGACTTTGATTTGTTTCGGGTGTCTGTGGAAAGGGCAGGGGATTCGCGCGCGATAGAAAATCCTTGGAAGTTCTCACGATTGAAAGTCAAGTTCTATGGTGGCGTAAGTGAGATCGGCGGAAACAAGATTCTGCTTGAAGATTGTGACACAAGAGTCTTTCTCGATTTTGGCATGAGCTTCTCTGATAGAGCTAAGTTCTATCATGAGCCTTATCTTTCGCCAAAAGACGAGAGAGGCCTACTGGAGTTCGGCATTCTGCCAGACTTGAAAGGCATTTACTGCTTTGATGAGTCTGAGGCAGCGATTGATGCAGTCATCTTGTCTCACTCCCACAGTGATCACGCATCATGTATACCATTCTTGAATAGAACGATCCCGGTCTACTGCGGGCAAACTACGGCATCGCTTCTTAGAAGCTTGAGCGAGGTAAGAATCAAAAGCTTCGAGACAGATATTCGAGAACTCAAGATCAATACGTTCAGAACAGGCGACAAAATCAGAGTTGGCAGCCTAGAGATTGAACCAATTCACGTTGACCACTCAGTCCCCGCTGCATATGGATTTGTAATCCATACCTCCGAGGGAACAGTAGTCTATACAGGCGATCTCAGAGTCCATGGTACCAAGGCTCAGATGACCCTTGACTTTGTAAAGAGGGCTGAGGAAGCAAAACCCGCGGTTATGATATGTGAGGGTACCAACATCACCGGCGCAGACGTCTCAAGTGAAGATGAAGTCAAAGCAAAGATAGACAAGGTGGTTAGTGGAACCGACAAGCTTGTCCTGGCCGACTTCTCCTACGCTGACATTGACAGATTTCGAACCTTCTACGAAGTTGCAAAGGGAAACAGGAGACAACTCGTGATATCAATGAGACAGGCATATGTCTTCGACAGACTGAAGCATGATGAGGGATTGGACATCCCAGAGATAGATGACGAAAACCTTCTGATCTTTCAGAAGAAAAAGAAGAGGTACTACAGGTGGGAGGAAGAGATTCAGTCTCATTTGAATGTCAAGGATTCCAGTGACATCAAAGGCATGCAGGGGGAAGTCATCATGGTCTGCGGCCTATTCGACCTGAAGGAACTCATAGATATTCGACCCGAATCCGGTAGCAACTTCATCCATTCTTCATCTGAACCTGTCAATGAGGAGGGAGAGCAAGAGTTTAACAAGCTCCTCAATTGGCTAGATCACTTTGGACTTCCCCTTTACCAAATACACTGTTCAGGACACATAATGCCAAACGAGTTGAAAGGCATAATATCCAAGATCCGACCTGGAACCGTTCACCCGATACATACTGAGCACCCTGAGCTGTTTGCAAAGTTTCTGGGCCGATACGCAAGAATTGTACTGCCCAACAAGCAGACTGGCAGATAATCACATAACATTAACAGACCGGCTAGCGCGCCCTAATGAGGATAATTGATTATTCAGACCACATCTTAGACCACAATGCCTATCATACAATGAAATCATATCTATCACAATACACCCAGAGAAATAGGTACTTCAGGTGAGGCTGTTGAGGTGCAGAGTGGGATTTGCATATCTGGTCTTGATGATTTTAGTGTTCACTCTCGTCACTCAAATGGCAACTGTGGAAGCGAGTTCTCAAGAAGAACAATACCCTGTTAGACAGACCCTTCGAGAATATGTTAGGGCAATGAATCAGAGGTCGCTGGAAGATATTGTTGCACTTTACGCCAGTGACGGCAAATTTGTTGATGAGACATTTGATGAGACATTCTCGGGTTCTTACAGGTTGCGCGAGTTATACGATGGCATCTTTGAAACCAATCCTCATCTCGTTTTCACTGCGTTTCCGTGGAGAGTAGAGGTTGTGGGTGATGATGCGTTTGTTGATTGCTCTTGGAGCTTGGTCGGCAATGTAGGCGTCTACAACGGAATGTACTACATTAGCATGTCTAAGACATCGCTTGGGTGGAAGATCACAGAGATAGACGCCCACATCACAGTCATACATAATTACTATCTGCCATACGTGTTTACCCCATAGGAGCAGGGTTTTTGCGCCTTCAAGATTAAGCCTTAGTATTCAGGCTCTGCTCACGTTCCTACGTGAATTTATGAAAAAGCTAATCAACAGTCTTGAACCATTGAACTTGTTGTGACCACGTTCACGTTCACAGGTGAATCTAGATTGGACATCATCCAAGTTGCAGAACGTGCGAACGCTGCAGCTTTGAGAATGAGCAGCCTCACCAGAGAGGTAAAGAATAGAGCTATCCTGACTATTGCTGAAGAGATGGATCGGAATAGGCGTCAACTGGTAGAAGTCAACGCAAGAGATGTTCAGGATGCGACGGAGGCTTGCATTGCAGAGCCCTTGGTCAAACGGCTCAAGCTTGATGATGCAAAGATAAATGAAATTATGAATGCCCTGAGATCACTGGTCCAGCTTGAGGATCCTGTTGGGAAGACCTTGCTTTCAATTGAGATGGATCGCGGGCTTGAGCTCTACAAAGTGACCTGCCCCCTAGGGGTTATAGGCGCAATATTTGAATCCAGACCAGATGCGCTAGTTCAAATCTCCAGTCTATGCATCAAGTCTGGCAACGCCGTTATCCTGAAAGGAGGGTCAGAGGCTTCAAGGACTAACAAGTATCTGACAGAAATGATCAGAAAAGCAATAATACAAACTGGGGGAATCCCTGAAGATGCGGTCCAGCTTATCGAGACAAGAGAGGACATCGCAGAATTACTCAAGCTGGACGAGTTTGTGGACCTGTTAGTTCCTAGAGGTTCAAACTCACTCGTCAAGTACATCAAAGAGAACAGCAAGATCCCAGTTCTGGGCCATGCAGAAGGAGTCTGTCATGAATATGTCGATGCAGATGCAGATCTGGCCATGGCGGTGGAGATCTGTTATGACGCGAAGGTTCAGTACCCTGCTGTCTGCAACGCTATGGAAACGCTCCTTGTGCACAGAGCAATCGCAGAGGACTTCCTTCCCAAAATGACCCAGAGATATAAGGATGCAAAGGTGGAGCTCAGAGGCGACTTGAGAACGAGGGATATACTGCCCGAGATCAAGGAAGCTACTGAGGATGACTGGAGCACAGAATATCTTGACCTGATACTATCGATAAAGGTCGTAGATTCACTTAAGGAAGCAATAGACCACATAAATCATTATGGTTCACATCATACAGATGGCATAGTAACCCGAAATGAAGAAAACGCTAGAAGATTTCTGAACGAGGTCGACTCAGCAGTCGTCCTACATAATGCTTCAACAAGATTCAGTGATGGCTACAGATTCGGCTTCGGCGCAGAGGTCGGAGTAAGTACTGAGAAGATACATGCCAGGGGCCCGGTGGGTCTTGAGGGCCTCGTCATATACAAGTACATCGTTGAGGGGAACGGCCAAGTCGTGTCAACATACCTAGGAAAGAACCCAAGATCGTTCACTCACAAAAGACTGGATAGAACTTGGACCGTCTAGGAGCATGAAGAAAGCCTGAGAGTGAACTCTTTGAAGAGGGACTTTGAGCAGGTCAAAAGAATAGTCATCAAGATTGGAACCTCGGTTCTCACAAAGTCAGACGGGTCCCTTGACAAGAAATACATGAGAGAAATCGCTGGCCAAGTATGCTCCCTTGCCAAGAAGAAGAAAGAGGTGATCCTGGTAAGTTCCGGCGCCATAGGCTCAGGACTGAAAGAGCTTGGATTGGAAACTATGCCCAGAGACATACCAACAAGACAGGGGGCCGCAGCAGTAGGTCAGAGCATACTGATGGAAGCTTGGCGAGAAGCCTTCAGAAAACGTGGTTCAAAAGTCGCTCAGATACTTCTAACCTATGAGGCATTCTCAAATAGAAGAACATACCTGAACCTCAGAAATTCAATGTCCAATCTTGCAAAATATGGCGTAATCCCGATAATCAACGAGAACGATCCCATTGCGGTCCATGAGATCGAGGCTACTTTCGGTGACAACGATAAACTATCAGCTTTGGTAGCAGCCAAGGTTGACGCTGAACTGCTTATTCTCCTGACTGACGTCGATGGGTTGTATGATAGGAATCCAAAACGCAAGGATGCAAAACTCATTCCTGAGATAACAGAGATCACTCACACAATCGAGAGAATTGGCGGTGAGCCGGGTTCATGGAGGAGCAAAGGCGGTATGAGGACCAAGATTGAGGCGGCCAAGATCTCGGTAAAATCCAACTGCAACATGGTCATAGCAAATGCTCATGAGAAGAATGGGGTCACAAGGATCCTTCATGGGGAAGAGGTAGGGACGCTCTTCCGAGCCTCAAAGAACAGTTACACGAACAAAGAGAGATGGATAAGATTCTCGAAAAGTCATGGCAACATAATGATCGACAAAGGCGCAAAGGACGCTCTACTGAGAGGGGGAAGCCTTCTGCCCTCAGGAATCCTCGAGGTAAAGGGAGAGTTCAATGAGGGCGAAGTCGTTACAATTGCCCATATTGATCAAGAAATTGCCAAGGTAATTGTGGATTATTCATCTGAGGAGCTGCTGAAGATCAAAGGCAAACAGACAGACCAAATAGAGAAGATTCTTGGATACAAGAATTACGACAATATCTTCAGAAGAGAGAATATGGCGCCAATATAGGAATGATGGACGCAATAGACTAGGGAATCATCTCACAACTGTTGTATCTTCCATACTCGAAATCTCCAATGTTGATTTTTCCACTAGAGATTAGCTGCCTAACTCGAGGCTCAACTGCTCTTAAAGAATCTACTAGATTCTGGACTGTGTTACACACCAGTCTGAACCCAGACTCGCCCCAAAGCTTTGTGGCATTAGCATAGAGACATCTTCCTCCGCAGACAGCGAGATACTCACATTCTGAACAGGGACTCTTGACAGTGACCGCATCTTTGAGATCTGATGGGTTGGTGACCCAGATGTCGCCGAGGTAGAAGTCCTTCATGCCAGCCATTACGGGGCATGGAGTGATCTTCCCATCAGTCTGTATGTTAAAGGTGTTCCATCCTGCTCCACATCTCAATTTGCCATCCTCCTTTAGAAGAAGGGAATTCATGATACTTACGAAGGGATAAATCCTGAGAACTTCACCAGATTTTTCCATACTTTGAACCCAAGTCTTGACGAGCCCGCTCACCCCGCGATTATACACCTCCTTTGACCACCTCTCAAAATGTGTGCGATCGGGATCATTCTGCCAGAATAATGCATCAAGTTGCCAGTGAACAGATGTGAAAACAAAATCATTGTTTGCAAGCAGCCAAATCACTTGCTTATCGATCTGACTATCCACGGAGATAGTCATTCTGGCTATCAGTTCACCTTCGAACCCGTTCTCCCGGAGTAATCTGAGGTTCTGAAGTGTTCTTTTGTGGACTCCTCTGCCTCGGTGTTTGTCTGTGGAAGCTTCGTCCCCGTCGATTGAAACTAGAATTGTGTCTAACCTCTTGAGGTATTCTCGCTCAAGCTTGTTAAGCATGAGTCCATTGGTCTGGATAATGTACCTATCAGCTGAGACGCTATCCATCACATTCTTGAGCTTGTCAATTTCCAGAAGAGGTTCTCCCCCATAGAAGATCAGAGTGGGCTCGGGATCCTTTTTGATGAAATGTGCTAGATCTGAGACATCATACTCGATCGATGAGGGGGTGGAGTAGTCAATTTGCAGGTCTCCAAAGTCGCTGCCAAAGTCCTGGCATGATTTTCCGTAGCAGTATGTGCATTGAAGATTGCACTTTGTGGTCAGAGTTATATAGAAATTCAAACGGTTCAGTTTCACCCAGTATCTTTGTTAGCGAGGTCTAATGACTTCGAGCGTCGGTGAGATCTCGTTGGCCATATCTCTCTGATAGCCTATCGTAACATCTAAGCCAAAGTGCTGCAGTCCACAGTTGACTCCTGCTCCCCTTAGGGGAGCCGGTTTCTGGGCCATACCACTCACGGAGACCCTCCCATCTGGTCATTTTCCAGAATTGCCTGGTCGCTTCGTCAACTAGATTCAGATGAAGCAGTGCCAGTACCATGTGACCTTGAACCAAACCCCAGACACCTCCGTTTTGATATATGTTTCCAGGGACTAAGCGCCACCAACCGCATTCGGATCGAGGATAAGGAGGCGAGATGTTGGCGTATCCGTATTCTGTTTCAGCGATTTTGAAAGAACTCCTGACGAAATCAATTCTGGATTCTGGCACAAAGTCGTCGAGTATGGCTAACGCGTGACCTAGAACATCGAGATGTTCGGATCGGTCTCCCTTTTTGTCAACCCAGTCTGCATAGTAGCCCTTCTCAGATTGCCAGAAGGCGTCTTCAACTCGTTTCTTGAGATTCTCCTTCATCCCAGCGGGAGAGATCTTGTATAGAAGAACTTGATTGTAGAAGGTTGCGTTGTTGCGGTATGTCCTTATTCCATCTCTCCAATCACGCCCGTAAATGAGCCCGTCGTTGTCAAGATTGGACTCAACATACTTCCATACCTCTTCGTATCGATCGAGCCTTCCAAGTCTCTTCATTAGATCCAGTATCAGCAGTTCGTTGTCTATTTCGTCAGTGAATTTTGCAGATGATGAAAGGCGTCTTGGATAACCGAAGTAGAGAGTTGGAACTCGACCACCCTTGACCAAGGCTAGCAATTTGCTGAAGTGGTTATCTATCTGTTCGTGAAAACCCAAGCTTGCCAGAGCTTCATAGCTGAAGCACATGTCCCGTGTCCAGTATTCGAGACTGTATGTGGAAAGGCCGCCGCTTGCAGCTACGCCGTCTCGTCCTAGGCAGGATTTGACTGTATCAATTGCCTCTTGCTTCTTGCATTGCACGAGGGGCTGCTCCAACATGTGAGCTGCTGCAAGATCTGCTAAGTGATCATACTCGGCCAAGCTGTCCTCGCCACAATTAGCAATAGGTCATGGAGGTTGCTAGAATGCCAGGCACTGGATTCGCTGCACTGACATGTCTGTTTCTCATTCTAGTCTGCTTAACTATTCATATGTTTTGTTAGGGCGCGCGCTGCTTTTCAGCGCGCGTTTAGTCGAAATCCTTGAGCCTCTCCCATTCCCCTTTCTGAATCACATCTTGCTGCAGGATTTTCTTGAGATATTGTCCTGTGTAGGAGTTCTTGACTTTGGTCAGCTCTTCGGGTGTGCAAGAAGCTATTAGATATCCTCCTTCTTCGCCGCCTTCGGGTCCAAGATCGATTATGTAGTCAGAGGTCTTGACAACCTCCAGATTATGCTCAATTACTAAGACTGTGTTACCGGCCTCTACAAGTCTCTGTAGGACATTGAGCAACTTTTCAACATCGGCGTAGTGGAGGCCTGTCGTTGGCTCGTCCAGTATGTAAATGGTCTTGCCAGTGCTTCTCTTTGCGAGTTCTGCACTTAACTTGACTCTTTGTGCCTCGCCGCCGGAAAGGGTTGTTGCACTCTGTCCTAGGTTTATGTATCCTAGGCCGACATCAACTATTGTCTGCAGTTTTCTTGAGATCTGTGGGATTGCTGAGAAAAACTCCAAGGCTTCCTCGACCGTCATCTCGAGAACGTCGGCGATTGATTTTCCCTTGTACTTGACTTCAAGGGTCTCCCTGCCATACCTTTTTCCTCTGCAGACTTGGCAGGGTACGTGAACGTTAGGCAGGAAATGCATTTCTATGGTGATTGTTCCAGCTCCTTGACATGCTTCACATCTTCCTCCTCTAACGTTGAAGCTGAAACGTCCTGGTTTGTATCCTCTGACTCTTGAGTCTGGAAGCTTGGAGTACAATTCTCTTGTCGGAGTGAATACGCCGATGTAGGTTGCTGGATTGCTTCGTGGGGTCCTGCCTATTGGTGACTGGTCAATGATTATGACTTTGTCAACATTCTCGATGCCAACGATCGCCCTGTGCGCGCCGGGCTTCTCTCTCGAATTCTGGAGTTTCTGGGCCAAGGTTTTGTACAGTACCTCGTTGAGGAAAGTGCTCTTTCCTGATCCTGATACTCCTGTGACGCAAGCGAAGGTTCCAAGAGGTATCGTTACATCGATGTTCTTGAGATTGTTTTCAGATGCTCCAAGCAGGGTGAGATGTTTGCCGTTTCCAGACCTTCTTGTTGTCGGGATGGGAATCATCAGTTGATGACTCAAGTACTTGCCGGTAAGGGACTGATTGTTTTTCATTATTTCTTCAGGTGTTCCAGTGGCCACAATCTGACCGCCATTTCTTCCTGCCCCAGGTCCAAGATCGATTACATAGTCTGACTCAATAATCGTCTCTTCATCATGTTCTACCACTAGTATTGTGTTTCCTAGATCTCTCATCTTGTGGAGTGTCTCTAGGAGCCGTCTGTTGTCTCTTTGATGCAGGCCTATGCTCGGTTCGTCAAGAACGTAGAGGACTCCTGTTAAACCTGAGCCTATCTGGGTTGCAAGCTGTGTCCGTTGAGCTTCTCCGCCTGAGAGAGAGCTCATCCTTCGGTCGAGCGTGAGATAGCCTAGGCCTACATTGGTGAGGAAGTTGAGTCTTTGATTCAGTTCCTTGAGTATTCTCTCAGCTATGAAACGTTCTCTATCGCTGAGCTCCAGCTTGGATAGGAAATTCATCGTTGCTGTTATTGACATCCTTGTTACTTGAGCTATGGACTTGCCGCTGATTTTGACTGCAAGAGATTGAGGTCTGAGCCGGTCTCCTTTGCAACTTGGGCAGAGCGTTTCACTCATAAATTTCTGATACCATTCTTTCATAGATTCTGAGTGTGTTTCTCTGTGTCTTCGTTCAAGCATGTTGACTACCCCCTCGAAGTCATTACTGTAATCTGGGGGCGGAGTTCCGTAGAGGATTATGTTGAGCTGCTTCTTTGTCAGATGTTTGATTGGCGTGTCGAAATCTATCCCATATCGCTCTGCTACCGGCCTGAATTGAGAGAGAACCCAACTGTCTACTGGGCCGAAGAAGGGTTTTATCGCTCCCTCTGAGAGGGACTTCTCTCTGTCAGGCATCACCAGCTCAGGATCGATACCGATCTTGACCCCGAGACCTGTGCATTCTTGGCAGGCGCCGTATGGGCTGTTGAAGGAGAACATCCTAGGCTCTAGCTCCTCTATGCTTGTTCCACATTGAGGGCAGGAGAGCTTCTCACTGAAGGCCAACTCTGAACCTTCAGACTCGATCGTGACTACGCCGCCTGAGAGGAATATAGCTGTCTGTATTGATTCGGCAAGTCGGGGTTTTTCCAGTGAAGTCAATTTGAGATGGTCGACGATTGCTTCTATTGTGTGTTTCTTGTATCTCTCCAATTTTATTTTTTGATCGGTTCTAATCTCTGTCTTGTCGACTCTCGCGTTGATGAAACCTTTGAGTCTCAGATCCTCTAGTATATCCTTGTATTCTCCTTTCCTTCCTCGCACTACTGTAGCTAGGACTTTGACCCATGCACCACCTTTTTGGCTCATTATCGAATCTACTATTTGCTCAACCGTCTGTTTTGTGATCCTTCTACCACAGTTGGGGCAGTGAGGTATCCCGATTCTTGCAAAGAGCAGTCGAAGATAGTCGTGGATCTCAGTCGCTGTAGCGACGGTTGAGCGCGGGTTGGCACTCGCTGTCCTCTGTTCTATCGCAACTGCAGGCGACAGGTTTTCTATGTAATCTACATCGGGCTTGTCAAGTTGCCCTAAGAACTGCCGTGCATATGCTGATAGGGACTCTATGTATCTACGTTGACCCTCGGCGTAGATAGTGTCGAAGGCAAGGGAGGACTTTCCGGAACCGCTTAACCCTGTCACAACAACGAGACGATTCCTGGGAATGACCACTGTGATGTTCTTGAGATTGTTCTGCCTTGCACCTTTAACGATTATGTTGCCGTCGAAGTCTTCTCACCCCTTCTAAGGCTTCCAATTCTGTCTCTGATCGCTGCGGCTCTCTCAAACTCCAGTTTTCTTGCAGCCTCCAACATTTCTTCCTCAAGGCCAGCTACGACTGCGTCAAACTCATCCTTTGATCTGTATCGATAAGGTGCCCTCAATTTGGCCTGATCCTGAGCCTGTGCACTGGGTGTTGCGGAGAGAATTGTCTTTACCTCTTTCTTTATGGTCTCAGGTATGATCCCGTGTTCTTGGTTGTAAGCCGTCTGAATTGCACGTCTGCGATTTGTCTCTTCTATTGCTCTACCCATGGAGCCAGTGATATTGTCAGCGTACATTATTACCTGTCCAGATATGTTTCTGGATGCTCTGCCAATCGTCTGTATGAGTGAGGTGTCGGAGCGTAGGAAGCCTTCGCTATCAGCATCAAGAATAGCTACAAGTGAGACCTCAGGAAGATCCAGACCTTCACGTAGGAGATTTACGCCAACGATGGCGTCGTAGACTCCTAGGCGAAGATCTTTGAGTATGTCGACTCTGTCCAGCGTTTCGATCTCTGAGTGAAGGTAATTGACATTTGTTCCATTTTCTTGAAAATACTCTGCTAGGCCTTCAGCCATCTTCTTTGTTAATGTCGTTACGAGACTTTTCTCTCTTCTTTGCTTCCTGGCTTTGATCTCTCTCATTAGGTCTTGAACTTGACCTCTAACTGGTCTCACGATTATTTCAGGATCAACAAGTCCTGTTGGTCTGATTATCTGTTCCACAATTCTCTCGCTGACCCTCAGCTCATAAGGCCCAGGGGTAGCCGACATAAAGATGACCTGCCCGGTTCTGGCGCTAAGCTCATCGAAGGTCAGTGGTCTGTTATCCTTCGCTGACGGTAATCTGAAACCGTGCTCTATCAGGACCTCTTTTCTAGAGAAGTCTCCTCCATGCATCCCCTGTAACTGTGGTATTGTGACGTGGGACTCGTCTATGACGGTCAGAAATCCTTTGGGGAAATAATCAATAAGAGTCTGTGGCGGTTCGCCTGCTTTTCGCCCGTCGAAGTGCCTTGAATAGTTCTCGATTCCAGGACAGTAGCCCATCTGGCCAATCATCTCCAGGTCGTATTTGGTTCTCTGCTCAAGTCTTTGAGCTTCTAGGAGCTTGCCGACAGACCTTAGACTTCGAAGTCTCTCAGATAACTCAGCCTCAATGGATTTCATTACGGATGCGAGTTCATCCTTTGGAGTTACGAAGTGTTTGGCTGGAAAGACAAAAAGGGAGTCTCTGGATCCCTTGATGTACCCCGTGACAGGGTCAAGCTCCACAATCTCACTTATCCTCTCTCCTACAAGCTGAATTCTGAAGACGCTCTCCTGATTCACAGGACAGATCTCAACTACGTTTCCTCTGGCTCTGAATCGCCCACGGCTGAGGGAGATGTCGTTCCTTTCATACTGCATATCGACGAGTCTTCTGAGCACCTCATCCCTGTTCACATGCTGACCATTGCTGAGTCGGACAACAACCTTAAGATACTCTTGAGGCGACCCCAAACCATACAGGCATGAAACACTTGCAACAGCTATGACGTCCTTACGTGACAGGAGAGACTGAGTTGTTGAATGCCTCAGCCTGTCAATCTCCTCATTTATCGAAGTCTCTTTGGAGATGTAGGTATCTGTTTTGGGAACGTAAGCTTCCGGCTGATAGTAGTCATAGTAGCTTACGAAATATTCCGCGGCATTTTCTGGAAAGAATGTTTTGAACTCAGTGTAGAGTTGGGCTGCAAGGGTTTTGTTGTGTGAGATTACCAAGGTTGGTCTCATCGCATGGGCGATGACATGCGCTATGACGAAGGTCTTTCCCGTTCCCGTGGCACCCTTGAGTGTCTGAATCCTCAAACCCTGCTCGATGCCGTCTGTCAACTGCCTTATGGCCTCGGGCTGATCGCCCTTAGGCTGATAGTCGGTCACTAGTTTGAAAAGACTCTTAACCATTTGAGCAGGGAACCTCCTTCCGGACAGCCCGCTAAAACAGATCGGAAGACATTTTTGATTGAATCGTCAGCTCTGACAACGGGTCTTTGCCCGAAGATTGACTCTTTCAGGACAGGCTGGAGAATTGGTTCTGATCGATATTAAGTTATTTCTTGTGCCAAAGAAAGGGCCTTCACAGTAGAATTCCAGGTGACTTGCGATCTATGCTCAGACCCTGAAGGTCTAGTTTGGAAACAAGGTCTCGATCAGATTCTTGACGATCCTTGCTGTTGCTCCCCAAACAACAAGGTTTTGGAGGTCATAGTAGTACACGGGGTAAGGTTCTCCCTCACGAACTACGTATCCAGTTCGTGGCAGTCTTTTGAATTCCTCGATTCTTATGATTATTACTTCGCTGATCTCTCTTCTGTTTATCTTGAAATCATATGGGTAAGGGATCTTACCTACAAATGATGAGATTAGATATCCTGTAGTACTTGAGTAATCATCAAGAGGCCCTAAGATCTGGATATCCTTCTCATAGATTCCCAGCTCTTCCCAAGTCTCACGTATCGCAGTCCGTTCCAATGTGAGATCTTTTTCCTCGAAAAGGCCTCCTGGAAACGAGATCTGCCCAGGATGGTTCTTCAGTTCTTTGGGTCTTCTGGTGAACAGAAGACAATAATCATCAGTTCTCTTCAGAAGTGGAACTAGGACACCAGCACGAACAAGCTTTCCAGGCTCAATGGATCGCTTTTTCCTATCCGACAGGACTTTTGCAAGAGTGGTTTCCAAATCGTTTGCGGGCAAAGTCTAATTCACGCCGGACAGTGTGGTTCTACCAGACTCCAGATCTTCATTATTTATTTTGGTTACTGTACCAGTTCCATGTGCCTTGAACTAGGTGGCTTGCAGAACCCAGCAATAAAGAGATATTGAGGATACTTCATCTAAGTGATCATCTGTGAGTTGATATGTCGGTTCTCAAGATTGCTTTGCCCAAAGGCCATCTTTGGGATATGGTAAAGGCTCTTCTTAACAGGGCAGGATATAACATCTCAGCGAAAGGTGAGCGTTCGTACCGGGTTGAATCTAGGGACCGAGAGCTAGAGTGCAGAATCCACCGGGCCCAAAACATAAGCCTACTGGTTGAGCAGGGAAGATATGACCTAGGAATCACTGGGTTGGACTGGGTCCTCGAGCCGCAAGCTGATGTTGAGGAGTTGACAGACCTCAAAGTTGGAAGAGTCAATATAGTCGCGGCTGTACCTGAGAAATACGGTCTGACTGAGGATCTTGGTGAACAGGTCTTCTCTAAGTTTCAAGAAAGGATGCGTCAGGATAGAAGAGAAAGAGTCGTAGTCGCCTCGGAGTACGAGAACCTCACGATGAGCCTATTTGACACTCACATGCCCAAGATGCCTTACAGGTTCATACGCTCATACGGTGCTACAGAGACCTTCATAGAAGTAGCCGACATTATAGTAGACTGCACCGAGACTGGAGCAACGCTCAGAGAGAACAGTTGGACAACAATTCACACACTCTTCGAGTCAACGGCGCGCCTAGTAGCAAACAAGCAAAGTCTGAAAGATCCCTGGAAAAGAGAGAAGATTCAAGGATTCCTCTTTCTCGTTGAAGGTGCAAGAGACGCAAAAACCCTTCGCCTAATAAAGATGAATGTCCCTGAAGAGTCCATGAGCAAAGTTATGAACGTCCTCCCGTCAATGAAGAGCCCAACTATCTCCAAACTCTACGGCAAGGAAGGATCTGGGTACGCCGTTGAAGTTGCTGTGGATGAAGAACAGATTGTTCAGCTCATTCCCAAGCTCAAGAAGAATGGTGCAACAGATATCCTTGAGCTTCAAATTGAGAAAGTGGTTAGATAGAAGCCCCAATCTGACTTATGAGGAATTGCGGATCTAGGTATTTGACAGTGAGAGATCGATCTTCGGAGGGGTCATTAGAGTATTATGTACTGTGCAGTGCTTAACCATTCTCAGAATCCCCTGCCCCAGATCTGGATCAACTTCCTTCATCATACAGATCTTGGCAGAAACTCCGCCGATCCTTATCGGATCCTCAGCCATCTCCCATTCCATATCTATTTTCATACCGTCGGATGGGATCTTGTGGCGATCACAGAAGGTCTTGGCATAGACACCTATGCAACATCCCAGCGATGAGATGAAGAGCTCGACAGGGGTCATCCCAACATCCTCCCCATCCTCTTCAACAGGTTGGTCTGAGACTATCTGGTGCCCTCTGCATCTCACGCTGAATTGCCAACGACCCGAGTGAAGTATCTCCATGTGCATCAGCAGTTACCAGCGTCAGTAGTGGCACACGCCCAAGTTTAAGGTGTTGGTAATCACAGGCGCATATTACAGAAAGAATAAAATGTAGGCAGGTGTCATCTAGATGTGGTGCTACTGATGAGCTATTACGACTCTAACTATTGGCGGTATGTTAGCCGTTACTACCCTTATGTTGATCCCGCGTTCCAAGTATTCAGACCAAGTGATCCCCTTCAGCAGCTTGGACTTGCAAAGAATGAAGTGATGCTGACTTCTTGTGTCTTTTGCGGAGAGTACCTCCCGGCAACGTACAGGACATGCCCGAGATGCGGATGCTCAAGAGGATTCTAGAGGTCGAAATCTAAATGGCTGAATTCCTGAAACTGATAGAGATTGATGGAAAGCAATACGTTCAGGAACGAATAGTCACAAAACCCAGCTGAATTAAGCCAAAGCCTCGCTTGCTTTGATCCTGATACGGAAGTTGCACTGCGGCACAGCCGATCATGACTAGCGTGCGCTCTTCCTGAGGCTACCGGCGAGTCTGAAAAACATCCCATAGAATAGGCGTGCTGATGAAGAGCAACTACAACAAAACACATTTATTTGGATCCTTATTTGAGTGACCTCTGGGTCCCGCGGATCCCGCGGTAAGATGTGAATCAACCATCCCGTAAGCTCAGCTTGGTAGAGCTTCCGATCACGCTAGTAACGTGAGGAGACGCTGTAGAGTTGCACCCATGGTGCGACCGTTCAGCCTATCAAGCTAACAGAGACCGGAGTGTCGCTGGAGAGTCCTAAAGACTCGGCGAATTCAAAATAGGCGCTTCTGCCTATGAAACTCCGGCCCGCGGGACCACCATATACTAAGTGATTTGTTGTCATTGTCCACATGTAGGCTGCGCTTGGATTATTCGTCGGATAGACTTGCCATCATATCCCTCTCGCTCACATGACCTGCAAGATCAATTTGTTTCTTGCAGTTGCGCGCTGGCGGCAGTCTCAGCCTCTTCTTCAGCGTTGAGACGGAAGTAGCGATAATTCCAAAAATCATTTTCAGGTAATTCTACCCTGGGTTGACGCTGACATGACCACGCATAGGATCAATTACTTCGACAAGACCATTGTCGTCGTGTAAAATTGGCGGGCCCGGTGGGATTCGAACCCACGATCTCCGGCTTGCTCCCTTCTCGCGGACCGAAGGCCAGCATCTTAATCCTGACTAGACTACGGGCCCTAACCTTTCTGAGATCTCTGTTGATACTCTTTAACCTTGCAACTTGTCAAAAAAAAGTAAACCCCCATCTCAGTGGAATTCTAAGATCTCATTTGTTCTTCATAGTAACTTAGTCTCTTAGTATAAAGAGACACAATCTTTATTTTCAAACTTCTAAAGGCATTGAAGGATCTATCTTGGTTTGCCAGTCGTCGTATCTGTTGATGAATTGGGCTGATTATGATTCAGAAAGACTTAAGAAATAAGGAGACCTCTTTGCGTTTTCTTCATCGTGATCATTTATGGCATTGTCCGACACAAACATTATGAAGTCCATAAGAGACGGCTTGGTCAACATCGATCCGTTTGAGGATTCGAGTCTGGGACCCGCGGGCTACGACCTCAGAGCCGACGAAGAGGTTATTCTAAGGCCGAATGAGCAGAAACTTGCGGCTACATTTGAAAGAGTTGAACTCTCACCTAGTCTCTTGGGAATTCTCCATTTGAGATCTTCATTTGCAAGAGAGGGCATCTTCGCCAGTCTTGCGCTTGTAGATCCAGGTTTCAGAGGACAACTGACTGTCTCTCTTCTCAACATGGGTAGAGATGAAGTGAAGATAGACAGAGGAGAACCGTTTCTTCAGTTAACATTGATCAAACTCTCTTCTGGGAGTTCGAAATCATACGAGGGAAGATATCAGGGAAGCTGCGGAATCGTTAAAAGCAAAAGAACGATTCATGTTAAGAAATCGTCAAACGTAGTATAGAAAGCATTATACACTTTACATCGGGATGTATAAAAGAAGGTTTTTTCTTGGCCGGTTCGAGAATAACAGATATCAAATACAAGCTCATGGTCACTGAGCTTCTCAACCTGGCCAAGGACTATTACACTTACCGTGAACTCTCACAACTGATAGGACTGCCCGAGACCGTTCTCAGCAGATACGTTAAGGGACACGTCCTTCCAACAATCGATCGAGCCCAAGATATCAACAAGAAACTAGATACTGTAATGCGTATTGAATCAGAGATCCAGAGAAGAATAAGATTTGACGATCTCGGATACTTTGACAACACCAAGGTCATCTCCGACACCATGCTTCTTGAACGCGCTGTTCAACAAGTTGTGAACAAATTTGCCGGACAGAGAATCACAAAAGTACTTACTCCTGAGACCGATGGAATTCCTCTTGCCACACTGCTGGCACACAGACTCGGCGTTACCCTCGTGATAGCAAAGAAGGCAAGGGAAGTCGGTGTTGGAGAATTCATAGAGGAACTGTACATACCTTCAAGATCGGCAATGATAATGAGTTTCTATGTCCCTCGAAGCATGTTCAGGAAAGGTGACTGCGTACTCATCGTTGACGATGTGATAGACAGCGGCGAAACACAGAGAGCCCTGATAAGTCTCGTGCGCAAAGCCAAAGCAGAAGTCACAGGAATCTACGCGTTGATGTCCATCGGTAAGGAATGGAAGAACAGGATAGAGGATGTAGTAAACTGCCCCGTTGAAGTCGCTTACGAAGTACCTCAGAAAATGAGGCCTGACTAAGAATCTACGCAGAGTCGGCCCTAGCAAGCCTCACGACATTGTCTTGATCGGGACAATTCAGCAATCCCTTATCAGTGATTATTACGTCAACCAGACTCAATGGTGTCAAGTCGAAGGCCGGATTCAGCACATCGACATTCCTTGGGCATACTCGTACGTTTGAGATGTGGGTGACTTCTCTGGAATTCCTTTCCTCAATCTTGACCGTGCTGCTAGAATTCAATGGATCGAGGGTTGATATTGGCGCAGCGACGTAGAAAGGTACCCGATGATATCTCGCAGCTATGGCGAGAGTGTATGTGCCGATCTTATTGAAGACACCATCCCTCACAACCCTGTCGGCTCCAACAATTACCTTCTGAACCAATCCCTTGGCCATGACATATCCCGCCATTCCGTCTGTGATCACCTTCACTGGTATCTTGTCTTTTGAGAGTTCAAAGGCTGTGAGCTTGGCACCCTGAAGTCTGGGTCGCGTCTCATCAGCTAGGACACTGATGCGTTTGCCCTGCTTGACAGCGGTCCTGATTGGCGCTAGAGCTGTTCCATAACCCACAGTTGCAAGGGCTCCCGCATTGCAGTGGGTTAAGATAGTATCGCCGTCAGATATCAAGGAAGCACCGTACTCACCGATTCTGAGATTAGCCGCCACATCTTCGTCCGCCATTTGGACTGCTGTCTGAATGACAGACTCCTTGACGGCCTCGACATCTCCGGGAGATTCTCTCGCAGCCTCAAGGGTCTTTGCCAGCGCCCACTTGAGATTTACGGCAGTGGGTCTTGTGTTTCCGAGTTTCACTGATGCCGACTCCAACTCCCTGAGGAGGCCCTCTTTCTTCTTGACCTTACTTCTGTACGCAACCAATGCGAGGCCCATAGCTGCTGCAACACCTATAGCGGGCGCTCCGCGAACAACCATGTTCTTGATCGCTTTGACAACCTCTCCTGACGTTCTGCACTTGATGTAGCTGATTCTCTCAGGGAGTCTGGTTTGATCTATCATCAGTACTGCTCCCTTCTTCCACTTGACAGTTCTTAAAGTAAAGAAATCATCCATGGTACTACACCCTGACTTCCTTTGATCAACTTTGCATCGATGGCAGTCATGCTCTCAAGAACATCTATAACCTACCTTAAATAGGATATTCTGTCGCCGCCTTCTTGACAAATGGTGTGAAAGCTTGATTGAAACCCTCGAGGCTTACATGAAGAAAGGCAGAGTCTATCTTCCGGAGCCCGGAAGGTCGATGGAACTCCTTGAAAGGGGCTTTGGAACTCGCCGAGGCAACAGACTTGATCTCTCGCCTTACGAGGCCTTCTTCTTGACTGAGAAGGCACGAATAAGAGTTGTCAAAGAATCCGATGGCACCCCGCTAACGCTACACGATCTTGTCTCAGCATTCTCAAGGGGAAAACAGGAGACCTGGATAAGATATCTCGTCTACCGTGACCTACGTGATAGAGGATATATCGTTCGTGAGTCCAAGAGAGTGGACTTTGAGATTTATGGTAAGGGAGCAGAAAGGAGACTTGTCTCGATAGTCTACGAGGGTAAGGAAGCGAGTCTTCAAGAACTAACAATCCTCATCAGATACGCCGCCAAGCAGAAAAAAGAACTCATACTCGCAGTTATAGACAGAAGGACCGATCTTGTGTACTACTCTATCGGAGAGATAGAGTTCCAAGAATCACCAGTAGCTAGGACTGAATAGCAGAACGGTGTTAGAAGATTGGTTGACCAAGAATCTTTTGCGCCGCCAAGAGGGATGAGGGATCTTGAGCCGACTGAGATGGCTCGACGCCACTGGATGTACGATAAGATTCAGCAGGTCATGACATTATATGGTTTCCAGATGGTTGAGCCGACAGCCGTGGAGAATCTCTCCACCTTAGAGGCTAAGACAGGACCGGATATAAAGAACGAGATCTACTGGTTTGAGGACAAAGCCGGAAGAAAACTGGGTCTACGCTTTGATCTGACTGTCGGAATGACAAGAATGGTTGCGAACCGCCTAGAACTTCCAGAACCAATCAAAATCTTCTCCATTTCTGAAATGTGGCGATATGATGAGCCGCAATTCGCCAGATATCGGCATTTCTACCAGTGGGATGCGGAGGTCTATGGGTCTGCAGAGCAGGAAGCTGACGCTGAGGCGATATGTCTGGGCATGGATATACTCGACAATCTCGGGCTCAAAGACTGTGAAGTCCGAATTAGCAATCGGAAGTTGACAGAAGGCTTTCTCAGATCTAGAGGTTTAGAATCAAAGGAGAAGATTGAAGCTACGATCAGAGTTATAGACAAGATAGGAAAACTCTCCAAGGAACAGATAACTAATGAACTAAGGTCAGTAGACCTCCAAGAATCCCTAGTCGAACAGGTGATGAGTTTCGCAGCTCTCAAGGACAAGCCGGACAAGATCCTCGCCCAGAGCCCGCAAGGACTTGATGACAAAGGAAGACAAGGTCTGGAAGAACTGACTAAGCTAGCAGAGATCCTGGATAAGCTAGGTAGAATCGATCGTTGCGTTTATGATCTGAGTATTGTCAGAGGCATAGGCTACTACGACGGCATAGTCTTTGAGGCTTATGATAGGGGAGGCGAGGACATAGGCGCAATCTTCGCTGGGGGGAGATATGACGGGCTTTGCAGGATCTATGGAAAGAGAGATATGCCAGCGACGGGCGTGGCTGGAGGAATCGAGAGGATGATGTTGTCCATGGAGAGGGCCGGCCTCTTCCCTAAGCTGAAGCAGCCCCCTCAAGTGTTCGTCATCGCAGTGAACGATTCGGTGAGGGGGGCGTGTTGGACAATAACGCAGAGTCTTAGAAAACAAGGAATATCCGTGGATTTTGATCTTAAGAGGCGTGCAATGAAGAAGCAGCTTGAGTACACCGACTCAACAGGGGTACCTTATGTCATCATAGTGGGCCAAAAAGAGCTTGACAAGGGCGTCGTCAAGCTAAAAGACATGGCTCAGCGCACAGAAATCGAGATGACCCTTGACGATGCGGTGAATACAATCAAGAGAACCTGATAGCATCATGGGCTGACGTTTTAATCGAGAAATGCTCAGTCTGCAAGAACCTCACCAACGAATGGCTTCTGTTGTCCTGATCATAGATAAACGCGCATTGGTATGTGCGCGCGCTAAATTTCCTTGATAAACATAATCTGCGAGATATCGTATTATCTTCAGATTGGCTTCTTCCTGAAGAACTTGATGTAGATTGTCTCAAGTATCCCAATAGTGTTCATAACCAGAAGTGCTACAAACCACACTTTTTGAGAGCCACGGGCAGCATACCATAGGGCCAGACCTTTGATCGCTATTGACCAGACCAGCAGTGGAACCAGAACGTATGGATTCAGTATCCATGAGAAGAATTCAGGCAGCGTTTGCATAGATCCTCTATCCTGTACTTTCGGTGTACAGCAGATTGCCAGACCGATAAAGATTACTGGAACGTTCTCCTTTATCTGGTGGTTGTATTCTGCATGTATCAATTGCTTTTGGATCCCTACGGAAAAAGCTAAATTGACTTCGGCTGAGAACATCATCATGGTCGAAAAAGAAAAGAAGAGCATACCTCCAGGTCTCAGCTCCAGAGTTGCCATCTCAATAATCGTGGTATTCGGCTGGCTTATCTACGCGATTTTTCACGTTGTCTTCCTTTGGAACTTCTTCAGCACTGCCCAAAATATCGCTCTCATAGTCATAACCTTCCTTCTCGGCATAGCCATTCTGGGTGCTATGTGGGCTTCGTGGGGTATCAAGATAGGAAGAGGAATCACTGAACGCGACGAAGAATGAGACCTTCAACTCACCAGATTATCTCTAAGGCGCCCTTCTCCGTTACATTAAGAGTTGCCTAGAACTAGTACGCGGTCCTTGAACAAAATCTCGAGGTGCTCAGCCACGGCGGTCCCTACTAAAACTTCCGAAAGACTGTTATGGTGGGTTATAGCTGGAACCAGGGGTGGCGCAACTAGAGCTAGAATAATCTCACTTCTAAAAGAGCATCCCAGCAACGCCAGTCAAATTGCCGATCAGCTAGGACTTGACTACAAGACGATCAGGCACCACATCGGAGTTCTTGAAGAGAACAGGCTTTTGGCCAGAGTGGGAGGCAAATATGCTGCAACGTATTTTCTTTCATCCGAGATGGAAAGCAACTATGGAGTATTCAAGGATATCTTGAATAGATCTCGGAAGACAAAGACAGATTAATGGAAAATATGTAAAATGTAATTAGGAGAATTATCATGATTGATCTGCTTCTGACTGTTGAAGGAGTTCTTACCTTCCTTAACGCGATTCTAGTAGCGATGGTTATGTACCATTTCGTGCAAAGCTACAAGGAGGTCAAATCTAGATTCACACTCGGACTCCTCCTCTTCTCTTCGATCCTGTTGGTTCAGGTGATCTTCTCCTTGCCCGCTGCCGCGCTATCAGGCGTCACTTACGCTCCTGAGGCAGTAGTCTTCGACGTAATATCGAGCAGTTTCGAACTCGTGGCCCTGCTAATATTCCTCAATCTGGTCAAGAAGTAGAAGGCCGAAGTCAGAGTTCAGCTCAGAAAAGGATCAAAATCCTCTGAGTGAAAAGCCAGATCAGAGGATCATCTGGGTGAGTTTTGGGGGGAAAATGGTACCAAATCTGGAAATCACTTATATCATCTTCAGAAACCTAGAAGCCTCAGGTGCGAAACAGAATGGATCAGAAAGCCCTCACAGGGATTACATTACTAGTGATTGGTCTGTTCGGTCTGGCTGTGTTCTTCCCGATCTATTCACCGGCTACTTACGGTGGCTGGGGATGCCCTATGTTTGGTCGTCGCGGATACGGCGGGATGATGAATCCTTCAGTAGGCCCATACACCGAATCATTCATTGGATATAACATGATGATCTTTGTCTTCGATGCAGTTTTTGTAGCCATATTGTTACTTGGGATCTATTTCGTCTGGAAGTCAACACAGACCACCAGAAACCAATAAAGAGCGCGCGCTGGGCGAAACATCTCAAGAAGCTTGCGCACAAAAAATGCCTAGCTCCATGTTCCAAAAGAAATCATTGTTCGTGATACAGGCTCCCGACGCCATGAAGTAGCTGCAGTATTCTTGAATTTTCTTGGTCTTTGCAGGATCCGCAGAGATCCTAAAGAGGTTTATTCGAGTCGCCTCAGCCTACTGATGATGACTGAACAATCGAGACGGGAGAGCATATGATAGCCTTTAATCCTACCGTCGTAGGAAGTCCCTCACTAAGAACTCAATAGGTGCTCCAAGTTGAACATTTACCCCGATCTGAAACAGGAAGTACATCTCTTTTTGCGCAGCTATACAGGATATTTGGAAGCAAAGCAGACTCAGGACCTTTACTGTTCACTCATTGAGAAGTCAAAAGATATCTCTGAGCTCGACGAGAAAGTAAAGCAAGAGATATCAAGGTCAGTCACAAAAGGAGATACCAGACTGGCTGAGACGATCAAGACTCTGCATGAGAAGATCAAAAGCAATTTTTTCATGAACTTGCTATAATCAACATCAGCAGCGCGCGCTCAACCTTAAAGATGGTGTCCTTCCAGTTAAGTGAGTTAACCTCTAGGATATCTTGGGTGGCCAAAGTATTTCGAGTTTATTGATCCGTCGGACCTTAAGAAACCTGAGGCAGGTTACACTGACGCGCGCGCGATTGTGTCTTTTCTCCACAGCATATGCAGTACTTCAATTGGCGAAGGCCTTTTCTGGTTTTCACGATGACAGCTGCGGATCTGTGACCTTCCTTTCTGCAAATCGTGCAGCCTTCTGTCTTATTATCCAATCAAAACACCTCCAACAATCCTGAATCATCATTTGATTATTCTGAGATCTCTCTCCTCATTCTCTGGAATTCTTCTGTTGAGATTTCTCCTTTGGCGTAGCGTTCTTTCAGGATTTCATTCGCTGTGCTGCCGCCTTGGATAGGCCCTTGGCTGAGATGTTCCTTGCCGCAATAGTGGCAGAATCTCGATGTTGCATCGATGGTTACACCGCAATTCTGACAGTTTTTGTTGGTCTGCGTGTGTTCTGTTCTTGGGGGTGTCTCTCTTCCCACTAGGTATCCTCCAGCAAATCCTAGGAGTGTGCCTCCCCATCCGCATGCAAAACACATCCAGATTCACCTTCGGCTATTCCAGTTCGGTGGAGAGTGGAATGCTTCGTGTGACACATTCTGTTCCTGGGCAACGCTCCTCAGCTAACTTCACCAGCGCGCGCTCCAGTGTCGACCTTGGGACATCGGTCTCAAGGTGAACTTTCAGCCCAACTTTCTGTATTATTGGTTCCTTTTTCAAGGCATCCATGAATTTCTGCATCTGTTCCAGATTGACATCATTCATTGTATGTCCTGGCTCCTTTTGGTTGGTGTAGTATGCTGTCAAGTCAGTTCTTTCATTTGTATGAAGGCGCCGTGCCATGTGTGGTACCATACTTGGCCTGTGTAGCCGTTGACACTCAACATGCCGTATACCTTGCCGTCCCTGAGCACGTGTATTGTGTAGTAGCCGTAGAAGGTGTCGGGTTCCTCTGTTGATGAACCTGATAGATGCAAATTCAAGTAGGCTTGGGTCAGTTGCTTTGCATCTGTCTTTGTTATTGACATGTTAGCGGTGGACACTCCGCCATATGGTTGGTATCTCCATCCGCGACTCATCATGCCTGGGCCCATCATCCCTCCCATAAACAGGAACGGGCCTGCAAAGACGATTATCAAGATGATTACTAGGACGGCTATCCACCCGCTGTTTCTATCAGTCATATTTTTCTAATCTCCGTCAAATATTTCCGACAGTAATAATGGATCACAGGCTATTTAGGGAATTACCAGAATCTTGCCCCACTTTGCCCCTAATTTCATCCAAAAGTAGATCGCTTTTCTGATTGGGCGCGTGCTTCAGCAAAAGAATAAGAGTGAACTGCTCAATGTACAAGCACGAAGAAAGGGTTGAGATATACTTGTCCACAGAGAGCAAGATTGAGTTAATAAGAAAATCGGTCAATGAGATCAAACTGATCGATACACATGAACATTTGCAGAGAGAGGATAACAGGTTAAGGGGACAGGTGGACGTTCTGTCAGTCTTCTTTCTCCAGTATGCTTCTTCAGACCTCATCACTTCAGGTCTGAGCTATCGCGAATACGAAACCATCCTCGACCCCACAAGATCACTCGAAGAGCGTTGGGAGACCTTCTCTCCTTTTTGGGAGCGGATAAGGAACACCTCCTACGCAAAGTCCGTAAACATTGCAGCCAGGGATCTCTATGGAGACGAAATCAATGAGAACACATACCGGCAGATCAGCAAACGCATGAAGGAGGCGAACAAGAAAGGACTTTACAGGTGGATTCTCAAGGAGCGAGCGGGAATTGAGATCTCCCTGCAGGACACGCTGCCTAAACCTGAGACAAACGCGTTCTGGAACACCCCTCCTGTTACCAAGCTTCTTGATGTTGACAGAGAGTTCTTCATCCCAGTCCACAGGTTCCAAGATTTCCTGCTGATTCAGGATCGAAGTGACATTGAAGGAATTACCCATCGACGGAGCACAAGCATACACACGCTATCAGATCTGGTCAGGAATCTTGAGACGGAATTTCTCGAACTCGCAGCAACCATTGCGGCTGTCAAGATCTGGCTTGGGTACAGACGCTCAGTAAAATTTGAGAAGGCGACTTTCCATGATGCCGAGGAGGTCTTCAATCAGATCTTTTCTCAAAACAGCTTTGACAGAATAGATGCTGAAGGAATAAGAATCACCGTGCCAGCCAGCATGACTCTTGATGAGGCCAAGCCACTTCACGACTTCATGGCACACAGACTCATTCAGCTTGCAGGAGACAACTCTATTCCAGTTCAGATCCATACAGGGTACCATGAAGGAAACGAGAACTTGCTATCAAACACCAATCCCTTGAACCTTACAAACCTGTTCATGGAATACAAGAATGTCAAGTTCGACCTCTTTCACGGCGGGTACCCTTACGTCGGGGAATCCTCTGCCCTTGCCAAGACCTTCCCCAACGTCTATCTGGATATGGCTTGGCTTCACATCATCTCTCCTCACGCCGCAAGAGAAGCGCTCTCAGAATGGCTTGACGCTGTTCCGGCAAGCAAGATACTCGGTTTCGGTGGAGACTACGTCTTTGCTGAGGGCACATACGGCCATTCAGTAATCGCTAGGGATAACGTAGCCAGAGTCCTGACAAAGAAGGTTGAGGACAGAGACATTACAGCTGAGGAAGCAGTAAGACTTGCAAAGCGAATATTAAGAGAAAATGCAAGGGAGCTCTTTCTCAATAGACTTGGAATGGCCTAGAGTTCAAACTCAGCACTCGTCTGACGCAAGCTGTGGACCACTTGCTTCATCAGTAAGAAAATGTGAAATTCCTTCTGAGAAAATGATTTTAACACATGCTGCATAACTCTTCTCGAACGGAGGGCGTGTTGATTGTCATCAGTGAAAGTCTCGGACGACATATACTGGGTTGGAGCTGTAGACTGGGATGTAAGGACTTTTCACGGCTTCACCTATTCCACACATCGTGGAACGACCTACAACTCCTATCTTATTGTTGATGACAAGATCGCTCTTGTTGACAGTGTCTATGCTCCCTTTGCAGCAGAGATGATGGCTAGGATAAGAGAGGTCGTTCCTCCCGAGGAGATCGATTATGTAATTGCTAATCATGTCGAGACAGATCATTCTGGTTCGATAGCTGAGGTGTTGAAGCATGCTCCCAAAGCCAAGGTTGTTGGAACGGCTAGATGCAAACAAGGACTCTCCAAGCATTACTTTGGGGATTGGGACTTTCAAGTCGTAAAGACTGGTGATGAGATCGAGCTGGGCAAGAGGAAGCTCAAGTTCATAGAAGCCCCAATGCTTCACTGGCCTGACAGCATGTTCACCTACATAGAGAAGGATGCTCTGCTCATGCCGAATGACGCGTTCGGACAGCACATTGCGACCTCAAAACGATTCAATGATGAGGTTGACGAGAATAGCGTGATGGTTGAAGCTGGGAAATACTATGCAAATATTCTCTGGCCCCTCAGCTCTCTGGTGATCAAGAAGATAGAGGAAGTGCAGAAACAGGAAATAAAGATCAACATGATAGCTCCAAGTCATGGTGTCATCTGGCGAAGCACCCCCATGAAGATCGTCGAAGCTTACCTTCGCTGGGCAAAAGGAGAATCCGAGAAAAGGATACTGGTGGTTTATGATACCATGTGGGGCAGCACAGAGAAGATGGCTCGAGCAATAGTTGACGGAATTTCGAGTACTAACGTTGAAGCCAAATTATATCGAATTCCGTCCTCGGATCGCGGAGACATCATAGGAGATCTTCTTGAGGCAAAAGGCATACTCGTAGGATCATCCACCATCAACAATGGTATGCTGCCTACACTTGCTGCTCTTTTGGAGGATCTCAAAGGCTTGAAACCGAGGGGGAAGATCGCTGCTGCATTCGGTTCCTACGGGTGGGCTGGCGGCTCTGCAAAAGTCATCGAAGAATCCCTCAGACAGGCGGGAATGGAGATAGCATCACCTTCAATGTCGGTCAACTGGGTCCCCAACAAAGAAGAGATCCAGAAGTGCTACGAATTCGGAAAGAGTTTTGCGGCAAAGATAACATCGTCGTGATTTCCGGACAAGGAAATAGGAAGAGCCGTGAAAAGCAGTAGCACGCTTTACAGTGAACTTACTCCTGAGCGCGCTGTCGTGGTTGGACTTCCATGCAGAGAATAGTCCTTCACGTGGACTTGGATTCCTTCTACGCCTCTCTGGAGGAACTGCGCAACAAGCAGATACAGGAAAAACCTATCGTAGTCTGTGTCTTTTCAGGTCGTACTGAGGATAGCGGTGCTGTCAGCACTGCCAATTACAGGGCTAGAGAACTGGGGATAAAGTCGGGTATGCCTATCGTTCTTGCCAAGCGTATGGCCAAAGACAAGGACATCGTGTTTCTCCCTGTTGACATGGAATACTATCGCGCCGTCTCCGAAAGAATCATGGAGATCTTAGAAGAGGAGGCGGATATGATTCAGCAGGTCAGTATTGACGAGGCCTATCTTGACATAACGAGAAGATCCTCTGGCGACTGGGATAATGCCCAGAGAATCGCGGAGGTGATCAAGAGAAGAATAAGGGCGGAGGAAGGTCTTACCTGCTCTATTGGAATTGGCCCTAACAGATTGTTAGCGAAAATGGCCTCGGAGCGAAAGAAGCCCGATGGTCTTACGATAGTGAAGGAGAGTCAGGTAAATGACTTCTTGAGAGAGTTGCCTGTCTCCGACCTTTACGGAGTCGGCGACAAGACCGTCGAAGTCCTAAACGAACTGGGAATCAAAACAGCCGATGGACTAGCTACATTCGATCTTCGTATCCTTATGGGGAAATTCGGAAAGAACAGAGCCAAAATGCTTCAGGAGAAGGCACAAGGCATAGATGATACCCCCGTTGAACCGAGAGAAATCCAACAAATATCACGCATAGCAACATTGAAGGAAGATACAAGCGATCTCGACACAATCCTCGAGAAGCTCCGAGAACTCTCTACTGACATGAAAGACAGAATAGAGAAAAAACAAGTAGTTTTCCGAACAGTCTCAATAATTACTATAGACACTGATCTTAAGCTACATACTAGAGGCAAAACCATCAAACCGACGGATGACGTAAGTCTATTGTTGGAAACATCTAGATCGCTTCTTGAGGGCTTTCTCGAAGATAATCCTGGAAAGAAGATGCGGCGAGTCGGAATGAGGGTGTCTAACCTTGCATGCAGGGCTGATCCCCGCAACCTCGAGGGTCTTGACAGATATCTTGACCAGACACTAACGCGGCCTGACTGATCAAGACGTTAGTGCATACTGGGAAAGGCTTTTCACACATTGTGCGGTACTAAGCGTTGTGGATGTTCGGCGATGCCATTCAAGCCCTACAGAGTCAAAACCGCACTGTGGTATGGTACACTGCTCTGGATTATCGGTTTTGTTTGGGGAATGATCGTCTTTATGATGCCGACCATAAACTGTGTGCCATCAATCCCTTACGTTTCCAAGTATCCTACGATAAGCGCACCTCTCATAGTACTCTACGTCATATTGTCATATTTGATGGCAAAAAGCTATCTGGACTTGACTGGTGATAGACCGACAGAAGGATTGAAATTTGGTGTGACGGCTTTCCTGTTGAGTATTCTCTTGGACATTTTGACATACGTTGTACTGTTCAGGTCATTGGACTACTTCGCATATATTTCAATATGGCTTACATATGCAATCTTGATTGGCATCCCTTGGATTACTGGGGAATACTCACAGAAGTGACTCGGAGGAGACTACGAGTCCTTCAGTGATTGATGAGCTCGTGCAAGTAGCGTGTTCTTGATTTTGACCAAAACCCTAGTCGTTAGGCAGGTTGTGATCGATAGTATCCTGAGTTATGCTAAGATGGCTCATCCGAGAGAAGGCTTGCTAGTACTGCAAGGGAAGAACAGCAAGGACAAAACAATCATAGATAACGTAGTTATTCCACCCCTCGCCATACATGGGAAGGATTTCTCGAGCTTCCCTCTATTCATGCTTCCCAGCGCGCTATCAATTATTGGTACTGCTCATTCGCACCCCAATGGGGTCTTGAGGCCCTCAATCCATGATCTGAACCACTTTTACGGTAGGATTATGATCATTACAGCGTATCCTTACGAGTCCGAAAGCGATCTCAAGGTGTTCAACGGAAAAGGGGATCCAGTGATGTATGAAATTGCATAGACTCTCTCGTTCATAGTATCGGGTGGATAGTTGACTCAGGCTATCAGTTTCCAATATTGTGATCGAGCGAGCTACCAATTAGAATGAGTTTACCTTATTTGTCCAAGAACATAATGCGCCCATCACTTGAGGTCACATGACAACTAATTATTCAAATGTCTGTTCGTCGATTATAGCGCGCGCTCATGTATCCAGCAAGCGATGTAGTATAATCTTAATTCTGAGTATTTGGATGCAATGCGCGTGTGCACGAGTGACTCAAATGGGTTAATGGCACCGAGATGCTGATAACCAAGTCCATGAATACTCTGGTTGAAGCACACTTGAATAGATTATCACGTAGAAAGTTCCTGTATGCTGGAGCTGGGGCAGCGACAGTAGTAGGCATAGGATATCTGTCAAAATACTACTTGCCCCAACGGCCTCAGAATACTCCTCCAACCGTTACCCCAACTGAGACCTCGCCGTCACCTACGCCAACAAGGACCCAAGAGCCAACTCTCCCTGAATCAGCGACCACGGGACTGCCGCCAAACCAACATGAGATAAAGGCGATTCTGAAATGGAATATAGACCACCCCGGGATAATGTCGCCGAATCCTAAGCTAGATCTAGAAAGCTGGAAGCTAAAGATCGAGGGAGAAATCAGAGATCCAAGCACATTGATTTGGAAAGATTTTCTCAACCTGCCAGCTATCGAGTCCATAAGCGATTTTCATTGCGTAGAAAGCTGGAGTGTCAGGAATTGCAGATGGTACGGAGTCCCATTCAAATACTTAGTAGATTCAGCCAAGCCCACAGGAGATGCGAAGTACGTCTTTTTCAGCTGCGCCGACGGCTACACAACTTCACTAGTCCTAGGAGACCTACTCAAAGACAACGTTCTCCTAGCATACAGACTAAACGATGACCCTCTCGAAGAATCCCTCGGTGGCCCTATGAGATTGGTTGTCCCGAATAAGTACGGTTACAAAAGCGCCATGTGGATCCAAAAGATTCGCTTCACCAAGACGAAAGAACTCGGATTCTGGGAGAGCCAAGGGTATAGCTACACAGCCGATGTGTGGGAAGACGACCGATTCATAAGATAGGCGCGCGCTAACGTGAAGAGAAGCGGTGTGACTGTAGAGTTCATGAGGAGCGACGGGACGGAGGTTAGACTCGAAGACAGGTTTGTTGACGTCATCCTTCTGGTTCACGTTTTTCATGAAGTGGAAAACAGAATCATGGTTCTCGGTGAGTTCTCAAGGATCTTGAGATTGTCAGGGAGGCTGATCATTGTCGAGAACACACATGAGGGCTTGTTCTCAGAGAGGTTCGGTCCACCCATCATCGACAAGATGGATGTCATCGCGCGCGCTAGCGCGTGCTAGACTATTTCTTAACAGGATAGGAACGTGCAGCCAGCCAAAGGGTTCTAATATTCGTTTCTTCCACAGCTGAGCTTGAAGCTTGGACGAATATGCGGATAGAAAGAGCTGACGATGCAACAAGTGTCGTAAGGAAGTATTTCCTCGGCACAAGAACCCGACACGGAAAGATCGCTTCTATATCTACCGAGGAGAAGGCCGAGGGTCCTGATGAAAAGGGCGTTTGGAAGGTCAAGGGGACTTATTTTACAGAGGCAGGCTTGAAAGAAGACTTCACAGCAACTGTGTCGCCTCGCGGCGAAGTCCTGATCACCGGCTCAACGAAATCGAAGCCGTGTTATCGCTAGAGTTCGTGGGCGGCACATGTCAAGCGGGATTATTCATTAGTCTCAGAAACCATTGCTTTCTGCGTCCTTCCTAAGGATACGCAGTGAAGGACGGGTTTGTGCATTCCGTCCCATTCATTATGTATTTCTATTCTTGAATCTCCAGGTCTATTGTATCTCCGGGAAATGTCTTGCCAGATATCGCTGGCTCGTGGCAGGGCAGGAGATGTTTAGGACTTTTGAGCAGGCTGCGGATCTTCCAGATGCTCCGATACCAAGCATAGTGATCGTAGATAATGCTTGATGGAACGCCCAATGGTCCATATTTCTCTGAAGCTGGCGTTATCTCAAAGCGGTTTCCTTGCAGATCTCGCATCCATGACATCTTTGGGAAGAGATTCTGGTAGATATTCACGATATCACCTGGGATAATGTATGTTCCGTCAGAAGTATCGACTTCAACGGTCAGCCCGCCGATTGTGTGACCAGGAGTATGGTAAAGTCGGATTCCCTCCGTTAGCTCGCCGTCACCAGTCACCTTGAGACATCGAAAGCCTCGAAGGCAAGGAATGACGTCTGGATCAAAGTCCTTCCGGATCTGCATGGAGGGAAGTGGGTTCAGTAACTCAGTCCATTCGTCGTAGTGGAAGACATGTAGAGCCTTGGGAAAGAGGTGGCAGTTCCCTGCGTGGTCGTTATGCAGGTGAGTGTAGATTACCGTGTCAACATCTTCCGGTTGAGCATTGTTCTTTTTGAGTGACTCAAGCAGGAATTTTTCGCCTCCTTTTGCTGGCGCGCCTGCCCATGCTTTACCGTCAACTATGAAGCGGGAATTGATACCTGTGTCCACCAGAACCTTTCTAGACCTAGAATTCAGAAGAAACGCCAAGTAAGGGGTGGTGACGGCCAGGTTCACATCCAGCCCCATAGTGGAAACTCCTTTGGGAACGATTATCTCTCCCAAATACAACACGTGAATTTTCCAGTTCATGTAACTCCTCCATCCATCTGAAGATCACAATACCTTCTCAGGGTGTACGTGTGCACGTATCTAAGCGTTATGAGTGGCGCGCGCTAGAAAGTTGTCTGTGGAGCCAACCTTTTTGGCGAGAAGTGGTATGCTCCGATTGTGGTGATTATGGCAGTTACAAGTATGACTGTCAGAGTTATTGAAACATAGGCTGAGGAATTTAGGATTCCATATTGCTGGGGAAGGACTGCGAGGACTGCTGCAGCCAGCCCTCTTGAATATATCACACTCATCATTGGTTTCTCCCTCCTAAGTGGGCTTCGCAGCGTAGCGGCACCTACTGCCATATAATGGGCAAATAACAGGAGCAGCGACAATAACAGCCCGTAGAATGCCAGCAAAATGTTAGTGAAGCTTACCATGAGGCCGAGATATACGAAGAAGAAGGTTTTAATCAGAAAAGCTATCTCAGCCTCCAACTTCCTGAATGATTCATCACATATGACCGGGCTCTCTGAGCGACGAAGCAGAGACTTGATAGCTGCTTCACTACCTAGGATCATGCCGAATGTGAGGACTGATAGCGCGCCACTTCCTCCAAGAGATTCAGACGCTAGATAGCCTAGAAATAATACTGCCAGCGTCAGCATGTACCGATACGGTTCATTACGCAATCTCGAAAGCGCACCGAGCCAGACGATACCCAGTGACACGCCCAGCGAAGCACCTATCAAGAACCTCAAGCCCACCGCTAATGCTAAGGCGTCAATCGGAGGGAACCCAGATACCATCGCACCTAGCAAAGTTAGGGTAGCAATAGTGCAGAGTATATCTGTTATTGCTGATTCTATGACGAGAGTGGTCGAACACCCTTCACTTACCCCGATCTTCTGAGCCAGAGAGACTACTACTATCGAGCTACTCCCGCCCAGAATACTTCCAAGCAGCAGACCTTCTGACCAACTGAACCCTAGGGTCAGCCTCGCAAAGAATGCGGTAGCAGCCACGCTGAGAATGAATCCCAGAATAGCCAGTACGATTGCGCGTGGACTTTGTCTTATAGTCTGACGAAGGTTCAGGTTGATTCCGCCATCAAGAAGGATTATTATCAGGGCAAGCACGGCCAAGTAGGGAGCCAGAGGCTCGATATCCTTCAGCAGTATGATCCCTGATACTGGCCCGAACAAAAGCCCAAGCAACACCAGGAAAATCATGTCCGGTATGCCTGTTTTACGGAAGAGGATGCTACCAAGAGAGCCGATTACGATGATCACGGCAGCAAGTAGCAGCGCCAGAGACACGTCTTGCATCATGATAAGACATGACATTTGATACTTATCACTAATAAGATTGAGGTTTTTAACAAGCGCAACAGATATTTGTCATCAGTCAAAATAGATAAGGCGTCGTTGCATGGATAGCAAACATGAGCCAGAAAATATCATATGTCTTGATCCAGGATCCGCCCAACTACTCTCGGGAATGGGAGAGAAGAATCTGCTTGTTGGCATCCCTTCCTTCAACTGTGCACACACGATAGGCTATGTCCTGCATCAAGTAGCTGGGGGGCTCACAAAGTATTTTCCAGATCACAAATCCTTGATTTTGGTCTCTGACGGTGGATCGCAAGACGGAACAAGAGAAGTCGCAGAAGCAGTGAAGACAGGGAAAATTGACCGCTTTTTCACAAAGTACGTGGGCTTATCTGGCAAAGGATCAGCAGTCAGAGCTATCTTAGAGGCCGCCTCCATTCTCAATGTTGAATCTGTCGCAATGTTTGACTCCGATCTGAGGAGCATAACACCTGAATGGTGCAAGATCATCTTCGAAGCAACAATGAGTGATGCAGATCTCGTGACACCGTTCTACATCCGACACAAATATGATGGCACAATAACGAATAATCTCTGCTACCCCTTCACACGCGCGGTCTACGGACTCAGGGTCCGTCAGCCTATCGGAGGGGATTTCGGATTGTCAAATTCCCTTGTGACCAAGCTACTCGATAGCCCGCTTTGGGATAGCGAATACGTCCGGAGGTTTGGGATTGATATTTTCATTACACACAGCGCAATCGCCCATGGGTTTAGACTCAATGAAGCCTTCTTGGGATCTAAGGTCCATGAGGGAAAAGACCCTGGAGCCGAACTCACAGCGATGTTCTGTCAAGTAGTGGGTTCGATGTTCACGTGTGCAAAGGAGTATGAAGAGTATTGGAGAAGGGCAGCCGGAAGTAGACCTGTCCATCTGCTGGAGTGCCCGATCTCTTTCCCCGGACCGGAACCTGTAACAGTCGATTCTTCAAGACTCCTGAATGAGTTCAGGGGAACCCTGGCCAGGAGCGCCCTTCTCCTCAGAGAGGTACTTCAGGAGGAGCTTTATGAGGAGATGGCCAAACTCGCGCGCTCAGCAGGATTTAGAATCGCTCCCGAGATGTGGGCCAAGACCGTCTATTCATTCGTATGTGCTTTCAAGAAGCAAGCTGGGAGTGAAGTAAGAAATGAACTCCTAGAATCTCTTAGAGGACTATGGCTTGGGAAAGTATATGGCTTTCTTTTGGAGACCGAAGGAAAGTCGGATGAAGAGGCCAATCAATTTGTGGAGAGAGAAGCTGAAGCATTTGAAGATCTGAAACCTTTTCTTCTTTCCAACTACCCGAGGGATGACTGAACAAGGAGTTCGAGGTTGGCATCGCTTGAAGGTTGCGATAGTAAGAAGTACGCTTCACAAAGGATCAGGCCAGACCGTTCACATTCGAGAACTCACAAAGAGACTCAGCAGCAAAGGCGTCGAAGTCGAGGTCTTCACACGCGAGCACATGGGAGATATCTCACCGGTTAGGGTTGCTAAGGTCAAATTCAGAGGCTCAAACATCAATTTCATTCGTCACTTCGGATTCATGGCCAAATGTGGCATGATGATTGACGACTTTGACTTAACTCATACTCAGTATCACCCAGGGATTTTCGTGGGTAACTTTGTTCGAGCACTGAAGAAGATACCACATGTCTTCACATTCCATGGGTTTGCACCCATCAGAAGTTGGACGAACCCGACTCAGAGGCTCAAGATGCTGGATCATACCTTGGGAACCATGATTGCATTGCATTCGGGAGTTGACAAGGTGATAGCCATCAGCCGATATATCCAAAACTCACTTGTGAAGTTCTACAATGTTGATGAGGGAAAGATATCTCTCGTACATAACGGAGTAGACATCAAGAGGTTTAATCCGAGAATAGATGGTTCAAGCGTTAGGGCCAAGTATGGGATAGCTGAGGACCCAGCAATTCTCTATATGGGAAGGATGGATCCGTACAAGGGAGTCCAGTTCCTCCTCAAGGCCATCCCTCTTGTGTTGAACGAAATTCCCAACGCCAGATTCATAATAGCAGGCGGAACACGTTATGATCAGGTCAAGATTAACCATTTGTTGTCCTCAAGCAAGATTCACAACGCACTCGTTTTTACAGGCTACGTGGAAGAAAGCGAGGTCCCTCTCTTGTACGCTGCCTGCGACATCTTCTGTTACCCAAGTATGTGGGAGGGCTTCGGCCTGACACCAGCCGAGGCTCAGGCCTCAGCCAAACCAGTAGTCGCTTTCAATCACTGCGCGATCCCTGAAGTGGTCAAGAATGGCGAAACAGGTATCCTCGCTAGACCAGGAGACTCTCGAGAGCTTGGAAAAGCTATGATCCAGCTGCTAAGAGATCTAAGACTCCGTGAGGCGATGGGTCAGGCTGGTAGGAGTCGAGTTGAGAAGTTCTTCAGTTGGGATCTGGCAGCCCGGAAGACACTTGAAGTCTACAAAGAAGTTGTTGAATCGGGAGACAAGAACTGGTGAAGAAAGACGTAGCCCTACTGGATGTGGATGGAACAATACTCTCAAAAAGATCAATAGATGTGCTGTGTGAGAGATTTGGATTCACAACTGAGGTGAAGAGAATTGATCTTGAGTTCAGAAATTCCCCTGGATACGTTGTCACACAGAAGATCGCCGCACTATTCTCCGGGAAAAGAAGAAATGATTTTGAAAAGATTTTCGATTCAATCCCTTTGAATGAGGGGTTATATCCGTTTGTTTCCTTCCTGAAGGATAGAGGATTTGTCATCGCCCTCGCTACTGATGGCTACAAGTTCCTAGCCGACAGGCTCAAGGAAAGACTTCAACTAGACTTAGCCTACGGAAACGTACTGCAATTTAATGGTGATTCCCTGACAGGCAATGTCTTGACGATGCCCGGTTGCCTTCGAATTCCCCACTGCAAGGAATACTTCATCTGCAAACTTCGACTTCTAAAATCGCTTCAAGGAGCTCTTGGAGGGATGTCGGTGGCAATAGGTGACAGTGACTCAGACTACTGCATGTTCAGAGGTACAGACATCGCAATAGCTTATAGGCCGAAAACGGAAAGAATTCGAGACCAAGCAGACATCATTATTGAAGAGTTCAAAGAAGCGATCGTTTATCTGAAGAGTAAGATGTGAGATCAACATCATGAATTCTGAAAGCGTCCATCTAGGTTCATTCAAGGATTTTGATGTGGAAGAATGTCTTGACATTAAGTTAAACAGCTTAATCCGTGATGAGGCAGACCTTCAGAGGCCCCTGTTGATATCTCTTGTGATACCGACAAAGATCGATGTGGGAAAGAAGACACGTGAACACGAGCTTGACGTATTGAAAAATGTGCTGTCTGAATGCAGCAAACTCATTGACTTGGGCTATGTCGATGAGATCCTAGTCTTTGACGCGTCTCTTGATCGAGATGGCCGGGCAGATTTCTCAACCTTGGTCAAGGTTGTTGAGACTGCATATGAGGAGCTTGATCTTTTCAGAAGGCAAGTGGGTCTGCTGCGCGAGAACCGGGCGGAGGCCATACATTCCAAGAGAGGTTTCTTTGATTTCATTGTAAAGGTAGTTCATCAATTCGACGGAAACCTTTTTCACGTTCTGGAGAAGTTCGGCGTTTATAACAATAGCAGATTGTCAAGAATTCCTCCAGGCAAAGGTGCTGCACAGTGGCTAGCCCTTCCCATGACCATTGGTGATGTGGTATGCTTCCTTGACTCTGACATAATGAACTTCAAAAAGGAATTTGCAGTCTCGCTATGTCATCCGATCGTCGAAAGCTTCAGAGGAAAGAGACAGAGCTTCGCGATGACCAAGGCTTTCTACAGGAGGTTGACAATGACCTACGAGTTTCCGGACCGGTCATATACGTTCGGTGGCCGCGTAACCAGGCTATTCGCTATCCCGCTACTGAATGTTCTGACGAAGGAGTTCCCGGAAACATTCCGCGGATTCGATTCTATTAGATACCCGCTCTCAGGTGAATTCGCGGCCAGGCGTGAACTACTTGAGAGCATATTTTTCCCAACAGACTACAGCACTGAATTCTCGATCCTGAATCAATCGATGAGGCGACTGTCGCCATCAGCCATAGCTCAAATCGACCTCGACATATTCTTCCATATAGGCCAATCTACCAAAGGTCTCGATACAATGGTATCTCAGATAACAAAGAGGGTTCTTGGAACTCTTGAGCGTGAAGGAGTCGAGCTATCCAAGGAAAGGAGGATGCAAGTGGTCTCCAAGTACAAGAAGGAAGCTATGGCAATGTTGCCGAAGTACTACAAGACTTTCAAGGAGCTTCAAAAGCAAGTTGCTTTGAATGAGAGGGCACACTACTCGAAAGAGACTGATCTGCGGCGTTTTCAGCGATTCTACAAACATTTCAGAACAGAGTTTCTCTATGATCCGGATCCTGAGCAGTTTATTCTTCCTTCATGGAAGGAACTCGGGCAGAGCGTAAATTACTTCGCAGTGAGCTCACTTCTAGCGCGCGCGCTTCCCTACGTACGAACCCCGCCTTCTCTTCCTCGATGTCTGTTTTGGCTTGGCCTTCTATCTCGATGCCTCTTGCAGTTACAGTGATGTTCAAATTCTGCTTCGGCACGCCAGGAATCTCGGCGTGGACTCGATATTCGTTGCCAGCATCGACTAGGTCCGTCGAAGGCTCTCTCACTTCAGGTAGTCCGAACCATCGTGACCATTGTCTCATCAAGCTGGGTCCGATCGGAGCAAGCATGCTTCCGAACCCTCCTGAAAGGTCTCTGAACATGCGATCCATCTCCTGCAGATAATCTGCGGGATGCCATGGCTCAATCTCCCCAATTTTCTTCTTCTCCCTAACTGATGTTTTCTCTTTTTTTTCAACCATCTAAGTCACCTCCACAAAAATCCATGAATCAGTGCGTCCTAATCTGTGAACCACACAACCAACACGGTGTCTTCTGCGCACTCATGTGAAAGCCCTCTTTCTCAGGGTTTCTTCTCATACTTCTCTCTTCTGAATTTGTTGAACCCGTCTGCTGCAGCTTTGTTGACTTTTCTAAGTGATTCCACTACCATGTCTGACAGTCTCTCCGCATCCACAACAGCCATCTTCTCCACTTTCATACTTACTTCCTTCGCTACTTTTTCGGCATCTTCAATGGTTGCACCAGCCTTCTTGCTCCCCGCTATGATCTTTGATTCCAGGTATTCCTCTGTTTTTCCGATCCTTTTCTTCACCTTAACCATACTTCATCACCTCTGTTTTCATATGCCAATACTAGATTGGAGCACTAATACTGCGATTGCTCCAGTCGCGCGTCCTCATCCACATTTTTACTTATTTTTCTTGGCCGACCCATGTTTTTACGGCTTCTTCGACAGCTCTGGATAAGTCGCCCTTCTTCCCGCCAAACCTCTCGATCGTCTTAAACCTAAGCTTCTTTTCCAGTTCATCAGGGAGCTCGACGTTGATTCGACCCATTTCAGTTACCAACAGTTGTTTCTGTTCACGATTCTCACGTGTCAGAAGTTTTTCCAGTGAGCAAAATACCAGATACCAAGTGTTACTTCTCCTCTTGTCGTCATCTTCTATGCACCTTATTTTACTTATCCACATAAGTATATGTGTGCGTATCATCTTATAAAGGTATTGGTTTAAGCACTTAAGATGCGCGCGCTAAGGCAACAGCTCCAAGCGAAGTGGTTCTAAGAACACCCTTTGAATTTGTGTATTGACTGCCCATTGACATCCATTGCAGCTTCTCTGAGCGCCTCGGAAAGAGTCGGATGCGCATGCATCGTCCTTATGATGTCTTCAGGTGTTGCCTCAAGCCTCATTGCCAATGCTGCTTCAGCAATGAGCTCTGAGGCATTCGGTCCGACGATGTGCACTCCGAGTATCTCTTGGGATTCGGCGTCGGTTATCATTTTGACCAAACCCTCGTAGTCATCTAGTGTCAGCGCCCTAGCATTGGCAGCGAAGTAGAATCGGCCAACCTTGACATCAACACCTCGCTTCTTGGCTTCTTCCTCGGTTAGACCTACAGCTGCAACTTGAGGTACGGTGAAAAGACATCTCGGGATCACGCTCCAATCCATCTTCGAATTACTTTCTTTTTTCACTGCGTTCTCTGCCGCTATGATCCCCCCTTCCATGGCTTCATGTGCGTACGCTCCTCCACTAGCATCGCCAACAGCGTAGACACCCGCTACGTTCGTCTCCATTTTCTCATTGACTTCAATTTTTCCATCAACAACTTCCACTCCCAGTTCCTCTAATCCAAGATTCTCGAGACATGGCCTTCTGTCAAGTGAAACCAATAGCTTCTCTGTGTTTATGGTCATCTCTTGGCCTTTTATTCTAGCCTGAATAATTTGGTGTCCTGCTGAATCTTTGACGCTCATAATTTCAGCGTTCGTTTCTACCTTAATACCATCTTTCACCATCTTGCGGTGAAGATATTGAGCGATCTCATGGTCCTCTCTTGGCAGTATGTGTGGCATCGTTTCCAGCACTGTAACTTGCGATCCTAGTTTGGAAAATATGTACGCGAACTCGATGCCTTCAGAGCCTCCTCCAGCTATTGCGAGCCTTGGAGGAATCTCAGAGAAATCCAATGCATCTTCAGGGAGCATAACATTCTCACTTTCTTGCATTGAGACAGGAAGCCTCGCAGGTCGGGACCCTGTGGCTATAATTATCTTATGTGCATCTATCACCTTGACACAATTTCTTTGAGTGATTTCCACCTTTTTGTCCCGGGTTAGGGCCCCTCTCCCAGAGAATATCCGAACTCCGTTACTTTGCAGAAGAAACTCGATCCCTTGGATGAGCCTTGATACAACTTCATTTTTTCTTCGCATGAGTTCTGACAAGTCCACTTTGAAGTTGCCAGCTGATAGCCCCAAGGCTTCAGCCTTCTTTACTTCAGACAACAGTTCTAAGGAGTTCAGAAGCGTCTTGGTGGGTATGCATCCGACATTAGTACAGGTTCCTCCAACATTCTTCTCCTCTACCAGGATGACTTTCACTCTAAGCTGAGCTGCTCTGATGGCTGCTGTGTACCCGCCTGGTCCAGCACCGATCACCGCTATATCGTATGATTCTGAACCCGATTGCTTACTCAATCGGGAAACACCCTTTTGTGCATGAATCGATAGTTCAATGCCCCCTTAAGCCTCCGATTTCAAAGTGTTATTGACTACGTTTTGAAATTCCACTGGGGGCTTGAGTATTTCTCATAGAGGTCATCAGCGAGTCTCTTTTCATTTTTCATCAATGTTCCGTGAAGGAGTTGGACTCCGTAGATTCTTCCAAAGCATCTGACCAATGTATCTGAAAATTCATTGGTTGTAAGGGATCTGTTAAGCTCTTTTGAGACTGTTGTCACAGGTCTCCTCGAACTCTTGATGAATCGTGTGGTTGTATAGTCGTCTGATCTAAGAACATGGTAGAGAATATTGAGGTTGGAACAGACCAGTATCGATGAATGATAGAATACTGCTCCCCATCTTATTGCTCCTGCTCCACCACATACCTTCTTCTGGTTAACCTCCAAGTTGTTGATAGACTTAAGGACGGGAAGTAGCCCTAGTAATTTGAGGCTCTGAAGCGCCCCCTCAGAGAATCTTCTGAAGGCATCCATAGGATCCCGGGGCGGGACTAGTCTGTGCTCTTTGGGTATCGAGATAGCATAATTCAGGTTTCCATGATCATGGTATACAGATCCTCCGCCTGTGAATCGTCTAACAATTTGGGTACCATATTTCCTGCAAGCATCGTAATTCACCTCAAGATTGACTGACTGAAAATTCCCTACGGCGACCGCGTTCTGATTTCTCCAAAATCTCAAGGTACACGGCGCTACTCTCTGCCCGACCATTCTTGGGATCGCCTCCTCAACACCCATGTTCATGAAGGGGTCATCATACTCCAGATCTAACAGACGCCAAGTTTCCAACTCTACCGACTGCCACAGATTTGACTGTGATATCTATGTTATTGACGAAGGACATTCGGATCTTCGAGGATTGTCTTCAATGTTTGAAGGAATTTAGCTGCGGGGACACCATCAAAGACTCTGTGGTCGAAGACGAGATTCAACCTCATCATTGGCCTGATAACTATTTGGCCATTTGCAATCGTGGGTTTCTCAGATAAGTTTCCAATTCCGAGTATTGCGCTTTCAGGCGTATTGATCACGGGCATTTGTATGTCGATTCCAAGCATGCCAGGATTTGTTACTGTAAATGTTCCTCCAGTAGTCTCTTTTGCTGTAAGTTCGTTTTTTTTGGCTCGCTCGATCAACTCATCCAAGTGTGCAGCGATCTCAAGTAGAGATTTTCTGTTTGCGTTGTGCACTACAGGAACTAGCAGGTTATCTTCTAAGGCTACGGCGACTCCTATATTGATATCTTCAATCAGATGGATTCCATCCTCTAGGAAGATGGAATTCACTATCTGATGTTGCTCTAAGGCTTTCGAGGCTGCTTTGACAATCATATCTGTTAAGGATAGATGCCCCCTCGCTTTTTCTTCAAATTCTTCAAGAAGGGATTGACGAAGCTTCACAGCTTCGGACATATCAACTTCTATGGTATACAGAACACGTGCTGTGGTCTTTGCACTTTGAGTCATTCTATCTGCGATTATCTTTCTCGTCCCTGTCAGAGGGATTATCTTCTCTCGAAGCCCATGCCTCGATTCAACTACTAAGTGCTTCTTTTGGAGCTCAACAACCTTCATTATGTCATCCTTGGTTATTCTTCCTCCGGGACCGGCCCCCTTAATCGTACTTGGGTCTATGCCATACTGTTTTGCGAGCCGCTTGGCCAATGGCGAGATTCTTGAATCTGTTTCGAGCTGAGGCTTTGCCTCAACTGTGTACGGGAGTTCATCAGTTGGTTCTGGCTTGACTTCTATCTCGCCTGCACCAATTGATGTCTTAGGCACTTCTTCTCCAGGTTCAGAGATGATCCCGATCGGTTGACCGACTGGAACAACAGAGCCTTCTGGTGCCAGAATCTTGGAGAGTATTCCTGAGGCTATAGCTTCAACCTCGGTCTGAACCTTCTCTGTCTCTAGCTCGAATAGGGCCTCGCCTTCTCTTATTGGGTCGCCCTCTTTTTTCAACCATTTAGTGATTTTGCCTTCAGTCATTGTCCAACCGTATTTGGGCATCCGGATTTCTGTAACCATGTATTTGTCTGGACTCCTGAGTTTCATGATTCAAAGATCTTAGTTGAAGTAAGTTGAGCAAATCAAACCTCTAACTTACTATTTCACAAACAGCCTTTACTATGTCATCTTCATTTGGTATGAGGGATTTTTCGAGTGGAGGACTGCAAGGTATGGGCGAATCGCGTACTGCAACACGTCTTATTGGCGCGTCTAAGTAGTCGATTGCTTCCTCAGATATTATGGCCGCAATTTCAGAGCCAACACCACAAGTCTTGCATTCGGGCTCCACTACCACGAGTCTTCCTGTCTTTTTTACGGAATCCACTATTGTTTTTTTATCAAGCGGTGATAAGGTTCGCGGATCAATCAGTTCGACACTGACGCCTTGCTCCTCCAATTTCTTACATGCCGCAATCGCTCTTGAAACCATTATTGAGATACTGACTAGAGTTACGTCTTCGCCTACTCTCTTGATATCCGCTTTGCCGAAGGGAATCGTGTATTCTTCTTCAGGAACAAGACCTTTGACCCCATAGAGTAAAAGTGCTTCAACAAAGAGTACTGGATCATCTTGTCTAATCGCCGTCTTCAGTAAGCCTTTTGCGTCGTATGGGGTCGAGGGTGCTACAATCTTAATGCCGGGAACATGCATGAACCATGATAGAAAACTTTGGGAGTGCTGTGGCCCAGCAGATCTGCCCAGGCCTATAGGAGATCTTATCACCATAGGTGTTTTCAGTTGATCTCCAGATAGAAATCTGATCTTTGCTGCTTGATTCACAATTTGATCCATACATAATGTTAGGAAATCATTGAACATTATTTCAGCGACTGGTCGCATCCCGGTCATTGCTGAACCCAAAGCAGTCCCCACTATCGTATTCTCTGATATTGGAGTGTCCCTGACTCTCTCTTCTCCAAATTCATCCACGAGGCCTTTTGTCACTCCCCAAAGAGCGTGTTTGACATCTTCACCAATTAGGAAGACGGTTTCATCCCGTCTCATCTCCTCTTGAAGAGCTTCACGTATGGCTTCGATGAATGTTATCTCCCTTGAAGTTCGATGGTCTGGAGAAGCTGTAACTATATCTTCTAATTCTTCAACGGGAATTTGAGGGAAAGGACTTTCCTTAGCGAATTGAACTGCTTTGTCAAGCCTTGCTCTAATCTCTTGCTCGATCCTGTTTGCGCTTTCTTCGTCAAGAAAGCCTTCTTTGATGAGTCTCTGTCTAAGAGCACGAACGGGGCATCTTTCCTTCCATCTTTGAACTTCTTCATTGGTTCTATACTTTAGCGTCTCCCCCTCACCGTGAGCTCTGAAACGATAGGTCTTACATTCGATTAGAGTTGGGCCATGTCCCTTCCTAGCTCTCTCAACTGCCTCGCCAGAAATCTTCGCGACGTCAATCACATCCATCCCATTCACAGCAAAACCCGGGATGCCATATGCATCGGCTCTCAGACTGATGTCCTTGACGGAGGTAAACTCTGATGTCGGTGTAGAGACTGCGTACATATTGTTCTCGCATACAAAGACTGTTGGTAGTTTCCAGATCGCTGCGAGGTTTAGACCTTCATGGAAATTTCCATTATTCGCTGCACCGTCGCCGAAGAATGAGACAACTACCTGGTCGGTTTTCCTCATTTTCATTGATAGTCCTATGCCCACAGCGATTGGTATGCCCGCAGCTACTATGCTACTGGTTCCAAGTATGCCGAGGTCTGCAGACATCAAATGCATTGAAGACCCTCTACCTTTGTTATAGCCAGTCTCTTTTCCAAAGAGTTCAGCCATCATTTTATCGAGGCTGGCACCTTTGGCAATGCAGTGGCCGTGTCCCCTATGATTGCTGGTAATGTAATCGTCTCTTCTCAGGTTAGAGCAAACACCTACAGCTACTGCTTCTTGCCCAGTGTATAGATGGACTGGCCCGACTACGGAGTCTCCTTGCGCATATAACCTGGCAATCTTCTCCTCAAAACATCTTATCTCCATCATCTTCTCAAGAGCTGTCACAAGATCCCTCTTGCTCCTCATGAAACCCTTTTGTTCGTTACATATTGTCATACGGGTAGCAGCTCTCAGCCTCAAATTTCTGGCAACCACACCTTATGGTCAGCGCGCGCCATTCGTCATTGCTCAGTATTCTGCATGATTGGTCGCAGTCTGAACCTCTACCAAAGCTAGGCGACAGAATGGTCATGGACATCACTCAGATCAGAGGACATAACACGGTCAGCTTTCTTAAATTTTTAGTTAAAAAAGTTGCAAAATCTTCAAGAATCACTAATTCTTTATATCCAAGTATGTAAGAAATTCAATCATGCGCCTAGACGATATACAAAGAAAGATATTGAGATTGCTTCAAACCAACGGACGATTATCATCAAAGGACGTCGCAAAAGAGATCGGCAGCCCAATCACTACGGCATATGCGAGGATCAAGAGGTTGGAGGAGCTTGGAATAATCAAGGGATACAAAGCTTTCTTGGATCCTAGAAAATTAGATGTGTCTACAACCGCGTTCGTCTTTGCTTCATTCGCCTATCCAGCAAGCAAAGAGGGATTAGTATCTCAAAGGAAAATTACTAAGGAAGTCGCAAGGTATTCCGAAGTTCAAGAAGTGCATACAGTAACGGGTGAATGGGACATGCTAATCAAAGTCAGAGGCAAAGATGTGGACGCGGTGAGCAATTTCGTCATGAATAATTTGAGGACAATGAGCGGGATTGAAAAAACATTAACGTGTATCGTCTTTGAGACGGCCAAGGAAAGCACTGACATAATGATCTAGCTGGAGCGATAGTATTTTTAAGAAGCTCGCGCCAAGCTTCGCGGCCGCACCATAGGATGCACACACAGCGAAGTTCTTGAGTAGTCGGGGACGCGCGCGTATGATCTTCCAGTATAAGCATTAAAGATCGCGCCAAGGTCCTAAAATCTGCTGCATGTTCTACAGAAGAAAAATTGGCGGGCCCGCGGGTACTCGAGCCTTATTAGGTTCGGATACCTCAAGGAAACGGCCAAACCATGGAAACCAGTTTTGCGGAACTTCTACGAGTATTCCTGTGTCAGCACAAAACTAGTTGTTTGATGGAGCCGCCCGTATTCAATTAGAAAATTAAGTGAATCCAATGAGTAATGCAAACCTGATTGCACATCTTTGTGCGATATTAGCGCGCGCCACGGGCTTCTCCCCTCTAGAGTCTGATTGCCAATTCCCGTTTCAACTAGTTCAATTGATCTGTTATCGAATCTATGAAAAGATGGCTAGAGTAGCGGACCTATACTTTTGATGTGGTGTGGTGGTGTGTGCCTAAGATGGTGCGGGGGTGGGATTCGCGCACCAGTTTACCGGTAAATATGAACCCCGTAGCGCGCGCTGAACTCTATGATAGGGCGCTGCATATGTAAGTGACTTATATTTGGATAGGACAAATTTCCTTTGGTCCTGCTCTTGCTTACAAAAGAGAAGCTGCTAGGGATACTTGAGGGTAATCGTAGAATACGCAAGTCCCCCGAACCAGATTTGACTGTCACGAGTTTTAAGAAAGGTCTAGAGATTTGGAACGCGGAGCCTGTTAGGAATTTCTTTTTCAACAGGTCATTGTGCTGGGATCCTCAATATGAGGTGGCTGTTTTCATTCCGTGTTCTGCTTGGAAGCCTTACCCTTACTCACAGAGTCACAAGTGTGGATACCTTAGGGCACTACGTCCAGCTCTTAACAAGATCGATCTCTTCGTAGTCAGCGAACCTATGGGAATCGTTCCCTATTACTATAGCGATGAGTATCCCGCAGAAAGCTACGACTATGATCCTTACTGTTTCTTCATAGGTAAGCTTCGAAATCCTCTAGCAAGAAAATCACTGGAAGCATTTGTTGACAGGCTTGCAATCTGGATTGGCAAATATGATAGCCGATATTCGAAACGGATACTAATGTTGCCGAGAAGTTGGCATCTCAAGGTCTTCACGAAAGCGTTACACAAACTCAACATTCCACCGGAACACTACCTCACTATAACAATGAAAGGCAGGCCCAGTAACAGCGTTGAATCCATGCGAGATCAACTCCATACCGCGGGGCTGTACTAGTTCGTGGTGACAACCAGTGCAGGAATCTCTTGTTAGGAATAATCTTAGGAGATATCTAAGGAATCGGCTATGAGGTTTGGGACCAAGAGGAGAAAGAGGTAGTCCCAGGCGTCAAAGCAGACCTTATTGCCTCAACAACAGGGGCAATCAAGAGAGTTCTGGCTGTTGAGACAAAGGGCAGCCGTGGAAACGTGAAACAGGCTGTAGGACAGGCCGCGACCTACTTAGTATCCGATCTTATCAGTGAAAGCTATGTTGGAATCCCGAGTGATCTCTTTCAGAGATCTTCATACACGTCAGATGTGTGTGAAGCAGTTGGAGTTGGGCTGTTTGTCGTAGAGGAGAATGGACAGGTATCCGAAAAACAACATCCAGGACGGAAAAATACTATTTCTAGCGCTTCTTTGTGGGGCAACCGCAGAAATGGTGCTCCAGACACAAATAGACTGTCGGATCTTAAACTGGCGATTCTCGCATTAGCGAAGGAACCCAAGACGAGAGGGGAGATAGTCTCCTACATTCAGGGGCACAGGACTAGAATCGGTAGTGCAGAACCCATCAAGGAAACTTGGTGTCAAGTATTCATCGATGATGCTACCCAAATGGGATTGATGATTCGACGGCTTGATGGGTCCTACGTTCTTTCACCACTTGGAAAAACCATGTTTGAGATTAACCCCAACGCAACCATTGTAGGCCAAGAGAAGAAACTGCTGTGGTCGTCAATATTCAATTTCCCGGTAGCCTACATGGTCTTCCGAATACTCAAAGAGAAAGGGGTGCAAAAGTCCCAGCAGATATTGGATGAAGGAAGAAAACTGGAGAGTGAAATCGTGGCAGATGGGGTGTTTCAAACGGAGTTTCGAAAGAAATACCATCTAAATGAACAAAGACTCGGAGCAACGCTGAAGCTTATGAAAGAACTCGGTATGTTAGAAATAACCGAAACTGGAGTTAGACTTAGTTTCTGAATGGTGGTGATTGGATGGAGATTTCAGAGTTTCAGAAGCTGCTTGCGGAGAGGCTCGGTGACAAAGACAAACAAATGGGTGCGTCATTCTTGATGAACGTCCTCACAGAAGAGGTGGGAGAACTGTCAAGGGCCATTGGAAAGGAGTCTAAGGCAGAAATTGGGGAAGAGATCGCTGATGTCCTGTTCTCAACCATGTCGATAGCCAATGTTTTCGGGGTTGCGGTAGAGCCACTGTTGGTGCGGAAGTACGTGGACAGACCATTATCTGATATTAGTCGGAAATGGACAGACGTCTCTTGGAGATAGGGTCAATTATCTGACTGCGTACGAGATAGAGATGATGAAGCGCGCGCTAAAAAGATGGGGGATTCCGAGATGAGACTTTCGGAATCGTCATAGCTTATACAGTGTCGACAGTGATCTTTATCTTGCTCCCTTTCTTCGCTTCTACAGAAGCTACCAAGTCTTTCTTGTCTTTGTCAATGAAGGAAAGAATGCTGTTGAGACTAACCTTCTCGTCCTTCTTGACGTCTCTATCCAGACTCAGGGTTATTTCGCCCAACTTTACCAATGACATTCGCCTCCTACACTGCTTGCGCGAAGCATAGTGAAAATGAAGCGTATAAGGTTTATTTGACACGTTTATTTTACACAGACACACCTTTATCTTGGCATGATCATTATTTATCTTTCTACTTCTGGATGAAGCTTGCGAAGGCATAGTCAGAGTCATCGATTCGCATCCAGACACAGAGACACTTGATGATGCGATTTTCTTAGTTGGTGAAACCTTTACCGCGCGCGCTACAACGGTGTATGCCGGCAATGTGTGGATCTGAGCAAGAGGATGACGGTTCAACTATGCGAGAAGATGTGAACGCACTAATCCTCTAGGTATAAGTATTAGATTGTGTCAATATTCTAGATTAATAGATCATGGCTACCGCCTTTGTTCTTATTAACGCAGAGCTTGGAAACGAAAAAGGGCTTCTGAAAGAACTTAGAAATATCGCCAACGTGAAGGAAGCACATTTCGTGTACGGAGTGTATGACATCATAGCCAAGGTTGAAGCGGACAGTATGGAGAAGCTGAAAGAAATAATTACACTCAAGATTCGAAGGCTCACCGATGTTAGAAGCACCTTGACTTTGACGGTCGCCGAAGGCATCTAAGACCTAAACGAGAACTAGAGAAACTCATTCCGTTAGCGTAGTTCAGAAACAGTCCGGCATCTAAGTACTCCTAGTTCTTCAGTTGCGAACGGAGTTCCTCAATCGCCCTTACCGCTTTGGAACTCTTCCACAGCTCATCATGATTGACCCTACTCCTCATGCTGAGCTGCTTTATACAATTGTCATATGGCAATGTGAAATCCAGATGTTGCTGATGATCGGACAAGGCACTCTTGATAAAACCCTCTTCAGCCTTGTCTGCCAGCACATTGGAGATCGGAAGAATCTCGAGGCAAAGTCCGTAGCCAGCATAATAGCGCATAGTAATCCTGTCTTGCAGGCTCGCAGTCGCTCTGAGGTTTTCAAACCGATGAAATTGTTCACGCGCTAAAAATAGTGTGTGTGCTAAATAGTGTGTGTGCTCACCAGCTAAGGCACACACACACACGACCCCCGTCACCCTTCCAAAAAAATATGATGTTGTGTAAGGGTTGTTTTTGGCTTAGTTTGTGATTAGCTGGATTATATTGGGCTGCCCCTACGCAAGTTTCTGAGCCATCGGCCAACCTCAGGATCCTTTCCAATGTCTGCATATTTTCCAGACTGGTTATCAGACAAATTATGCTCCGAACATTCTTCTCTGCGCTAAAAATAAGGGTATCTGAACCTTATTGATGGCGGGCCCGCGGGGATTTGAACCCCGGACCTTTAGCTTTCGCCAGCATGGTTAGGAGGCTCAGCATGAGTGTTCTACTGCTCTGTCCATACTGAGCTACGGGCCCGCCTGAAGATTCGCCTGCCAAACTTAAAGTCTTTCTAAGAATACATATCACAGGTTCCGCTGTCTTGAACAGACGAGCGTAGCGCGCGCGTTCACTTGTTTAGTCTCTCAGTCCACTCCACAAGTCCACGAAGCAGATCCTTAATCAACTCTTTTGTTTCCTCGTCTTTCAGATTGCCGTCATCATCAAATTTCTCTTGCGCGTAACTGATCATTACTTCGGGATGATTAATCGGAAACATGTTCAAGAACACGAAGGTCTGGCGCAGATGGTACTGTGCTCGTGCTGTGCCGACCATTCCGATTGATGCACCAATTACAGCCACCGGCTTGCCCTCAAAAGGATTGTCGCCATAAGGCCTGGATGCTGCATCAATAGCATTCTTCAAAACGCCAGGGATAGAATAGTTGTATTCAGGTGTCACAATCAGAATCGCATCGGCCGCTCTTATCTTGGCCTTGAACTCCTTCACCTTGGGCAGTGGATTTTGTTCCAAATCTTGGTTAAATGCCGGGATTCCCTCAAGGTCAAAAATCTCCATCTCTGCATTTTGCGGAACCAGTCTTGCCGCAATGTCAAGAGCCATTCTGTTGTACGAACCACGCCTGAGACTGCCAGCGAATCCTAGAATCTTTATCTTCTTAGGCTGCATGGGTTATAGGACGCCTAACAGCCCATTAGTCTTACCTTTGTATATTATTTTCTTTAGACCATTCTGGACAGAAACACCAACCTAAATGAGCGAGCACACAGTCGACCATTTGCGAGGTCTTTCCAGAACATAGCCATATGCGAGCTTGCTCGGCCTCTACAGCAGATCTGACTTAATTTTAGCTTTCTTCTTCAAGACTTCATCTAATGATTTTCCTTTCTTCTTGGAAGATAAATGGGGCCGATGTTTGTTGCCCTGGAGCGCGCGCTAATGCCTCACTAAGTGGCCGTGATTCTTCCGGCGTCAGCTCACTCAATATTTCCGATACTGACTTCCCTTTCTTCTCGGAAGTCTGAGGGAGGGTTGATGCTCGCTGCTCTGTGGTTTTGAAGTCAGTCTTTAGTGCCCCTAATGCCTCAACAAGTGCCTGTGATTCTTCCGGGGTCACCTGATGATACTTCCACAGTTCTATGAGCAGTTTCAGGGCTGCCAGATAGTAGTAGGTTCTTGTGAAATCTCCTTCCTTTATCATCTTAATAATTCCATCATAACTGATGAGCTTCGCTAAAGCCGAAATGGTCACTGGGTAGTCTTCCACAGTCTTTCTTCTGGCTCTAGTGTCCTCCGAACTGTAGAGAAGTCCGTTCTTCAACCGTTTCCCGAATTTCCTGTAATAATAGCCCACAGTGCTTCTGGGTATGTTCAGGAGTGCGGAAGTTCCCTCTATTGTATGTCCTTGCTTCCATAACTCGAGAATCTTCTTGTTTCGCTCTTCGTTAACTAACAAGTTTCAGCTTCACACATTGGATTCCTATAAGAAATCCTATAGGAATCCAGATATAAAGTTGCTTGCTGTAATTTCAGATGGGCAAGAGGGATTCAGGCAGAGCTTCTTTAAACCATAACGGGATGAAAGGCCAGCAGTTCCTGACCAGTCTGTTGAAGCTTCCGTCGATGATATACAGTTTAGCTTTGTCATCTTCTGCCCTAATTGCACGGCCATAGGCTTGGATTACCGCCAACATTGCCTGGTTATCATACCACTGGCGATACCCTAATTCTAGACGCCTCTTCACTCTTCTGTCGCCCAAGTCTGGAAAGGATACTTTCAAGAGGATCTGGGCATCACATATGCCGTATTTCCAGTCTTGACCTTCTGAAAAAGCGACTGAAACAAACACCTTCCCTCGAGAATGCTTCCACTCTTCCAGCCGCTCTTGACGATCCTTGCTGGTATGAACAATGAGCCTCTTCTTGAGGTCATCTGAAATGCTCTTGGCAAGCCACTGCTGGTGTTGATAACTGTGGCAGTGTACAGCAACATTTCCAGTCTCCTCCCTCAAGATCTGCTCTATTCTGTGAAGAGCTTTCTCCTTGTTGTTCTCCCAACCTTCCCTTGACAGTGGGCCCACTGTCCTATCTATGATGGGTCGATTCTCAACTGGAAAAGTACTGGGAACCTGCAGAAAACAGACCTCGTCGTCATCCAACATATCCTCGAGGCCCGTTAACTCTGCAAATTCGTGCGGGTCAAGAATAGTCGCTGAAGATACGATATAGTAGTCAGCACGTCTCCAAACCAGCTCCTTCATAAGCTGTTTTGCAAAGACAGGTTTTGCAAGCAGCTTGTCCCCCTCGTTCTGCAGTATCCATTCACTCTTGGATGAAGTGTACCGTTCATGATTCTTGATATATCGATCGATTCTCTCAAGGTCTTCAGCCTCGACCAGAGATAGCCCGGTGGTCTCAGCTACCTTGAAAGCTTGTTCACGAATACTCTGCAGTCTTACCCTGATTTCTTGCAGGAGCTCCTTGATCTGAGTCTCCGTCTTCGCTTGACGAATCTCTGGCAGAAAGTGATTGTAGACCTCCCAAGGAATAGTGAAGGGATCCACAGATACGGAAATCTGGTTCAGACACTGCTCCTCAATGTTATGAGCTTCGTCAAGAACCAGTAGATTTCTTGATCCGAGAGACGTGTCCGCTTGGCCTTCATTTTGTCCTTCTGCTATGAGGTACGCGAAACTCGATAATACGCTCTGGGCACTTATTGCTTGCATCTTCTGTATCCAGTAGGGACATACTTCGAAGCGTTCAGTGCAGGGATAGTCTTCAGTTACGCATCTGCCTACGTTAACATTACGATCTGGTTGATGGTAGCAGAAATAGTTCTGTCTTCCCTTGATCTCCACAAATCTCGAGTCAAGAAGCGGATCATTCATTATCTGATCGATCAGCACCAGCTGAGGAGTAGCATAGAACGACTTAGTCACGGAGCAGAAGGCAGTGTTCACGTAGGATTTGCCGAATCCTGTCGGCGCTGCCAGAATGACACATCTCTTTCCCGTATTGAATGCCTCGGTGGTCGCTGTCAGTATTTCCTTCTGATACTTCCTGAGGGATGGGCTTGGAAAACTAGCCAGTACATCGTCATCAGTCAATTCTGAGGGGAGTTTTGTCCTCGTCGGCCGCTGGGCTCCCACAATTGGTTTGCTCGAAGAGCTCCCAGCCGTCATCCTTTGAAAGGTTCCGATAGTCGGCCTAGCACGCGCGCGCGGATATGCGCAATTCGGACAATGGTCATGACTTATAGGTATGTATTTCCCGCAGCTGTAACAGAATCTCACCAAGCGCCAGCACCTATTGATATGACATACTCTGGCTGCGTCTTTCGTTCACTTCTGAGAGAGGGATTGGTATACGCGTTATTCACCTTTTGCGACCGAGGCAGATCCTGATCTGCAACCTTTATCCAAGCTTAGACGTCAATTGATAGTTGAAAGGGAACCTTCATGACAGCCCGTTTCCTCAGACTTTTCAAATCAGATTTTGAACCTGGCCAGAACCTGTATGATAGGCTGTTATTGTACTTGTTGCTGGCCTTCCTCATCAGCAGCTTCCTGTGGCTTGATAAACCAGATCGTGCCCTCATTTTCGATGAAAAATACTATGTCAATGTAGCACGCAATATCCTGAAGCTTCCTCATGATCCCGATGTCTACTCCGATGCCACCCCCGGCATGGATCCGAATCGTGAGCATCCTTTCCTTGCAAAGGGGATCATCGCATTCTCCATGATGATTTTTGGGAATAATGGATGGGGATGGAGAACCCCCAGCGTCATACTCGGAACCCTTGCTTTATTAGCATTCTATCTGTTAGCCAAGAGACTCTCAAACAATAGCAAGCTGGCGTTGTTCGCCACTTCACTGCTTGCATTGAGCAACCTGCTTTTCGTGCATAGCCGCATCGCGACTCTGGATGTCTTCACGTTGGCCTTCATGCTGATGGGTTTCTACTGGTACGTGGCAGGCAAGACCTATCTGAGCGCCTTCTTCATGGCATTGTCTACCCTGTCAAAACTGAGCGGACTGTACGGTTTCGCAATAGTCGTCATCTTTCACTATGCAAGTCTCACCCTGAAATCAAGAGGACTGGAGAAACCTGATTGGAGAGCGCTGCTTGGCTGGCTTGAGAAATACGCGCTAACCTACGTTGCATCGGTCATCATACTTTTGACGGTTTTTGACTGGATATGGGTTGGATACCGCAATCCGCTGGACCATTTCTCCTACATGTACACTTACTACAACTCTCTTACTAGACAGACACCGTCAGGGATTGAGAGTTATCCTTGGCAGTGGCTTGTCAATGAGGTCGTGATACCGTACCTTACTGTCAATGTTGATGTCCGTACTGACGGGAAGTTGATCAGCAGCCGACCCGTGATCGCCTTCCAAGGAGCCATCAACCCATTCATAGTATTCCTCGCGATTCCTACGATAGCCTACTGCGCATATACAACTTACAAGAAGGCGGAACAGACAAGTATGTTCGCCATGATTTGGTTCATTATATCCTACTTGCCATTCTATCCTATGTCAATCATCGGCCACAGGATAATGTACCTGTTCTACTTCCTGCCCACCTTACCCAGCGTTTGCCTCGCAATCGCTTATGTCTTCCAAGATCGAAGAACAGACAGAGTGGTGTCTTTGACTTATCTGTTTGCGGTATTGCTGGGCTGTGTAATGCTCTTTCCTTTCAAGCAAGTCCCTTAGAACTCTCTTTTTGGTGGCGGAGCCGCTGATTCTTCTGATGTGGCTGGTTGAGGTAGACAGAAAAATATGGACTCTATTGAGGCTCCAAGTCCTTTTTCATATTTAGGTACTCTTCTCGGGTAACCTCTCCTTTGCTGTACCTGAGACTCAGCGTCTCCAAAGCGGGGCTCTTCTTTCCAATCCTTGGGAGTCCTCTCATGAAAGCTATGAAGGCAAGAGCTATCAGAATCAGTATCGCCACGATGAGCATTGCCAGGAGGGTGTTGGCCGCTGAGTAGTCCTGTCGCCATATCGCAACCAAAGTCATTGGAGCATCAACTGTGACCTTTGTGATTAGGCTTAGTGGGTCACCGCCGATCATCCCACTCCAACGTTCAAAGACGTTTCTTGCGCCCAGGGATCCCCAGATTCCAGATACTGAGAATTCTGGAGATACTGAGACAGTTGCAGCTGAACCTTCGTCGTACCATCCAGAGCCTTGTGGGTACCCAAGTTCAGACTTGACTTCTAGGTAGTACTGGTTTTGGTATATCGTCTTAGCAGTATGAGGCTTGTCCATGGTTAGCGTAACTGCGTTGCTCGCTGTCTCTGAGCCGTCAATATTCCAAGCCTTGAAGATGCTTCTTTCCACATTCGATTTCTCAATCTTCGCGGGAGTGCCCAGAGTGACAACTTCATCTTTGTTTTTCCATCCTGATTGGTCGATAGACTGACCAAAACGATTCTCAACCATTAACCTGTACTCAGGCGAGTAGGAGAATGTGTGTGAATCCTCAGTTGTGGAGCCGCTGTAGCCTTGGTAGTTGTATGGGTAGTAGTAGAGGCTTGGGTAATAGTTGTAGGAATAGTCATAGGGAGCATGTTGGATTGAGCTTCCGTCGGGATACTGATAGCCGGCCTGTTCATATGTCGCCTTCACTGCCGGTAGTGAACCTTCTCTCAAAGCTACGTCAAAGATTGAAGCTACGCCTGCCTTAGCTTTGGATTCCAAATATATTTCGGGTGATCGTTTGCCCATTTCCCCCGTAGTTAAACTTCCGGTCTCTGAAGTAGTCGTTGCAGAGGAAGTGACTACAGAGGAAGTCACAGATTCAGCCTGGGATGCCGTGGTCTGCGATGTGGTCTCAGAGGTAGAAACCGTTGAGGTCCCAGCTGACGTGGTTGTTCCAGACTCAGTCATCGACGAACTTGATGTTGTACTTTCAGAACTGGTGGATCCAGTGCTTGAAGCCCCAGTCGAAGTAGTCTCCGACGTTGATGTTTCAGATGTACTTGATGACGTATCTGTTGTTGTTCCAGAACTGGTACTTTCAGTAGTTGAAGTTCCAGTTGACGTGGTACCTGAGCTAGTCTCAGATGTGGAGGATGTTGAGGTTTCTGAGGAGGTTGTGGTTGTTGTAGTTGTCGTTGTTGTCGTAGTCGTCGTAGTAGTCGTAGTAGTCGTGGTCGTTGTCGAAGTTGACGTACTCGTGGTGGTTGTTCTCCACCAGTAAGGTTCTTGGTAGTATTGATCTTGGTAGTATTGATAATACGAATAGGGATAGTAATCATAGTACTGATATGATTGCTGGGTCCTCTTGACAGTCCAGGAGGTCTCACGGCAGATATATCTTACATCTTCTCCTCTGGAGATTTGATCCTCAACTTGGAATGAATGGGAGTCTGCACCACTAATCTCGAAATTCCTCGATGATCCTCCTTGAATAGTTCCGGCGTCGTTACCGTCAATCTTGATTGTTGCAGAATAATCTGAAGGAAGACCTGATACCGATATTCTCACGGAGGTTCTCGAATAACCCATGTAGTTTGAATATGGATAGTATGGCTGATTGTAACCGTCGTATCCGTATGTTGATGCTTCTTGAACCAATATGGGCCCTAAGGCGTTCGAAAGAAGCATCACGGATAAGGTTAGAATGAGTGTGAATGATAGAAATCTCAATTTGCCCACCAGTAAATTGGTTTATCCTTGCTTTTATGGCTCACAAGTGACCCTTTAAGGATGACGGAACATTCTTACATGACGTAGATTACGTAATACTAGATAGTTCTCACTGTGCGGGAATAAATTGTCTCTCAAGCCAACGCTCTTGCTATGTCCTGAACTTCTTACCTATCTCCCACGCCTTTCCTAAGGGTTCTCCAATACTCCAGTAATTATTATCAGGCATCGTCAAGAGAATTGGACGGATCTTTTTCGCATCTGGAACTCCGTTAGTGAGATACTTCTGGTCAGCATACGACTCCACAACTTCGCCAATAAACATCTCATCCACTGGAAAATCAATTGTCTGAAGGAGTTTGCATTCGAAATTCAGCGGACATTCCTTGATCATGGGTGCTGTGTTCAGCTTTCCGTAGAATGTCCGGTAGATTGTTGATTTGTCGGTCTTGCTTCCCGAATGGATGCCACAGTAATCAGAACTGACGACCATCTTGGCTGAAGGAATGTTTATGCTGAACGTGCCATTTTCCCTGATGCCTTTGTTTGTATGATGCGTCTTGCCGAGTCCGACAGCAACGATCACGGGCTTGAAGTTGACTGTTCCGCAGAACGCGACAGTGAGATAGTTGGGCTTTTCATCAACATTCGCGCCAACCAAGACCACAGGCATAGGACAGAGATGCGTTTTCGGCCCAAGCACCTTCTTTGTCATTCAAATACCTGCCTCGAAGATAGTCTTCGCTACGAGCCATAAAGATAGGGAAAAGATCTGTGGATGTGTTTCAGTGCGGTTTTCACGAACCGTCTGCATAACATCTTGGGTCTGGAAAACAGCGACGGCCTAAAGACTTCTTCTGTGTGAATCTAGTATCCTGGCAGCAGGCCTCTGAGCTGAGACCAAGGTGATAGACCGAGGCTCGACATGCTTGCAATATCCGTTGTGAGCCCTGGGCCCCTCATGCCCTGCTGCTGGAAGTACTCATGTGGATACTGGACAAACATCGACTGATAGCTCAGCGGCGGAGCTTGACACATCAACCGCGGATCATACCAAGGCAGGACCGGGTAGCTCGTGAAACAAGGACTCGGCACCAAATACCCAGGATAATATGGCCAGTAACTCAAACCTTAATCACCTAATTCCCTCACATCGCTACTCAGCTATGCTTCAACCACTATATATCATGATAGGGAAAACGGATCCAAAGTATGGTCTTGTACGAGTGAAGCCTCGTCAGGCTAGCTTTTCAAGTGCCAGTTCGACAGCTTCCCCAGCGGAGTCCGCTGAGAGAATCTTTCCTCCGTCAATCACAGCTCCTGCCATACTCTCAGCAACGCCTCCTGAGTGTCTCAATGCTATGACCCTCTTTCCGGCCTTCAATGCATGTCCGATCTCCGAGAGGGTTCCGGCCCCTCCGTTCACTGCGATAACAGCGTTGGCAGACCTGACGTTTATCACGTTCCGTGCGTCGCCCATGCCGGTCACAATGACAACGTCGACGTATGGGTTGGCGTCTTCCTCAATTCCTGGAAGAATTCCAACCGTGAGCCCTCTGTTCTTTTTTGCCCCTTTGGAGGCTGCTTCCATGACGCCGCCCCTTCCGCCGGTTATCAACACGGCTCCCGCAATCGCTATCGCACCGCCAAGCTCTTCAGCCAGTTTATAGACTTCTGAGGTGATCGGCCCGCTGCTTCCTATGACTGCGATTTGCTTCATGATCACATCCTCACCGACAATTCTCAATTCACTGGTAAAGATCTGTTGAATATAGGATTATCAAAGTGGAAAGCGCGTGCTAGAAGACCATTCCGACTTACGACTCCGGTTTCGAGCGTGCAACCTTGAAAGGTGACTCTTACTAGCAACCTTTAGAAGTATGAGCTGAAGCACTACCGAAATGCGTTCGTGAGTGGTGCAGATGCGCTTCGCTCTAAGCCTCGCCTTTCTTCTTATTGTTGGGATACTTCCCGGCATCAGACTGGAGCTGGATCAGACAGCCTCGAGCTATGCTTTGACCGAAGGCTCATACTGGAGATACCAAACTAACCAGATAAGTCAAGCAGAAGGAACGGGCAGCTACGAGGGAAAATCACTAATCATTCAATCCTCGACAGGAGCTGTCACGATAAGGAACCTGACGTCAACATACCTGGTCCTGGAGGACCAAAGAGAGATTAACCTTTCCAGCCATGGAACCGGCTTTTTCAAACAAGACAGAAAAGAACTATTCTCTCTATCCACAACCTCGACGATAGACCGAAAGACATTCAAAATCACCTCATACAGAACCGAAGGCGACTCGACGAATCTTGAGATCGAGGACAAAGGCATGGTTGGAAAGCCGAACATTTACTTGGTATCGACAACGCTCACAGAAGGCCAACAAGCTCAATACTACTGGGAGGCTGAGGCAATCGCCTGCTCCGTAACATTTGGGACGACAAACATCGGAGGACAAGCTCTTCCAATCTACACGCTGCAGTATTCTGGGCCAAAGAAAGTAGTGATTCGAACAGTTACACGTATCCAAGAGGAAGGAGAAGCCGAAGGCACCTTCGCCTTCGAAAGGACCACGGGGCTCCTGACATCATATGCAGTCAGAGAGACTGCTAAACTGAGAGGCGGCTCATGTTGCACCGTCAAGGTAACGAACACCGAGAACTATACATTACTCTCAACATCGTTGTGGACGACTCCAGTAGATAGGCCATTACCTACATCCACACCGACGGGAACAGCACCGGCGCAAACAACTAACCCAAAACTTGAAGGAGCACAGGGTACACCTGCCACACAGTATTTTCCTTCACTGACAGTTGCAGTCGTTGTCATTTCTAGCATTGTAGCTAGCTGCATGGTTATCCGGCGGAAAAGAAAGACGGAAGAATAGCGCGCGATATTCACCGTAGAGAGTCTTTAGTCCTCCGAGAAGACGGAGTAGAAGAAAAAAGAGAGAGCTTGTAAGCTCTCTGCTAGACGTATGTCGGTCTTTGGGTTGTTACGCTGTTGCATCTACTTGCCAAGGCCGAGTATGCCTGCGCCGAGACCGCCTACCACAGCCATGATTACAATCAACACAATGAAGCCGACGATGCATGTTGCAATTGCTCTTCCAGTGCTGAAATCAAGCGCCTGTCTTACAGCTATGACCATAGCCACGAGGCTCCAGATTGCCGCTATAAAGACTATAACTGGCCCGAGAGCTGGAATGAATGCAAAGATGCCAAGGACTCCTGGTGTGTCTGAGAATCCGATGCAACGTAGGAGTTGCCCGTATGTAGCCTCGGTATTTGGTCCCTTGAAGACCTTTGTGCCGATGATGTAGGTTAGGAAAGACCATATCAGCCAGCCCACCAGGGCAGTAACCAGTCCTGTAACAAGTCCCATTGCCATATTTCCGACTCCGGCAATCGCTTGGCCGATTCCTGCGCATATGCTTGCTATGACAACGACGAGTAATGCTTGGTTCGTTGCGGTTGTGTCCTTCTCAACTTCCTCATAGAGTGATGAGTCCAGTTTAGCAGCCCGAATCATTCTGTTTATTATATCCATATCGAACCCTTCCACAACATAGATTGGTTAACTGGATGTTCTGCCACCTTCAAGTATTTAAGATAACGCGCCAATAAGACAGTAAGACAATAATATCAATAGGAATAGTATTCATACATTGTATACGGCTGTGATCATCATATGGATTGGTTGAAGAACTTCTCTAAGAGTCTCCTCCTGACCATTGGCTTGACCATCTTCTTCCCGTTACTGCAGATATTTGTAGCATATCTGGGGGTTGTTTGGTCTGCTCCTATACCGTCGCCAAGTCCAGGAGTCTCATTTTGGGGTGTCCCGTGGGGATCCGTCAGCAAGGTAGTCCACCCCAGCTCGCCTTACGTGGTGGAGTGGGAGTATCTGGTCTATAACTTGGCATTCTGGTTCGTCATATCATTCTTGTACTATTCGGTCAAGTCTAGAAGAAGCTCTCAAGAGTAATCAGAATCTGATCTGTGATAACTGGACAGAAGGGCCACGCCAGTCAGCTGATTCACTGCAAAAATTCTTTTTATAGGTCACAATCCACTCTTGAAATGATCCTTTATGTCTTCCCCAAAGAAAACTTCCCAAAGCCTCAGGGTCAAAGAGGCTCTGAAGCGCGACGCTGGACGTGGGATAGCAAGAATCGACACCAAACTGATGGATAGACTGGGAATAAGCACAGGCGATCTGATCTCCATTAAAGCTAAACGACGTACCGTAGCCAAGGCAATGCCTGGCTATTCTGATGACAGGGAATCAATAATCAGAATCGACGGTGCGATAAGAGGAAATGCGGGAGCAGGAATTGACGACAAAGTCGAAGTCTCAAAGACAGAGGGAAGGAACGCGACGCATGTTGTTTTGGCTCCTGTGGAACCTATACAGCTTGGAGGCGCTGAAGAGTACATAGGAAGAGTACTTGAGGCCTTCCCAGTGACCGAAGGCGATAGAATCGGATTCAGCTTCCTTGGTACCATAGTTGAGTTTGTAGTTGTTGATATCCGCCCGCGTGCCGAGGCGGTTGTGATCACCGCTTCAACGGTAGTTGAGGTCAGCGAGAAGACCGCTGACGTGGTAAGGAAAGTCCCTCGCATAACCTACGAGGATATCGGCGGCTTGGGCGGACAGATTCAGAGAATCAGGGAGATGATTGAGCTCCCCCTCCGATTCCCGCAACTATTCGAGAAGCTGGGTGTGGAACCTCCCAAAGGAATACTATTGCACGGACCTCCCGGAACCGGCAAGACACTTATAGCCAAAGCTGTAGCTGACGAAACTGACGCCCATTTCATTACCCTTAACGGTCCAGAGATAATGAGCAAGTTCTACGGCGAGAGCGAGGCGCGACTCCGCGAGATCTTCGATGAGGCATCAAAGAAAGCCCCCAGTATCATCTTCATCGATGAAATCGATGCAATTGCACCAAAGAGAGAGGAGGTAACAGGTGAAGTTGAGCGAAGAATCGTTGCCCAACTCCTTGGGCTGATGGATGGCCTGAAAGCGCGTGGACAGGTGGTGGTCATAGGAGCCACGAACAGACCTGGAGCCCTCGACCCCGCCCTGCGCCGTCCAGGCAGATTTGACAGAGAGATCGAGATAGGGGTCCCTGACAAAAATGGCAGATTGGAAGTTTTGCAGATTCATACCAGAGGAATGCCTCTAGCGAAGAATGTGGAGCTTGAGAAGCTAGCAAATGTAACTCACGGATTTGTCGGCGCGGACGTTGCAGCTTTGTGCAAGGAAGCTGCGATGCGTGCATTGAGAAACGTTCTACCGGAGATCGATCTTGAATCTGAGACCATTCCGCCGAAGGTTATGGAAGGTCTTGAGGTCTCAATGGATGATTTCCTAGATGCCCTGAAGGATGTTGAACCATCAGCGATGCGTGAGGTTCTGGTGGAGTCTCCCAATGTCAAATGGTCGGAGATTGGCAATCTAGAGGATATAAAGCAGGAACTAAGGGAATCGGTGGAGTGGCCGCTCAAGTATCCTGAGATATTTGATTATGCCAAGACCAAGCCTCCCAAAGGGATACTCCTCTACGGCCCCCCGGGCACGGGCAAGACCCTACTTGCCAAAGCAATCGCTACAGAGAGTGAATCGAACTTCGTATCCATCAAAGGTCCAGAGCTACTCTCTAAATGGGTTGGAGAATCCGAGAAAGGAGTAAGAGAGACCTTCAGAAGAGCAAAACAGGCCGCCCCAAGTATCATATTCTTCGACGAGATCGACGCCATCGCACCCCAACGCGGAGGCGGCCTAGGAGACTCACACGTCACAGAAAGGGTCATCAGCCAACTCCTAACAGAACTTGACGGTCTTGAGGAACTCAGAAACGTCGTAGTCATCGCTGCCACAAACAGGCCGGACATAATCGATCCTGCACTGCTCAGACCTGGAAGGTTCGACCGGATCATAGGGATAAGACCTCCGAACCAGGAAGCAAGAAAGGAGATCTTCAAGATCCACCTGCAAGGCAAACCTCTTGCACCTGAGATCAACCTTGACACACTGGCCGAGAAGACAGGTGACTATACCGGCGCGGACATCGAGGCAATCTGCCGGGAAGCCTCAATGCTTGCAATTCGTGAATACGTAAAAGGCGAGGCTGGCCAGAAAGCTCAGAAGCCCGACTTCCAAATAGGCATGAAGCACTTTGAGGAAGCATTAGGCAAAGTCAGAGCAATAGGAAAGTCCCGGCTCAAAGACTATGACGAATGGGCAAAACAATTCGAAGACGGCTTCAGATAAGAAACGGAAAAAGCTGCGCATAATTCAGAATTTGTATGGGTACATGAAGCTCTCAGCGCGCGCTCAATCTATTTCTCGGAGTCTAGTGGGCTGTGTCCTTGGTGATGTTAGATCAAGAAGTATGTGCCTGCAGTAACCATTAGTGAAGATACGATCACTCTTCGAGATACTCTTTCTTTAAGATAGATACTAGACATTAGAGATGCCCAAATTGGTGAAGACGAACTCAAAGTAGAGGCTCTTGAAACGCCAATCATTTTCACACCTAGCAGGAATATGAGCCCCCCCACGGTCATCCCTAGAAGCCCGGATAACAATAGTAGAAAGAGGTTCTTCTTACTCAGCTTCTCTTGCCTTTTCCGCAATCTGGACATTGAAAACAGAAATGCGAACAGGAGTGGGAACCGGATGGTGTTAGCTTGAATTACGTTGATCGTTCTCAATCCGAAAGCTACCAGAACCGTCCCGACAGCCCAGCAGACTGCAGCTGCAATTGCGGTCGTGAATCCCTTCTTGTTGGTTTCTCTCACACCGATGTTTCTCTCGACAAAGATGCTTGTTATAGCAAAGAAGATTATCGTCGCACCAATCATGTATCTCAGTTGAAAAGGTTCCCCCAGCAACAGCGTGGCCAAAGCTATTGCTAGGAATGGATATGAATACCCAATTGTGTACGATCTTGAGGCACCTATCAGACCTATGCTCCTGAAAAGGCAAGTATCTCCGATACCAAACCCGATGACAGCTGCAAGAATAACGAAGAGAGCACTATTCAGATCAAGACGAAACAAAGCTGGTAGTCCGCCCATTGCGAGGGCCACTATGAACATGGAAACGGCTGAAAAGAGGGTCTTGTAGGCGTTGGCGCTAAGGGGATCGACTTCCTTCAATGTCTTGGCTGCGACGATCATTGAGCTGGCCCACAAGAACGCTGCTGAAAGCGAGCAGATCTCACCGAGCATTCCCTAATGGTCACCTAATATAGCGCAGGAGCTTGAGCACTAGTTTCTCTTGTCTCCAATCTGCTTGCTGAAGGTTAGGTAGCTAGGGTTCACTTGATAGATTATGTGGGACGCAGCCGTGTCTTTCTCACTTGTCCTGACTGATGCGGAGCTATCTTCGACGTTTCTCATTACTATATTATGTCCAGTCCTTCGAACTTCATCGTCATAGCCTCTTTTGCTGAAGCTCCATGTGAAATAGCCTTGACTATTGCCTCCTCCGCCTTTGAGGCTCTCACAGCCATTTCCTTCACGGCGGAGATCTTGCCCCTCGGAATCACGACGACGCCGTCATCATCGCCCAGTATGATGTCTTGAGGATGAATTTTGACTCCTCCACATACAATTGGGATATTGTAGTCTGTGTAGATCCTTCGCCCTTTCGGCGATGTCGGGATCAAGCCTTTTGAGAAGACTGGAAAACCTAGCTCTTTGATCTCTTTGTAATCTCTAGCAGGCCCGTCGGTGATAACCCCAGCTACACTCCTTGTCATTGCACATCGGGTGACCAAGCCTCCCCAGCTGTCACAAGAAGAATCCTCATCTACACCCACCACAATCACATCACCTTTCCTACAGGAGTCTATTGCCTCGAAGAGTTTCGACCCCGTGCTCGAGGCGGTGCTTGGTACGGCTTCAACCGTTACCGCTGGACCGCAGATCTTCAACCCCTCCCAGAGGGGCTTGACAGCAGAAGACATCGCACACCTGCATCCAAGATCGTCCAAGATATCAGAGACCTTTGACGTGTCGAACGCACTCAGGAATTTGATAAGTTCAGATCCAGGAACCATTGCTGATTCATCCAGTCCCAATATCCAACAGCCCTCTCTATTGAAATCTTCGTAAGCCTTCCATATGGATCCATGTAGGGAAGGCCCTAAACGAAAAGGTGTGCCCTTATCTGCTACATTGCTATGTATCTGTACAGCGCGCGCTGTAGAGCGGCACTTTGTCATTCTTTATTGCGTAGCCGCCGAACCCCATGACAACTACTACGACGCACAGAACATAATTCTTCCAGACTGTCGGATCCCAACTGACCACCATTTCACATTCCCAAAGATGCCTGAAGGCTTTTTGTGATAATAGACTTGCTAGAATTAGTGCGTGTCAGCACCCAACTATCTTGTGAAGATCATCATCTCATCTGGTGTTTCCATGCATTGCTATAAAGGCCAAAACTAAGTTAGCGCTTCTTGGGCCGTTTCGGCCTACGCCTAAGATTGTAGACCAAGGCAAGTGCTACAGGAATTGTTGCAGCAATTATTATCGAGAATGTCTCAATGCTCAGATTCAATGGTGGGATGTGTATGGAGGGCTGTGCTGTTGTAGATGTCGGAACAGGCGTGGGCGAAGTCAGAGTAGGCATTGGTGTTTCAGTGGGTGTTGGTGTCGTTGTGGAGTTGACGGAGGGTGTTGGTGTTGGCGTGACTACCTGAGCGACAAGGTAGACATCATCCAAGACTGTGATACAATCAGAAGAGATCAAATCTGTGCCTTGCGTTATGAAATTGGTGATTCCTACACCACTGAACTTCACCGTTAGACGCTGGCCATAGTATTCTGAGCCTATCTCGGTTCGAAACTGACTCCAGTCTGCCGTGGCAGTGAGGTTGGAGCTTCTGAGGATCTTCCCGCTCTTGTCAATTAACCAAAAGCCCAGTTTCGACCCCGTAATTGGCACGGAAGAATACCAGAGGGAGAGACTTGCCTGCACCGTGTTTGGTGAAAGTGTAACAGTTTGCGAAATAGTCCCTGCCTGCTCATTCTTTCCCAGAACCAGAAACCAAGATCCGGAGTGTGGCTTTGCATCGGGGAATCTAATGATTTCTCCCTTAGCTACCGTGTAACCCTTGACAGAATAATTCTTTACAACCTGCACTGAACCCTTAGCAATCCATCCTGAAAGACCGCGGGCCTCAAAACCACCATTTCGCAATATTGAGTCTTGAGTAGGTGACAGATCAAGAGCCGGCGTCGGGGGTACTGAGAACATGGAAGTGGTGCCTTGAATTGATAATGACAGTGTTGAACCCGTTCTGGAAATCATAGTCTCCACAATAGTTACACAAGCCCACGGTAAACCAATAGTTCCCAGTGCATGCATTTCACTTTGTGCATCGCAGGTCCCAGATAGATCTGCACAAATTGTCGGGATGGGACCCACTAGTAGCATCGATATAAAAACAGAGTAAACGAAGGGGTGCAAATTGCTTCCAATCATTGTCCCTCTGAGAAGAACCCAGATTTAAGACTTGGCGCGCGCTGCAATTCAGAATTTCAGTCTAAACATCAGGGGCGGCATATCAGCGCGCGCTGTTCATCAGAGTCATTGAGATGTTTCAAGTCTTTGCTTACCAATTCTCTTCGAAATTACCATTGCAGTTTCAAATATCACAATAAATGGCACCATTATTATGACGTCGGTTATTATTGTCGGGTCAGGCGTAATGACTGCAGTAACTACCAGAAAGGCAACATACAATATCTTTCTTTTTCCAGCTATGAAATTGGCAGGTAAGATTCCTACCTGTACCAGAAGGACGGCTAAGACCGGTAGGGTGTATAGAAGCCCAGATCCTATCATCAGAGTAATGATCATGTTGTAGAAATCCTGTATGTTTATCAGAGGCTCAGCTCCTCCTGAAGCAATGAACCAAAGGATGATTCTGAATGTTACAGGGAGTATCAAGAAATAGGCCATAATGACGCCGAAGGCGAAGAGACCAAGAAATGAAAAAATGAACCTTGAGATATATTTTCTTTCGCGTTCGTATAGGGCGGGGGAGACAAATGCGGCGAGTTCGTATCCAATGATTGGAGATGAGACTAAAATACCTATCAGGAATGATAGGTAAATGTAGACATAGGCTGTATCCATCAGGCCTCCAGCTATGAGTTTGGCCCCAATTGGAAGAAGGTCACCTCGCATCTTTATCATAACGACCGATATGATTGGTTGATAGAGACCTGTAGGATCCAGGAACCCTCTCGGGTCTGCCGGCCAGAAACCAATAAGCACCCCAGATACTATGACGGCGACGAAGATTATTCTGAGGCGGGTTAGAAGTTCGTCTAGATGCTCCCAGAAATTCATCCGCGGATTTTCATCTCTAACCATATGGAGTCGACCCTCCCGCGCGCGTTTCCTTGTGTCCGCCGCAAGGGGGTTAGCCTTGGGCTTTTCCACATGCTGGACAGAAGATTTCGCTCACGTCAATCTTGACGCCGCAGAACTTGCAGACCGACTGATGGATCACCCTCTGGGCCGAACCAGCTGACGCAAGCAAAGCTTGGACTGATGATTCCAATGATCGAACTGACGACTTCAGTATCTGGATATCACCTGGATTAACCTGGGATGCAGACAGCCCAGTCATAGCGACTATCAGGCCGAGGATTGCAGCAAGGCCACCAATGAACTTCATCATCACGGATGATAATTCAACGGTTTGTCCTGGGGTGAGGTAAGCGAAGATGGCATTTGCTCCTTCACCAAGCAAGTTCCTTGGCTGTTCAACCATAAAGATGCCTAGCTGATAGATTATGAAGCCTGCCACCAGCAATAATGAACCTACGGCGATTTTGACTTTCGTAAGCGCTACCACCCGTGTACGTTGCAGAACCTGCGATCTATTTCTTTGCGACCTGGGTTATTTCTTGGGAGATCTGCTCCATCGTCTTCCCTTCGGTCTGTATCCCCAGGCTTTTGGCCGTCTGGATCAGTATTTCTCCTGATGTTGTCTGTGTTGCGGCCACGGGGGTTGACGGACGGACGGGGGCGTTGAGGTCAGGTATAATTCCAGCTCCGCCTTCGGAAGCGACTTTAAATTGCCTAATAGCATCTCCGAGCCCTTTAGCCAACTCAGGCAGCTTCTTGGGTCCAAAGATAATCAAGACAATCGCTAGAATTAGCGCTATCTCCCACGGTCCTATGAATGCCATTGACATCACCTGTTTCCAGTTAAGGTGGCGATGATCCTTATTAATACTACTTAACGTAGTAGTACTACGCACAGAGTAAACGCTAGCGCGCGACACTGCCTCCAAACCGTACTCAAAAGCCCACTACTTATTGATGTGTACCCTGCCAGGTAAGAAGTCGAACATAGCAGACATGTCGAGCTTACCCTGATTCTTCTCTACATAAGATCTTACTATCTTGAGAGCCGCTTTTGCCGTTTCTGGACTTATTTTCAATTCTTCAGCCATCTTGAGGGCTTCTGTCATGTCTTTGTTGAAGATGTCTGGAGTAGATCCTACATTCTGTCTATCCAGTATCTTTGGAATCCAGTTCGTCCAATTCCAGCTCTGACCTGTACTTGCATTGATAATGCTGTGCAGTAATCTGAGATCGACACCGGCCTTGACGGCTATCTCAAGCACCGATTGAGCTGAAACTAGGTCAATTAGTACTAGCATATTGTTGAGAAGTTTGACGACTTCGCCTGAACCTAGACCGCCTACATAGAAGATATTCTTTCCAATGCTCTTGAAAATATTCATACTTCTATCGAAAACTTCTCGTTTGCCCCCTACATGATCGTTAATGTCGCGGATTCAGCACCACTTTTTCCTCCCGAAACAGGAGCGTCAAGTATGTCGATTCCTAATGGCTCCGCTGAATTCGCAATCTTTCTGACAGTTGAGGGAGACACAGTGCTGAGCTCTATCACAACGCTTCCTGGTGAAGTTGCCTGAAGAATGCCTTCTTCACCGAGCATCGCTTGTTCCGAGGCGGACGCATTGGGAAGAGACAAGAGGATGAATTCTGAACCTTTAGCTACATCACGGGGCTTTTCTGTGAGTTTGGCGCCATGCTCCACAACTCTTTTCACCCTATCGGATCCAGGTTCTATATCAAACACTTTGAGACCGAAGCCCGCCTTCAAGAGATTGATGGCCATTGGCGCGCCCATTGTTCCTAAACCAACGAAGCCTATTTTCAAAAGATATCCGCTGCCTGTGACTGCGCTTATGTGGGATACTTGAATAGTTATATTGTTTTCATACTTTATATTCTTCAGTCGTTCGAGTCTGTGTCCGCCTTCTCTACTTCTAAGAGACATGCGCGCGCTAAGTTCTTGTTAACTGGGGGTCTCACTTAGGACCTGAAAGAACCCAAACTCCACAGAATGCGTCACGTTGGTAGGCAGCCTAATATTCCACCACTACCACCACTACCACTATCACCACTATCACTACTGGCGAAATGACATGACTTGGATGAAATGCACCAACTGCGGCTACGTTCAAAACTACGCCGGCCGCCGCAACCTGACCTACACGTGCACCAACTGCAAACGCTCAGACATCGACCAACACGAGGCCGCTGGCGCCTACCAGAAAGTAAAGCGGAAGGAGGTGAAACAAGAATGACAATGTCTTACTATCAGCCTCCTACCCAGTACTACAACTATCAGCCTCCTACCCAGTACTACAACTATCAGCCTCCTACCCAGTACTACAACTATCAGCCTCCTACCCAGTACTATCAGCCACCTACCCAGTACTATCAGCCACCCAACCAGATGTACTCCTATCAGCCACCTACCCAGTACTATCAGCCACCCAACCAGATGTACTCCTATTAGCCTGCTCCTCAGATGTACTGGTGTCAACCGCAAGCGTTCAGGGTCCAGTGACAGCTCTCTGGGCGTACTTTCTCACGCCTTTCAAGAGAGTCCGAATCTTCTTTTTTTCCAAACTTAGCGGACTACCATGGCAATTCATGCTCTACGCGCGCGCTAGCCTGCAGGCAACCTTCTGACATACTATAAACGATTTATCGCTATTAGCATTCTTGCGCAGATGATGAAGAGTGCTTTTACTTATGCCAAGTCCTTGTGCCTGTTTCTGTATCAGATCAAGAATCCTCTTACGAGACTTCAGGCTATCACTTCTTGTCAAAGTCGGATTAGGTGTCGTGAAGTCTATCGATTCAGTCTTCCCAAGAAGGGATCTGCCCAACTCCCGAACCTAGCGCGCTAGGGATTTGGACTCGAAGTTTGGTGCGGGGAGTGGGATTCGAACCCACGAACCCCTACGAGACAGGAGTTCTGCTGTGCAGGCACGGCGTAAATCGCCGGACGCTCATCCTCAGTCCTGCGCCTCCAAACGCTGGTTTTACCCGCGTTCTTTGACCTGGCTTGGCAACCCCCGCTTTCCAGATCACATCTTGAGGGGTATTTTATAGTGTTTGCCCTTTTCGTTATGTGTTTCTTAGGTCTTGCTGAGAAGTCTGAGTAGGCCACCAAGAGGCCTATCTCGAGCGGAAACTGAAAGAGAAGACTTAGACTTCTTTATCTTCCTCGAGCGGCTCAGTCTCTTCTTCTCTTGACAGCTACAACCGCTGATACTGCTATGATGAGTCCTGCCAATGCTAGGAAAGGTGTTGCTAGGGCTAGTTTGTTGACTGGTGACACTACTCCACCGACTGGTGCAGGTTCAGGATCGTAAAACTGGTTTGGAGCAGCGGCTGATAAGGACGTGATTGGGTAACTACCTGTATTCGGAGCACGATCAGTCGCGGAGACTGCACCGAGCCAAGCATACACCATTATGTTGGGTGTGCTACTTGCGCTGTGAGCTTGGAATGTGATTATGGTCGTTGGTGAGACAGGTCCGCCGCTACATCCAATTACAGTCTCTGTTGAACCCTGGAATTCTGTTGCAATAATATGGATTTCTTGGCCTGTCGGAGGGGTAGGCGCGGCAAAGGTCACTGTTAAACGGACAACGGATAATACGATATACCCGCCTGTCGGAGATGGTGAATTAGGTGCTTCTAAGTATGCTTCCACCTTGATTATGTCCTCTTCAGGAAACTTTGGATTGTAGGGAGGAGGAGGTATTGTATCCTTGCATAGGAATACTACTTCTGCGGATGCTGATCCAACAAGCAAAAGCGCTACAAACATAGCTGGAAACAATAGGCCATAACGGAGGTTCATCAAGACCACACTCTAGTGTCAAAACGTAAGGGTCACCATATAGATAACGTTTGTTACTCATTCCGATACTTCGGGTTCTGTCTTCTTGAGTCTTAAGGCAGAAAGGCTTGCGAAAGAAAGAGAGAAGAGGTCAGTCTCTTCTTTTCTTAACCACTACAACCGCTGATACTGCCGCGATTAATCCTGCTAATGCCGCGAATGGTGCCACAATCTCAAGCTTGTTTGTGGGCATAACGATGCCGCCAACAGGCGCAGACACTTGATCCACTACAGCCCTGATCATAAGATCAGAGGATTCAGATATCTCCCATAACAATTCTGGAGGTTCTCTGGAACAAGTTCGAAGATCAATGGGACTAGTAGTATCCATACCGATTGCTGGCCCTTGGGAGGACAGGTATTCAATGGAGATGTAGAAATCTCCTGAAACCACTATGTTATACGAGGATAAGTCGACATCAAACCATCCGGTACCAGCAGGGTTAACATCCAAAGCGGGATCTGTAACGCCGCTTCCATAGATGTGAAGCCTAAAGGTATCAGGGTTACTCCATATAAAAAATCGTGCAATCAATATCTTAGCACTAGACCAGCCGGGTTGCAGTGAGAATCTCACCGCATGTTCTATCCCAGGCTCCGCTGACCAACCGTTCTCCGCGGTGCCATCATCATAAGCCAACTCTACTGAAGCCTTTGCTTCCTGTACTGGCAGAAACGAGCCTGCTGAGACAATCACCATCATCAATAGTAAGATTAATGGAAGCTTGTGAGTCTTCATAGTTAACACACAGCGGTATTATCTACTTCTTATGAATTAATAACCCTTATTCTTCATTCCAATACTTCGGGCTCTGGAAACGTGCGTGCTTCTAAAGTCCATTAGAAGTCGGCTTTACGGCTTTTTTATAACGCTTTATGATATGCAGAATCCCTCTGGACAAACGACGGAAATGCTTTGTAACATGCTTTGAGGATCGGTGGAGCAAAGGCAAGTAGGAAAGGCATCTGGTTTGTAAAGGTCCAAGCGAACCAAATCAGCGCGGATGTCAATGGCAAATCGTGTCCAGAGTTCATGGGCAGAATGAAGAACTGACTGAACAACCATATGCCGAAGCCAACAATTGCACTCCCCACGGCATTCCCAACTATTGATGCCACAGCAAACCCACCCCATTCAGCTCTGAACCTGGAAAGAACCACTGTCAAGGCAATACTGGCCAGTGCAAATGCTAAGATTATTGCTGTTGCCAGCAGACTGAATTCAGAACCCATCAGCCATCTTATCAGAAAGACCATCAATATGACCAAACAGCCGAATGCGACGCCGACATTCAACGTTTTTAGTCCAGTCTTAGCTCGTCCGAGTCTGCCTATGATATAGAACATCACAAAGTTCGAAGGAACCCCCACCGTTAAGCTGAGGAGAGCGTTCCCATGGATTAGCATGTCACTGATGAATATCCCTATTGCTGCCCCGACGCCTCCGACAACCCCACCGAACAGGAATGCAAAGACTGCCGGAACCACAACCGCTATTCCCCAGAAACGTACGATACCAACTATTGGTGCGAACACTCCCATAAAAGTCAAGTAACCAAGAACCACATAGAGTGCTGCACAAAGCGATATCATGGTCACCTTGATACTTCGCGGAACCATCCTTCTTCGCCTTCACCGATAATTCGCTAGCGCGCGCTTGATCAACGGTAAGTGGTGATTGCTTGAGGATGCTTTCTTAAGAGTAGCCTTTCCAACTCCTCACTCAGATGACGATCAAGCTCCTCATGTTTTTTCGAGATCAGGCTCAAGGGATTTGACGTGGTCATTATGGGACCTTGAAGAACAAGAGGACTGTGGATATCCTTCGAGGCGACAGGCTGAGATCTCATAATTTCAAGCAATAAGTCTCTAGGGTTTTCTTCCCTTCCAGCCAAGGTAGAGAGGTCCCTTATTTGTTGTGGGGCAAGAGGTCTAAGTCCGAACTCCTGTGGAAGCTTTGAATTCAGAGATTCAATTCCACCAACAAGCTGGGCACCGAGGCCGATTGACTTGTAGGGATTGATCCACTCCTCTTTCAATATCCAAGCCTGTGATGGATTGGATACCAAGATTTGACTAAATCTTCTGTTGTCCTTTCCGACAAGCACTGTCCAACCTTTGGGGTTGGAGTCGTATGACTTCGCAATCTCCTTCTTCAATCTCTCTGCAGGTTGCATCTTACTCTCTATTGGCCATTCCCCCGTCAGTGTTTGGTGACCATTTCCTTCAGTGTTTGTGGATATTAATCTTTCAACTGAATTCCAAGTCTAGCTATGTCTCGAAAAGAACACTAATAGAACTGTGGCAATAGTCTGTTAAGGGCTCTTGGAGGCTGGCAATCTTGCGGATCCTTGCCTTGGATATAGGCTCAGGCACAGAAGATGTTCTGTTGTACGACAGTTCTAAGGAGATCGAGAATTGTGTCAAGATGGTTCTGCCAAGCCCCTCAAGAGTTTACGCTAAGAGAGTCCGTTATTTTACGAGATTGCGATCAGAACTCTTCATAAAGGGGGAGACCATAGGGGGAGGGCAGTTTGTGGAGGCCCTTAAGAAACACCTCTCCACAGGCTTGAGAGTCATATTGACTGAGGATGTGGCCTACTCAGTCAGAAACAATCTGGAAGAGGTTAGAGCAAGAGGCTTTCAGATAGTATCAGGAGAGACTCCCCCGAAGGATTTCAAAGGCGAGACTCTCCAGATCCAAGAAATAAACCTGAGCAGGCTGCAGAGCTTTCTTGACAGTTTTGAAGAGGACTCATCAAGCGTTGACGCTGTGGCGATAGCAGTCCAAGATCATGGAGCGCCCCCGAAGACCCTTAGTAATAGAAGATTCAGAATCGATGAGATAAGGAAAAGACTCGAGGATCACCCAAGGCTTGAGAGCTTGGCCTACGTAGGCCATAAAGTGCCCAAACACTTCATCAGGATGTGTTCAGCTGTCAAGACTTGCAGGTCTCTTCTTCCGGAAGCCAAACCAATCGTGATGGATACATCCCTTGCTGCAACCTTAGGATGCCTTGAGGACTCGAAAGTCAAAAGGGCAGGGACAGCTCTGCTGGCAAACATCGGAAATGAACATGTCACTGCCTCGATAGTCTCTGAAGGTAAGGTTCTCGCCTTTCTAGAACACCACACAAGCATCCTTACTTCAAGGAGACTCGAATCAGTGCTGAAGAACTTCATCAGAGGAAAGGTGAAGAACGAAGCAGTATTCGAAGAAGGAGGACATGGCGCCTTCTACCTACAAGAACCGTCAGAACTGCCCAAGATTGATATCATAGCTGTGACAGGCCCGAATAGAAACAGACTTCGACTGACTCAACGCGACACATATTTTGCTGTGCCTGCAGGAGATATGATGATGACAGGGCCGATAGGCCTGGTCACGGCAGCACTGTACAAGATACGGTAATTCTTGGCTGCCTCAAAAGTGCGCACCTAGGAGTAGAGACGTCTTGACCAGTGAGAATCGACGGCTCTCGAACCGGTTGCACACGCGCTGCGCTTAATAGATGGTTGAATGGAACTAGTTGCAGGTTAGGTAATATGAGCGGAGAATCAAGTCCGTCTACGGAGTCGAACTCACCAGTCACTTTGACAGACGCCGATTTTGACAGCGTAGTGACTAAGAATCCGAGCTTGATTGTAGACTGTTGGGCTCCTTGGTGTGGGCCTTGTAGAGCAATAGCTCCTGCAATAGACGAACTCGCCAGGTCCTACTCTGGAAAGATTACATTCGGAAAGGTCAATGTGGACGATAGCCCAAAGGTCGCCCAGAAATTCGGGATAATGAGTATCCCCACACTCCTTTTCATCAGGAACGGACAGCTTGTCGAGCAACTGGTCGGGGTTGTTCCCAAGAAGACTATTGAAGAGAAGCTCCAGAAGTTACTATAGAAGAAAACCCGCGATATACAAGTATAATACTCTTGGCCACAGAGAGTGGACTGAGTATCTTGACCGAGACAAACAACACTCTTCGACTGAAAGATTTTGAGAAGAGCTGTGAAATGCTACGCTCGCTGGGTATGACGGAGACTGAATGCACTATATACCTTAAACTCATTGAGAAGACCAAAGGCGAATCAATAGAGAACGTACTCAGCAGCTTCGGCATCGCCCCCAGTGAAGCCGAGAGTGCAGTGAAAGCCCTCATAGACAAGGGTTGCATTTCAATTAAGAGCAACAAGATCGAGGCAAACTCCCCAAGGGACTTTCTGCCGAACATACTTCGTGAAAAAACACGACAATGCGATCGTGAACTGACCCTGGTCAAAGAAGCAATTCGCGGTCTGGAATTATCACTAGATCCGTATTATTGGGAGAAGAGAACAGGACTCCGACCTGAGGACATGATACGACCAATAAAGGACCTGCAGTCAATGGAGGCGGAAACGATCTCAATGATCACCAGTTCAAAGGATTACATCTACATCTTCGCTGAGAAATTCGATTGGTACGAAGACATCCACGTTCAACTAGAAGAGGCACTTGGGAGAGGGGTGAAAGCCAAAATCCTGATGTTAGTGAAAGACAAGTACACAATCAAGAGAGCCAAGGAACTTCAGAGACTTGGAGTGGAAGTCCGACACTGTGCTGAGGAGTGGTATCCGGTCAGAGGAACTCTGGTCGATGATGGACAGCTTGTCTTTCTGATATGGGCAACAAAGAAGAGTGGTGTCGAAAGACCAGTTCACTATAGGCCCAACTATACAGAAAACGCAGGACTGATAAGAATATTCAAAGATGCATTCCACAAAAGGTGGGAAGAAGCTAAAGCTATCTAGATCTACTGGCCGTCCATCTCTTAGGTCTAAGACCTAGCTCCTTGAACTTCTGCCTGATCAATTCCTCACCCTTACTATTTCTGAGTCCTTCAAGTAGAACAAGATGACTGATGCACGAACAGTCCGATGCCCCAAATCCCCTCTGAGCCACTCTGACACGAGAAGAACGTAGTAGCCTCTTCACTAGCTTGCATTCCATACGGCTATAGGTCTCTGAGTATATCGCCGCAATCGCTTTGGCATGTGACTCACTCAGAAGATAGTCGATGTGCCAGTATATGCTCTTGGCTCCACCAAAGTGTCTGGTAAGCCTCCCTTCAATAGACGATGATCCAGCCCCCAATCCGGAGCCGACGTAAACATAGGTCCCAGATCCCAGACACATGATGCCAAGGGACCCGATTTCTATCGATATATCTCTACTCAAAGTAACTAGTAGAGCATAGAAACCTCTCAAACTTTGACTCTCCGGAACATCTCTTCGTAAACCAGCTCCATAGAAAACAATATCTCAGAAAACAATCAGATCTTAGCAAAAAGTCATCGGTAGTAATCAGAAAGGGGTTGAGGGAAATCAAGGCTTTGATCTTGGCAGGAGGCTTCGGAACTCGACTAAGGCCTCTCTCTTGCTACCGTCCTAAACTCCTGTTCCCCATAGCTGGCAAGCCCATAATCGAATGGGTTCTCGATGGACTCTCAAAGAATGGAATAAATGAAGCCATTCTTGCAACGAACTACTTGGCCGATATGATCAAAGATCACCTCGGCAGAAGATACGGCAAAGTCAGATTGCATTATTCCTTGGAGGATAAACCACTTGGAACAGGTGGAGCAATAAAAGAGGCAGAGAGATTCCTTCGCGGAGAAGAGTCTTTTTTCGTTCTGAACGGCGACATTGTCTCATCATCGCCTTTGAGGCAAATCTTGCATCAGCACAACAGGAAAAAGGCAACAGTTACCATAATGCTGAAAAAAGTTGAAGATCCCACACATTTCGGGGTTGCCAGACTTGGAAAGGAAACGAAGATCATACAGTTCTTAGAGAAACCGCGGCTTGAGGATGCCCCCAGTCGATGGATCAATGCTGGCGTTTACGTTCTGAACTCCGAGATTTTCAGTTACCTATCTCCCAAAACAAGATCCAGCGTTGAAAAAGAAGTCTTCCCAGTTCTGGCCTCATCTGGAGAGTTATTCGGCTACAAATACGCGGCTGAATGGTTCGATATCGGACGGTTCAACGAGTATAGAAAGGCAAACAAAACAATCCTGTCTCGAGAAGCTGGAAGTGAGCCCCGAATCGCTCCCGGAGCCAAAGTCAGGATCCACACAAAACTGTTGCCCCCGCTTACTATCAGTGGAGGCTCAAGAGTTGAAGAGGCAACCCTTGGACCGTATACTTCAGTTGGCAAGAAAGCACTCATACACGAGGGCAGCAGGATCTCAGAATCCATATTATTCGACAAAGTAATTGTGGGAAAGAACTCAACGATCAGAGGAGCCATAATAGGCGAATCAGTGTACGTAGGAGACAACGTCAGAATCGGAGAGAACTGCGTGATCGGCGACCATGTCTTCATTCACGGCAACATCACAATAAAGCACGACGTGAGAATATGTCCATATAAAGAGGTTCACAGGAGCATCGACCGTCCAGGAATCGTGAGCTAGAACTTGACAGCAACTTCGAAGAGGCTCTTTGGAACCAACGGCGTCCGAGGAATTGTCAACAAAGAACTGACCCCCGAATTTGTACTGCAACTAAGTGAGGCCATAGGGACTCTCTTCGGCCGCTCAAAGATACTTCTCGGCTGGGACGGTAGAACGAGCAGCTCCATGCTTGCAAACCTAGCCCTCTCAGGAATGATCAGTGCAGGATGCAATGTTTATGTGGCAGGCTTGGCCCCCACCCCAGCAATACAATACTTGACCAAAGCTCACAGTCTCAATGGCGCGGTCATGATAACTGCCAGCCACAATCCTCCCGAATATAACGGATTAAAAGTCATAGACCTTGACGGAGTCGAAATCCCGCCTGAAAAAGAACTTCTCATAGAGAAGATCTACTTCAAGAAACAGACGGTGCTCCGCGACTGGAATGCTCTAGGAGAGAAGCTATCAATACCTGATGGAATTGACGACTACAGGGAAGCAATAAGAGAAAAAGTTGATGAGAAGACAATCAGCGAATCAAAGTTCAAGATAGTCGTGGACGGAGCCAGCGGTGTCGGTTCACTCGTCACTCCCTATTTGTGTAGAGAACTCGGTTGTCAAGTGATCACGATAAACTCGAATATCGACGGAACCTTCCCGGGAAGACTTCCTGAACCTACCCCTGCTAACCTTGGCGCCCTTTGCAGAATCGTGAAATCGATCGGCGCAGACCTCGGTGTCGCGCATGACGGTGATGCAGATCGAGCTGTCTTCGTAGATGAAAAGGGACAGGTTCACTGGGGCGATAGAAGCTTTGCGCTCATAGCCGAAGACTTCCTGAAGAACAATCCCGGAAAAGAGATAGTGACACCTGTCAGTTCATCCCAGCTCATAGAAGACATTACAGCAAGATGCGAAGGCAAGCTGATCTGGACACCTGTCGGCTCACCATACGTTTCAAGAATGATGATTAGCAGAGGAGCCAAACTGGGCGGGGAAGAAAATGGTGGGATATTCTACGCACCACACATCCCAGTAAGAGACGGAGCCATGGCAACAGCACTTATGCTCCAAGTTATGGCCACCAACAGAAAGAAGCTGTCAGAACTCATGGAGAGACTCCCAAGATACTTTAACGTCAAGGATAAGCTGCCATGTCCGAAGAAGCTCAAAACAAAGGTTCTCAAACAGATCGAGGCAAAAGCCAAAGGAGCCAGAATCGAGACAATAGATGGAATAAAGATATGGAACGAAGACAAGAGCTGGGTACTCATAAGACCCAGCGGAACCGAACCGATCTATAGAATCTTTGCAGAGGCTAAGTCGGAAGAAGAGGCACAAGCTTTGGCCTCAAGATACAAGACGCAAATATCCAAGATCATAGAGGGAAGTGGCCGGCGAAGCTGACTTGCTGGAAACGTATCTGCCCGCAGCATCAGCATTGATCGTCGGTTTTGCCTTGACCTTTCTTCTAATTCCTCCAATCTCCAAGATCATGCGCAAGCATGGGATCGTTGGTACTGACGTTCACAAACTTGACAGGCCTTTGATACCTGAGATGTGCGGTCTAGCCTTGGTGATTGGCGTCACAGCCTCAACACTGGTTGTAGGCTTCTTTTACAGAGATTCTATCCTGAAGCTTCTGGCCTTCGTCTCCGCAACCCTGATCGTTGCACTTGTTGGCGCACTTGATAGATTAACCACAATAGGTCCAAGGTTGAAGCCTGTCCTCACAGCATTTGGGGCTATCCCAATTCTTCTTCTATCAGTCTACAGTCCACGTCCCAGTCTGCCTTTCATCGGAGTCACAAGACTAACGATAATCTATCCTATTCTCATCTTGGTCGCTATAGCGGTCACGGCTAACTCAGCAAATATGCTAGATGTTTTTAACGGCTCCTTAACCGGAACGTGCTCTGTCGCTACAATTGCTATAGTTGTCTGCACTTTTCTGGTGGGGCGAGTTGAGATTGCTGCTTTGGCGGCAGCTCTGCTTGGCGGTCTTGCTGCCTTCCACATCTACAATAGATATCCTGCCAAGGTCTTTCTCAGTGATGTCGGCAGCCTCTATACAGGTGCAGCCATAGGATCATTAGCTATTCTCGGCCATGTTGAGGTAGCAGCTGTGACGGCTATGATGCCCCAAATTATGAACGCCTTCTATGGGTTGGCGAAGGTAGGCAGATTGTATGAGAGGAAAGAGATCTCTGCACGACCCATAAAGATCCTGCCTGACGGTAGACTTGCGGCTAGCAGGGATCCAAGTGCACCCGTAACACTCTCACGAATGATCTTGGCTCGAAGTCCCTTGAAAGAGTATGAGATCACCAGACACATGGTCGCGCTATCCTCCGTCTCGGCCATCCTAGCGATCATCACTCAGCTACTGATAGTCTGGTGGTAGATGATGAGAACTATAACTGACCTAACCTTGATCTTATTGTTTGTATGGATTACCATGCTGGCAAGTCTGGTTGTGATCTTCGCCGCTCTGCCATTTCTAACCTCGAAGCTCACCACAGAATTGGGAAGACTATTGGAGCAGGTAATTGTGGCAGGATTGGCAACTATCATAGGCCTTGTCTGGTTAACCATGTGGAGAGAACTGGCATTCAGGTATTTTTCGAGAATCCTCACGAGAAATGTGGAGCGCGCGCACGCTAGTCCTGATACTTAGTTTGAGCAGCCGCAAGAATTCCTTCGAGATACGCGAATCAAAACTAATCGCGCGCTACGGGGTGATATTGTCGACGATTACTCTTAACGGATCCTCCATGCTTCGGAGAAGTTCTTGGGCTCGTGTTCTGCTGTCTGCTTGAAAGGCTTCATCATTCAACCAGCTCACCGTTTGTTCAGCTATTGATTCAGGATCACTCAAGCGAGTGAGTAGACCCTTTTCTCTCAGATATGACTCAACACGTGTAGGCCCTGCCGGGAAATATGATATCGTTGGGACACCCATCAGAGCAGCTTCAGCCGTCATGGTTCCTCCGCCACCGATGAATACTGAGGTTGAGGCAAGCAGAGCAGACCCGAGAACTGGGGTCTTAGGAATAATCACTTTCCTTCGGAGATCCCTGAATGCCTCGTATTGTTGCCGGTATCTGGGCAGGACCACTATCTTTGTCTCACATCCTCTTCTCAAAAGCTCTTTGACAATTCTGACAGCGAGGTTTCTCCAGTCACCGCTAGTCTTCATTAGGTACGCAGCGAACGACTCTTCGAGCCTTAGCGTAACTACTCTGGAGTTGAGCTCTAAGCCCAGTTTCTGAATCATCTTCGGCTCTGGTTTCGCCTTCCTCACCCAGACATAAGGATCGAGGGCATTGTACTGAATTATTTTTGAGGGGGCGATGCCGTACCGGATCCATTCTTCTTTAGGTATTACTGCTGGGCTGAACAGCTTGGCTGCCAAAGGAATGGTTAGTCTGGAGACAGCCTCAGCATGAGGGGAGTCGCTTGCACAGTAGTATGGTACAGACAGACCAAAGGCTGAACGGGCAGCCTCAACAGAAGGGTAAGCTACTACCAGATCTACCCGTAGATTCCTTATCAACCTTGCAAGTTTTGCTGTGCGCCTGAGACTTTCCTGAAGCTTGCCCTCCAGAGTAAGTCGATGTTCACCAATTATTCTGGACTTAATCCTCTTCATGCGTAGCAGCTGGAGTGTTTCAGGAAAATCTCTTGAAACCCTAATCACTCTGTGGCCGGCATCTTCAAGCCTCTCAGAGAGTTCCCCAAGGAAAAGAACCTGTTTCGGAGTCAACATGTCCACAAGTATCTTCAAAGCGCCTGACCTGCATCAGCACTGAACGGACAATTCAACTTCACATTGACCAAGGATATCTCTGTTTCCATGGCTTACCCGCAAGCATTGATTCGAATTTAACCCATCAGGATCTCCCACAGCATCTTTTTCAACTCAAGATCGAATTAATAATGTGAGAGAATAGGATCAGTTGAACACTCACAATCAAACGAGGATCGGTAAGATCATTTGACCATAATGAAACTTAGACCTGAAGATATTCCCAAGGAGCTTTCGCGTGGAAATCTCACAGTCACCATCATCGGACTGGGGTGGATGGGACTTCCCTTGGCCTGCCTCTTTGCAGAGTCAGGAGCCAAGGTTCTGGGCGCAGACAAGAATACAAAGCTCGTGGGGAAGATCAATAGAGGGGAACCAACAATCGATGAGCCCAGACTCCCCCAGCTGATAGCCAAACATACCAGATCAGGAAGAATAAAGGCGCTCGAGAGCGTAGAGAAGGCAGCTTCAACCAGTGACGTGGTCATAATAACTGTCCCAACGCTCGTCGACGAACATAAACAAGCTGACTACAGCATTCTGGAATCTGCCTGCAGAGAGATCGGCAAAGGCCTACTGCCGGGGACCCTAGTGATATTGATGAGTACAGTCGCCCCCAATACTACGGAGAGCCTGGTGAGATCCACACTGGAGAAGCATTCAGGCTTGATTGGTGGGGAAGACTTCGGCCTGGCCTACAGTCCAATAAGAGCAATGGGTGGAAGAGCCCTTAGAGATATCCAAGAATACAAGAAAATAGTTGGTGCTCTGGATCAAGCCAGTCTCAAAGCAACCTCAGCGGTGTTAGGCACGATAGTCAAGGGAGGAATTTTGGAGACAAGCAACCTCAAGACTGCCGAAGCATCAAAGATCTTCGAGACAGTCTACAGAGACCTGAACATAGCCTTAGCCAATGAACTGGCTCTCTACTGCGAGAAAGCTGGCATCGATTACTTCGAGGCCATGCAGGCAGCTAACACCCAGCAGTACTCTCACCTGCACTTACCTGGCATAGGGGTGGGAGGTCATTGTCTCCCACTTTATCCGTATATGCTGCAGACAGAGGCACACTCCTTAGGTTTGAAGCTGAAACTCATCAAGGCGGGAAGAAGGATCAATGATGAGATGCCTAGGCATGTTGCAAGGCTAGCGGCATCGGGCTTGCGTCAAGTTGGAAAATCACTCCCCAGAGCCAGAGTCACAGTCTTAGGAATATCGTATCGTGCAAATGTCAAGGAGACACGGTACTCCCCGACCATAGGGCTGATAGAAGCCCTCAAGAGGAGAGGGAGTAGAGTCACAGTCTACGATCCGAAATTCATCTACACTGAGATCAAGACTATGGGATATGATTGTGAAGCCAGCCTTGAAACGGCCGTTTCGGAGGCAGAATGCATCATATTAACGGTCGGACACGATGAATTCAAACAAATAGATCCAAAGAACCTAGCTGCACTTGCATCCAAAGGCTGTGTGGTGGTTGATGCAGCTGGGATTTTGGATCCTAAGGTGGTTGAGAAGGCTGGCCTTGTCTACAGAGGGGTCGGTCGAGGGGTCTGGGCAAGATAACCCTCAGACCAAAGATCTACGCATTCTCATCTTGAATGATTCGCAAGCCAAATGCTGAAATATCTTCACTAGATACCTGCTGTTGATCAAATTTGTCAGAAGGATCTCTTCTACTCAGAGATGTCATGAATAGGATGGACGAGGCTGCAAAGAGGCTCAAGATTGATTGGGAGACCTACAAGACACTCAGAAGCCCACGAACGTCCTTGGCAGTATCATTACCGATACGTATGGATAATGGTTCCGTGGAAGTATTTACAGGATACAGAGTTCTCTACAACTACGCCAGAGGACCCAGCAAAGGTGGAGTGCGATATCACCCAGAAGTAAATCTTGAAGAGATCACAGCTCTCGCCGCAATCATGACATTGAAATGCGCCGTAGCGGAAGTGCCATTTGGAGGAGCTAAGGGTGGAGTAGCTTGTGATCCGTCCAAGATGTCAATTAACGAGTTGGAACGGCTTACCCGAAGATACACCTACTCGATTCTACCTCTTCTCGGGCCAGACAAGGACATCCCTGCTCCAGATGTGAACACTAACCAGCAGACCATGGCTTGGATGATGGACACCTACAGTATGCTCGCAGGGTATACAGTCCCTGGGGTTGTGACTGGAAAACCACTCCAGCTCGGCGGATCAAAAGGCAGAGGATATGCAACAGGAAGAGGCGTCGCCTTCGTGACTAAAGAGATTCTACAGCGTTTGAACATACCTCTTAGAGGTGCGACAGCAGCGATCCAAGGATTCGGGAATGTAGGATCAAACGCGGCGAGGTTCCTTCACCAAGAAGGGTGCAAGATAGTAGGCGTTACAGGTACCAGCGGAGGACTTCTAAACGAGGGAGGACTGGATATACCCGCACTCCTCAAACATGTGGAGGATAAAAAGAAGATATCTGAATTCAAAGATGGCGAATTCATAAATGATTGTAGAAGAGCAAATGAGTGGCTACTCAAATCTAATGTCGATATCTTGATTCCAGCTGCTTTAGAGAACCAGATAACTGAAGAAAATGCTCCAGAAGTGCGTGCAAAGGTGATAGTTGAAGGCGCAAATGGGCCAATTACTGATGTGGCAGACAAGATATTAGCCAAGAAAGGTACGACCGTCGTGCCGGACATAATCGCTAATTCAGGAGGAGTAATAGTATCTTACTTTGAATGGGTCCAAGACGTTCAAGCGTACCTATGGACCGAGGATCAGGTGAACCAGAGATTAAAGGAAGTGATAACAACCGCCTTCTCCGGTGTCTGGGACATAGCACAAGAAAATAAGACTGACATGCGACAGGCCGCGTACATGGAGGCAGTTGGAAAGGTTGTCGAAGTGACAAAACTGAGAGGAATATTCCCGTAGAACAAGCTCTAAGTCTCAAATACTTATCACAATAGGAATATGAGGGTGTATTTTCGACGAATAAGGTGAATGAGCATTGAAGAGAAAACTGATGGACATACTCGCCTGTCCCATAGACAAATACCATCCACTCGAACTCCATGTCTTTGAGGAGAAAAGCGAAATTGTTGAGGGAATTATAGTCTGCCCAAAATGTAACAGATTCTATCCAATAATTGATGAAATACCTCACATGCTACCAGACAATCTCAGAACAAAAGAGGAAGACGTGAAGTTCCTGAGGAAATGGGCCGGACAACTCCCTCAGAAAATAGCCAACGAAGGAAGACCATTCAATCTAACCACTAATTGAGGACAACTCAGAAAGGATTCTCTTATCTGAGAATCCCCGCTCGAAGCATTCTACGAAAGCCAATCAGCACCATTTGAATGGGCAGACATAAAACCGAAAAACCCTTTTTGAACGTGAAATAGCCCTATACCCTCACATGACAAGGATAGCCCGGTAGTGTAGTGGACAAAGGAGCCCTCTTCGTCTAGGCATAGCGGGCTTTGGACCCGTTGACGGGAGTTCGAATCTCCCCCGGGCTACCATACTCTTTTGCCGTTTCTTCCTTGTGTTTCGGGCGGACAGAATAGAAGGATCCAATTGAGAACTTTCCAAAGACTCATCTCAGAGTCTAGGCAGGCTTAACAAAGAGGATTTCAGATTCCTGATCTCCTTGATCTCTGCCGTCTGCGTTGCTCCCACTCCTTGGTCGCTCTCCATTCCTGCAGGTTTCTTTGGAGATGGCCCCCAACATCTCTCCAGTCAGACTGCATATACTCGAGAATGGTTTGAACTGGAACCTTCAACCATAATTCGTTGCTACGTCCCTCACTCCCTCTGGAGATACCCCGGCCACCGATCAAACCCATAACCTCTAACTCCTTCAAGACGCTGGCAACATGTCGATAACTCACCTTCTCCGTTCCCTCCATGCTTGAGCATGTCTGGTACACCAGGCTGGTTGAAGGTGAAGACACATCACGAAATTCAGACAAGTAGGCCAATGCATAGAGTAGGTCTACACCTATCTTCGGCAAATCCTTAAAGACAGTGGTGTAATGGTCGAGATCTGCATGATCGCAGGCTTGATAAAAATGATTTACATCAATCTTGCTAGCACCTTGAGCTTCAGCGATCTCTCCGCAAACCCTTAACAGATCAATCATCCTGTGCACATCCTTGCTCCGTCCGGCAGCACCCTCAGCAATACGACTGATAACCCCCTCATCCACCACTCCTGGATTGAACGCCTCAACACATCGTCCTCTCAGGATCTCCTTCATATCCTTCAGACGGTAAGGTCGGAAGAATATCTCCTCCACACCCATACTCGATCGAACCCTTGCATCAAGCTCCCAAACATCCCAAATACTCGAGTTTGAGATCATAAGCAAAGACAGGTTTATCCCTGAACCTTCAAGCCTATCCTGACTCCTGATGAGTCGATATAGAAAACCTGAAGGATCACCACGCCGATCCAGAAACAACCTGTCAGCCTCATCAAGACAAACCAACATAAACCTTTTTACATCACCCTCCCAACCCCGAACCCTGTCCCAGAACTCCTCCATCACTCCGTCCAACCCAAACCTTCCAACCTTCCGAACCCCACCAACAGCCACCAGAAGACTGTTCGCACAACTGAAGATCGTCCTCACCTGACCAACATTCAAATAGACAAACCTAAACCGATCCTTCATCCTCTCCCCAAACTCACCACAGATTCTCCGACAGACCAGGGTCTTCCCGCATCCAGGAGGACCATGAACACCAATCAGCTTCGGCAGAAACCCAGACTCAACGCCAGACAGAACCCGCCTCAAACTGTCAGCCTCCTCCACTCTGCTGATGACATCAACCCCTAACCTGTCAACTTCCAAAGAACCCTTATCCCTAAACAAACTCAACTAGGCTACCCCCGGGGGGGGGGTCTGTGTTCCACTGGAAACACATAAACAAATAACAGACTAACGAATAAAAACCTAACCCAACAAGGCATACAGCGCGCGCGACTTGTCCTTTCTCCGCCAGCGCTTATTTCGTGGGTTTCCAAGTGATACTTACTTGCATACTCTTATCTCATAGAGGAGTATGGTGTCGGGCTCAGGATGGTGTTGATAACTCTCTGAACAAGTGGGCCATCCTTCTCTGTCTCTTGGCGAGCCTTTATCCACTCAGGATCCGACTGGAAAGAATTCCACACTTTCTCTCTTTGTGCCATGTTCTCCCACGCAAGCATGTAGTATAACGTGTTCGTCACTCCGATGACAGCCTCCCAGAAACCAACCACTTTGATGCCATGCTTCTCGAAGAACCTGAGTGTAATATTCTGGAATCTTGCATGCAGCGCACCCATCTTGCCGGGCACCACCTCATACACTCTCCACTCATACAGCATATCAACTACCACACTCAGATGTTAATCTCTTACAATTTAAAAAATATCGTACACTAGCGCGCGTCGTCATATCATCATCCAATGATGCAGAACATACTAGTGAGCGCGCGCCTAAAGCCATATAACACGTTAAATCAGAGATCGGTCAATTAAGACTGGTTCAGGACAATTGGCTGCGCGCTTGCGCACGGTTTCGCGTCTTACGAAACACTGCCTGGTATTAAAGAGGAAAATGTTGTGCTAGATCGACGTTCATATCTTGGCCTGCAAGTTGAGGGACGTTCAACACTTGCATCTGTAGCTGTGGGATTTGCCGAGTTATTCGTGGGTCTTTTCGCTAACAGCATTGCCTTACTTTCTGATGGGATAAGCTCAATTCTGGATTCTGTAGTCTCTATAATAATCTGGTTAGGACTGAAGTTTGCCAAGAAAGGACGAGATGAGAGATTTCACTTTGGTTATTACAAGGTCGAGACGTTCTCTTCGATAACTGCTTCCATTCTCATGCTTGTCATCGCCCTGTGGATAATTTATGAATCCTATGTTTCACTGATTGAACGCTCTTCATTGAACAACGTGCCGCTGGCTGCAACAGTGGCTCTTTTCGCTGCTGTGCCATCATTCTATCTTGGCTACACGAAACGACGCGTAGCAAAGTCAATAAGGTCTGCCTCGGTCTCTCTGGACTCTTACAACTCAATTATTGGAGGAATAGCGTCGTTGGTCGCTTTCTGCGGAATCCTCGCTTCAGGTCTGGGTATCTACTGGGGAGACGCGCTAGGAGGAATGCTGATAGCAGGTCTCATATTTACTACTGCATATTCTGCCCTAAAGGAAGGCTCACTTGTACTGATGGACGCATGTGTGTGCACGGGCGCTTTGGAAACAATTGAGGGCTTAGCCAAGGGAGTCGTGGGCGTGGAAGGGATCCACGACATTCGGCTCAGGCGTGCTGGGCCCTACATTGCTGGCGAGGTTCACCTGGAGGTCGATGGAAACATCACTGTCTACCGAGCTGATGAAATTGCTGCAGAAGTCGAGAGGCTTCTGAGGAATTCACTCGACGACCTCAATATGATAACTGTCAAGGTCGAGTCCAAAAAGGCCAAGTAACCGTGGGCCGAGCTGTCAGCGCGCGCTTTTCAAATAATTGACCTTCCACCAACCAGAGATTCAATGGTGAGAATAGTGAGTCTGGGAAAACGCAGTCTCCGAATTATTGCAGTTCCGTTTGTAGGGTACACAATATGGGCGATGTTCAGATTTTCCTTTGGCATCATTAGCGCGCGCGGACAAAATCAGTAAAACTATTAGCATCCTGACTTCTGGATCTCTGTCATTCGTTCTAGCGCTACTTTACTTCTCAAATTACGTTGGACCTACAAGCTTGATTGTTTTGTCAGGAATTTTCGGTTTTACAGCTTTTGCTTTCTGGAACCCTGCTATATCTGCTGTCCAAGATTGTGTCGACTATACTCGGGTGGGCTCGGCGACTGGGATTACGCAAGGCATAGCAGCTATAAGTGGATCAGTAGCACCTACTGTTTCAGGTTTCGTGATAACAAATTACGGTTTCAATTTGGCACTAGTATTGTCGGTAGTTCTGCCCCAGCTGATTTACGTATTTTTGGCTTTGAAAGCTACAAGATGAATCCATCATTCATCATGAACCTGAGAGTGTGATTATCAACGAAACAAAGAGGGAAAAGAAGAGGAAGAGTACGCTGACTTTCTTATGATTAGCCACACGTGTGATGAGTAGCGCTATTTGATCTGTATCTTGTGTTTCTTGACGTCAGCAGGTGTCTTCTTGGGAATCCTAACTTCCAACAGACCGTCTTTTATCGTCGCCTCAGCTCTGTCTGGAATGACATCCTCAGGAAACTCTAGGCTCCTGTGAATCCTAGAGTAGCTTCTCTCCCGGTGTACGAAGCCCTGCTTCTCTTCCTCTATGTCTTTCTTGGCTTCGCCTTCTATCTCGATGCCGCTTGCAGCTACAGTGATGTTCAAATTATCCTTTGGAATGCCGGGAATCTCGGCACGAACTCGGTATTCTTGACCGGCATCTACAAGATCTGTTGTAGGTTCTCTCACTTCAGCTAGTTCGAACCATTGTGACCAAGGTCTCGCCCAGCTGGGGGCTATCGGAGCGAGTATACTTCCAAATCCTCCGAATGAGTCTCTGAATAGGCGATCCATATCTTGAAGATAATCCTTGGGTCGCCAGGGTGCAATCTCTCCCAGTTTCTTCTTCTCTTTGACTAACGTCTTCTTCTTTTCAACCATCTAAATCTCCTCAATTGTGTTACTTCAGGTAACAATTATGTTACTTAAAGTAACACACACTAATAAACCTTATGTGTTCGATCCACAAGATAGCGCGCTGTTGTTTACTTTATCAGCCCCTTCGTTATCTCTTCGATCTTCTTGGTGGTTTCCTCAAGTGTTTTCCTCGCTTCTTCTGCCGTTTTTTCAGAGTACTGACACCTCAATTTCCGGCGCAGCCTCCACACGGCTACCGAAAGATCTCTGGTGGCTGTGTGCAATTCTCTGGCCCTTTCAGGTAGGAATCCAAATCCCATGGGTCCGACAAAGCCAAAACCAAACGGTTCGAGATGTCTGACACGCTTGCCTAGTTCTTCCCGCGTTTTGGTTTGTTCCTCCAAGAATTCATTGCCTTGTTCTGTCAGGGCGTAGCGTCTTATTCCAGGCTCATGTTCGGTGGTTTCTCTAATGTGTCCTTTGTCTTGGAGCCAAGCTAGTAACGGATAGATTGATCCTGGGCTCGGTTTCCAATACCCATTAGTCTGTTTCTCAGTTTCACTCATTATCTCTGAGCCGGACATGGGCTTTTCATCAAGCATCTTTAGTATCTGGTAGCGAAGGAAGCCTTTCGGAACCATCGCCATATGCCTCATTAGATGCCTTCGCATATGTCCCCTGAGTGGAAATGCGTCTTCGTCCATCTTCTACCAACTCTGATATCAATTACGATATCGTAATCGATATCAATATTGATATTAAAATGTTGCTTATTCCTCAGAACATACAGGAGTTTAAGTATAAATCCAAGTCTTGACTAAGACCCGAGGCTAACTCTGACAACATGTCTTCCAGATGATACGCTGCAATGTGTAATCCTTTTCGTACTAATGAAGCGCACACTGTTCGAGTGATGGAGAAATTCTAATGCGGCTATTCCGTAAGAGCTGGGACCCAGAGACCCTCTTTCGCGTTCCAAGTGTCTACAACTATGATGTTTCACTCAAGGGTGACGCGGTTGCACTAAGTTGGGACAAGTCTGGACAACTGGAGATCTACATTCAGACACCTCCTGGAGGGCATGTGAAATGTCTTACGAAGGGCGGTGAGAGCAAGATCAGCCCCTGCTTCTCCCCGGATGGCAGCCAGCTTGCGTACACCCAAGATTATAAGGGTGACGAGAACTTCGATATTTTCCTCCTTGAATTGTCAGATGAAAAAGCTTGGAATCTCACACCAGACACTGATGAGGCTATCTATCCACATGTTCGCTGGTCACCAGAAGCAGGCAGACTTGCATTTGTATCGAATCGCAGCGGAAAATTTAGCGTATACACAATCCCGTCTTCAGGAGGAGAGCCAGAATGTGTATCCGACCATGAGTTTAATGATTCAGATCCCGAGTGGTCACCTGATGGTAAATGGATCGCATTTAGCGCACTTATTGCCGCACAGGATCACGGTGTCTTCATCACTCCCGTGAACGGCGGAGAGATCAGACGTCTGGACGATAATGATAAGCCGATTGAAGCATCATCGCCAGAATGGTCACCAGATGGAAAAGCAATCGCATTCATGTCAGGCGAGCGAGGAAGCTCCGATATAGGAATCTGGAACCTTGAGAGTGGATCTGTGGAATGGGTCACTAACAGTCACTATGAATGCTACGATCCCCAATGGTTTCTGGACGGACGCAAGCTCGCCTATCTCATAAACCAGAATGGAAACATAAGCATAGCCATTCAGAACCTCGAAACCCACGTCACGGATATTCTAGAGTTCGAGGAGGGTGTTCACGCACAGATCGGGTTTGGCCGTGATCCTGAAAAGATGTTTTTCACATTCTCAAATCCAAGTCACCCTCCAGATCTGTGGAATGTGAACCTGAATAATCAGGAGTTTCATCAACTTACGAACTCTCTTCCCAGCACGATTGACCCTACACTGTTCGTCAAGGGTTCTTCTGTTAGCTATCTTAGCAAGGATAGGTTGGAAATTCCAGCTTTACTTTATCTCCCGAAGACATTTAATCCCACGAAGCCTGGCCCTTCACTTATCTACGTTCACGGTGGTCCCACATTGCAGCACATGAATGAATGGCATCCCTCAATCCAGCATCTCGTAAGTCGAGGCTATGTCGTCGTTGTTCCAAACTACAGAGGCAGTTCCGGATTCGGGCGAGAATTTCGGGAAGCAAATCGATTCGTTCTGGGTAACAAAGATCTAGATGACGTTGTCGCCGCTGCAGGTTACCTAATCGAGAAACAGCTTACAGACCCAAGGAGAATAGGTCTTCTAGGAGAGTCCTATGGGGGATACTTGACCCTATGCGCCCTAACCAAGTTCCCCAAATACTGGACTGCCGGCGCTGCGATGGTGCCATTTCTTAACTGGTTCACAGAAATCGAGAACGAGCGTGAGGACTTGCAGTATTGGGACCGCGAGAATATGGGTGATCCAAAGAAAGATTACGATCGCTTTCGTGACTCTTCGCCAATCTTTTTCATCGACGATATTGAGGCGCCAGTCCATCTTATTTCAGGGGCACACGACCCTCGCTGTCCGGCTTCTGAAACCAAGCATGCACAGGATAAGCTTGCGAAATTGGGTAAGGTTTTTGATCTAGTGATCTACAAAGATGAGGGACATGAATTCCGAAGACTTGACAATCGTGTTGATGCCCATAAGAGAATTGCCAAATTCCTGGGCGAATACCTGAAGCCGTCATGAATGTTCAGAGAGGGAGCTCCCAAGAGGCTTACAAAATACGATTTGGACTTCAGAGTCTTCAATTGAGATTCGTTTCTTGAGATTTCGATGCAATTATAGACTACAACGTGTAATTGTAGATCAACATGACTAGCGAAAAACCTCAGGGCAGTAGCATTCGGGAGCAGACTACCTCAGTCAAGCAGAATGATTCCCTAACTCCATCAAGAAACTTCCTATTCGTTTCGGATGTTGGTTTGATCGGCGACCTCGCATATGCTGTAAAGAACGAAGGAAACCAAGTACGATATTACATTGCGAGCAAAACAGACAAGGACATCTCGGATGGCTTTGTCGAGAAAGTGGACGATTGGGAGTCCCTTAAGGATTGGGCTGATATCATCGTCTTTGATGACATAGGCTTTGGTGCTGCAGCAGATCGTATGCGCAAAGAAGGAAAAGCCGTGGTAGGTGGAACTGTAGCAAGCGACCGCTTGGAGATAGACCGTGACTTTGGTCAAGAACAGCTCAAGAAGGCTGGCCTTCAGACCGTTCCATCTTGGGATTTCACTACATTCGATGACGCGATCAAATTCGTCAAAGATAATTCAGGAAGATACGTTGTGAAACCGAGCGGCAAGGCCCAAGAGGAAAAAGTCCTATCATTTGTAGGCCAAGAAGAAGATGGACTTGACATAGTATCTATACTTGAACGCTACAAAAGTACTTGGAGCACCAAAATCAAAAGCTTCCAGCTACAGAGATTCGTGTCTGGTGTCGAAGTAGCTGTGGGTGCATTCTTCAATGGGCAAGAGTTCATTTTGCCTGCTTGTATCAACTTCGAGCACAAACGAATGTTCAATGAGGAAATAGGCCCTAGCACCGGCGAGATGGGAACTCTGATGTTTTGGTCCGAGCGAACCCGCCTTTATGACGAGACCCTGCCAAAATTCACAACACTCTTGGCGGAGATGGGATATGTCGGATACTTTGATGTCAACTGCATCGTTAACGCCCGCGGAATCTACCCACTGGAGATTACACCCCGGTTCGGCTATCCAACGATCAATATCCAGATGGAAGGTATCCTAAGCCGATGGAGTGATTTCTTATATGCTTTGGCAAATAGGCAACAATTTAATCTGCGTACTCAACGAGGATTTCAGATCGGTGTCGTAGTCGCGGTTCCGCCCTATCCGTTCTCAGATCCTGCCGCCTACAGACGTTACTCAGAGGATGCAGTGATCATTTTCAAAAAGGTCATGTCAAACGGTATTCACCATGGTGACGCTAAACTCGTCGATGGAGACTGGCGTCTCGCAGGCAACTCTGGCTACGCGTTAGTCGTTACTGGTTCCGGCCCCACCTTAGAGGACGCCCGCAAAGAAACCTACAATCGAGTAAGGAACGTGATCATACCTAATATGTTCTATCGGACGGACATTGGAGAACGCTGGAATGGGGATGGAGATTTGCTGCAGACATGGGGTTATCTGTAGTGAGGCCTCAGTGATTCTCAGACTAAACGAATCGCCAGAATAAAGCGCGACACGCGCGCAACGATTCTGTCATTAGTCATAGATATACTAATAGCACACTTGCTCTGCTTTTGGAATCAATGTCCGTCGGGGTATGATTCTTGCCTCTTCCACTATTGGAACGTTCTGAGAAAGAAATTGCGCAGATCATCAAAAGGAAAATTGAGGCAATAAAAGATGTCAAGGACTGTCATCAAGTTACCGTCCGCCTCAGCGGAAAAAGGCTTGATGTGAATATGCATGTCTTGCTTGATAGCAATCTTAGATTCGAGGACGTTCACAGAATAACTTCACTTATAGAGGATAATACAAGGAGAATTGCACCTAACGCTAGAGTCACAGTTCAAACTGAGCCTCTTGAATACAGTCGGCCGAACCTTGTAGAAGTTGTGAAGAAAATAGCCGAAGCAGTACCTGCTTCCAGAGGAGTCCATGATATTCATATTCAGAGGATCAATGGAAAGATCTGTGTCGATCTCCATGTTGAAGTAAGTGCCAACATGACTGTAAAAGATGCACATGCCGTATCTGATCAGATCGAGAAGCAATTGAGAGCAGCTCGGCCAGATATTTCGGAAGTCACTGTTCATATAGACTCCGCCCTTGACCAAGTATCTAGGGAGTTAGAGGGCAATGAGAATGAACTGAGATGGTACATTGAACATGTCACAAAACGCTTCGTAGAGATCAAGGCCGTTCATGGAGTAAAGATGCGTAGGATAAAAGGCAAGATACATTTGGTGCTTCGATGCCATTTCGAACCCGACACAAGCATAGAGCATGCGCATGAGATTTCCAGCAGACTCGAGAACGTTATCAGAAATGCGTTTCCCGATGTTATCAGAATAGACATCCACCAAGAACCTGATTAGTGTTGGCGGCTTTTAGCGTACGAAAATAACATAACGCCTATATCAGCCCTAGCTGCAAAGGGGCGGAGTCTGAGGCGGATGCAATACCACGGCAAAAGAGAAACCAGTCAACCCACGCAACGATTACTGGTCTATCCCACAAGCGGTTTTATATCAAACTCTCAAGACTAGCGAACAGGGCTTAACGGAGCAGGAAGTTAGACAGCGACTAAAAGAATTTGGATACAATGAATTACCTAAGCAAGCCTTCAGTCGCACACAAGTTCTCCTTAGACAATTCAAGAACCCAATATTTGCGCTCTTAATTGCATGCGCCGTTGTAGCTGGGATCTTCACAGAATTTGAGCAATCAATAGCAATAATCAGCATGATCGCTATCAGCGTAATTTTGGGATTCTACAACGAATACAAGGCAGAGAAGATCGTTGAGAATCTTCGTCAGAGCGTATCGTTGAAAGCTGTCGTAACGAGAGACGGCAAGGCCAAGGAAATTGATTCTAGACTAGTGATTCCAGGAGATCTTGTCTCCGTCTACATTGGAGATATCGTCCCTGCAGACATTAGAGTAGTACAGTCCAAGGATCTTCAGACAAATGAAGCTGTATTGACTGGAGAGTCTTTTCCTGTTGAGAAGACTTCAGAAAGCCTAGAACTTCAGCACCCCATCCCTCAGCAGTTAACGAATTACCTATTCATGGGTACCGTCGTCGCTCATGGAATCGGTCGGGGCGTAGTGATTTCGACTGGCAAGAACACTGAATTCGGATCCATATCAGCAAGTCTTACTCGCTCCCATCCGGAGACTGAGTTTCAGAGAGGAGTTAAGAAGTATGGGAATATGCTCATCACACTCACTCTAGCCTTGGTCGTTGGTATATTCTCACTAAACGCGCTGGTGGGTCACCCAATCATCGGCTCTCTGCTTTTCTCTCTTGCAGTCGCCATCGGACTTGTTCCAGAGCTGATGCCAGCTATTGTCACTATCAGTCTGTCCCAGGGAGCTAGGAGAATGGCAAAGAAGCGGGTAATCGCCAAACGCCTAGTCTCCATCGAAGATTTCGGCAATATGAACGTATTGTGCACCGACAAGACTGGAACTCTTACAAGCGGGAAGATCATACTCAAAGATTCTTGGTCACTCGATAAAGAAGCCAAGATCCTTGAGTACTCACTACTATGCAACAACGCCGTGGTAGGTGATATCATCTCAGGAAATCCTATGGATGTTGCAATCTGGGAGCACGCTACTGAGAACGGCGTCAGACAAAAAATGAAATCTTACATAACCTTGGATGAGATTCCCTTCGACTACCGGCGACGAATGATGTCCGCAGTAGTCAAGCAGAATAATGAGGCGACATTAATTGCCAAAGGCGCTCCGGAATCGGTTCTTCCCAAATGTAAATACGCCAAGATTACGGCAAGAACCGAACCCTTAGACGCCGTTCAGCAACTTATACAATCCCAGCTCGCTGAGCATTCAGGGTCAGGATATCGAACCCTCGCCGTCGCATATCGAACAGTGAACCTCAAGACCAACTATTCTGTTGAAGACGAATCAGATCTGACGTTTCTTGGCCTCCTAATATTCACAGATCCTCCCAAGAAGGAAGCTCACCAAGCCGTCAACCTACTCAAGAACATGGGAGTCAATGTAAAGATATTGACAGGTGACAATGAACTCGTAGCAGCGAAGATCTGCAATGATCTCAATATTCCTGTCAAGAAATTGATTCGCGGCTCGGATCTTACTCAGATGAGTTCTACTGAGATCCGAGCGGCCGCCGAAGAAGCAACGATCTTCGCGAGAATAACTCCGGAACAGAAACTTGACATCATAAAAGCCCTGAAGGCAAACGGACACGTAGTAGGTTTTATCGGTGACGGCGTGAATGATGCCCCAGCCCTCTACGAAGCGGACGTCGGAATATCCGTCGACACAGCAGTCGATGTATCAAAAGATGCAGCTGACATCGTTCTTCTAGAGAAGGATCTGGGTGTACTGGCTCACGGAATTGAGGAAGGCCGTAAGATCTTCGGTAACACCACCAAGTACATACTTATGGGGACTAGCTCAAACTTCGGGAATATGTTCAGCGCTGCAGCTGCGTCTGTCTTCCTCCCATTTCTACCAATGTTGCCTATGCAGATATTATTCATGAATCTCCTCTATGATGTGGCAAATATGACGTTGCCGACTGACAATGTAGATGAGGAGTTCATTAAATGGCCCAAACGCTGGGACATAGGATTCGTAAGGAAGTTCACACTCTTCTTCGGCCCGTTCAGCTCGCTTTATGACTTCCTCACCTATGGCATCATGCTCTTCATATTCAACGCTTCAGCCGGGCTATTCCAGAGCGGATGGTTCGTAGAGTCATTCTGGACCGAGGTTCTAGTAATATTCGTCATTAGGACAAGGAGAATCCCATTTGTAACAAGTCGCCCTGGAAAATGGCTCACGATTCTCTCGCTCTCTTGCGTTGCTTTCGGAACAATTCTTCCATTTACTATCTTAGGAGATTTCCTTGGGTTCACAGCACTGCCAGTAGAATACTGGATGCTTCTAGTACTCATGGTAGCAACATATCTGTTCCTAGTAGACGCTGGAAAGGTCTTCTTCTATAAGGTCTGCAAGCTCTGAAGGAGTGTTGAGAATGTTATACGGTGATCTCTTCATTTGGTGGGCCATCAGCATCAGCTGGAGCATTGTATTCCTCATTGGAGTTGGCATCTACCTCTACAGAAACAGCAAGAAGAGAGTTGGAGAGAGCAGCCAAACAAAAGCGAGTACAGTTGCCGTGCTCTCGAACTTCGTGTTCATTTGGGTATTGATAGGGCTCCTCACCCTGTACATAGTCTCAATTCACATGGGTTCCTCCCTTCTCTTCGCAGTCGGGAACATCGCCGTCGAAGTGATCCTAATAGTATACGCGATTGTTGGCGGAACCAAGAAATCGGGATAAGAAGCAGGAGACAATAGTAGATCCGAATGAAATCTAGAATCTGCAGCATGCCCATTCTAGTATTTGCCGGTACTGGAATAGACAAATCGATAGATTCCTGGAAGATAGTGCAGGGTCGAAAGCACTGATGCAGCCTGTAGATGTAGGTTCCATTTCTGGGCTTTCCAATAGAGAAGCTCTTCAGAGGCTGGAGCAGGATGGACCTAATGAACTACCATCTGCAGAAAGGCGCAGCGTCCTCAGGATCGGAATTGAGGTTCTTCGGGAGCCCATGTTCCTATTGCTAGTAGCAAGCGGCTCGATCTACTTCATACTGGGGGATTTTCAGGAAGGAATAATGCTGATGAGCTTTGTCGTTGTAATCATTGGCATCACCATATATCAGCAACAGAAAGCTGAAAACGCACTAAGATCACTAAGAAATTTATCTAGCCCAAGGGCACATGTGATTCGCGATGGAGAGCGTAAGCGTATCCCTGGCCGCGAAGTTGTCTGCGAAGACGTACTAGTCCTCTCTGAAGGAGATCGTGTACCTGCGGATGCCATATTGCTGTCTTCCAGCAATTTGATGATCGATGAATCCTTACTCACGGGAGAATCCCTTCCAGTTCGTAAGGTACAATGGGATGGCGGAACTCTTGCAGATCGACTTGGGGGGACGATCAACCTTTCGTATACTCAGGAACACTCGTTGTACAAGGACATGCGGTAGCAAAGGTCAGAGCGACAGGAGCCACAACTGAGATCGGCAAGATCGGAAAGTCATTGCAGACCTCCTACAGGGAAGAATCACGATTAGAGAAGGATACCGAACGTCTCGTTCGGACTACCGCTCTCATGGGCCTCAGCCTTTGCGCGATTGTCGTGATTGCGTACGGGCTCATCCGTTCTGATTGGATTCATGGTTTTCTGGCAGGGATCACTCTTGCCATGGCAATTCTTCCTGAAGAGTTCCCTGTAGTACTCACCGTATTTCTTGCTCTTGGTGCTTGGCGATTATCAAGGAACAACGTACTCACCAGAAATGCGCCTGCAATTGAGGCCCTCGGTGCAGCGACGGTGCTCTGTGTAGACAAGACCGGAACGCTCACTGAAAACAAGATGTCTGTTTACGCATTCTGCTCAAACGAACAGACATACTATCCCCATTCTACAAAAGCCAGCCCCATTCCTGAAACATTTCATGAACTTGTAGAATTCAGCATTCTTGCCTGTAAGCGGGATCCCTTCAACCCAATGGAAAAAGCCCTGATATGGTTTGGTGAAATAGACCTCGCAGGTACAGAGCACTTGCACGGAGATTGGGAGCTCCTGCAAGAGTATCCCCTCTCACAGCAATTGCTCGTAATGTCAAATGTCTGGAGGTCGCGCGATGGCACTGAGTATATCATTGCAGCCAAAGGGGCACCTGAAGACATTGCAGATCTCTGTCATTTTGGAGAGGCGGATATGAGGGAGCTTTCCTTGCAGCTCAATACCATGGCTGAAAAAGGGCTGCGAGTTCTGGGTGTAGCACGAGCACACTTCAGGAGAACCGAATTACCAGAGGAACAACACGATTTCACCTTCAAATTCCTGGGCCTTGTTGGATTTGCAGATCCGATTCGCCCGAAGGTCGCTGATGCCATCATTGAATGCTACACCGCCGGCATACGGGTGGTAATGATTACGGGAGACTATCCGGCCACAGCCCAGAACATTGCTCGACAAGTCGGCATGAAATCAGTTGACGAGTATATCACTGGCGATGAGTTGGATGCCTTGAGCGATGCGGAATTTGGACTGCGTGTCAAGAATGTAAATATCTTCGCAAGGATCGTCCCTGAACAGAAACTCAGAATTGTCAATGCCCTAAAGGCAAATCACGAAACTGTCGCCATGACAGGCGATGGAGTAAATGATGCACCGGCGCTAAAATCAGCGAACATCGGCATTGCCATGGGAAATACTGGAACCGATGTAGCCCGAGAAGCTTCATCACTTGTACTGCTTGACGACAATTTTGCATTTATCGTTGCCGCCGTCAGAACAGGTAGGCGAATATTTGACAATTTGAAGAAGGCTACCGCGTACATAGTGTCTATCCATGTACCGATAGCGGGTATGTCACTTATCCCCGTTCTGTTTGGATGGCCACTAGTTCTCTTCCCTGTTCACGTTGTCTTCCTTGAGCTGATAATCGATCCTGCTTGCTCGGTAGTCTTTGAAGAAGAGCCGGAGGAAGCAAATGTCATGAAGAAGCCTCCTAGAAAGCTAAACGAATCACTTTACAATAGGAGGACCATAGCACTCAGCCTTCTACAGGGTTGTGTCCTGCTTCTTGTTCTTCTTGCAGTATTCAGCGGCACAATAGCTTTGGGTAGTGGAGAGCTGAAGGCCCGAGCAATGACCTTTACGACTCTTGTCGTCGGAAATCTAGGCTTAATGCTTACTAATCGTTCTTGGTTGCGAACAATTCCTGCTACTCTACGTTCGCCAAATAGAGCGCTTTGGTGGGTTGTAGGCGGAGCAGTTCTGTTTCTTGGCCTAGTATTGTATGTGCCAATCCTCCGTGAACTCTTCTCATTTTCTTTCCTCCACCCTTTTGATCTGTTGTTGTGCCTAGGGGCCGGAGGGACGAGTGTGCTGTGGTTCGAAATGCTCAAGCTGTGGAGTAGACGGCAAGACATGAAATACTCAGCCAGTCTGCCCAGGCTTTCTTGATCTTCAGCTTTACAAGTATTCTCTCTGAACATCTAGAATGCGCTAGATATGTTGCTTGGAGTTACTTCTGAAGCAAAAGAAGCGCCACAGATCCGTTAGATTAAAAAAGTTGATAGGTAACCACACAATACTGTACCTGTAATAAGACAAGGAGAGTTCCAAAAGAACAAAGATGTCAACACTTCGAGTTGTAAGGCGAAATAGCGAAATCTACATTGAAGACGAGAGTAACGCTCCTGTCATAGTACCTGTTTCAAATGCAGAGGTGAAGCCTCACCAAGTCTATGAAAGGCTAATGGCAAGAGGACTGTCACTACCAAGCAAAGAGGATTTCCTCTACGTGTTGATGCAGGTCATATACCGAGGAGAAGACTTCGAAGTAACGCTATCCTGAGCTGCCCCCATAATCAATACCCGAGTTGCCAGCAGGGGGCTTTCATGTCTGTACTCAGCATAGCTAGTTATCTCTCTTGGTCTGCTGGCATTCCTTAGAATAATGCACGCGCCGAATTCCTCTTTTCCAAGAGATACTTCTAGCATCAAAATGTTGCATGAATTACTCCTCTGAAAAGTTCTTAACTACCTCAGGGTCAAAATTGGATTGGGAGATATTTGTCATTCCGAATTGGACGCCTGGCGGGCTTTCAAATAGCGATACATTACAGCTGGATCTTCATTTTCTTTCTGATCCTCCTGGTCTTGTCAACAGGCTATATGCCGATAAATTACCCAGGCCTTTCATCAATCGAATATTGGATCATAGGCCTTATAGCCACCATGCTTCTCTTTGGGTCAGTTCTGTTTCATGAGCTGTGCCATTCAATTGTTGCAAGAAAATATGGATTGGTAATAGCCCGCATCACCCTGTTCTTCTTTGGTGGAGTCTCTGAAATGACTGAGGAGCCCCAAGATCCAAAAGTTGAATTAAAGATGGCCGCTGCAGGCCCAGCTTCAAGCATCTTTCTGGGTGCAGCCTTCGGTTTAGCTGCCTATGGCAGTTCCATTCTGCATCTTCCACCTGAGATTCGTGCCCCCCTTGACTATGGATTCTGGATTAACATATTCCTGGCTGGATTCAACCTCCTCCCGGGCTTCCCTATGGATGGTGGAAGAATACTGCGATCCGCGGTCTGGCTCCGGAAGCATGACATCGTCAAAGCAACTCGGATAGCAACCAACATTGGAATCGGAATCTCTTATCTTATGATTGGCGGCGGTTTGGTGCTTGCACTAATGGGACTTTGGTCGAATGGGCTCTGGCTCGTCTTTGTCGGCCTGTTCATAAAGAATGGGGCTGAATCAAGCCTTAGACAGACAATCATCAACAAATCTCTTCTCAACATCTCAATAGGCGACATAATGACAAGGGATGTAAAGACCGTAACTCCGAACATGCCAATTGAGCAGTTCATAACTGAATACTTGCTACAATTCCGACATGAAGTATATCCGGTCCTCTCAAATGGAAATATCTTGGGGCTAATGTCCATCCAAGATGCGAAGCAAATTCCGAGGGAACAGTGGAAAACAACCTATGTCAAGGATATAATGAGACCAAATGAAAAGATAGTCATGGTTCGTCCAGACCAAGAAGCCATTGAAGCGTTTATGAAAATGTCAAGATATGATGTGGGCCAAGTCCTGGTTGTGGCTGAAGGCAGACTCTTGGGCATTTTGACTCACAGTGACATATTCCAAGTTGTGAAAACTAGGACCGAGCTAAATCTATAAGTCAGTTGACAATTCAATTCACATGAGGCAGACTGCTTGGTGAAAGACCCTATCTGCGGAATGAATGTCGAGGAAAAAACGGCTAGATTCAAGAGTACTTATCAGGGCAAGACCTACTACTTCTGTTCTCCAAGCTGTAAAGAAGACTTTGACAAGACCCCCTCCAAGTTTATTTGAGGGAATTAGAATCCGGTTCTTTTGCTTTACCAGTTGAACAGTACTACCTATGGAGCTAAGTCTTATTGGTAACATATCCAGCGGGCCCTTCTCGATCCGATGTTCGTTACGGTAACCGCTGCCTTAAGCCCAATCATAGTCACAAACTCCCTTTTTCTCCGACGTTCCACTCCAGAGATCTTAAGAGAGACAGAAGCTTGGCCAGTATTCCAGCGGATGAAATCTCATGAGAGAAAACAAGCTCCTCTACATAGTCATAGACGGTCTTGGAGACCGCCCCATCCCGGAATTTAGAGGCAAAACTCCTCTTGAAGTCGCGGAAACCCCAAACCTTGACAGGCTAGCGGGGCAAGGAAGACTTGGACTCATGTATACCGTTTCGGCAGGGATAGCCCCTGAGAGTGATGTGGCAGTCATCTCGATTCTTGGATACGACCCTGCTAGATTCTACACTGGAAGGGGTCCACTGGAGGCTTTTGGTTCAGGCATGAAAATGACAAAGGGAGAGCTGGCCCTCAGATGCAATTTTGCAACGGTTGACAAGAACAACAAGATTCTGGATCGTCGTGTTGGGAGAAACCTTTCAGCTTCTGAAGCTGCTGAGCTGAGTAAATCGATCAATTCGGAAATAAGTCTGGAGACCGTTCCTTCCAATTTTGAATTCAAAAGCACTATCGGCTATCGTGGGGTTCTGGTAATAAGGAGAATAGGCGGCACACTCTCAGGAGAGATCGGGAATACCGACCCTGCATACGCGCGAGTGAAAGGATTCGGTGTTGCCGAGTCAAAACAGGATGCCGAAGCTTTTGTGAATAAATGTGAACCACTGGACAACAGTTATGAAGCACAGATCTCTGCAGGACTTGTCAACGAATTTACCCAGAAAACAAGAATACTACTTGAGAATCACCCTATTAATAGTAAGCGTGAGCAATCTGGAAAACTGAAAGCCAATGCCATACTGTCTAGGGATGCAGGCGACAGACTACCGGACCTGTTCAACATAAACAAGAATTTCGACGCCGATTTCGCCTGCTTAGTCGAGATGCCGGTCGAGAAAGGAATAGCAGTACTCGCTGGCATGACAACTATAGAACTCCCACCACCCTCAGGTAATCTGAGTATCGACAGCCAACTGAAGGCCGACGAATTGTGCGGTAATCTTCAATATCATGACTGCTTCTATGTCCACATCAAGGGACCTGATGAACCAGCCCACGACGGTGATTTTGAACTAAAGAGGGAGTCAATAGAGACTATTGATAGAGACTTCTTCGGCAAAATACTTGATGTACTGGATCTCAAGAAGACCCTAGTCTGTGTGACAGCCGACCACGCAACCCCGTGCAAGATGAAGAGACATTCAGACGATCCAGTACCATTACTTATTGCCGGAAGGAACATCCAGAAAGACGGGGTCGGAAGATTTTGCGAGAAGAACTGTGCAAAGGGTAGCTTGGGGATTATCCCGACAGGGTCGAATTTGATGCCTTTACTGATGTCTATGCTTGATTAGGAATGAGTCGAACAGACTAGGAATTGATTCTCAATGAGGGAGATGTTAGGATGAAGGCCTCTATAACCGATTTTCCAGATGAATTCTATGATGGAAAGATCGTCCTAGTTAGGGTTGATTTCAATGTGCCTTTGAAGGAAGGAAAAGTCGACGATGACTATAGGATACGAAGTTCAATTCCAACATTGGACTATCTCTGTTCAAGAGGAGCAAAGCTCGTAGTAGTATCACATCTAGGTAGACCAGATGGAAAGCCTGATCCAGCTATGTCGTTGCGACCTACAGCTGAGCGGCTCCAGAGCCTTACCAGTAAGAGGGTAAAATGGGTCGGTGAATGTATCGGCAAAGATGTAGAGAACGCTGTCAAGGATCTAAGAAATGGAGAGATCCTCCTCCTTGAGAACCTACGCTTCCATGCGGAAGAAGAGAAGAACGATGGCGAGTTCTCACGCGCCCTCGCCTCGCTTGCAGAGGTCTTTGTCAATGATGCTTTCAGTGCCTCTCACAGGAAGCATTCGTCGACCTACGGAGTCCCTGCCCTTTTGCAGTACAGACTTGCGGGCCTTCAATTGCAGAAGGAGTTGACTTACTTAAGCAAGGTCAGGGATGAGCCGGATCATCCTTTCATCCTAGTGGTCGGAGGAGCAAAAATTCGCGACAAGATAGATGCAATGAAGAACCTGATTGAGAAGGCGGATAAAGTGCTGGTCGGAGGCTGCATAGCATACACTCTGCTAGCATCAAAAGGAGTCTCTATTGGCAAATCTCCGATAGAAAACGATTTCCTAGCTTGGGGAAGCGAGATTCTAAGAAAAGAAGAGAAGATACTGCTTCCCGAGGATCACATAATCTCACTAGATGTTGATCTCCCTACCCAAGCTGAGCTGGCACGGGGCGGGATCCCTGCGAATATGAAGGGATTTGACATAGGACCCTTAACCTCACAGAGATATATGTCAATAATAGCTTCTGGAGGAGGAACCGTGTTTTGGAACGGTCCTATGGGTTTATTTGAGATTAGAGAGTTCTCCCACGGGACTACAGACGTCGCTCAGGCAATTGCTTTGGCACGTTTCCGCGGATCAACAACGGTAATCGGTGGCGGTGATTCGGTCTCAGCCTTGGAAAAATCAGGAGTAAAGGAATCCGAAGTCAGCCATATTTCAACTGGTGGAGGAGCCTCACTCGAATATGTGGGAGGAAAGATCCTTCCAGGAATCGAGATCCTCAGTGACAAATGAGTTTTCAGAGGCAAGTCAGAGACTACACTTCGAAACCCTCGCATCTGACGTATCAAGTATCGATACGTGTATGACCCCGCGCGCTTCAGGAAATCTTACAAGGATAAGCCCACTCGAATATCAAGATCAATTTGCCACACATGTTGAAACCAAATGTAGCGCGCGCTAGAACTAAAGATGCATTCAATGTCTGCAGAATTCTCTAGTCAACTTTTGAATGCGTAGGAAAGCTCGTAAATGCCAAATAGGATCAACAACGCCCCTACAGCTCTTATTAGGTATATTCTGCTTTCGTGCCTCTCAGAAATCAACCCTGATTTGGTCCTGGACAACACAAACCCGGCAGCAACAGCGAAGAGACCCTGACTACCATTCAGCCCCTCAGTGATCTGGACAGAGAACCCCAAAGCGTAGAACAAAAGTATATAGCCGAAATATTGCGCCAACACGACCAGAAGCACACCCCGCAAGGCACCTCTCCATTCCCCTCGCAGACTCGCCCAGTTCTTTTCATGAAATATCAATGGCATCAATGCCAACAAGACACAGAACCAACCGATTTCACGCCAAACCAGGAAGTTGAAATTCGTCACCAGCTTCATCGCAGGCTTAACGGCCACATTCCCGGCGGTGTATAGAAAAGCCGCAGCCATAAAAATCCAAAGTGCTTTGTTCTTGAATGAGAAGAGCTGTCTTGCCCTTATGTTCTCATCCCATGAAGTCATGACTGCTCCTAAAACAGCTATGATAATCCATAGAATAACATCGAAGCCATAGAATTCTCCGAGGAAAACATAGCTGAGAGGGATAACGAAGATAGGCTTTATTCCTACAATGGGAACAGCGGAAGAAGCATCATATTTGGTTAGACCATAATACGTCAACAGATAGGCTATGACAGAGGTTGCTCCAGAGATGTACGCGTAGGGAATCACTTCCGCAGGGGGCAGAGTAACCTGGCCTGGCGCGATTATCAAGGACAGAATGGGGAAGATGACTACTATCAAAATGCCCTGCATGTAAATGAAGGAAATAAAGCTGCTCATCTTCTTCGATATCACATACTTGGCAGCAAACATGAAAATAAAGAAAAACAGTGAAGACGTAGTCGCATAGAACATGAATGTCTCCAACCAACATCACACCTACATTTCCAAAGAAATGAATTCCAAGACCTTACAGATGTATCCAAGCTGAATCAATGCTTCACATACGATCTTCAATATCGAGAGACCACTTTGGAGGTTCGCAATTAGGGAAGGTACCGCAAGATTCGATGCTGGGCTCTTCATTCTGTAGTACTGTTTCGGGCCACAACAGTCATCTTCGTACAGATAATGCTTTCGCTGATTTGAATACGCTTATGATCAGAAAACTACCGCTTCATTCATTAGACTCAGAATCTTAACTATCACTGCATTCTGAGGTTCAGAATGATGAACAGCGAGATCCTGATACAGTCAAACTACCCGCTGCCTGTCCTCAAACGAGGAAAAGTCCGTGACATATATGAAAAAGAAGACCACCTGCTCATAGTCTCCACTGACAGAGTATCAGCCTTTGATGTTATTCTTCCGAATGGAATACCGTCCAAAGGATGGGCACTTAATCAACTATCGGTCTACTGGTTGGAGAAGACTAAATCGATATTCCCCAATCATTTCATTGAACAGACCGATGAGAGAAGCATAGAAGTCCTGAGAGCTGATAGAATAGATATTGAATGGGTCGCCAGAAGTCACATTTACGGTTCGGCATGGCGCAAATACATAGGGGGGGAACACTTCATCAGTGGATTAAGTCTCCCAAGTGGACTGCAACTAGCTGAGGAATTGCCTGAGATTATACTTACACCAACTACCAAAAGTGAAGTAGGACATGACATCGAACTGTCGAAGAGTGACGCTATTAACAAGGGGATAGTCTCGAGAGACGAATGGTCGATACTTGAAGAAGCTACATTCAGGCTTTACGACTTCTATAAGAAAGAAGCTGCAAGAAAGGATTTGATGATACCTGATTTCAAGCTTGAATATGGCAAAGTCAAAGGTGAACTAATACAAATTGATGAACCCCCAACTCATGATTCAGCCCGACTCTGGTCCAAGAAACATTATCGTATAGGTGAAAGACAGGAAGCACACTCCTTGGACAAAGAGTTTCTGAGAGATTTCCTGATGAGAAGAGGATACACTGGTGACGGCAAGCCACCGAATCTTCCTCCAATACTAATCGATCAAGTCTCCAAAAGATGTGTTGGAGCATACAAGGTTCTGGCCAGCGAAGCCAGACTTGATGATCTGTCTCTAATGAGTGTTGATGAAATTCTACGATCTCTTGAAGCTGATAAGAGCTATTTGAAGCGTAGTATGAGAACAGGAAAGTAATACGACTCGTCTAAGCGTCAATGACTCGGTAGCCAGAAGCTTTCCTAAGTCGATTCATTATAGCTAGGCCTAGACCTTCCTCATCAATCCCCTCAACCAGTATTACGTCAATATCTACCTTGTCGAATCTTCTCAGAACGTCATACAAGCCTTTGGCTATCTCTTGCTTTGTAACCCCGAGACTCTCAATATGGTTGACATGATACTTCTTGCCAGTTGTGGTCGCCACACCGATTCGCATACCCTTCATATCGAAATCGTTTATCAGCTCACTGATTTTCTTCTGAACATCGTTGTCACTGCCTACCACGACTAGTAATTCCGCCTTGGGCGCATAATGTTTGTATTTCATCCCTGGCGATCTTGCAACAAGCTCTCTGTCAACAAGATTCTGCGCGTTGGTTGGACTAATGTGCACTATTCCTAAGACTCCTCTTAGCATCTCTAGAGTCACCGCGCCTGGCCTCAGTATCTGCGGTGGCTTTACGGTCAAATCAACTACCGTCGACTCTAACCCGACCTCCGTTGCCCCTCCGTCAATAATCAGATCGACCTTTCCGTCCAGATCTTCCAGTACATGCTGTGCTTTTGTTGGGCTTGGCCTTCCAGCCTTGTTCGCTGAGGGAGCAGCGATGGGCGTCCCAGACGCTTCAATCAAAGCCAAGGCAATTCTGCTACTAGGCATTCTGATGGCTACGGTAGGAAGCTTCGCGGTCGTTTCATCAGGAACTATAGGCTTCTTTTCCAGAACAATTGTTAAAGGTCCTGGAAAGAACTCCCTGATCAAGACGTCTGCTTCCTTGGGAACATTCCCTGCAAGGCTGTAGACAGAATGCCCGTCAGACACATGAACGATAAGAGGGTTGTCTATGGGCCGTCCTTTGGCTAGAAATATCCTTTTTACGGCCTCTGGATTCAGAGCATCTGCACCAAGCCCGTATACGGTCTCTGTTGGAAAGGCTACAAGATTGCCTTTCTTGATTAACTCCGCTGCTTTTTTGATGATTGTGACGTCGGGTCTTCCAGGATCAACCGTCCAGACTTCAGTCATATCTGTTCTGACGTTGTGATCTCCACTATAAACACCTTTTTCGGAGCAACATCAACACTTTGATAGGGCGCGCTAGTCTGTTCAAAGTTGTTGCTGTTTCGGACAGGTTCTCTTTTGAACATTTGGAACTGTCGTCAACCTGTCATTTGCTGAAAGATTTGAGAATCCTTCGACATCCGATAGGACTCTTCGAATCAGATGATGAACAACGAATCTGAAGATACCTAAGGGCCATCGCGATTTCCGGTTATCCGTTCCACCTACACGTTATGTTATCGAAATGTTTATAGGAATTGCGTGGGCGACACGATAACGCGCCAGCTCAACTCACGAGGCTCACATTGATGGATGATGATCATGAAGAAGACCACACGAACTCTGTGTGCTAAGGAAGATTTGAGCTGGGCACAACAAGTCACGGCGTCGGACAGCCTCTTAACTCTGCCAATCAGCGAGCTCATTACTCAGTTGAATGCTTCTCAATCAGGCCTGTCAGCTCAGGAAGCCCGAAGTCGTCTGGAGATCTGTGGCTATAATGAGCTTGCCAAGAGAAAGAAGCGCACTGCCATTGCCAATTTCTTTTATCATTTCAGAAGCCCTTTGGTAATAATACTACTTTTCGCAGGATTGATCTCGGGCTTTGTTGGAGAAATCATAAACGCCATCATAATATTCTCAATAGTCCTAATGAGTGTAATTCTTCTGTTCTATCAGGAGTCCAAAGCTGAAAGAGCCGCTGAGGCACTCAGAGAGAAAGTGACTACGACAGCTACTGTGCTCCGAGATGACAGAAAGCTGGAAGTGGGACTCCCCGAAATCGTACCCGGAGATGTAATATATCTTTCAGCAGGCGACATAGTGCCTGCCGACGCAAGAGTAATGAACGCCAAGGATCTTTTCGTGAACCAATCGGCATTGACGGGTGAGTCGTTCCCAGTAGAAAAAACTGCTGCACCCCCTCCTACGAGAGCAGCTTCGGTCACAGACCGGAATGACTGCCTGTTCTGGGGAACATCGGTTGTGAGTGGGACATCAACGGCTCTGGTAGTGAGAACTGGCAACTCCACAGAATATGGGAAGATAGCCAAGAAGCTCGTCGAAAGGTCACCTGAAACCGAGTTTGAAAGAGGCTTGTCGAAATTCGGTTTCCTGATAATGGAAATCACTTTCCTTCTTGTACTATTCGTCTTTTTCGTTAACGCCCTCTATAAACACGGAGTCTTGGAGTCGCTACTATTCTCTGTAGCCTTGGCAGTTGGACTCACTCCAGAGCTTCTGCCCATGATCCTCTCGGTGAACCTTTCAAAAGGCGCCCTCGAAATGTCCAAGAAGGGAGTCATCGTCAAGCGTCTAGCATCGATTCAAAATTTCGGAAGCATGGATGTCCTATGCACAGACAAGACCGGTACGCTCACTGAGAACATCATAACGCTAGTGCTACACATAGATGTCGAGAGTAATGACAGTGATAGAGTATTGCTGTATTCCTTCTTGAACAGCTCTTTCCAAACAGGCTTGAAAAGTCCTCTCGATGAGGCGATACTCAGATACAAAGAGGTTGGCGTGAAAGATTACCAGAAAATAGATGAAGTACCGTTTGATTTCACGAGAAAGCGACTCTCAGTCATTGTGGAACATGCTGGCCAGAGATTTCTGATTGCCAAGGGTGCTCCTGAAGAGATACTCAAAGTGTGTTCCTACTGTGACAATACCGACAAGATACTTGATTTAACAAGTGAGTTGCATGAGAAGATTGAGAAGACGTATTACGACCTCAGCTCAAAGGGATTCAGAGTCCTAGCAGTGGCATACAAGACAGTCAGAGAGGAGAAAGCAGTATACTCTGTCAATGACGAGACCAACATGGTCTTCTTGGGCTTCGTAGCATTCATGGATCCGCCAAAAGAGACTGCAAGAGAATCCCTTCAACTGTTGAGCAAGGCTGGTATGGAGCTCAAAATTCTCACCGGAGACAATGAGCTGGTTACAAAGAAAACTTGTGAACAGCTAGGCTTTGAGATAAGGAGGATTGTTCTGGGAAGTGAACTTGCTGAGATGCCTGATGATGCGCTTGCAAGAGTCGTCGAAGAAGCAAATATTTTCGCCAGAGTCACACCCGCTCAAAAGGACAGAATAATGATCGCGCTGAAAAAAAATGGGCATGTCGTTGGTTTTCTGGGAGATGGTATTAATGATTCACCTTCACTTAAGACATCTGACGTCGGGATATCAGTTGATAATGCAGTAGATGTCGCTAAGGAGTCTGCAGACATAATACTTCTACGCAAGAGTCTGAGGGTACTTCAGGAGGGGGTTCTGGAAGGGCGAAAAACCTTCGGAAATACAATGAAATATGTTATGATGGGAACCAGTTCGAATTTTGGCAACATGTTCAGTGTTGCAGCAGCATCTCTCTTTCTGCCATTCCTACCGATGCTCCCGATACAAATACTCCTTAACAACCTGCTCTACGACATGTCCGAGTTGGCGATACCAACTGATAACATCGATCCAGAATACACCGTACGAGCAAAAAGATGGGACATTTCATTCATAAAGAGGTTCATGATATTAATCGGTCCAATAAGTTCAATATTTGATTTTTTGACATTCTTCATAATGTTACTAGTCTTCAAAGCGACAGCACCAATGTTTCAGACTGCTTGGTTTCTTGAGTCTTTGTGTACCCAAACACTGGTAATATTTGTCATAAGAACTAGAAGAACGCCCTTCTTCAAGAGTAGGCCAAGTAAGCTATTGACCATTAGCACTCTAAGCATCGTCGGCTTTTCGCTGATCCTTCCACTCACACCATTAGGAGCATTGTTCCGGTTCGTTGAGCCTCCGCCAGCCTTCTTTGCGATTCTTGTTTTATTGATTGGAGTGTACTTGATTCTGGTGGAGATCGTAAAGAAATGGTTCTACAAGAGATGGGTGTATTACTAGCGCGCGCGGCACCATCTCAGACCAGCAGACCCTTGATTTTCTGTCATCGAAGCAAAGAACGATAACACGACTTCAGGCCGAAACCCCTCGCTTTGACCCGAACATAGCCTCAGTTTCCGCGTTGTACTCTTGAAGAGACTTTATTGTCATAACACCCTTCTTTATTGCTTCTCCACCCTTGACAGCGGCCAGGGCAGCTGGAATTGTGGTAATATAAGGGACATTATGCTCGACCGCAGCCCTCCTAATTTCGTATCCCTCCTTTTTCGGACCTTTTCCACTTGGAGTATTGACTATGAGATCGACCTCTTTGTTAATCACCAAATCAACGACGTTGGGTCTACCTTCGGTGGTCTTAGGTACAGCTTTCGCATTTATTCCGGCTTTGCTCAGGTATTCTGCCGTTCCCTTTGTGGCCAGCAACTCAAATCCAAGACCCATAAGTCCCCTAGCAACTTGGATGATCTTTGGTTTGTCTCTATCCTTTACGCTTATGAATGCCTTGCCACTCGTGGGAAGCCTCATCCCTGCTGCGAGTTCGGCCTTGTAATATGCCATTCCAAAATCGTAGTCTATACCCATGACTTCTCCAGTTGACTTCATCTCTGGAGCTAGTATAGGATCCACCCCTGGCAGTTTGTTGAATGGAAAAACCGCCTCTTTCACAGCCACATGTTTCAGAGTCAACCGCTCTTCGATACCTAGTTCTTTGATTTTTTTGCCAATCATTATCTTGGCGGCGATCTTTGCCAATGGTAAGCCTGTGGCTTTACTTACGAAGGGTACAGTCCTTGACGCTCTTGGATTTGCTTCAATGACATATACAACCTCGTCTTTGACTGCGTACTGAATATTCGTTAATCCGACGACCCCCAATGCAAGCGCGATCTTCCTTGTATAGACTCTTATCTTCTCGACTACTCTGTCGCTGAGGCTTATGGGTGGGAGTGTGCAAGCTGAATCGCCTGAATGGACTCCTGCCTCTTCTATGTGTTCCATGATGCCCCCTATGATGACCTCTTCCCCGTCACAAAGGGCGTCGACCTCGACTTCTAACGCGTCCTCGATGAATTTGTCTATCAATATTGGTTTCTCGGGGGATACTTCTAGTGCTTCAGTTATGTAATCCTCTAGGGCCTCATCGTCATAGATTATGTCCATCGCTCTTCCACCCAAGACGTAGGACGGCCTAACCAAAACTGGGTATCCCAACTTCCTTGCCACCTTTGTTGCTTGGTCTATGTTGTAGGCTATTCCGTTTGCCGGTTGTGGAATACCCATTTCCTCCAGCAGTTCCGCGAATCTTTCTCTATTTTCGGCTACGTCAATTGCGTCAGGAGGTGTACCAAGAATTCTCACTCCATTCTCTGATAGTCTCTTCGCTATATTCAATGGAGTTTGACCGCCGAACTGGACGAATACCCCCTCTGGCCGCTCATTCTCCACTACATTCAGAACATCTTCAAGGGTTATGGGTTCGAAGTAGAGCCTGTCCGAAGTGTCGTAATCAGTTGACACGGTCTCCGGATTGCTGTTCACCATTACTGTCTCATAGTCTTCGTTTCTTAGTGAGAGGACACTATGGACACAGCAATAGTCAAACTCTATGCCTTGGCCAATCCTATTCGGTCCAGATCCCAGTATTACTATCTTCTTTCTTCCTGTTGGGGTTGCCTCATTCTCCTTTTCATATGTGGAGTAGTAATAAGGCGTCTTTGCTTCGAATTCTCCCGCACAAGTGTCTACCATTTTGTATACTGCGACAGTGTTAGTAGATATTCTCCTTTTTCGGACAGCATTTTCACTTGTCTTGAGAAGATAGGCGATCTGTCTGTCAGAGAAACCAAGAGTTTTCGCTTCCCTTAAAACTTCATCCGTGATTGTGGTTAAGCTGAATTTTTCCAGTCTCTCCTCCATTTCAGCTATGTTTTTAATTCGATCGATGAACCATCGATCGATCTTTGTAAGCTGGGCTATTTCGTCGATTCTCATTCCTTCCTTTATTGCATATCTAATGTAGAATACTCGTTCGTGATTTGGTATTCTCAGTCTTCTGAGTATTTCTTCCTTTGACGGGTTCTTGTCTTTGCCGTCTCCTCCAAGTCCAGCCCTTCCTATCTCCAGAGATCGGATGGCTTTTTGAAGTGCTTCTTCGAACGTTCTTCCAATTGCCATCACCTCTCCGACACTCTTCATTTGTGTTGTAAGAGTGCTGTCGGCAGTTGGAAACTTGTCGAAGGCGAATCTTGGTATCTTGACAACTACATAGTCAATTGTAGGTTCAAAACATGCAGAGGTCTCTTTTGTTATATCATTCGGGATCTCGTCGAGAGTGTAGCCTATAGCCAGTTTCGCTGCTATCTTGGCGATGGGGAACCCTGTTGCCTTGGAAGCGAGAGCGGACGATCGGGATACACGTGGGTTCATCTCTATGGCTACTATTCTACCGGTTCTCGGATTCGTTGCAAACTGAATATTGCTTCCGCCCGTTTCAACCCCTATCTCCCTCATTATCTTGATGGATCCGTCTCGGAGATTTTGATACTCCACATCTGTAAGGGTCTGTGCTGGTGCCACTGTTATACTGTCACCTGTATGGACCCCCATCGGATCCATGTTTTCTACTGGGCAGACTATAACGACATTATCAGCAAGGTCTCTCATTACCTCGAGCTCATACTCTTTCCATCCGAGCAAACCCTCCTCGACTAGCACTTGATGTATCAGGCTTAGTCCCAAGCCCTGCTCAACAATCTGCCTGAGTTCTCTGATGTTGTTCGCTATTCCTCCGCCTGTCCCACCCAGTGTGAAAGATGGCCTTATCACAACCGGGTAGCCTAGTTGTTGGGCAACCTCGGAGGCTTCCTCAACGGATCTAACTACGCTGCTTTTCGGAACATCAAGACCCACCTTTATCATAGATTCTCTGAAGAGCTCTCTGTCCTCTGCCTTTTTGATGGCTTCAAGTCTTGCCCCAATAAGTTCTACTCCATTCCTGTCTAAGACACCGCTTTCAGCAAGTATCGTGGCCAGATTGAGCCCTGTCTGTCCCCCGAGTGTTGGCAGAAGGGAGTCGGGCTTTTCGATATCTATGATCTTTTCAAGGATGTCAGGAGTCAAGGGCTCAATGTAGGTTCGATCGGCGATCTCCGGGTCCGTCATTATTGTGGCAGGATTGGAGTTGACCAGGACAACTTTGTATCCTTCCTCTCGAAGAGCTTTGCAGGCTTGACTTCCGGAGTAGTCAAATTCTGCTGCTTGACCGATTATTATTGGGCCGGATCCGATTACTAGTATCTTCTTTATGTCTTCTCTTTTTGGCAAGCTCACCGTTGCTCCAACATCTTGATGAATCTATCGAAGAAGAAGTAGGTGTCATGTGGCCCGGGGCCTGCTTCGGGATGGTACTGGACTGCCATTATTGGCAGCTTGTTATGCCTGATTCCTTCCGGAGTCTTGTCGTTCAGGTTTTTTTGGATCAGTTCTAGTCCAGTCCCTTCTAGAGAGTCGGTGTCAACTGCGAACCCATGATTTTGGGTTGATATGAAGACTCTGCCTGTCTCAAGATCTTTTACAGGCTGGTTTGCGCCTCGATGACCAAACTTCAGTTTGAAGGTATTTGCACCCAAAGCCAGGCTTGTGAGCTGCAGCCCTAAGCATATGCCTGCTATTGGAACTTCACCGGCAAGACTTTTGATGGTCTGAATGGTTGGAGTCACTCTGGCTGGATCTCCTGGACCGTTAGAGACAAAGATGGCGTCGGGATCGTACTCCATGACTTTCTGGGGAGAGAAGTCATAGGGGAGGATGTGGAGATTTACACCTTTGAGAGTCAGTTGAGTTAGGATACTTTTCTTTACCCCGCAATCTATGACAACAGCATCATACTTACCCTTGGCATCTACGAATTTCGGCTTGTCTACGCTGACTTTGTCTACAAGGTCCAATTCTGAAATGTGAGGCTGCTTCTTGGCAATCTCAACAAGCTCCTCATTGCTGGGCATATCTTCAGCCGCATACACAGCTAGGGCAGCCTTCATTGTGCCATGTACTCTAGTTCTCAGAGTGAGCATCCTTGTGTCTACACCCTCGATCGCTGGGACATTGGACTCACGTAGAAACTGATCAAGGTTCTTCTGACTTCGCCAATTGCTTGGCGCTTTGCACAAGTTCTTAACGACGAAACCTCTCACTTGTATTCTGTTGCTCTCATAGTCCTCGCTGCATACTCCATAGTTACCGATGAGGGGATAAGTCATCATCAGTATTTGGCCGGCATAGCTAGGATCCGTAAGCGCTTCGACATATCCCGTCATCGATGTGTTGAAGACAAGTTCGCCTTGAACCAAACCCTCTGAGCCGAATCCTAAACCTTCGACAACGGTACCATCTTCCAATGCCAAAGCGGCCCTTAGTTGTTCACTCTGACTCCCTTCATTCTTTCCGAGGTTAATTCACTCCCACCTCTCTGACCAGGTTCATCCTATCTCCTCTTTGGGAGTTGGATGAATTATTCTCTTGGAAAAGCTTAGTCAGCACAGGTAATTTGTCGAAGAATTAAAAGGGTAACGGTCCAAGTCTTAGATACTCAAAGAACTCTGTCTGCTGTTGACTGCCCCTTTTCAATACTAATACGATTCCAAGCCTTTGTTCCATCAAGATCTTCAAACTGGCCAAAGATACTGGAAAGCAATTGCCTTGAAGAGACACGGCACTGGTCATCTTGGCGCCGGGGGTGGGATTTGAACCCACGTGACCCGTAAGGGTCATCGGCTTTCTGCAGATCTTTAGCAAGCCGACGCCTTACCTGGTTTCCCGATTCAGCACACGCTTGAATCTCTAGGCAACCCCGGCATCTGACTTGATTAACGCAGAGACCTTTCCATTAAATGAGTCTTTCGTGCCTGCAACTTCTGAATTGAAACCCGGCAGAAAAAGAACCTGCAATATAGGCTTGATAGGAACCTTGTCCACTGCCTAACGTCGTGGCTTCTCTTTCCTTCCTGAAAGGAGCGCTTCGAGTGAAACATTGTTCACTTTAAAGACTATAAATCTAATGCCAGGGATATCTCCCATAGCCTTTCCTTGAGCGCCACCTATACCGCAGACTTGAACCTCATCATGTTCGTCTATGAAGTTCAGGGCTCCATCGCCAGGTGTGAATGCAGTTATTACTTTCCCATTCTTTATGAGTTGGACTCTTACGGCCTTTCTTACTGCACTGTTTGGTTGTCGGCATTCGATCCCCACCTTCTCCAGAACGATTCCTCTTGCCTGCGGTGCGCCCTGCAGGGGGTCAGCTCTGTAATCCAGACCGAGCATTCTTCTTTTGTAAGGTGCATATTTCCATCTCAGCCCCTTGCGTATTTGCTTGAGCTTTCGTCCAGCCAGAGCGCCCCTAGAAGTCTTACCCATTTCTCAATCCCGGTTCTACTGGATGTCTTTGCAGCTCAATTCAAGTCTGGATTATAAAAACTGTTCTCCGAAGGCGGCCAGACAGATTTCTGGCGCGCGCTAGAAGGCTTCTGGTTTTGGATCGAAGAATCCAAATGGTCTGACTTGCTTGGAATCTGAGAGATCGAGTTTGCGTGTGATTAGGTGTTCATATTTGTCTATTTTGTCTTGCCTCTGATAGGTTTCTTCCGGTTGGAACGTTTATGCAAAATCAGTATGACTCCGACGACTGCTACTGAGACCAGAATTGAAGTCTGAATGATTAGAGTAGGATTTGTGTGATCTCCAACTTCAGGTGATTGCTTGGGACCGTCGTTAGCTGGAGGGGGGATCGGCGATGTGGGCTTTGGTGATTGGGTGCTGGTCGAAGGCTCGGAAGTTGGGCTAACTGAAGTGGTTGGTGAAGCGGTGGTTATCAGCTCATGCCAATCGACTTTTACTACGAGCTTAGGTTTCCGTTCGTCAGGCTGCAAAGCCTGTTTCGGATAGAATGAGGCAACCTGATCTGATGCATTTACCTCGTTCTTGATCTTTATCATTGTGCCGTAGTTGTTCTCGGTTCTCGAATGCCACGTCTTCAAATCACTGGTAATATCCCAAAATACCCATGCCTCAGTCGGCGTCGGCCTGATTATTGTCGTGGACGTCGGGGCCTTGACATAAGGTGGTTGTGTCCTCCAGGTCAGTTTGTGTTCATTCCAGTCGGACATAACCCTGTGAGTCTCAAACTCCTGGCTAGTCTTGGGTGGATCATACATGTAAAGACACATGTTTGCCGAGAGTATCCCTGCATCTTGTGGAATGGAGGTTATGTTGAACTTGATATAAATTCTGGAGTTGCCGTAGAGCTTGTAGGAGTCATATTCAACGTACATGTTTCCTGCAAAGATAGCCCAAAGGTATCCATGTGGATCTTCGGAATACTGTGTGTGTAGGTACATGCTGTTAACATAAGTGTCACCGACCGATGGTTGAATTATCAGAGTTGACTCGACCGCCCCACTGCTGTCCAACGGAGTTTGCCTCAAGACAAGCGTTAAGACGAGCAGGCCCAAAATGTACCGTTTTATCCTCACTGAAACAGCCATCCCATGTGTTTGCATGTGCGCTCTTAGAGATATCGAAGTCGATTTCTTACGTCACTAGACGACGGATAAGGCGATGCCGAGTATGTACAACCCCGCAGCAACAAGGATTATGCCTGTTATACGATTTATCCAGTTAGAATATCGATTCAACTGATTTAACATAGTCTGCTTGGTCTTTAACGTTGCAACTGTCACCGCGATAGTGATGACTCCCATTCCAAGACCATACGTTGCGAGTGTTAATATTCCATTTTGAAGACCACTTATGAAGGAATACAGAATTATCGAGAAGAATACTGGAGCTGAACACCCTGAAATGACTAAGCCGAAACCGATACCGAACAAGTAGAGTCCCAAAACTCCCTTCTTAACCTGTATCTTTGGAGAGTAAGATGGCAAACTGAGATCAACCATTTGCAGTAAACCCAAAAGTATTATCATAAATCCCACAGCAAGCTGAAGCCAAGGGATGAACTTGATGAGAATGCTTCCCACGAACGATAACAACGTTCCTAGAATGGCAAGGGCTGTGATGAGTCCTGATGTGAATATTGATCCTACTAGGATTCCATGGCTGAGCGATTTTGATTCAACCAAATATGCGATATATCCTGGTATGAGAGCGAAGGAACAGGGGTGACAGAGGGACGAAACTCCTGCCAAGAAAGCAAAAGTGAAGTGGACTAACAGATTATCAATGACCAATATCAAACTTCACCTAAAATAGTTCTTATCTCGTGGACTACAGTGATTGCCTCAGCTACGCCCTCATGTCTGAAGCGTACATAGCCATCTCCATCTATCATTATGATGGTAGGTATCATTGTAATTCGATACTTGAATTGAGCCCCCTCTACATCTATCGCAATTCTCCATTTTACATTGTAAGATTCAGCGAAAGATTGTAATAGTTGGTCCATCCCCTTCCCGCCCTGCACCGAGATAGATAGAATCTCTACTTTATCGCTGTAAACAGAGTGAACCTTGACAAGTTCAACAACTTGTTGCCTGCATGGTGTACATGTTGCACCCATAAAGTCCAGAATAACGATCTTCCCTTTGAAATCACCGAGTGTAAATCTCTTACCGTTAATATCTGTAAGAGTAAAATCTTGAGCCGAAGGATAGCGCATATCACTTTTGGTCACATTACTCTGCGGCGTCTCTACGATCCTACTTTGACTCATAGGGTTGTATGCCATTACAATCAAGAGCGCAACAAAAACAGTCAACGCTCCGATTGTCATCAGAGCATTTTTCGAGTTATTCGTTTTCTTTTTTGATATTTGTGCGCGTCGTCTCTTACCCATAATTCATTATCACTCATTTTGTCTTGATGCGGCTAAGCGATTTCTCTGATCACCTTTACTATTTCACTAGGGCTTGGGATTCTACCCGCAACTCTCACTTGACCATTAATAGCAACTGCGGGAGAAGGTATGAAGCCGTACCTTGACACGACATCTTTCGACGTTATATTCAGTTTCTTGAGCGTGACTTCAAGCCCTTCAGCCTTCAATAAGGAGATTGCCTGTTCAGTATTCTTCTGTGTAGTTGCACATCTCTTGCAGGGAGGATCAACTCCAATAACCTCAATGTCTATTTTTCCACTCACGAATCCATCACCCTTTGTCTGCTAAGATAACCCGTCAATATGTTTGCGATACTTCTGTGAGTCCATCAAACCCTCAGTTTGTTTCAGATTACCTATTCTAAGTCTGACAACCCAGCCTTTTCCATACGGGTCTGATCCAATCAACGTTGGATCATCCTTCAGTTTCTCGTTGACTTCCAGTACTTCCCCACTGAGCGGAGAAGATACTTCTGTGACGGTTTTTTCAGTCTCGATTGTCGCCATGCTTTCTGCTTGATTGACTCTCTTTCCCACATTGGGCAGTTCGATATGTAATACGGACCGATATCCGACTGCCTTTGTGTCCTCAAAGGCGTAGTCTGTGAGCCCTACAATGACAATTTCCTCATTCATTATCTTCGCCCACATATGATTGGAAGTATACAGCAGATCTTTAGGAAGCGAATACTTCGTCATCGATCGTTTCTCTACTCGCTAACGATATCCTCTTTGCACTCTAACTATGACGTTTCTGCTCAGAGATTCGATAAGGCTGGAGTCGGCGACATCAATTAATTTATAGATCTTTGGAGAGGTAGCTGAGTAGAGCATCTTATTGCCTTCTTTACGTCTCTTCAAGATGCCGCAGTCGATCAAGACTTTAAGATGTCTAGAAACTGTTGGTTGTGTAAAGCCTACGGTTGGAATAATCTCGCAAGCGCATTTCTCGTCATCTCTCAGAAATTCCAGTATCTTCAGTCTGCTAGGATCGCCTAGTGCTTTGAATACAATTGATCTGAAGTTATTGATGCTCACTTCATCCATGAACATGCCCCCTGTAGCAGTCCAGTAACATAGCTATAGGACTATATATGAATGCTTAAATAGTCTTATTTCTTTTTTTTTCTAAAGGGGTAGACCAGTTGAGTGCGGACAAAGTAATTAGCATTCAAAAAGTGAGAATTATTCTTGCAATTATGCTCGCTCTGGCATTCTTAGCTCCGACAACCTATACGCTTGCACAAGAACCTGCCTCCAGTTATGCTGGTCTCATGCCAACTAAGTTACAGAGGACTCTTGATGCATGGGGAAAAGGCCCTTTCTGTGCAGGCTGTCATAATATGCGGTACCCACTGCCCCCTGAAGGGCCCCTTCCTCAACCAATGAATGCGGTTGAAGCAACCGATATGGAACCTGGATTGAAACGACTTACGAACGATCCGGGTGCAGATGTTGGAGCAGTCTACAGTTCCAAAGAGGACAAGATAGTCTGGGCTACAGACAGCGTTGGTAATTGGACCATTTGGATAATGAATGGTGATGGAAGCAACAAGAAACAACTCACCTCTAATAATGTGATTAGTGGTTGGCCTTCATGGAGTCCAGATAGTCAAGAAATAGCGTACTGGTCGTTTAATCCGTCGTCAAAAACCTCCGATATCTGGAAGATGAAAAGTGACGGCAGCTCCAAAATGAAACTCACGACAGATGGAACGTACAAGGGATCGCCTATGTGGAGTCCACGCGGAGACAGAATATCCTACACAGCAAACCAGACAGGAAACATGGAAGTATACGTCATAAACATCGACGGTGGAGGAAAGAAGCAACTAACCACAGGACACAATCCTGGCTATTCGCTTGAGACCCGCACCACATGGAATCCCGACGGCGTGAGATTATACTATCAAGCGTTGACCTTTCCACTCCCACCCTACACCGTCACGACCATTAGTGGAGATGTGGCCTTCGTTGAAATATTCATGGTAAACGTTGACACTGGCAAAGAGAGTAATCTTACCCCCAAGCTTCACGAGAACGTTCGTAGCGTGAGCTCCGACGGTGAGAAAATGGCGTGCATCTCATTGCGGTCACCAAACTACGGACTCTGGATCATGAATACTGACGGATCCAACCAAACCCGTCTCACATGGGATGGTGCAGGTGACAGAGCTCCCAGGTTAAGCCCCGACGGCAAGAAGATAGCTTACTGGTCCTTAGCGTATAGAAACCAACCCGACATATGGATGATTAATGCCGACGGCACTAACAAGACGAGGTTGACCACAAGTCCATATCAGGATGTCTATCCATCTTGGAGCCCTGACGGGAAGAAGGTAATATTTGAATCAGACAGGGCCGGCAGCTTTGACATATGGCAGCTCTCGCTCCAACAACTAGTAACAGTGGAGGTGTCATTCGAAGATTGTCCAGCCCCCGGGAGTGCTAGTAAAGCACTGCTGACTGTCAGATCCTCAGGAGATGGAAATAGGCAAGTGCAACTGGACAGGGTCGGATTACATTTTGACTGGAATAACGAAAGTAAATACACTGAGAATAGGAGTTCCCTTCCAAAGACTCTTTCTGGCCCCAACGATGTGTATCAGCTCTACGTTGGTTTATCAGTTCCAAAAGAGGCCAAGTTTGGATACCACTTCTATGATGTCAGAGTTGAGTACACGGAAATGAAGGGTGGAGTGATGGGAACAACCAGAATCTATGAACACTCCGCTGGAGACTTGGAGGTTGGAACCTTAGCAAGGGGACAATGTAAAGAACTGTACAAAGATCTTGGCACCGAGTTGGAACGACGCCACGAGACGGAGATAAACCGATCAATATCAATTGGTAAGACTACATCCGAAGTGGTTCTGCCTCTTAAGGGCTACTTTGATTACCTTCTTAGACCGGAAGCCGAGTCTTTTGTGAGAGCTAATAATGAGTTCGATGCGGCAGAGTCATTAATGCGCCAAGGGGACTATGAAGCAGCATTGCCCCACTTACTGACGGTAAGAACTATTCTGACTGAACATCAGCCAGCGACAACAGCGGAGCAGTCTTCTTCTCTCTCACTGATTTTACTAACATCACTTCCACTTGCCGTTGTGATAGTCGTATCTTTCCTAGTGCTGCGTTCAAGGATCGATAGGGGCAGCACGCGCAATGATGGTTAAGCGCACGCTATTCCTTCATGGCGATTCAGATGAAGAAGAAAGTTCTATTCATTTGTACGCATAATTCGGCTCGTTCTCAGATGGCAGAAGGATTGATGAATGTGTTTTATGGGAGCGAGTATGAAGCTTAGCGTGCGCGATAGAGAGGAGGCTATTAGGGCGCTTCTAGCTGGCCTGATGTTATTAGTGCTATTTGGTCTGGTCACATATTATGCATTAATGAATCCTGGACCGCGTATTGAAGCCTCTAAACTTGTCTTGTTGGGCCCGTCCGAGTATACGCGGGAGGTAGTAACAGAGCTGACTATCAAAGCTGTGGACAATGAGGGTGTTGTTGATTCAAACAGAAGTGATCTTATTAGAATCTCACTTGACCCTAGCAGCCACGCTCAACTCGGATTCTCTGACAAATCAGGAACCACATGGTCCAGTTCATTGACTATAAGACTTGAGGCAGGACAATGCAAAGTAACGTTCCTAGACAAGCAAGATGAGAAGGTCCGCGTAGCGGTCGAATGGCTGGAGGGAAAATCACCACTGAAGCCCGACGCGATAGAACTGAATAGTGGATGGCGAGGATTCTGAATCTACGCATTAAACTGGACCTTGGAGAAACAGCTAAAGTTGCCGCGGCAGCTGCTATTTTGGTATTGATCGTAGTCGTCAGCTCGTACCAGATCCTGAGCGAGAGACAACCTCGACAGGACAAATTGGTAGTAGTCGTTCCAGCTCGCCTCTATGTCGATCAGGAAGTACCTCTTAAGGTCTCGATTGTCAATTACAAAGGAGATTACATAGGAGGTAGAAATGACCTCGTTGAAGTCTCTATCGTGACTGAAGGGAGGGGTGTGATTGGTGTTAGGAACGATTCCAAGATTCTATGGTCCAAGAAGTTAAGTATTCAACTAAGGGACGGTGCCGCGGATATATGGTTTAGAGACCCAGATGTGGAACCAGTGACCATCATAGCCAAACAGGTTGAGGGGGAAACCCCACTTGAAGAAAGTAAGTCTACGTTCATTCCATATCATTGATACCGTCATCTCCTTTGAACAGTAGATAGATACACATGTGCTATGATCGATTTCTCTTGTAAGAGAATTGGAGAACACTGAAGACTTGATTGAATTCGTGGAAATAGAGAACGCTTTATTGCAGTGCTGATCCAACTAGGACAAGAATTGTGGCAAGGACGAGTTAAGAACCAAAAGAAGCTTTATGATGCCTTTGCAGAAACCCTAAATTCCAGCCATCACAAAGAGAAGGGGAGAGGCTATGTTAAATGGAAGAAAGAAAGATCGAGCCACCAGAAAAAAAGCAACCAGAAGCTACACGCTTAGTGATATTTCTACCGGGAATGGATAGATCAATTGAGAAGACACTCCAAGTCGCCGCTGTGACCGACGAGGGCAAGGTTGATACTACCAGAGATGATATCGTAGAACTTTCAATAGGTCAAGATTGTCGCACACGCTTCAGAGACTCATCAAAAAGAGTAGAATTGAAGTTGCTTAATGGAGAAGCAAACGCAAACGTATTATCTGGCCAGTTGCCTGAAGCGTCGATCTTCAAAGCTAGGTGGATAAGCGGGAGAACACCTCTTCAGCCAACTCAAGTGACGTATCTAGGGATATCGCACTGACTCCAGATGGTGCGCGTGCTAGAGCTATTCAAAGAGCTATTCAAGCGGTAGAGCATCTATCTGGATAGTCTATGGCAATTTTCCTATTGATGATACCTTGTTCTCATATGGTAGAAGAGTCCGTCTGTAATACGATCTCGTGAGTTTCTCCAAGCGTTTCTTCTAGTAGTTCCACATTAGCGGAGACACAAGAGATGTTACGTCTTTAAGTGGTGTCGGACCGCTCACCCACTTAGCCGTTAGAAATGAAGTCTGCTGATTCTTCACTTTTATTTCTACACTTACTTCTCCATTCTTTAGCGAAACCCTTGACTGAGCGATTTCGTTGCTACTTGCACCCTCAAAGAAGAGGTTGATCACATCATCCCGGCTGTTGTCTAATTGTCCTGACTCATCAACAGCGGATACTATGGCTGCGAGTCTGTCTTCAGTTATGGCATAGATCTTGATCATCAGTTTAGAGGCTACGGGCTTGGCTTTTGACGGTGTCGGCCATGAGTAGTATACGGGCAGGGATATGACCAGAACTAAGAGGATTGCTGAGAAGATTGTCTGGCTTCTTCTGACAACCTTCCATCGTGGAGGAGTACTCCACTTGAACAGTGAAGGCTTATTATTCCTCCACATCCTTGGTTATTCTCCGCCGACACCCATGTGTAATGTCACCATGCCCGATTTAAGCTCTGATTTACCGCTCTTCCAGTTTGCTTCTATCCGCACGAGCTCCGTTGTCGTACCGGTGACAAATACTTGTGCTGTCCCGTTCTCAAGTCTAATCGTCGTACTACTCAATTTCGTTGCACTTTTCAAATAGCTGAGCGAGGTCAAATTCAATTCAACTAGATCGCCCCTGCTAGCATCAATTTCACCCTTGTTATTCACTGCTCTGATGTACAGGGGCGAAGGTCTGTCGAGATCGATATTGTAGCCTTCATGAAAGATCACGAGTCTGGTTGCGCCAGGACTTTCTGGGGTTGGAACTTGCTCCTGAACCTTCGAGACAACATTCGGAGCAATAGCTAGTACCATACCTACAAGAAGAACTATGGAAAAAAGCCTTTGCGCTTTTCTAATATGCATCGAATTGATTGTCATGTTTCCGCTCAAGTTTGATGTGCTTTATGATTATGTACATCTTTTCGCGTGAGCTTCACCAAAGCTTGATCAGGTATGGTGCCAATTGGATAATTGATATTATGAACCAGACGTACCATATCATGCCTGCGGACACAGCTATCGGAATGAACCATGATCTTGCTTTCTTTGACGTTCCCAGCACATACAGATCTATGGCTTTTTCTGGGCACTGATCCATACAGGCTCCACATTTTATGCAGTCGACATTGGGGGCGGACATTTCATTTATTGTTTGTCTGGTCATGGCATACGTTGGACACACATGGGTACAGGAGTAGTCTTTGGTGCACTTGTTTGGATCAACCCTTACGTTGAATGGAGTCACACGTTCTATGAGATTCAGCAGGGCACCGACTGGACACAAGATCGAACACCAAGAACGTTTCCCTGTCATGAAAGGCAGAATTATGACGAACAGTGCAAATGTTAATACTGCGGCTATTGCCCACCAAATATACTGGAATAGCCAAGTCCAACATATAACACATATGAGCGGTATTGTCAGTCCCACTCCTAGGAGTAAGAGCGCAAAAGTGACGCCATACTTAATGTCCTTGATGTCTTCACGGAGTCCGTCCAAAACTGCTTCTCTTTTTCCTAGTTCTTGGTAGTTCTTTCTGAATCTTCTCAGAGTCCACCGTGGTCTTCCGGATCTTCTGAATGCGTCAACACTCCCACCAAAGTAGCAGACCCACCCGCAGAAGCCTCTGCCTAGAATCACCGCTGTTGCAAGAAAAGGAACTAGCACAAGTATTGAGAGATAAAAGATCGATGATGGCCAAACTACAGGAATTCCTGAAACTCTTTCAACCGCTGTCTCAGATCCCCACAGCGGTATGCTTACAGTGATATCTGGAAGGTTGAAATTGCAGGGTACAAGGGCTCTCCCTATCGTTGGCATTCCACTATAGTAATAGACACGCAAGTGACCTCCAATCCATTTTAGAAGTGACGTGAAACCTATGAATGAAAAAATCATGAGTGTCCCAATCCATGTCACAATGGCATAGTATATCACAAGTGCTCTTCTATAACGAGTAATCCTCTCGCTACGGAGTAGAATGAAGGTAACTATTCCCGAAAGAACTGCCAGAAAAAGCCCAATCCAAACATAAGATCTGTAGTAAAGGCTGAAAAGGAAAGCGGCAACAATGAGACTCGCTATGTATGCTAGTCTTTTCGATGTTGGCGCATTCAATACACTCACGCCTTGCGGTATAAATTGGCCTAGTCTTGAATCCAGATGAGACTATAAATCAGTTTCCCAGATATTAAAAAAATGGGAAGAAGATGGCGTATGATTACGCCATCGCTTCTTTCAGGATAGTTTTCGCTATTTGCACTTTGTATTTGTTCATGCTAAGCGGGGTTGCACTGCCCAAGGCTGATGTTACTTCGTCAGGGGTTCCGCTCACAACTACTGGAGCTACTCCGCCCAACGCGGCGATTGTTCCTTTAGATGTAGTGGCTACGGCTGCACTTGCAACCGCGAAGTCCCATGTTTTTCTTATCTTGAACTTCTTGAAGCTGCCTTTGGATGGTGCCTCAGGTATAGTGATCCAAGTAATGATTTCGCCTTGTTTCAGTGTGTTGCCCAAGGTCACGTAGAAGTCCTTGATTGGTACATCTCTGGATCCGCCTGGTCCCTCAACCTTTAGTGAAGCATTTAGGGCTGTAAAGGCGGTTGCCAAGTCGCTTGCGATGACTGCGTTGCAGACCTTCTGCTGTAGTATTGCACCGTACCTGTTGTCTCCGCCGGGCTGGTAGCAGACTGGTCCTCCTTTCCTGTAGCAGAAGAAATCTGCCTTGACATAGTACCAGCATCTCACCTGCTGACAGAGGTTTCCTCCTACCGTGCCCATGTTACGGAGTTGAGGTGATGATATCAGCTTGACTGTATCAGCAATCATTGGGCATTTGTTTTTGATGACACTTGATTCGGCAAGGTCAACGAGTTTTGTGAGGGCACCTATCTTTATGGCTTCTCCATCTTCCGTGACTTGGTCAAGTCCTGGTATGGTCTTCAGGTTTACGATCGCTTCTGGTGTTGGTAGATACTTCTTCTTCAGTATGTCCATTAGTGCTGTTCCGCCGGCGATAGGCTTGGCCTTATCACCGTACTGGTTGAGTAGTGCAGTAGCCTCTTCAACGGTCTTGGCGTCGTAGTGTGCGAATCTCGTTATGAATCTAAGAGACATTCTTTTCTCATCTCCTATGCTTTTCCTAGAGCTTGCAGTATCTTTCGTGGCTCAATGGGTACGTCGTAGAATCTGACTCCTAGAGCATCTGTCAACGCGTTTGCTATGACGCTCTGGCAATTGACGATTGTCGCTTCTGATATTCCCTTGCCTCCACCCCAAGTACCCCAGACGTCAGGCCATGGTTTTTCAATACCAAAGGGCGAAATTCTACCTGGGCTCACAGCGTGGTCAACTATGTTGTTGCTTGGCCCTGGAACGTCAAGTGCTGATGGCCATTTGTTCTCAAGGTGTGTTGTGGCCAATTGTGCTCCGTTTGTCTGGTCCTGTACCATCTGTGTGTATAGACCACATCCCAAGTAGTTTTGTGCCATCTCCAGTTGTTGATCGCAGGCCCAAACGTTGAGAGGTCTTGTATCGGATATGTTCACGAATTTCTCGATGATGACTTGTCCTGTATCTTCGTTGACTATAAGCTCGCATGCAGTGCCTGTGTACATGTATAGCAAGTTGAGTCTGTGCCATGTTATCTTTCCGCTAGGATCTACTTCTATTGGACATACCTGAGGCAGACACTTCATTGTGTTGACGTCTTCTGAGTCTAGTGGGAACCATGCTTCGCCGACTCCTAGTATGTATGGTGTTGTTCCTTTCATGAAGTTTGACCATGGCAGTGCGTTGTCAGGTTTGCCTTTAATGAAGATCGTTCCGTCCTTTGTGTCAAGATCCTCGGGCTTTGCCTTCAACACAGGTGCAGCTTGCAGGTACATTTTCTGCAGTGCGTCTTGGCATGCAAACATTAGTGGGGTTCCAGCTACGAATGCCTGCTGGTTTGCGTACGCAGAACCAGAGAAGACCGTGTGGTCTGTATCTAGTGATGCTATGACTACATTTTCTAGGGGTATTTTCAGAACTTCAGCGGCTATGAATCTAGCGGTTGCGTTTATCTGAGTTCCGAGGTCGTGGATACTGGCGAATATCTCGCAGCCTGGGTTGCTGTTTAGTCGGACATGAACTAGTGGCTTTGTCACGAGCGGGTTTATGTATACGTTTCCTGAGTCTATTGCCCTTCCTCTCTTCCAAGGTGCGCTTGCAGATGCCTTTGGCTGTGACCAATTGATGTATTTTGCTGCTGCGTCGAGTGCTTCGACGGCGCCGCTGCGCACAATCTCATCTGCGATGTTAAACTCGTCGTTTACTAGCAGGTTCATTCTCTTGAATTGGTACTTGTCCATTCCAATCTTTTCAGCTAGCATATCCATGGCTGAGTTTACTGCGAAGCATACCTCTTGGTGTGCGAATGTGTGCATGTTCTGCATTGGTGTCTCGTTCGTGTAGGCCGCGAAGCTGTCGTATCTGAAGTTTGGGAATCTCCAGTTGCCAGTAAATTGGAAGTAAGCGTTTCTTACTACACTGGCTCCGAATCTTCCGTATCCTCCGTTGGCTTCGTAGACGGTGAACTTTCCTGAAGTTAGGGTTCCATCTTTCTTGCATCCTACTTTGAAGTAGAATCTCCAGCGTGGTCTGCTAGTTATCGTTGAAGCCTCGTCTCTGGTGAGTACCATTTTGACTGGTCGTCCTGTCTTTAGTGTAAGCCATCCTATACGGGATGATACGTGGACATAGCTTCTGTTACCGTATGCTCCAGACATTCTTCTGGGACTTCTGGCTCTGACTTGGCTCATTGACATGTTCATGGCGCCTGCGAAGACTGGGTAAAGGTTCTGGAATAAGGACTGAGTTTCTTCCATTGTGTTTAGTCTGCCATCTCCAGGATCGATCCAAGTAAGCGCCCCGTTTGGACCCATTGTTGTGTGAGTGACTCTTGCGACGTCCCACTTTCCTTCCACGATTGCGTCTGACTCTGCGAATCCTTTGTCAGCATCTCCGTGTATGCCTATTGTTGCGTTTATCAGGTTTGGCCGTTCATCATAGAATCTTGACTTTACAAGTTTTGGTGAATGTAGAACTGTAGGTGGATTTGCACTGGCCATGCCTTCAATATCTAAACCGACGGGTAGCTCTTCGTACTCTACCTTTATCTTTTCAAGGGCTGCCTCGGCGATCTCAGGTGTTTCAGCTGCAACGAGCGCAACTGGCTCCATGTAGTACATGACTTTGCCTCTGGCTACCACAGGTTCATCTCCAAACATTCTCACGTCTGGAATGTCATCTGCTGTAAGAACTGCGACGACACCCGGCATTGCTTTCGCTGCGCTTGTGTCAATGCTTTTGATATTGGCGTGCGCTACTGTCGCGGTCTTCCATCTACCGTAGAGCATGTCGTTCATATGCATGTCTTGAACATATTCCATGGTGCCTGTTACCACTCCTACGGCGTCTGGGTTCTTGTTGTTGCGTATTCCAATGTATTTTTGCCCGTCAGGCTTGCCTTCCCATTTATACTCTTTAATTTCTGGTGCCATTTTCTCTTACACCTCCTTACCTACCAACCTTCATTATTGCTCTTATTGGGCCAACATATCCTGTGCATCTGCAAAGGTTCCCTGAGATTCCTGCCCTGACATCGTCCTCAGAGGGGCTCGGATTCTTATCCAGCAAAGCCTTCGCTGACATTATCATTCCCGGTATGCAGTATCCGCAAGAGTAGGCGTGATTATCAATGAACGCCTGCTGTATTGGATGTAGTTTACCTCCTGGTGAAAGTCCCTCAATGGTTAGAATGTCATTTCCGTCATTCTCTATCGCCAGAGTCATGCATGCTAGAGCAGACTTACCGTTGATTATGACTGTGCATGCTCCACAATCACCGTAGTCACAGGCAATTTTTGTTCCTGTCAGTCTTAGCTGCTCTCTTAGCACGTATAGTAGTGTCCAGTTTGATTGAACGAAGACTGGCGTTGAGGTGCCATTGACCTTTAGGGTTATGGTTTTTCCATAAGCTGCTCCTTCTTCAGTAGGTGGTGCTACTGTCGGCTTAGAAGGAGCCATTAGTTGTGATGCACCGTATGCTGCTGCTGCACCGACGGCCAGTCCTGCGACTGTGCCTCCGATGAAAGTCCTTCTTGATACTCCGGACTTTGCCTCTTTCTTCTCCTCTTTCTTTTCCTCACTCATTTTGTTGTTCTCCAATTATACCATTTAGTGGCGTGAAGGAGGTAGATTTGCAAGACATATAACGGTTGCCGTAACAATTCGAATTCTTATAAGCTCGAGAGGCGACTTTAGAGTATACCTTTGGTTACTGTGGAATTTGACGTAAGCATACTAACTTACTTCAATTTTCACTATTCAATGTAGTACTACTCCAACATAGTCTACTCCCAATCTGAACACTTTGCCCTAAACTCAGAAACGCTTTTTAGGACAGTAAGAAAATACCCTGAGCGGTTCATTCCCTTGGAAAACTCAGAGAAAACCATCACCGATCTAAGAGAAGCCTTCGTAAATATTGACTCCAATCTAGTAAATGAGCTTCTTAAGAAGGCCCTTGAGGAAAACATACCGCCGAGAGAGATAATAGAGAAGGCCATACGTCAAGGCGCAGACGAAGTGGGTAAAAAGTACGAGGCTTGCGAATACTTCCTACCTGAACTAGTCATGTCCGGAGAAATGATGAAGGAAGCAATTGAATTACTAAAGCCAATGATGAAGGCTGACGGCATCTCCTCGAGTGGAAAAATTGTCTTCGGTACTGTCAAAGGCGATCTACATGATATCGGTAAGAACATTGTAATTTCAATGCTAACCGTGGCAGGCTTCGACATAACCGATGTGGGAGTTGACGTTTCATCTGAGAAATTCCTTTCGGAGATAAGAGAGAAGACCCCTGACATCCTCTGCATGTCCTCACTCCTGACCCACACGATGCCTGAACTCAATCTTGTCATTGAAGAATTGAAGAAGGCAGGGCTAAGAGACAAAGTCAAGATTATGATAGGAGGCCGCCCAGTCACAGAAGAATATGCAACGCAGATTGGGGCAGATTCATTTGGCAAAGATGCCTACGAAGCTGTGGAAAAAGCAAAGCAACTGATGAAAAAGAGGTAAACCAGTAAGTATTGCTAGGAGTTTGAAATGACTCCACGCGAAAGATTCATGATCGCAGCCAGACTGCAGGAACCTGACAAAGTTCCTGTTGCATTCCTCCGTGGCTCATACGACGCTACAAGGATTGGCTTACACGTTAAGGATTACATATTCGACTATAAGAAAAAGCTGAATGCACAGCTCAAACTTATGGAAAGATTCTCTGGATGCACTTTTGTACCTGGAATAAATCCTGATTTTGGCATCGTAGCAGAGGCCTCAGCGTTTGGGACAGAAGTATTCTACTACGAAAAAGAACCCCCGATGTGTACCCCCATAATAAAGCAGATAGAAGAGATAGACAGGATCAAAGTACCAGATCCTCACAGAGACGGTCTACTGCCAAAGGTGCTTGAAGCATACAAATATCTCATAGATAATGCGCCCTCCAACTGTGAAGTTGACCCACAAGCAATCAGAGGACCGATGGACTTAGCCACTGAGCTACGAGGCGTCGGGCCATTCCTTTCAGACATGTACAAACACCCAGAACACGTACATAAACTCATGGAGATCGCAACTCAGACAGAGATCGATTTCGTCAAAGCAATGGACGAGATCTCAGGCGGATCCAATATCATATTCATGTGCGACGATATACCCGGACTGATCTCACCGAAATTCTTCGAAGAGTTCGGTTTCCCATACATGAAGAAGATCTTTCAGACATTCAGTAACAAGTTGAAGATCTACCATAACTGCAAGAATTCGATGCATATTCTGGAACGTCTAGCGAATACCGGTTTCCAAGTCTTCAACTTCAGCTTCGAAAACAACGTCGCAGAGACCAAGAAAAGGATAGGAAAGAGAGTCTGTCTGATGGGTAATGTTGAACCAATAGGAGTATTCCTTAAGGGTTCACAGAGAGAAATTGAGGACATCTGTAGAGAACAGATTAAGGTGGCTGGCCCCGGAGGTGGATATGTCCTCTCCGTTGGTGGTGGATGCTACGGACCAGATCAGAGTATGGATGCCGTGATAAGTGCGGCAGACAAATATGGCAAATACCCCATAATCCTAGATTGATGAATATCTTAGATTTGGAGAGTAAGGACCATGAACAAATCCGTCACTAGGCTGATGATCAAAGTTCCCTCGCATCTCAGTAGCCACCATAAAGAAACAATAACTGTAATGGCTGTAAAAGCCGACGGACAGATCGACAAGACCAGAAACGATGAGATCGAACTAACACTAGAGCCAATGTACATTACAGATCGCTGTAACGTCAAACTTGACAGTCAGGCCTTGAGGCTTGAGAATGGACAGGCTACAGTAGGAGTGCTTTCTGGAGAATCGGACTTTGTCAAGTTAACAGCTTCCTGCAAGGATAAGAAGGCGGACTTGACTCCGTACTCTGTACTTATGCCTACTGGAGGCTTCCCATTCCACAGCGGTTAGCAAGTCGGAAATCTAAGAAATAAAACGCTCTTAGCCTTCAGTCACAAGACAATCCTTCCGACCAACTTCTCCCTCCGGGATAGTAGAAACTGCAACTATTGTGTCTTCTCGCCTACTCCTAATCTGTAGGACTTGATTTTCTCTACTTGAGTCTCGATAAATAGTCACACCTTTGCATCCAAGCTGATAGGCCAGCATATAGACGATCTCAACATCCTCGGGAGATGCTTCAGCAGGAAAGTTAACAGTCTTGGATACAGCATTGTCTGTATACTTCTGGAAAGCAGCTTGAATCCTAACATGCCACTCAGGTGATATATCGTGTGCAGTCATGAAAACCCCCTTGACATCGTCAGGAATTTCTGGGAAAGCTTGAATCGACCCAGCTTCACCGATGCTTCTCATCAGCTCCTCACTATAGAACCCTCTTTCATAAGCCACTTTCTCGAAGAGAGGATTGACTTCAACCAACTCAGCGTTGTCCATAACATTGCGGACGTAGCAAATAGCAAAGATCGGTTCTATTCCACTTGAGCACCCAGCGATTATGCTGAGCGTTCCAGTAGGTGCTATTGTAGTCGTCGTCGCATTACGTCTTGGTGGCTCGTCAGCATCATCATATATGCTGCCTTTGAAACTCGGAAAGGCTCCACGCTCGCTGGCAAGCTCTTGGGAAGCCCTTGCAGCTTTTTCGGATATGAAGGACATTATTTCCTCGGAAATCTTGACTGCGCGTTCAGAATTGTATGGAATTTGAAGTTCGATAAGCATGTCCGCAAATCCCATGACTCCCAAGCCAATTTTTCTGTTGCTCTTAGTAATCTCTTCTATCTCTTTGAGTGGGTACTTGTTCACGTCAATTACATTATCCAAGAAATGAACCGCTGTCTGGATAATTCTGGAGAGTCTTTCATAGTCTATCTTACCGTTCGTTACCATTTTTGCCAGATTTATTGAGCCGAGGTTACAGGATTCGTATGGTAAGAGCGGCTGCTCTCCGCAAGGATTGGTGCTTTCTATTTCTCCTAGCTGCGGAGTTGGGTTATCATGGTTCAGCCTGTCCAAGAAGGCTATTCCAGGCTCACCATTCTTCCATGCTTGACGAACTATAAGTTTGAATACATTTCGGGCAGAAAGCTTTTCCACACACTCTTCAGTTCTAGGATTGACGAGATCGTAATCAGTGCCCCTTATGACAGCCTGCATAAAATTCTCCGTTATGCCAACTGAGATGTTGAAATTATTCAGACACTGATCATCGTCCTTTGCTTTAATGAATTCCAAAATGTCTGGGTGGTCAACACGAAGAATGGCCATGTTTGCTCCTCTACGCTTTCCACCCTGTTTGATCACCTCTGTTGCAGCATTGAAGACTCGCATGAAAGATACTGGACCTGAGGCCACTCCTCCTGTGGTTCTAACAAAATCATTCTTTGGCCTAAGCCTTGAGAATGAGAATCCTGTACCGCCACCAGACTTGTGTATGAGGGCTGTCTGCTTCACAGCGTCGAATATATTCTCCATAGAATCATCAACGGGAAGTACGAAGCAGGCAGACAATTGACCGAGCGGAGTCCCAGCATTCATAAGTGTAGGTGAATTAGGTAAGAATTCTAGATTGGTCATAATCCTATAGAAGTCTTCACGTGTCTGTTTCAGGTCAGCTTCAGAATCGTAAAATATGTCTGCAGAAGCAACAGCACTGGCTACTCGTCTGAAAAGAGCAGCTGGAGTCTCAGCTATCCGACCTTTGTCATCTCTTCTCAAGTACCGCCTCTCCAGAACGCTTATGGAGTTAGGGGAGAGTCTGCCATCTAGTTCAGCATCAAGTAGCCTCGATCTCGATTCGCGAACATCTTTCCGTCTCTGCCTGTGCAGTATGTAGGCTTTCGCGGTCTTCGCATTTCCATTCTCAATAAGGATCTTCTCAACAGTGTCTTGGACTTCTTCAACAGTGGGAAGATGGGCCGAGTCAAACTGCATCTTGAGCTGCTCCACAACTTTGTCAGATAGTTGTTGAGCAAGCTTCCTGTCTCGTCCTCCAACAGATTCAGCAGCTTTGTAAATGGCAACCGTTATTTTTTCTTGGTCAAAGTCGACTACTTGTCCGTCACGCTTACGGATCTTAGAGAGTACATTCACTGATTTCTCAACAGTTACTTCTCCAAGTTCACCTCGGGTTGAGTCTCTGTTAGCTTCATTTGAATTCAAAAGCGTCAGTCCTCTAGAGTCGAAGACCTCAGTGTGTTGGCAGCTTCCAGATTAAGAGTTTAGACAGCTACGTATACAATTCTGCACTGCCTACTGCTCAAGATGTCTGATGTTAGATCAATGTTTGTAGGATAGGATGAAGGCTGCATACTAGCTCGTTGGAAACCTTTACTTAAGGTGATGAAGACTTCTTTGATAGGGGAATAGGCGCGATGAAGATAGATGTTGTTTGTCCTCTTGAGTCATTCAGAAGATTCATGATCCTGAGTACCTGTAATTCTTTCATTCCAGACGAATTCATTGAGGACGTCAACGTCTTTCCTGAGAGACCTGTAGAGAACGGAACTATGTATGTAGAAGCAGAGGACAAGGAAACATTACAAAGAAGCAGAGATCTTCAGTTCGCAAGAGTCTCTAATGTACTCGGCGTTATCTACAATTCAAAGAGTGGCCTGACCAAATTGAAGTGGCGTCACATCAAAGACGCTCTAGGTAAACTAAGTGGCGAGGCTAGCGGCAATTCCGTTGTCAATCTTTTCGAGGCTGAAATACTGGATGAGAATTACATCAAAAGAATGAGAAGGTACGAAAAACCCTAATTGACTGTGACCTCTCAAAAACCAAGTTCCTCGCCTACAAGGATCACCGTAATATCGGTCTTAATTGGCCGTTTTTCCATTATGGTAATTACATGGCAGTGTCTGCTTGGGGGTTTACATTCCTCCAAGTTACAGACATCAGTAACGCACGGAGTTGTTCCTCCAGCCCTTCTCACATTCATAGGAGTGGCAACATTTCTTATCCGTGCCATTGCTTCATGAACATCTCTGACAATCTTATTTACACCAGCGATAACTACTACCCTTGGCGGTCCGAAGATCATAGCTGCAACCCTGTTGCCTGCTCCGTCAGCATTGACGAGTTTACCGTCTTCAGTAACAGCGTTACTACTACTTACGAAAACGTCGCATGTTAAGTGTCCTCTTCTTATGGAGAGATCTTCCTCAGGGCTCAACTTTCTCCATGTCTCAAGAACGGTGCTGCCTCTCTTCCGAAGTTCTTCTACAAGACCGATCTCGCGCGCTGTAACTGAACCACCAATTCCAACCTCGGCCTCTTGAGGGATCAGTTTCAGAGCCTCTTTCAGCGCGTCACTCTTGGTTGGGGCATATACAGTCTTGAACCCGTTGCTTTCAAGTGCTTTTGATGTTCTCTGAACTTGATGTTCAATAAGCCACGTTCTTTCCTCTCTCATAATGGCCACAGAATTAGTGACCCGTATGTATTCTATTTAAGACCTTTCAGATTCCATAAGAGATCAATCAGTCTTCTTAGGTAAGCAACCCTCAAAGATTGGTGTGTTGCGTGCGCGCGCGCTATATATACATCAACAACGAGATGTTTGCCTGGTGTCTGTTTTGGCACAAGAAAAGAGTAGTCGTCGCAAGTATCTGAAGTATGCTGGTGCTGCTGTTGCTGTTGGTGCAGTTGCAGGATATCCGTCTTTCTTTCTTGGGGGAATATCATGAGAAGTGGTGTAGTTATTTGAATGCCGACGACCAACTGATTGCAGAGATAAGAAATGCTTTCGTAAACATGGAGGTCAAGCGGGTAAACGAACTGCTCAAGAAGGCACTCGACGCGAACATCTCCCCCAAAGACATCGTGGAAAAAGCGTTTCGTCAAGGTTCAGACGAGATTGGAAAGAAGTTTGAGGCTTCTGAGTATTTCCTTCCGGAACTGATTTTGTCAGGAGAAATGATGAAAAAAGCACTCGTGCTGCTTAAACCCAAGATGCGAGCGGAAGGCGCCCGTTCAAGTGGAAAAGTAATCTTCGGTACTGTTAAGGGAGATCTGCATGATGTTGGCAAGAACATTGTTATTGCAATGATGGATGTTGCTGATTTTGATGTGACTGATCTTGATGTTGACGTTCCCGCAGAGAGATTCGTTCTCGAGACAAGGGAAAAGAAACCAGACATTCTCTGCATGTCTACCCTTCTCTCACACACAATGCCTCAGCTTGGCAATGTGATTGAAGAATTGAAGAAAGCAGGGCTAAGAGACAAGGTCAAAGTGATGGTGGGAGGCAGACCGATCAGCCAAGCATATGCAGATAAAATTGGTGCAGATGCATATGGCCAAGATGCTCATCAAGCTGTTGTTAAAGCTATAGAATTAATGAAGAAATAAACAGAGGCGTCTAATGATGACTCCACGTGAAAGATTTCTTATTGCAACTGAATTGAAGGAACCTGATCAGGTCCCAGTCGCTTTCCTAACATCGTGTTATGCTCCGGCAAGGATCAGTTTGAGCCTGAAGGAGTATTTGTTCGATCGACAGAAAAAGATGAGCGCTCAAATCAAGCTTATTGAAAGATTTCCCGGATGTACGTTCATACCTAATATATACGCTGATTTCGGCATTGTACCTGAAGCCTCTTCGTTTGGCGGCGAGGTAATCTATTTTGAAAAAGAACCACCAACGATCAAGAAGATAATAAAGAACTGGGAAGATGTTGACAAACTCAGGATTCCAGATGTCTACCGAGATGGCTTGCTTCCTAAACTTCTTGAAGAATACAGATACCTAATAGAGAATACTCCCTCAAAGTATGAAGTTGATCCACCACTAATTAGAGGACCGCTTGATTTAGCCAGCTGGCTGATAGGAATGGGTCCTTTGCTATCAGGAATGTATGAGAATCCCGAGTATGTGCACAAACTGATGGCTATCACAACGGAAGCCCAGATTAATCTCATAAAAGCTTTGGAGGAGGTTTCAGGTGGGACCAAGATCCTCATGGTATGTGATGATGTTCCAGGCCTGATATCTCCAAAATTCTGTGAAGAATTTGCCTTCCCATATATGAGAAAGATCTTTCAAACATCTAGCCAAAAGCTGATAATCTATCATTGCTGCAAAAGCTCAATGCACGTTCTGGAGGGATTAGCTGAGACTGGTATTCAAGTCTTCAATTTTAGTTTCGAAAACAACCTTGCAGAGACTAAAAGAAGAATAGGCCATAGGGTATGTCTCTTGGGAAATGTTGAGCCAATAGGGATATTCCTTGAAGCATCAGAGAAGGAACTTGAGAAAGTCTGCAAAGAACAAATCAAGATAGCTGGGCCTGGTGGGGGGTACGTTCTGTCTGTCGGAGCAGCATGCTATGGACCTGACAAGAGTATGGATGCATTGATAGGCGCGGCAAACAAATACGGAAAATACCCAATAGCAATAGGCTAAATCAGTAACGTACACAACCGAATGAGCTGCTCTCCCCAGCATCAACCTAACACATACCACAAACTAGACTTAGATGTTAGAGAAAAAAATGGTTGTTCAAATTGTCCAAAGCAGAAGTAGGCATTGGCATAGTTGGCTTGGGTTTTGTAGGTGAAAAGGCACATATCCCCTCCTTCCATTCAATCGCAGGATCCAAGCTTGTTGCCGTATCAGACATAGATATCGGCCACGCAAAGAAAGTTGCTGAGAAGTACAGAATCGAGTCTGTATATGATAGCTATAAGGATTTGATAAGAGATCCAAAAGTAGACGCAGTAGTCATATCGGCACCAACCTTTCTGCACCACCAGATCGCGATGTATGCTATTTCTTCCGGACGGCACGTGCTGTGTGAGATCCCTATGGCCGTGACTATGCAAGAAGCTAAGGAAATGGTCGACGCCGCCGAGAGAAGCGGTGTCATTTTCATGCCAGGACTGAACATCAGGTTCACGCCCAACTACGCCAAAGCAAAGATGCTGATTGAAGAGAGATCGATCGGCAATCCAATCACGGTGTTCTTCAGAGAATTCTTAGCTGCTGAGGTCCTAGCGCAACAATGGCCCCCTAATTCATGGGCTTGGGATGACCAGAAGAGTGGTGGCGGACCAGCCCTCACAATGTCGTTACTCTCATTCGATCTGCTGCGTTGGATCTTGCAGTCAGAGATAGTGAGAATTCACTCTGTCTCGAAAGATGTCATTCTACATGAACTGGGCGAGTTGAGGGGATACAACTGCCTTGCTATTCTTGAATTCTCAAACGGAGCATTAGCTTCACTACAGTTCAGTGCACTCGTGAGACCTGCAATGAGCACGAATAGACTTGAGATTCTGGGAGACAATTTGAACAGCCTGGTGGCCATTGGAAACGATAGACTAGAGTTGTATGGGGATAATCTGGACAAACTAGAGTGGTTTTTCAAAGAGAAAGGCCCAAGAGTCTGGGGACATTATCAAGCAAGAAGACGAGCACTTCATAGCATCAATCCTAGAGAACAAAAAGCCAGTCATAACTGGAGAAGACGCGCTTAAAGCTCAAGAGGCAGCCGCAATCGTGGTGAAAGGGTCCAAAAAGTAGCTTTCAGAAAAGAGATTGTCTAGAAACTAATCTTGTTGAGGATGTGACGATACTTGGAAACAATAGAAGGCAAGTTGAATGTTGAACGGAATACATATTCTATAGCCAACGTGAAAATAGGGGGTCTCTCCGGAGAGAATCCTACCGCAATGATAGGCACAATATTCTATGACGGACACAAGATTGTAAATGACCCTTTAAGAGGGGAATTTGACAAGACAAGAGCTGAAGCACTGATCAAGAGAACTGAAGAAGTGGCTGAACGAACTGGAAATCCAATGATCCTTGACGTTGTATTCGATACTCCCGAAGCAATGGAGACATACATTGATTTTGTCAGTACGACTACAGACGCGCCCTTTCTCATAGATAGTGCGAATTCATCTACTCTCGTTGACGCTGTGAAATATGTCAGCCAGACCGGTCTAGGTGATAGGGCGATCTACAATTCGATCAACTGGAAAACGACACAACAAGAGATCGATACTTTGAAGGAATCAAAAGTCAAAACGGGCATTATATTCGCCTTTAACCCGACAAACCCTACGATAGAAGGGCGACTTGACATGCTCAGAGGCTCAAATGAGAAGAAAGGGTTAGTCAATATTGCCCAAGAAACAGGGATGGAAAAAATTCTGGTCGATACATGTTCTTTAGCCACTCCGGATATAGGCCCAGCAGTAAAGGCTGCTTTACAGGTGAAGAATGAGTTCGGTTACCCAGCAGGATGCTATAGCGGATACATGATTGATCCATGGGCCAAGGGTAGGCAATTAGAGAAAAGAATAATCGATGAATGTGTTGCTGCAGGTCTTGCATATCCGGCAGCATTCAATATCGATTTCATATTATATGGCCCTATAGAGTTGGCTCCGCATGCTCATTACACTGCATCCCTTTTCAATGCCTTCACAGCATATACCTCGAGACAATATGGCACACGGCAATCACCGAACCATCCGCTAAGTAAAATATTCAAGAGCTAAATGGAAAATGGATGTGGTTGAGAGCGCGCGCTAGACGAAACCTGAAGACAGCCAACAAAAGCGAAAAGCATCACTAAGACCTAGTCGCGCAACACAGCAAAGATGGAAGACTTATAAGGCGTGTCATATACCCTCGGTAGTTACACTGAGAAAATTCTTAGAGAGTGCTGAAACCTGCTAGTTGAGGTTGTTGCTGGAGTAACTCTCGGCCTTGGCTTAGGAATCTCATGCGTTGCTCAATGTGCACCAGTCTTGGCCCCCCACATTGCAGCAGAGCATCCGAAAGCTAGGAGCGGATTGATAGCTGCGCTCTATTTTAGTGTAGGAAGGCTCATCGCCTACCTTACCCTCGGTCTCATAGTCGGCTACTTCGGAGTAGCCTTCTTCAATCCTAACGCTGCCGCTATCGTCGTTATACCACTTGGAATCATTCTAGTGATCTATGGATTTCTGATTTCTTTTGGCACGAAAATGAAATATGCCTCGGTAATCTGTTGCGGCTTTAGAAGAGTTAAGTCAACATTCCTTTTAGGACTGGTCATGGGTCTGTGGCCATGCATCCCTCTCATAGCGGCATTGACCTATAGTGTAACCCTCTCAAGCACTCTTCAATCTCTAGTCTTTATGATATCATTCTGGCTCGGATCCACGACCTACATGCCCATCTTAGGAATCCTAACTGGCACCTTAACTCATTATGCTGTTGTACATTCAAACGCTGAGAGAATAAGAAGAATCAGTGGAATTGCCCTTGTAGTTGTAGGTTTCATATTCGTTAGCCGGGGCTTGGCTTACGCTATGTCAACGGGTGTCGTGAGAGTTTGATTGACCCCTTGATGAATATGCTAAGAGATAGACCTGAATCCTTAAGACTCAGCAAAGAAAGCGGATCGAAGGTTGTTGGCTATTTCTGCGCATATATCCCAGAAGAATTGATTACTGCTGCGGGTATGATTCCACTCCGACTGGTCAGTGGAACCAGCCCAGAAGCTATGCACGCTGGAGAACAGTATCTCCAATCCTACAGCTGCCCATATATTCGCACATGTATAGGGAACAAAACCACTGGAAACCCGTACTATGAAATGCTAGATGCTGTCTGCGTAGCATGTACATGTGATGGAATGAAGAAACTCCAAGAATACTGGAAGAAGTACTTCAACATCCCAGTATTCACAGTAGGAGTTCCACAAACATCCAACAGATTCCGAACAAGAAGACAAGCAATAGACTACTTTAGAGAGGAACTGGATGACCTCAAGAAGAATCTTGAGAAACTGAGTGGAGCCAAGATCACTAACAAACGACTCCGAGAAGCCGTAAGAACCCACAACCTCATCCGCGGAAGAATGAGGAGACTATATGACAATCTAAAGGAGGAATCTTCCTCCGTATCTTGGCGTGATGTCTTCCAGATATCTCACGCTGGATTTCTAGTAGACAGGTCCGAATTCCTCAAAGAGATCACAAGAATAGTTGGAGAACTCAAGACGACTCCGCATGGTGAAAAGAAAACTGACAAACGCACTAGGATAATGCTCTACGGCTCCGTAATGGCTTTTGAAGACACTAAAGTGTTGGATCTTGTTGAGAGAGCTAGAGCAAAGATAGTTGCAGATGCATTATGTACAGGATCAAGATTTTGGCGCAAAGACGTACCTCTCGACGGTCCATTGATGGAGGGGCTTGTTGAAAGATACTTGCATAACACACCATGCCCAAACATGACAGACACAGCAATGAGACTCAACTATGTCATTGCGAGGGCTCGCGAAAGCCAAGCGCAAGGCATGATTTACTACAGTCTGAAATCTTGCGACACCTTCAGATCAGAAGTCAATGTCTTCAAGGAAGCCCTCGAAAAAGAACTTAACATTCCAACACTCTTGATTGAAACAGAATACTCGCCCGCAGATATTGGAACTACACGGACAAAGATTGAGGCTTTCCTAGAGATGCTGAGAGGTGTCTGAAGTGAATAAGTCAGCTCAGTTAACTG
>Ga0315282_10000113_pt1 | contig 159208 bp, 131 predicted proteins | sample YL17G07_20_MG_FD_203693 | JGI IMG/M metagenome (GOLD analysis project Ga0315282, IMG submission 203693) | Sediment microbial communities from Yellowstone Lake, YNP, Wyoming, USA - YL17G07_20 | ecosystem: Environmental > Aquatic > Freshwater > Lake > Sediment | place: USA: Wyoming | collected... | reverse complement strand
CGCCACGCTGGATGTCCCCGATGGCCTGCTCGATGAAGTTGTGCAAGTACGGCTCCAGCCCGCGGCTCTTCATCCCACTGCCCTTGAGAACCACGCTGCCGTCCTCGCAGAGCAGCGCGTAGTTCTTCACCTTGTGGGAGAGCATCGCCGGGTAGTACTCGCCGATCTCGGCGGTGATCCCCTCCCCCCCGGGGATTTGCCCGAGGCGCGCGTTGATGCGCCGCTCCAGCTCATCGCGGCCCTCGGCGGTGGTTAAGCCTGGCGGCGCGGCGAAGTACACGCCGTCGGTGTCGATCTCGATTACGCTGCCCCCCTCCCCCTCGACGATCTCCGCGAGCTGCTTCACCAGGCGCTGCCCGGTGGTGGTGATGCGCTCCGCCTGGGTGGGGTCGGCCCAGTTCATGCGGCCCGTGCCGAGGTAGCCGAAGAAGCTGTTGATGAAGATCTTGAACGCCGCCTGGCGCGCGTCGGCCATCACGCGCACGCTCTGCTCCGCCGCGTCCCGCGCCTCGCGCTTGGCCTGGAGGCGCTGGGCGGTGAGCTCGCGCAGCAGCGGCTGGAACGCGCCCAGCGTGTCGGTGGACGGCCGCACGTCGTGGGTGAGCATGATCGACGGATACAGGCTGGCGATGTCCACGTTGAGCACGTCGCGGATCACGCCTGTGCGCCTCAGCTCGGTGTGCCCGCCCACGAACGTGCGCGACTCGACCGGCGGCGGCACCGACTGGCCCTGGCGGATGTACTCGCGCAGCAGCAGGTGGTTGATCTTCGTCGCGTTGCCGCGCACGACGCAGTCCTGCAGGGCGAAGGGCAGCATCTGCGCCTGGGCGAAGTAGCTTCCGGCGAGCGTGTGGAAGATCACCTGCGCCGCCTCCAGCTCGTAGCGCAGGTCGGCCTCCAGCACGGCGCGGGAGCCGTCGTAGAGCCGGTCCACGTCCCAGGCGGGGACGGGCTCGGGCAGGCGGCAGGTGCGGTCGAGGTAGCGCGCCACGTAGGGCGCGTCGAAGCGCTCCAGATCGCGCTTGACGATGTCGTAGTAAGTGGCGAGGAACCAAGTGTCGACGAAGCTGCGCCCCGCGGCGTTGGCCCGCGGGTACTCAAGCTGCTTCTCCGCCGCCGGCGCCCGCGAGGTGCGCACCCGCAGAGGCGTGCCGTCGCGCCCCCAGGCAAGCTTCAGCCGCGCGCGCTTGCAGCGCAGCGTGAAGTACGCCAGCGCGCCCTTGAACAGGTTGTGCCCGACGATCACGTCCGGGTCGCGCCGTATGAGCTCCTCGCTCACCTCGCTGAGCAGCGCGGCTTCGTCGCGGCCCGCAATGTCGAAGATGCGCAGATAGTTGCGCCCGTCGGCCAGCCCCACCATCACCACGCGGTCGCCGGGGGCCTGCGCGTCGGCATAGTCCGCGCCGCCGCTGTTGTAGGCCCGCAGCGCGAAGTAGAGCACGTTCAGGTCGCCGGGCGCGAGGCCCTTATAGTGCGTGCGGCCGCTGCTGAGCAGGTACTGCACACTGCCCTCGCGCACGGCCAGCACCGGCTCGTCGGTGTAGGCGCGCTTCTGCTCGCGGTAGAGGCGGTTGGCGTGCGCCACTGCCGCGTCGTGGTGCGCCCAGTCCTCGCAGACCGCGCGGTAGCGGTAGTAGCCGTCGCCGCTGAGCTCGGTGAGCTGCACTGCGGGCTTGAACGCGTCGAGCAGCTCGGGGTGGCTGAGCAGGAAGTACGGCGCGAAGGGCACGTCCTCACGCTCAGTGTGGCCGTCGCGCCGCCACCACAGCGCCACGCCGCCCGCGGTGGGCGCGCAGCCGACCAGGCCCGCCGCCGCATCCGCGCCGTAGAGCAGATCCAGCCCAGCTTGCCCTTCCGCCACAGCCTCGCCTCGCTCAGTGCTCGCAGCAAGTGTACGGCAAGCCGGGGGGCGGTGGAGTGGCGGGCGGGGGGCTGGCACGGTAGAATAATGGCGTGGGTGGGAGTCGTGCTACGACGGGTGGCGATCGCTATGTGAAGCAGCGGGGGCAGCGCATGGTGGCGGCGAGGCTTGCAGGGCTATGCGCCATCGTCGCCTTGTGGGCCGGAGGATGTGCTGCGCCCTCTACCAGCGTCCAAGGGAATGGTCCGAAACTCGTCGGCCCGACTGCCCCGCCTGACAACCCCGCTGCTCTGCCTCCCATCCCGCAGGACGCGCCCGCCGACTCCGCCGCCATCGCCGTGCGCAACTCGAGCCTGAAGGTCACGTGCATCCTGGACGGTGACACCTATTCCGACAGGGCGCCGTCCGCCGTGGCGGACCTTTTCGCCCACACGCTCAGGCTCAAATCCGCGGCCAAGACGTCCTCCTGGGGGATGTACGCCTTCGACGGTGTGCTCAGCACCGACTCGCCGTTCGTGCTGACCATCGAGCTCACTGCGTCCCTGCCCGCGGAGTACTACATCGGCGTGGCGGACTACGTGCGCGGGTGCTGGTACTGGCAGGCGGTGAGTACGCCCAACGGCGAGGATAGCCTAACCGTGCCGCTTACGGTCAACCCTGTCAGCGCGGGCAGCCGGCTCTACGCCGCGGTGGTGGCCTACGGCGGCGAGAAGGCGGTAGTGCGGCGCGCCAAGCTGTACCTGCAGACGGCTGCGCCGCCACCCAGCGGCCTCCACGCCAGCGACGGCACGTCGGGCAGCACGATCGCGCTGAGCTGGACCGACCCCGCCGTAAGGTATCCCGGCCTGAGCTACGACGCGGTGGTCATCGAGCGCGCGAACGCGGCGGGCGGGCCGTGGGCGGCGCTGAACGAGGTGCCCTCGGGCACGACGGCTTACAACGATGTGCACGACGGGGCGTGCAACTTGATCCGGTACAACTGGCCGGTGTTCTACCGCCTGCGCACGCGGGTGGGCGTGGTGACTGGCCCGCCGGGGCTGGCCGACAGCGGGCTACGCGTGCTGGCCACGGTGACGGGCCTCACTGCGACGCAGGGCGACTATCCTGACAAGATCGCCCTTGCCTGGAGCGCGGTGAGCAGCGCCGACGGCTACCAGATCGAGTACAGGTCGGACGTCTCGCCCTTCGAGTGGACGCCGCTCGCTACAGTTCCCGGCACTTCCTTTCAGCACACGGCGACTGCCCCGCCGGGGTGCGAGGTGCTGGACAGCGTCATCTACTCCTACCACGTCCGCGCTGCTTACCTGGGCGACGTCAGCCCGGACTTGAGTAACGAGGCGCAGGGCTTTCGCAACGAGCCTCCCATTGCCGCTTTGACGGCGACGCCCGACTCAGGCAATGGGCCGCTCAGCGTCACCTGCGACGCCAGCGCGAGCAGCGACCCGAACGGCGGCCACATCGTGCTCTACGAGTGGGACTGGGACGGTGACGGCGTATACGACGAGTCGGGCACCGACCCCAAGCCGGCCCATCTCTACGGGCGGCTGGGCGTCACCCATCCGGCGGTCCGGGTAACGGACTTCCTGGGCCGAACCGACGCCGCGAGCACCACCGTGACCGTCTTGGGCTGGGTGCATACCTGGGGCACGGACACGGCTGATGAGGCAAACGCGACGGCGGTTGACTCAGCGGGGGACCTCTACATGGCCGGCGACACCGGGTATGACGCCTTGGCAGTGAAGTTCAGTCCACAGGGTGACGTGCGCTGGGCAGCCTCACTCGACCTGGAAGGCGGCTATGACACGTTGCAGGCGGCGGCGGTGGGGCCGCTCGGCGACCTGTATGCGGTGGGGTACACATCCGTCTCGGACAACGAGAACACACTGCTCGTCAAGCTGTCCCCTGACGGAACGCTCGCCTGGGGCAAGACGTGGGACAGCGGTGACCGCGATTTCGCCTCGGGGGTCGCCGTGGATTCCACCGGCAACGTCTTCGTCGCCGGCTACATCACTCCTACTGGCAGTGGCGACACAGACCTGCTGCTCCTGCGCTACGACGACGCGGGCGGGCTCGTCTGGCAGAAGACCTGGGGGGGCGACGACCGCGATGAGGCCTCGAGCATCGTCCTGCACGGTGGAGACGTACATCTTTCAGGGTCGACCACCCCAGCCGGCGGTGACCACACGGCTGGGCTGTACCTTGTCTACGACGGGAGCGGGGCGGTGAGCACCGCCAAGTCCTGGAGCGTTCCCGGGACGGACGCGTTCTTGGGAAACATGGCGCTGGCATCGGATGGTACGGCCTATCTTGCCGGCAACCTCAACCCCTTGCCTAGCAGCTTCAACATTGGGGTGATAAGAGTGAGCCCTGCGGGGGATCTTGAATGGCAGCGGGCTTGGGGACTCGGCCTAGGCAGCAGCGCATCGGCTTCGGGCCTGGTGCTAAGCGGGGAGTGGCTGTACATCGGCGGAGGGACGTGGAGGACAAAAGCGGGGGCGTTGCTGATGAAGTATGACACCGCCGGCAACCTTCAGTACGCTAAGTCTTGGGCTGCCCCGGGCACCTTGTGTCGCGCCATGGATATCTCGCTTGACGCGGCGGGAGAGCTGAGCCTGGGCGGCACTGCTGAGCACGTCCAGGGCGAATGGGGCTACGAGCCCGGCGGCGCGGAGCTAAGCGTGAGCGGGACCTGGCAGGACGCCGCCGGCACTGAAGCAGATGTGACGGGGACTGCGAAGGACGTCGTGCCCACCATCGCGTATCTAACTGGCGTGATGGATACCGGCGGAGGCGACGGCGATGTCCTCGCCATCCGCTATGACCCGGCCTTCGACTGAGCATCGCACCGGGTGGACACCGGGGTGGACGACCAGCCCTACGCCCCCCGCCCCCTAGAACCGCGTGGTCCAGACGAACATGAACTCGCTGCCGCTGCGGCCGCGGCCGCCCTGCTGGAAGTTGAGCTTCAAGTCGACGTTCTGGTAGCGGTTGCCCTGCTGCTGCTTGAACAGGTTGTACTTCACGCCGAACTCTTCCTGCTGCCCGGTCTGGGTGAAGAAGTTGCGGAAGTAGGTCAGGCTGACGTCCGGGCTCACCGCCTTCTCCATCTCGACGTAGAACGGATTCTCGGCTGAGCCGCTGCCTCCCAGATTGAACTGCTCCAGGTCGAACTGGCGCTCGATGGCGCGGCTGATGAAGCTCATGCCGTAGCCCAGGGCCTCGCTCTGCGCAACTTGGCTCAGGCCTTCCTGCCCGGCGACTAGCTCACCCACGCCGCCCAGCAGCAACCCCATGATCTGCTCCTTGGACAGCGGCGGCTCGCTGGAGAGCGTGATCTTGTCGAGGGCGCCCGATGACGGGTCGAGCTTGACGCGGTTGAAGTTGAAGTAGACCTTGAGGTCTCCGCCCGCCTTGACGAGCGTGGACTCGCCGGGGGCGCCCGCCGAGGCGACCTCGTTGCCGGTGAGCACGCCGGGCAGGATCAGCGCGCCCACTCCGGTGAAGTACGGGAACAGGTCGCCCGGATCGCCGGCGAAGGATAGCCTGTTGGCCTGGTTTTCAAGGCGGATGACGTGGCGGTAGAGGCGCATCGAGCCCTTGGACACGCTTAAGTCGCCCAAGACGCTGAGCGCATCCGGCCCGCTGAACTTGCCCCACACGCCGCTTAAGCTCAGGTCGCCCTGGAGGCTCACCTGCAGATCCACCGGCTTGTAGGCCACTTCGGTGCCCGGCTGGAGGCGCACATGCAGCTTGTCGAGGCGCACGCCCGCCGCCTCGGGCTGGTTCTCCTGCGAGAGCTTGAGCTGCGCCTTCGACACCGTGCCCGGGCCGGTGACGACGAGCTGGCCGCCGACCACTGGTGTGAGATCCTGCCCGCCGCGAACCGTCACCAGGCCGCCGAGCGTGCCGGTGAACACCCCGGGGATGTCCACGGCGGTGTACTGGCCCTGGGGCGCGAGCGCGATGTCGATGCTCCCCGAGACCAGTCCGGGCGGGTTCAGGCTGAGCTTGCCGCTGCCGGTCACCTCGGCCTGGGAAAGGCCGCCGCCCTCCGGCATGCTCACCACCACGTGGCGGATGTCGAAGTCGTTCTTCGCCAGCCCCACCTCGCCGTCGATGCGCGACACCTTGAGCGGCAGAGAGGCGGGCAGGCTGCTCAGGCTGAAGGCCAGCGTGCCCGAGGCGAGGGGCTTGGCCGTCGTGCCGGCGAGCGTCAGGTCCCCGCTCACCTTGCCCTCGGGCAGCTTGTCCTGCACGTCGCCGGGCAGCAGCGCTGCGATGTCGGCGAGGGTCAGCCCGCCGCTCTTCGCCCACCAGTCGAGGGCCGCGCCCTTGCCGCCCTGCCCCTTGCGCAGCGCCGCCAGGTCGAGCTTGCCGCCCAGACTGACAGCGGAGCCCTGGCGAGATAAGTCGCAGCGCGTGACGGTGAGCCTGTCGCCGCTGACCGCTGCCTCCAGCGACGCGCTGTCGAACTGCACCTTGTCCACCTGCACGCCGTGCCCGGTGTCCTTCAGCTGGAGCTGCACCGCGGGATAGGCGCCTTTGCTTGGGCTGAGCGCGAGGTCGAGGCTCACCGTGCCCTTCAGCGATGGGACGGAGGACGGCAGGAACGGCTTGAGCAGGGCCAACTCGACGCTCGGCGCCTGCGCCGTGAGTTGCGTGTCCGCCAAGGACTTGCCGAGAGTGCCGCTCATGGTGAGCGAGGTGCCCTCGGCGGTGATGCGCGCGTTGCGGACAGCGATGCCGCCGGGCGCCTTGGCCAGCTCCGCCGTGGCCTCGGTGATTGCGATGTCCTGGAACTTGCCCTTGTCCAGGCTGAGCTTGCCCTCGGCGCTGTAGTCCTTGGGCGTGCCCGCCAGCGAGAGCGTGCCGTTCAGCCGCCCCTCAAGCTTGCTCAGCAGCGGCGTCGGGGCGAGCGGCGTGAGCACGCCCACGTCGAAACCGTCGAACGTGGCCTGCGCCTTGTACGACGCGACGCCCCAGGCGGCAGGCGGCGCGGCTGGGGTGCTCACCGCCGAGGCGCGGCGCAGGCCGAAGAGCGCGGCGATCCCCGCTGGACGCTTCGGGGGAGTGGCGGGGGCGGCGGGCTTGCCGGCCTGCGGGCGGGTGAACGTCAGCGTGCCGCTGGCGGTGATGCGCCCCTCCGGGCTGCGCACTTCGAACTGCGACACGTTGAGGCCGTCCAGGGTCGCCGCCGCCGTGAGCGCCGTAGAGTCGAAGGGATGCCCCTCTACGCTGCCCGCACTGCTGGTGTACTGGATATCCGCGCGCGGATCGGCGAGCTCGCCGCTGAGACGCACGCTCAGCGGGCCGGCGCTCTTGATCGCCAGCGCGGGATGGCTGGGGGCGCTCTTGTTGCCCGGCTTGGTCGCCGACGGCATGAGGGCCAGGGCGCTGAACAGGTTGAAGCTGGCGCAGGAGAGCGTGATCTCCTTGCTCTGCGCGCCGAGCACGCCGTCGGCGGTGAAGGCGTTGCCCTCGAAGCTGAAGCGCCCGCCGCTGACGCTCACCGTGTCGCCCTCGCGCAGCTTGAACCCCGCGCTCAAGTTGGCCACCTGGTAGGTGCGCTGCGGGAAGGCGTAGGCCAGGCGCGGGCTGTCCAGCTTGCCGCTGACGGTGGGCTTGTCGAAGCTGCCGCCGAGCACTGCCTCGGCACTGAGCACGCCGCTGAGACGCTTGTCGGAGCTGAAGCGCGCCAGGTCCACCGCCGCCGCCGTGAGCTTGCCGTCCACGAGCTTGTTGGCGAGGTCCACCTTGCCTGCAAAGTCAGCCTTCGTCTCGTGCCAGCTCAGGCTGGCCGTGATGGGCGACCAGCCCTTGCGGTAGTGCCCGGTGATCTGCACGGCAAGCGGCTCCTCCGCCTGCGTGGTCTTCGCCTGCAGTTTTACCTCGGGGTCGCTCAGCGCGCCGGCGGCCTTGAAGCTGATGCGTGCCTGGGCGGGCGCCAGGTTCAGCGTCTCCGCCTTGCCGGTCAGCGCCAGCGTGCCCCCCCCGCCGCCCCGCGCGAAGCTCACCGTGCCGCCGGCGCGCGCGGCCATGTTCAGCGGGCCCTTCGAGCTGAACGGCCCCAGGTTCACTGCCTGCGGCGTGGTGAGCACCGCCTCCGCCTCTTCGATGCGCACGCCCGTCGGCGAGACCGACCCGCGTGCCGTCAGCCCCGTGAGCGTCTGCTTGGCGACGACGAGCTTGGACGACCGCAGGCTAAGAGCAGTGGCGAGCGTGCCCCGGCGCACCGTGCCCTCCGCCGCTAGGCTTAGGTCGCCCATGGCGTCCAGCTTCGATAGCACCCCGGAAACGCCCAGCCGCGAGGCGATGTCCAGCGCCTGCTCTACGCTGAGCGGGCCGGCGCTGAGTGCGAAGTCGCCGTCGAGGGCGGGGAAGCTGAGGGCGCCGCGCAATGCGGCAGGCACCTTGCCGCCGCTGAGCTTCACTCCTTCGGCGCTGAGTTTCCCGCTGTCCAGCTTGAGCGTGCCGCCAAGCTTGCCCAGGTCGAGCTTGCCGTAAGCCAGGCGCGCGCTGCTGAGGCTCGCCGTGCACTGCGGCGCCTGGGTGGTGCCGCCAAGCGTCGCCTCCGCCCGCACGCTGCCCGTGAGCGGCAGTGGGCCGCGCCCCCGTGACGGCGTGGCAAGCTCGGCGAGCAGCTTCGGCAGGTCCGCGGCGCTGAACACGAGGTTGCCGCTGAGCGCGCCCTGGCCCTGGGCCAGGTTGAGGCGCGGCTTGCCGGAGAGCTCCCCGCCGGGGAGGCCCACGGCGAAGTCAGCCGCCAGCCGCTTGGTGTCCCCAGCGTACTCGCCGCTGAGGCGCTTGAACTGCAGGGGCGGCAGGGCCTGGCAATCCACGCTTAAGCCCTCGAGGCTGCCCTGCGCACTGACGCGGATATCCTGCCCGGGGCGCTTGGCGAGCTCGATGCGGGCGTGGTCAATCATCCCCGCCAGGCTGGGCCCGGCAGCCGGAACGGGCTGGTCGGCGGCCTGGGCGCGCAGGCTGCCGGCGGCCTTCGGCTGCGCCTCCGGCGCCGCCACGCGCAGGTTGGGGAACAGCGCGCGCGCATAGTCGCTCAGGCTTTGCAGGTCGACAGCGTCAGGCGTGAGCACGACGTTGTACTCGGCTCCCTTGCCGGAGACCTTCGCCACCGCGCCGATGCGACCGCCGCCCGCCCCGCGCGTAAGGCGCGCGTTCACCCCCAGCTCCTCGCGCGATGGGTTGTAGGCCACGGTGCCCGAGACGCTCAGCTCCTCGGTGTGCACCACTGCCTCGCTGGGCCCCTGCGGGCTGTACCCCAGCTCGCTGAGCAGCCTGCCCGCGATGCCGCCCTGCAGCGGGATGCGCGGGTAGCCCTGGTCGAGCAGGCACAAATCGGTGAACTGCACCCGCGCGTCGCTGAGGTGCACGTCCACGCCGATCGCCTCGCGCTCGTGCTTGGGCGGCTTGGCCAGCTTCGCCAGGTTGAACGCCCCGTCCGCCTCGCGCACGACCACCGCGCGCGGCTGGTGCAGCGTCACCGCCACCGCCCGCTGCCCGCGGTTGGGCCCGAGGAAGTTGATGAGATCCAGCGAGACCGTGACCCGCGGGCAGGTGAGCACGGGCGCGTCCTGCCCCGTGGGGTAGACCGCGACATCGCGCAGCACCGCGCGGCCGGTGAAATCGACATCTAGCGATGAGAACTCCAGGCGCCCGTCGAGCGAGTCGTCCACGCGCTGGCGCAGCAGTGCCGCGGCGATGCTGCTGAGATTGCGGCTGACAGCCCAGCATCCGCCGCCAAGCAGGAGCAGCACCGCCAGGGTGGCGGTGAGCCAGATCAGGCGCCGCCGCGGCGCAGGCCGCCGTGGTGCACGTTGCCTCGGCGCATGCCCGGCCCCGCGCTGGAGCCGTGCTACCTTCGGCTGCAAGGCTGGAGATGCTGCGGGTGGGGACAGGGACACGGCGGGCGTGGAGGGAGACGTGGCGGGCATGGACGCGGGCGGCCCGTGCTCATCCGGGCTCTGTGCAGCCGTGCTGTTGCTCTCGATATCCATCTCAACCTGGCGCCCCGTCCGCTGGATCCGGGACGCGATTCCTAAGAGACCTATTCACACATTATTATCGAGAGAGCGCCTCCTGCGCAACGCGCCAGTGTTTCAGTGGCGCAGGCGGCCCGCCTGCGGGGCGGGCACCGTCCCCGCCCACGTAGCGGCAGCGTCGGTGCCGGGGCGCGTCGCGCCCTGCCCCTGCGTCTCTCCCCGCGTCCTTGCCCCCTGCGCCTCGCCCCCCTGCGCCTTTCACCCCCCCCGCCTGCGTCCGATAAAATACTCAGCAGGGCGCGATGGTCCGCTTGAGGAACTCACCGGCCCGCCAAGGTTGCGCGATGTTCAGGTCGAAGTACACGCTAGACGAGGTGGCGCGGGTGCTTAGGCGCAGCCGCCAGTCGCTCATCCGCGAGATCGAGGCGGGGCTGTTTCACGTGCGCGACTTGGCGCGGCGTACGGGCGCGGCGCTGAGCTACGATGTGACGATGCGCGACCTGGAGCGGTATCTGGGGCGGGACCGGGCGCGGCTGCTCTTCGACCGCGGCTGGCGCCGGCCCAAGCCCTCGGAGGAGCCGGCGGCCCCGCCTGGCAAGCCGCGCGCGAAGTTCAAGGCGCTGTACCGCATGTGCAAGACCTGCGGGCGGTATAAGCCGCTCAGCGATTTCGCCCGCCAGGCGGGCAAAGCAAGCTGGGTCTCGGACGAATGCACCGACTGCCGGGCCAGGGACCAGTGGTAGGTTCTCCGCCCGCCGCCGTGGACGCAGTCCTGGACGCAACAGACAGAGCTTCGCGGGCGTCTCACTTGCAGGCCTGATCAATGGATGGGAAGCGGCGCAACGTGTGGCACAGGACTGCGGGCGGTCCCGCCCGATGGAGGATGAGCCCACAGGCGCTCCTCCGGCTGGGCGTGGCGCTTCTTGTGCTAGCGTGCCTGCTGCCGCAGGGGGCGGGCGCGGAGTACCGGCGCAAGCTGTGCGAAGTCTGCGGCCGCGGCTGGGATGAGTCGCCGAGCCGGATGGTGTTCCACCTCGACTTCGGCAAGCGGGTGAAGACGGTGCGCGTGTGCGGCCCGTTCTGCCTGTGCGAGCGGCTGGAGCGGCATCCCGACGTCCCGCCGCAGGACGTGCTGATCTGCGCGTACAAGGACCACGCCAAGACCGATGCCTCGATGATCTACGCGGACAAGGCGGTGTTCCTCTACGGCGTCAGGGGGGATGAGAAGCAGGCGCGGGAGCCTTACGTGGCGGGGTTCGCCACGCATAGTGAGGCGGAGGACGCGAAGAAGCAGATGGGCGGGGAGATTCTGAGCTGGGACGAGGTGTTCAAGCGCTGCAAGAAGCTCGCCGCGGATTGGGAGCCGAAGCAGGATGAGCACTACCAGGAGCTGCACCAGCACCCGCCGCGCTAATAGGCGTAGGCGCTGACCAGCTCCCCGTCCACGTAGCGCCGTCCGGGCTCGACGAGGATCAGCGCCTGGCCGCGGACGTAGTCCATCCACGGGTCGTGGATGCGCCCGCTGAAGCGCGTGGCGAAGGCATTGCGGGCGGGGTCGAGGCCGAAGCGCACGGGCAGGGCGCTGGGGCGGTCGGCCCTCACGCGGGAGCCCTGCTCCAGGACAACGCTCACCGTAGGCGTATAGTTCGCCGCCGTGTGGTACTTCAGCGCGAGTGGGCGGGCGAACAGCACGCACCCGACAAGCACGTCGGGGAGCGAGCCGGGAATCGTGATCACTGGATGCTCGCCGATCGTGCCCGCGGCCAGAGCGCCGGCGGGGGTGAGGTCGACGCCGCTGAGATGCACGCGCCCGGCGGAACGCAGCACGTCGTGGCCCAGGCCTGCCGCACCGTGGTGCGAGCCGCCGACAAGAACGAGGATGTCCACCTGCCCCAGCCACTGCTCGACTGTGTTGAGCAGCTGGCGGAAGCGCTGGGGGGCGAAGCCCAGGGGCAGGGCCGCGATACGGGCGGAACGGAACAGCTCGACGGCGAGCGCGGCCAGCGGGCATTCGCGCCGGAGAGCGGGCTCATCGATGGGCGGCTGGGGAACGGGGAAAGGCGGGGCGAGACTGGCTACTCCGACGACCGGCCGGCGGTAGACCTCCACTTCGTCCACCTCCAGCGCTTGCAGCAGCGCGGCCTCGCCGGCGCGGATCACGGTGTGCTCGGCAAAGATCGCCTCGCGGTTGCGCGACCAGTCGCCGATGGCCACCATGTGCGTCTCATCCGCGGAGCTAAGCATGGGCACTTCCACGACGCCGCGGGCGTACCGCGCGGCCAGGTCCCAGACGCGGGGCGGCTCGGCGACGGGCAGTCCCTCCTCTTCCCCGCTCTCCTCGGACGTCGCGGCAGGCGGCTGCCCGGCCAACTCGAGCTGCTCCGGCGGCGCTTCGCCCTCGCCGGCGATCCAACTCAGCGGGTAGACGAATCCCGCCCCCCGCGGGACCTCCTCGCCGGTGCGCACAACCACCGCCTGCCCAGCTGCCAGCGCGTCCTCACGCCGGGCCGACGTGGGCGCCGGCCGCAGTTCGAGGATCGCCTTCTCAGGTCCGGCGGTCTCAGAGGCATCCGCCGCGGGCGGCGATTCGACCCACGGCTCCTCCTCGACGTACGTGTCGTCCGGCCCGCCCTCAGCCGCAACTCCGGCAGCCGCGGCGCCATCCTCAGCTGCCGCCTCTTCCGCCACGGCACTAGGGGCACCTGCATCCTCCGCTGCGCTCGAGGCGCCTTCATCCTCAGCCGCCAGCGTGGTGCTTGAGTCGTCCGCCGCGGGCTGTTGCGGCTGGGTAGGCCCCAGGAGCACGTCGTGTGGCGCCACGGCCAGGCCGTCCACCAGGGCGAAGGGGCGCAGCGGCTGGTTGCCCTTGGCGATGACGGGTTTGGCCAAGCGGTGGCCGATGGCGCGCTCCGGGGCCAGCTTGAGCGTGGTCGCGGGATAGCTCAGCTCCATCAGCCGCGCCAGCGCCTGCTCATATCCCGGGAGATCCGCCATAGCCTGTCATTGTAGCAGCGCCTTGCCGTAGGGGCCGCATTCATGCGGACCCGCGATGCACCTGGCAGGCAGGCGGGCCGCACAAGTGCGGCCCCTACACTGCGGCGTAGTCCGCCGGGGGGGCGGGGTCCAAGCCGAGGGCGTAGCGCACCGCAGCGTGCACGCGCTCCGCGGCGTGGCCGTCGCCGAAGGGGCTGGGCAGTTCGCCGGGCAGCTCCTCGCGGTAGCACGCCGGCAGCACCTCCCAGACGGCCTTGCGGATCGCAGTCTCGTCGGTGCCGATCACGCGGGCGAACCCGGCGCTCACCGCCTCCGGCCGCTCCGTCTCGTCGCGCAGCACGAGCACGAAGCGCTTGAGCATCGTCACCTCTTCCTGGATGCCGCCGCTGTCGGAGAGGATCAGGTCGCAGCGCGCCATGAGGTTGATGAACACGTCGTAGCGCGGCGGGTCGATGAGCAGCACTTGCGGCTGGCCGGAGAGCAGCGGCCCGGCGATCTCGCGCACCGCCGGGTTGGGGTGCCAGCAGTAGCAGGCGCGGGCGTCGGGGTGGCCGGCGAGCACCGCCAGCAGCCCGCGGCAGATGCTCTGCAGCGCGTGGCCCCAGCTCTCGCGGCGATGCGCGGTGAGCAGGATCTTCGGCCCCGGATGCGCAGCGAACTCCGCCAGCTCCGGGCTGGGCAGCGCCGCCTGGGGGTTCCAGACCAGGCGCACGGCGTCGAGGGCGGTGTTGCCGGTTACGAACACGCGCCCGGCGTGGCTCGGGCAGGCGCGCAGGTTGGCCGCCGCGCCCGCCGTGGGGCAGTAGTAGTGCTCGGCGATGAGGTCGGTGATGCGCCGGTTCAGCTCCTCGGGGAAGGGCAGCTTGACGGTCGAGGTGCGCAGCCCAGCCTCGACGTGGCCGACGGGGATCCCGCGGTAGAAGGCGGCCAGCGCCGCGGCGAAGGTCGTCGTCGTATCGCCATGGACCAGCACGAACCCGGGCTGCTCCCTTGCCAGCACTTCGCTCAGGCCCGTAAGCGCGGTCGTGGCGACGTACTCGATGCTCTGGCGGTCCTGCATCAGGTCGAGGTCGTAGTCCGGGCGGAGCTGGAACAGTTCGAGCACGTCGTCGAGCAGCTCGCGGTGCTGGGCGGTGACGACGAGGCGGTGCTCCAGGCCGGGGTCGGCGCTGAGCAGCCGCACCACCGGCGCCATCTTGATCGCCTCGGGCCGCGTGCCGAAGACGCTGACCACCCGCGCCGGGCTCATGCGCGGATTCCCATGCCCACGGCGAGGGCGGCGAACAGCGCGGCGAAGGCGTAGAGGGCGAGCACGGTGTTGCGGTGGGCGCGCGCCTCGGCCAGCATCGCCTCGGAGGAGCGCGGGCCGAGCGCCAGCGCCCGGCGGTAGCGTCGCGAGAACAGGGCGAGGATGCGGTGGTGGATGTGCTGGTTGTCCGGGGCGGTCACCGGCTCGCCCCGCGCCAGCCGCCGCAGAATCGCGAACAGCGTGTCGCCGATGGGCAGCGCGAGGATCAGCACCGGCAGCAGGAAGCTGATCACGGCGGCGGTCTTGAACAGCCCCACCACGCTGACCACGGCCAGCATGTAGCCCAGGCTGAACGCGCCGCCGTCGCCGATGAACGTCCGCGCGGGGTAGAAGTTGTACGGCAGGAAGCCCAGCAGCGCGCCGATGATCAGCGCGCAGAGCGCGGCGGTGAGGGCGGTGTTGGGCAGCCCCGGCTTGAGCACGACGAGCGCGAAGAACGCCAGGGCGGCGATCAGCCCCAGCCCGGCGGCCAGCCCGTCCAGCCCGTCGATCCAGTTGAAGCAGTTGACCACGCCGGCGATCCACACCACGCTGACGATGAATGACAGCCAGGCGGGGAAGACGTAGTGCCCGAAGGCGGCGGTGATGCGCAGCCCCGCCCCCCAGCCGAGCAGCACCACCATGCTGGCCACCGCGAGCTGGGCGATGAGGCGGGGCCAGGCGGGCAGGCTCCGGAGGTCGTCCCAGAAGCCGATGAAGAAGTAGCCGCACAGCCCGAGGTAGATCACCGGCATCAGGCGCACGTACTGCGCGGGTATCTCGATCCAGCCGGCAAGCGCGGCGAACCCCGCCGCGGTCATGCCCAGGGACAACGCGATGAAGAGGCCCACGCCGCCCAGCCGCGGCACCTCGCGGCGGTGCACCTTGCGCGCGCAGGGCGCATCGAAGGCGCGCAGGCGGCTGCAGAGGCGGATCACGGCGGGGGTGAACACGGCGCTGAGCGCGAGTGCGAGCATGGCCAGGCCGATGTTCGCCGCATTGAGCATGAACGACGATCCTAGCACGGCGGGCCGCCGCGAGACCCCTATGTCGTGGGGACCAGGGGGCTTCGCTTCAGACGAGGTGGCTGAGGCTGCATGGTATCATGTATCATTCCCGGCCTCGACGTATGGACACCTTCTCAAGAGAGCGTCGCACTGAGGTTATGCGCAGCATACGCTCGTGCAACACACTGCCAGAGCGAGCTGTGCGCTCCGCACTACATCGGGCTGGCTATCGCTTTCGACTCCACCGACGCGACCTGCCTGGGGTACCCGACGTCGTTCTACCTGCTCACCGCCTGGCAATCTTCGTACACGGTTGCTTCTGGCACGGTCATGAGGGCTGCCGCAGGGCCGGGATTCCGAAAACCAACACGGAATACTGGTCCGCCAAGATAACTCGCAACAAGGAGAGATTCGACTCCACATCAAAGCGATTGGCCTCGCTGGGCTGGATTCCTCTCGTGATCTGGGAGTGCGAGTCCGGCAATCCGCAGTATGTCGTTCAAAAGGTAGCCGAGACGATTCGCAATGAACAATAAGAACACGTCAAAGCAGTACACGGCCGTCTCGCTGTTTAGCGGCATTGGTGGAATCGACCTTGGTTTCGAGCAGGCGGGGTTCCGAATCACCTACCAGTGTGAGATCGATTCGTTTTGCCGCGATATCCTAACACAACATTGGCCTGACGTGCCAAGATCCAACAACATTAAGGAGGTCCTTGCGGATGATGTCTCGACCTCAGATGTCTGGTTTGGAGGGTTCCCCTGCCAAGATGTCTCCGTTGCTCGGATGGGCCCAAGAGCAGGGCTTAGAGGGCAGAGATCTGGTCTGTTTCACGATTTTGCTAGACTACTTGCAGAAGCACGTCCCCGAGTTTTCGTCATCGAGAACGTTTCAGGCCTGCTCTCTAGTCACGGCGGATCAGATTTCCGGTGCGTCATCCGTACGTTGGCCGAACTCGGGTATTGCGTTGGCTGGCGTATGCTTAACAGCAAGGACTTCGGAGTGCCCCAATCGCGCAGTCGAGTCTTCCTTGTTGGAAGTTATCGAGACTGGCGAGGTCCCGTCGAGATTCTTTTTGAGTCCGAACGCCGCAGAGGGTATGCTGCGCCGGGCGCAGCGCATGGGACGAGAGCTGTTTCCCCCTTTAAGGAAAGCGTTGGAGATCCTCGCAAAGGCCCAGTAGTTCAGAGGCTGTCGTACTGCCTCTACGCGTGCTCGGCGAGGCACACCGGCACGGATTGGAGTCGGACGTACGTTTCGTATCCTAAGGGTCGTGTCCGTCGCCTAACTCCGATAGAATGCGAGCGCCTGCAGGGCTTCCCCGAGGGTTGGACTCAACCCATCACATTCGATGGGAACCTCGACAGAATTGACACCCTTCGGTATCAAGCGCTGGGTAATGCAGTCACGGTTCCGCTTGCTCGCTGGATCGCATCGCGTATCCGCAGATACCTGGCATCATGCGAGCAGGGCATCACGCAGTTTACAGATAGGTGTCTAGAAGTTCCAGAAACCGAGGTGAAGGCCAGTTCGAAAGATCAGCTGGCAATCGATTTCTAGGAATTTGACCGACATTCTCGCGTATACGATTGATGCTGAATTCGTGGTCGACGTGCGATATTATGTCTGCAAGCTCTTCTCTGACCATAGCTCGATAGACGCCGTGGTCTTGAACCACCCGGAGTATTCCCTCGTCGAAGGCCCAGTGGTCAAGCTTGCACAAGCAAAGGCCGTTGTCCACGTGATCTAGTTCGTAAGCGCGCCAAGGGAGTATGTGAGCCGCGTCCACGCCTGCATTCTTGATAGAGCATACGGCGGGGAAGTGAGCGCCGCAGACCAGACAGGTGGAGGAATAGGCGTCCCTTACGAGTCGTCTGAATCTTACGCTTGCAGGTCCTCTGGTGTTCGCCCAACGCTTCCATTCGGCGACGACTCTTCTTCGCAGTTCAAAGTCGGTGGTGTCGATATCCTCAAGGGTGAGGGCAGGCTCAGGTCTCTGGTAATGTAGAGCCTCGAGAAGGACTGGTACGGTATCGCTACCCTGGGTGTAGACGACCCCCATGTCGGCACTGATATCTGAAAGCGATTGCTCAAGGTGCTGGACGAGGCGGACGCTGGCTTGCCCGAGTGGTTCGCCTCCCGTCAGCATGACGCGATGGCTCTCCAGAGACTCAGCGATTTCGTCCGGGAGAGTACCGGAATTCTCCCAAATCCGTCTCAAGTCGTTTAGGCGTTCTCTGATGGTGAGCTTTTCAGCCTGATGAGTCGCGTTGCACAGGATGAGATGATCGAGCGAAAGCTCGACACGTGACTGCACAGGATCAATCCCTTTGAGCATGATGTGCTCAATTGCATACTTTCCTCTGCGAATAACAGGTTCGCCAGCGGCGAGAGCTACGTCCTCCCGAACGGGGTCTGGGAGTAAGAGGGAGACTGCAATCTGTCTGTGCAGCTGAACAACGTCGGTTGAGTCATCTAGAATGCGGAGTCGAGGCTTGCCGCCTTGTTCGACAATGTTGATCCCGGACATACGCAGCAGGTCTGAGTCATACCTCAAGGCGAGTTCGTGGCCGAAGAGATCGGCCTTGCGAAGATGAAGGCCCTGATACTCAGCTAGCTCGTACTCTCCCCTGCCACCGCTTGTACGTCGGGATATGCGCATCAGAAATCACCCCACGAAGCATCTGCCGATCGACGGGGATGCAGTATAGCACGAACCGTTGCTTGTTCCCTCGGCCCCTGGGCCTATGCCCTCGTTCCTGCCCCGGGCGGCAAGCCGCCGCCGAGCAGCTTGCCCGCCATGCGCTGCATCTCCTGGAACTGCTTGATGAAGCGGTTGACCTGCTGCACGCTCGTGCCGCTGCCCCGGGCGATGCGCTGGCGGCGGGCGGCGTTGAGCACTCTCACATCGCGCCGCTCACTGGGCGTCATCGAGCAGACGATCGCCTCGAAGCACTTGAGCTCCCGCTGGCCCATCTCAAGCTGCTCGTCGCTGACCTTCACACCGGGAAGGAAGCTCAGGATCTGGCTCATACTGCCCAGCCGCTTGGCCTGGCGCATGGCGGTCAGGAAGTCCTCCAGGTCGAACTTCTTCTCCCGCCTCAGCTTCTTCTCAAGCCGCTGCGCCTCGCGCTCGTCGACCGCGCCGCTCACCTTCTCCACCAGCGCGAGGATGTCGCCCCGCCCCAGGATGCGCCCCGCCACGCGCCCGGGATGGAAGTAGTCCAGCGCGTCCACCTTCTCGCCCACGCCCGCGAGGCGAATCGGCTTGCCGGTGACCGCGCGCATCGACAGCGCCGCCCCGCCCCGCGCGTCGCCGTCCATCTTCGTCAGGATGAACCCCGTCAGGTCGAGCCGCTCGTCGAAGCGCTGGGCCGTGACCAGCGCGTCCTGGCCGGTCAGCGCGTCGAGCACGAGCAGGATTTCCAAGGGCGCGACGGCGGCCTTCACCCGCGCCAGCTCGTCCATCAGCGCCTCGTCGATGCTGAGCCGCCCCGCGGTGTCGATGATCACCGGCGTCAGCCCCTGCTTGCGCGCGTGCTCCACGCCGCCCTGCGCCACCGCCACGGGATCGGCGCCCGCGATAGTGAACACCTCGGCGTGCACCTGCCTGCCGAGGACATGGAGCTGCTCGACGGCGGCGGGGCGGGAGAGGTCGGCAGCGACGAGCAGCGGGCGGCGCCCCTCGCTCTTGAAGCGCAGGGCGAGCTTGGCGGCCGTCGTCGTCTTGCCCGAGCCCTGCAGCCCCACCAGCATGATCACCGCCTGGCCCGGCGGCAGGCGGAAGCGCGGGTCATAGCCCTCCCCGCCGAGCATGTCGGTAAGCTCGTCGTAGACGATCTTCGTCAGCACCTCGACGGGCGTGAGGGAGGACAGCACCTCACTGCCCAGCGCCTTGGGCCGCACGCGCTCAATGAAACTCTTCACCACTGCCAGGTTGACGTCAGCTTCGAGCAGGGCGAGGCGGATCTCCCGCAGTCCCGCGGTGATCTCGGACTCGGTCAGCCGGCCCTGCCGCGCCAAGCGGCGCAGCGCGTCCCGAAGCCGATCCTGCAGCGCGTCAAACACGATCCGGCATTATAGGCCCGCGCCCTGGGAGCGCCGCCTTCCAGGCGGCATTTGGGCGGCGCGCGAGCCGTCCTGCAGTTGTCAGTTGCCAGTTGTCAGTAGGCGCCGCGCGTGCGCGGCGCGGGGCGGTGGCACATGCGGCGCGCCTGCGGGGATCACGGAACAACTCATGCTCGCAGGTGCTAGGTTCTGGGTGATAGGGGTCGGGCACCGTCCCGGCCCACCGTTGGCTAGGCGGCACTTCCGTACCGCACCCTCCGGATGCGCGCCTCTGCCGCCGCACCTTGGAAGTCCTGGAGTTCGTTCGTCACGCTGAGACTGAGCCGCAGTCTCAATACGAATGGAGAGTGACAAATGCAAGGGGATCCCCCCACCGGCTGGGCGGCACAGGGGCACGCTAGCAGTGGCTATAGGGATCGGGCGCCGCATTTCTGCGGCCCTACTCGCGTAGGCGGCACTTCCGTACCGCACCCTCCGGATGCGCGCCCCTGCCGCCAGGCCTTAGACATCGTGAATTGGCTCTTGTATTGCGCCTGAGACTCACTCTCAGTCTATCCTAATGGCAACGAATTGATATAGGTTCCTCACAGGGGCAGACCCGTGAGCCGGCATGTAGCGCGGGGAGTGTGGCCCGCCCCTATCAGATGGAAGTAGCGCAGCTCCCGGCGCGGCTGCGAAGTCTTGGGTCCGTTTCTTCGTGTTGAGACTGGCATGCAGTCTCAAACGATTTGCAATGCGAAGGTATAGGGCGGGCTCCGCACGGCGGCAGAAGGTAGAGGGCACTTCAGTGCCGCCCCACTCGGAGGGGCACTCCTGCAGCCGCATCCGCGAAGTTCTCGAATCGTTTCTTCGCGCTGAGACTGAGACTCAGGCGCAGTGCGTTTTGAATGGGAAGAATCAGAGCCGGCTCGGCATGGCGGCAGGGACGCCGCCGCTACGGGAGGATGGCGGACAGGGAGGTCCGGCGCACTGGCAGGTGGACACGGCGGTCCGCCCGGCTGGGCGGGGACGGGGCCCCGCCCCTAAAGCGGCGGCTGGAACAAGATCGTCAGTGCGTCCAGGTTGCCGCCACCGCTGTCGTCCACGCCGCTGGGCGTGGCCTCCTCGCCCACTGCATCGCTCACCACGCCGCTGCGGTCATGGGCCGTGCCGGCGTAGTCGGCGAGTACGCCCGTAGGAATGAGCAGGCTCCCGGGGGGGATGAACCAACCGCCCCTGGCGTCCGCCGCGTTGCCGCAGACGTACAGCGAGTCGCCCGCGCCGGCCGCCACGAAGTCGCTGATCGCCGTCTGCTCGTGGCTCCACGCCCGCGTCCAGAGAAGCGCCCCGGCGCCGTCAATTGCGACGAGCAGCGCGCAGTTCTTCATCGACGCCGGGTTCGTGTACAGCCCGGTGAGGACGGGGTGGCCCTGGCTGAGCAGCAGCGACGACGCACCGTCAATCTGCGTCCCGCCCCACGTCCGCTCCCAGACGAGGCCGCCCGTGACGTCGAACTTGAGCAGCACGGTGTCGAAGCTTCCGGCGCCGAAGCTCTGCGTCTGCCCGGCGACGTACACCGCGCCGCCGCTGTCCACGACGATGCCGGAGCCGATGTCGAAGGCAGAGCCGCCCCAGTGCTTCTGCCAGTCCAGCTCGCCCTTGTCGCTGTACTTGAGCAGCAGTAACTCTCTGTTGCCCGGGTTGCTAGGGTAGCCCGCCTCGCCGGTGAGATACACCGCGCCGGCAGAGTCCACCGCCACGTCGTAGGCGGTCACGTCGAGGTCGCCGCCCCAACTCTTCTGCCAGCCGACGGCGCCGTCCTCGTCGAAGCTGAGAGTGAGCGCCTCGTAGTCCCCGCCGGTGAAGCTGTTGCTCTGCCCCGCCACCCACAGCGTCGATGAGGCGTAGGTCAGGCCGTTGGCATCGTCACTGCCGCCCCCGTCCCAGGCCTTGGCCCAGACGAGCGTGCCGTCCGCGGTGTACTTCAGCAGCAGCACATCCGTGTTAGACGCACCGCCGAGGCTTCCGACGATGTACACGCTGCCGTCTTCGCCCAGGGCAATCCCCCGGCCCAGGTCGTCGCCCGCCCCGCCCCACGTCTTGCTGAGCAGGCGATTGCCCGCAGGGTCGTACTTGAGCAGCAGCACGTCGTAGCCGCCCGCCCCGGAGCTGAGCGTCGCCCCGGCGACGTAGGCGTTCCCGCCCGCGTCGACGGCCACCGCTCCGAGCAGGTCGTCTTTGCTGCCGCCCCAGGTGTGCTGCCAGCCAGGCAGGCTGAGGACGACGCTTGCTACAGCCTGGTCCCCCTCGTCGTCGGTCACGCGCACCGTGGGCGAGAGCGCGCCGCCGCGGCTGTAGGTGTGCTGCGCCGTTGCGCTTGTCCCGTTCGCGTCGTAGGTGCCGTCGCCTTCCCAGTCCCACTCGAAGAGCGTGATCGCACCGCCGCCCGGGTCGTAGCTGCCCGAGGCGTCGAAGTTCACGCTCAGCGGCAGCGTGCCGGTCGCCTGGTCCGCCTGCAGCTCCGCCACGGGCAGCGCGTTGCGATAGCCTGTCTCCTCACTGCTCCAACCGAGGCTCGCATCGCCCAGGTACAGCGCCTTCACGTGATAGGCGTACACCACCTTTTCCGCCGCCTCCTCGCCTGGCGGGCTGGCCGCGGTGTGGCTGAACGCCGGAGATGGGCCGGTGGTGGCGAGGGCCGTCCAGCCCGGCGGGCTGCCGCCCTGCGTGTTGCGGTATTCGACACCGTAGCTGTCCGCACCCGCCACCGCGTTCCAGGCAAGCTCGATGGACAGCGCGTGCGTGCCGTCCGTGGCGCTGAGGCCGCTCACGTCGGCGAGCAGGCGGTATCCCGGGTTCGCGGCGCAGGGGTTGCCGGCAGTGCCGTGCACCACCGTGCGCGCGCGGTAGTACACCGGCGTGTCGTAGGGGATCACGTTGCCCGCGCCGTCATGCACGTCGGCGTACGCCGTCACGCCCGCCGCGACGATCGCCAGTGCGGTGTACGGCCCGGAGGGGGCCAGCGCGCGCTCGAGGCGCACGCCGTCGTAGCTCAGCCCGGGGTAGGTCAGCGCCGGGTCGGTCCAGGCGAGCAGGATCGTGCTGCCCGACGCGCCGTCGCCGGCGCCGAACCCGGCCGGCGGCGGCGACTCGATGTTGCGGTACAGAGTGACGTGCAGCAGCGTGGTCTGCGCGTCGTCGTAGGCCAGCACCGTGATGTAGGCGTCGCCCGCAGCGTCCGCGACCACGGCGCTGTCCGGCACGGGCAGGAAGTCAGTACCGGCGGGCGCGGGGACGCTGAACCAACGCCATGTCCCGCGTCCGTAGTCGGCCACGCCGATCCAGTACGACTGCGGCAGCGGCACGGCCCCGCCGGAGGCGGCAGCCGACACGCCGAAGTGCGCGTCGGTTGGGAGCAGCCCGCTGAAGCGGTACATCCCCCAGCTCGCGGTGCGCGTCCCCGCGTTCAGCGTGAGCGCCTCGCGTGGCGGGTCATCCACGGCGCTGGCCGCCTTATCGAAGTAGGCGATGCCATTCAGCGTCTCGCTCTGCTCGGCGCTGCCGCCGCGCACGACGCCATTCGCGAGCACGGGCGGAGGCTTGCCGGGGATCGGCGGCAGGCCGAGCTGCGAGGGCTGGGGGAGAGACGGCGCAGGCTGCCCAGGCCGCGCAGGCCGGGTGGCGGCCAGGGCGTCCGGCAGAGGCAGCGCAGCTCTCTCCGCAGTGCATCCGCCGAGGCAGGCGAGTACAGCAGCAGCGCACGCGAGCGCGATGGCGGTGCATGCGAGCATGCCGACCGAAGCTTGTACCAGCCCTGCTCGTGCCCGCTCGGTCATGGCCTCGCAGAGTGTACCGGAGGCCCCCCCTCCGGGCAAGCAGATTCCTAGCCGCCGGTCCACGCGATGGCCGCTTCAAGCACCGGGTCGCGCCCACTGAGGAAGTCCACCGAGCTCAGCTCCACCGTCACGTCCGGCTTGAGCGAGTCAGACTGGTCGCCGTGGTAGTCGAAGTACTTCGTCGAGTAGCTCACGTCCAGCCCTGACACGGGCAGCGCAAACGTCTTCACCTCGCCGTAGTGGCTGGGCTTGCCACCCGTCGGCTCACCGAAGAACACCGCGGACGTCTTGTCCTTCAGCGACAGCGCGTTGAGCACCGCCGACGAGAACGTGCGCCGCCCGATGATCACGAACAGCTTGCCGCGCGCCAGGTCCTTGCGGGCCGCCAGCGCGTCGATCAGCGGATCGAGCAGCGCCGAGTTGCCGCCGGAGTTGTTGCGCAGCTCGATCACCAGCCGCTTGAACGGCATGCCGCTGAGGCCGTCGAGCACCTGCACTGTGAAGTCCTTCATCGGCAGGCCATCCTGCTCAGCGCAGACGTCGTATCCCAGGTAGAACGTCTCGCTGAAGGGCAGCCACTCCGTCCAGTAACGCCGGCCATCCCCGCGCATGTAGGCGGGCTTGTTGGTCATCGGGTCCAGGGCGGGCTTGAGGCTGGGCCGCGGGTCGCCCGCCACCGGCGTCAGCGTCACCGTGCGCTCCTCGCCGCTGGGCAGGGCGAAGGTGAACTGCGCCTCAGTTGCGCTCGCCGCAAGCTTCAGCCCGTGCAGCACCTCCGCGAGCACAAGGTATCCCGGGGCCTGCGACTTAAGCTGCGACTGGTTGTCATACGCGAACACCGGCGAGACGGTGGACAGGGCCTCCGCCACCGGGTGGCCCTCGATGCTCACGAGCCGCGCGCCCAGCAGCTCCTTGTGCTCGTCCTGCGCTCCGAGCACGATGAGCCCGTCCTTGAACCAGTAGAGCACGAGCGGATACGAGTGCTGGCCCGCCTCGGGCCCCGCCGCCAGGATGGTGTGGCTGTCGCCAATCATCGCGACGAGCTTCATCAGCCCCACCCTGATCTCGTCGTCGTTCAGCGTGGGGATCGCCGCGTCGAGCTCGGCGACGGCCTTCTCCCAGTCCTGCTGCGCTGTCTTGAAGAACAGGTTGACGTGGCGCTTGGGCAGCTCGGTGGCGAGATACGTGAGATCCCGGTGCCAGCCCTCAAGCCGCTGCGTGTTGACCGCAGTAGCAGGTGATGCGGGCGCAGCCGGTGCGGCTGCCGCTACTTCCAGCACGACCGCTGCCAGGGCGGCGCAAGCTGCGGCGAGACACATCGCGGCGCGGAAGTGCATGGCAGCGCGGAAGCGGATCGCAGCGCGCGAGCGGATCGCGTCGTAGGCACTGCAACGGCGCCCGGTGGGGCAGGTACGGCGCAAGCGCCCCGATGGGCGGGTGTCGAGCGCGGGCATAGGTTTACCTCCCGGTTAACTCAGATCGCGGGCCAGCCACGTGCATCGCTGGCCCGCGAGAGGATTCTAGGCGATGGCGGTGGCGAGCAGCAGGCCGGGCTCTTGCAGTAGGGGCGACCGACAGGTCGCCCTTCCTGGGAGCGCTGGCTTCCAGCCGGCATTCTGAATTGCCGCCAGGATGGCGGCGCTCCCAGGGGGCCCCTACATGCGCTGGCTGCGGCGCCAGGCCACCGCGCGCCGCGCCTCCTCGGCCAGCACGCCGCAGAGCAGGAGCTAAATGACAATCAGCACCGGCCAGCGCAGCGCTTCGAGCCTGGGGATCGCGTCCCATTGAAATGCTGGCCCTGCCCAGCAGTAAGGGGCGGGAATGGCCAGCGGGTTTATTAGTGAGAAACTACCCCAAACGCTCAGGAAGTACAAGGGCCGCTCTGTTTGATAGAAGTAGACGATGTCGGGGATTCCCGAAAACCCGATGACGAACACCGCAGCAACGATCACCGGCGTGGCCACAGCAATCACTGCACGTAACTTGTCAGAGTGCCTGGCTAGAATGAGGCAGCACACTAGAAGGAACAGAGCCCACCAACCGTTGAGCAGGACCGCTTCAAGATAGTCCTGGGTGAGCATGGGCACGCCGCTTCCAAATGAACTGAGCAAAACAGGGATCTCGAGTGCAGCGACCAAGGCCAGCCAGGTGTAGACCAACTGCCACACCGCAGTGATGGTGGCGGCAAGAGTGATAACCGCCCCCTGCCGGAGCCCGTGGGACATCGCCATCATGTATAGGAGTAGGAGCGCCGCTCCCAGCGCACCAGAGATTGCCAGGCATGTAATCGTCAGGGGGGAAAGGCTGGCCACCTGAGCTAAGTCCGCGACCACTACGTCCTCCCACATCGGGGTATCAAGAAGCCCCGTCACGAGCAACGCTGGCAGCGCCGCGGTGAGCAGCACGGCGCCGACCACCACGCGCCAGATGAGCGGCGGCAGCAGCACGCCGAGCATCGCAGTGACAAACGTCCGGTCGTCAAGCGCGGACACGGCCATCACTTCGTCCATTACGAGGTGGGTCGTGCGCTTGGCTGGGATGCTCAGAAGGCTCATGGCATCCACCGTCGCCTCGAAGATGCCCGCCATGAACCACACCGTGTACACGCTGGCAGCGGCAAGCAGCAGCCATCGGGTGTCCGCCACCAATAGCATGCTCAGCATCGTCCGCCAACCAGTGGGCCCCGCGCGCAGGAGGTATCCCACGGTCACCGGCGACGTCTGGTAGGCGAGCAGTCCGAGAATAGCTGCAAAGACGATGAGGAGCGCGCCTATCCACGGCAGAATCGCGTTGCGCCGCAGGAAGCTCCCCCTTCGGCGCTGGGTCCGCTTGAGCAAGGCGTACACCGGGTTGTCCCGCATCCCCCGTATGGCCGCCAGCCAGGCCCGCACCTGCGTGCTTATGCTCTCGCGGCCTCGCGGCGGCTCCTGCCCCATGGCGCGGATTATACGCGCATTGCCGCAGCGCGGTGGAGGCGGCTACCAGCCGCGCATTGTGGGGATTGACGGGTAGCCCCGACGCCCCGTCGGGGCGGCGCGGGGAAGCAACACCGGCGGCACGGGGCGTACCGCCCTCTTAAGTAGCGCCCGGCGCCCCTGCCGGGCGACCTTTGTACCGGCGGCACCTGCCCCCACCGGTGGCTCAGCCTTGGGTGAGCCGACGGACAGGCATCTTTCTTCTCCCGAACTGAACTCTTGTTCTGAGATTGAGACTCAGTCTCAACATGATCTATCTCTGAACCTGGAGAGGCTCTTGGCGGCGGAAGCTCGCGGGGTGGGCGGGGTGGGCGGCGGCAGGGACGCCGCCCATTTGGCCGTAGCGCAGGCGTCTCCGCCTGCGGATTGGCCAGGCACTGAGGCCTGGCCTACGGAATGAGGCGGGCGCGGAGGCCCACCCGACCGAACCCAGGCGGACAGGGCCGTCCGCCCTACTCTTCAAGGCGGACGCGGCGTTCCGCCCGACCGAATCCAGGCGGACGCGGCGGTCCGCCCCACCATGGGCCGCATGTCTGCGGCCCCTACGAGGCGCCGCGCACGGCGGGGCTGAAGCCCCGCCTACCCGCTTATCTTCCCCATGAGCAGCTTCACGGCTTCTTCAAGCTGGTTGTCGTGGCCACTGCGCGCCGCCGCCGGGTCGAGCGGCACCAGCACGTCGGGCACTGCGCCGTTGCCCTCCATATCCTTGCCGCTGAGCAGCCACCAGCCCGCGCCGGGCAGGCGGAAGCCGCTGCCGTCGAGGAGCTGGAAGTCGAAGGTGCCGATGACGTTGCCGCCCGTCGGCTCGCCGAGCAGCACTCCCAGCCCCAGCTCCTGCATGATGTGCGGGAAGATCTCCGCGTCGCTATAGCAGCTGGGGTTGATCAGCACGACGATCGGGCCCTTCCACAGCAGCTCCGGTTGCAGCGTGCGCGGTGCGCCGCGCAGCGCACTGTAGCCGAAGGGCCGCCGGTCGAGCAGGTTCGTCAGTTCCTCGTGGATGCCGCCGCCGCCGTTGAACCGCACGTCGACGATCAGCGCCTCCTTGCCGCGGCTCTCGCTGAACAGCTCGCGGCGGAACTTGTCCAGGCTCGCGCCGTTCATCTGCTGGATGTGCTGATAGCCGATGCGCTTGGCGCCGCGCTCGTAGACGAAGGCGCGGTTGTCCTCGACCCACTGCTGATAGCGCAGCTGGCCGATGGCGGCCTCGGGCAGCGGCTTGATCGTCACCGTGCGCTCGCCCGCCGGCGGAACCTCGTCAGTACCCGCCGCCGGCGTCGCCCCGGCAGGCGTTTGCGCCGCCGCGGCTGGCACCTCTTGCTCGGCACCAACTGAGTCTCCCGCCGCGGGCATCTTATCCGACGTCGGTGCCGCCGCTGCCGCACCGCCGTCGGGCACGGCGGGGCGCGGCCCGTCGTAGCGCACCGTCAGCGTGACCACCTGGCCCGCCAGATCGCGCAGCACCTTGCCGCGCTCCACTCCCGCGTTGACGTCCACGCCGTTCACCTTGAGGATCACGTCGCCGGGGTACAGCCGGCTCATGGGCTTGTCCGCCGGGCCGTCAAGGATCACCTTCGCCACCTTCCATCCCGGGCCGGCGAAGCTCTCGTCGTAGTACACGCCGAAGTCGGCGGTCATATCCGCGGGCGCCTCGCGGCTATTCGGCTTACTGTAGAACCCGAGGTGCGACGCCCCGAGCTCGCCGAGCATCTCGCGCATCAGCTCGGCGAAGTCCTCGGGCGTTGCCGCCTCGCGCACCCGCGGCAGGTAGCGCGTAAGCACGTCGTTCCAGTCCACGCCCAGCATGTTCTGGTCGTAGAAGCCGTCGCGCAGGTGCCGCCAGCCCTCATGCAGCATCTGCTCCCAGTTGCGATACGTGTCCGACTGCACCGCGGACGTGACGCCAACGCCGCCGCCGCCCGTGACCTGCGTGCCGGTGAGCGTGGCATAGCCCAGCGCGCCGTTGTTGAGGAAGTACAGGCGCCCGCTGTCGGGGGAGAGCTGCGGGCTGACCTGGCCCTGCACCTCCTGCAGGCGGCTGAGCTCGCGCTTCTCCAGGGTCACCGCCCACAGCTCGTGCTTGCCGCTGTGGTCGGTCGTAAACAGCAGGTACTTGCTCTGCGGGTCGAAGAGCACGGCCTCGGCAGTGCCCGCCATCGGCGATGCGACCTCCGCCCGCAGCTCGATACGCTTGAGGTCGATCTTCACCTCGGGCAGCTTGGGCTTCTCCTTCTCCTCTTTCTTCTCCTCGGGCTTGGCCTCTTCGCCCTCCTTCTTCTCCTCAGCGCCGGCCTTCTTCTCACCCTCGCCGCCGCCCTTTACTTCCTCCTTTGCCGCGGCCTTTTCTTTCTTAACCTCGGCGGGCTTCTCCTCCTTGGGCTTGTCCTCCGGGAAGAGCAGCTCAGTGTCGTAGGTTTCCACCTTCGGGCTCAGCTCGAGCAGCATCGCGTCGCCGCCCTCCGGCCCGTAGTGCGTGAACGCCAGCCACTTGCCGTCCTTGCTCCACGTCGGCCCCGCGTCCCAGTCCGGGGTGAAGCTCACGTCGATGCGCTTGCGCTGCTCGAGGTTGATCAGGTACACCTCGGCGGCGTAGTCAGGCGTGTCCTCGACGAACGCCACCCACTTGCCGTCCGGCGACCACTCGTAGCCCAGCGCCCACGGGCCGTCGCGCAGCTGCCCCTCGGCCAGCGTCTCCTCCTTGTTGGTCTTCAGGTCGTTCAGCACGAGGCGCCGGTTGCCGGAGTAGTAGAGCAGGTACTGCTGCGCGGCGTCGCAGTTGGCGGCGGGGCTGAAGTTCGGCCACCACTCGTCGGAGGCGCTCTCGGTGACGCGCGTCTCCTGCTTCGTCACCATGTCGTAGACGTACACGTCGAACTGCCCCTCGCGGTCGGAGATGTACGTTAGCTTCAGGCTGTCGGGGCTCCAGGCGGGCTGCATCTCGCGCCCCGGGCTCTGCACCACGGCGATGGTGCGGCTTAAGTCCTGGTCCGGCTTCTTGTCCGGGGGATAGCTCTCCGGGTTCTTGAGGATGTACAGATCGCCCATCACGATCACCGCGAAGTACTTGCCGTTCAGCGACAGTGCGTACTCGCTGATGTTGTTGCCCATGTCCGCGTTCACGGCCATCTCGTGCTTGGGGTCGTCGGCGAAGGTGATGCGCAGCTTCTCCGGCTTGGGACGGTTGAGCGGCAGCACGTAAAGCCCGCCAAACACCTCGAAGATGATCTCGTCGCCGTCCGCGGACATGCGCGGCCAGCGCACGCCGTCGCCCTGGAAGTGCGTGACCTGCACGCACTCGCCGCTGCGCAGGTCCATGCGCCAGAGGTTGTACGTGCCGTCGCGGTCGGAGACGAAGTACAGCGTGCGCCCGTCGCGGGTTGGCTGCGGCCACAGGTCGTTGCAGTCGTTCTTGGTGAGCTGCTTGTAGGTGTTGCCCTGGGGATCGAACGTCCACAGCTCGTAGGTCGCCGAGCCGCGGTAGTGCTTGCGCACCCAGTCGCCCGCGCCGCGGGCGAAGACCACCGCGCCGTCGCCCCCGAGGTAGCTGCCGAACACCTCGTCCTGCTGGTCGGGACCGGTGATGCGCTTGGGCGCGCCGCCCTGCACCGGCACCGCGTAGAGGCAGTTGCCCCACAGGTCCTGGCGCACGGCGTACTCGAGCACCGCGCTGCCGTCAGGAGCCCAGTCGTAGGGATAGTCGGTGGTCGAGTCCCAGGTCAGCCGCTGCGCCTCGCCGCCCGCTGAGGGCATGACGAACAGGTCGAGGTTGCCGAAGCGGTCGGAGGCGAACAGCAGCGACTTGCCGTCGGGCGAAGGAATGGGCCGCCCGTCGTAGGCCACGTTGTCCGTCAGCCGCGTGGCGGGCGCGCTGCCGTCGCGCGGGGCGGACCAGATGTCACCCCAGCAGGTGAAGTAGACCGTCTGTCCGTCGGCGCTGATCGCCGGGAACCCCAGGCAGCGGCCCTCGCGCAACGCTCCGGCGCGGGCGCAGGGCAGCAGCACTAGGGCGATCAGCACGACGCACAGTGTGAGATGCGATCTCTTCATGGCCTTCCTCTCGCAAGCGGTAGCTCTAGTTTATCGGATGCGGCGCCCCAAGTTCGTCTTGGTTCGCGGCCCCGGCGCAGATTCCTCGCCGCCCCCACGCCAGAGATAATCTCCCCGGGATCCGCGGTATACTGATCCACCGAAGTGAGACACGGTCTCAGTCAGGCCATCCGCGGAGTGGGACCGCGTCTCAGGCGGAATACTGAATCACTCATTTGCGCAGGAGCGGAGAAATGACTCGTCAAGAAGTGTACGCCGAGATCAAGACCATGTTCGGGCTGGTGCCCTCCTTCTTCAAGGCCCTCCCGGACTCATCCCTCGAACTGGAGTGGAACCTGATGAAGACCGTCCAGTTCGAAGAGGGAGCCATTCCCAACAAGTACCGCGAGCTGATCGGGCTGGGCATCGCGGCGACGACCAAGTGCCGCTACTGCGTCGTGTTCCACACCCAGGCGGCCAAGCTGTTCGGGGCGAGCGACGCGGAGATCGAGGACGCCATCCACTTCGCCAAGTCCAGCGCAGGCTGGAGCACCTGGCTCAACGGGTACGCCTTCGACTTCGACACGTTCAAGAACGAGGTCGCGCAGATGGTTGAGTTCGCGCGCAAGAACATGGCGGCCAGCGCGACCTAGGCGCTTCGCCCCTGGGCACCGCGTCCAGACAGTCCACAAGCGCGGCGCGCCGATGCGCGGGACACCACCACCACGAGTGGCATAGGCCCTGAGCACCGACGCGCCGCGCACCTCAGATCCTCGTCGGCTTTGATTAGCCAGGCGCAGGCGCGTGCGTCACTGCGCCGGCGTGTCAGCGACATGGCGCTATCATGTTGCCAACCCATCCCCGGGAGGCACCCGCCATGCGCCGCATTGCACCACTGAGCGCCGCCGCGCTGCTGCTCCTTGCCCTGCTGCTCTCCACGCTCGCGCCGCTGCGCGCCAGCGCCGAGGAGCTGAAGCTGGGCATCGTGCACGTCAACGACACCCATGGGCACCTGCAGCCCTTCCGCGTGCACGGCGAGGACGGCTGGGGCGGGTTCGCCCGGCTGCGCGTCGCCATCCAGCGCCAGCGCAGCGACACCGGCTACTACTGGCTCACGCTGCACGCCGGGGACGCCTTCCAGGGCACGCCGCTCTCCAACCTGCTCACCGGCTTCCTCGACATCGAGTGCATGAACCAGATGGGTTTCGACGCGATGTGCCTCGGCAACCACGAGTTCGACTTCGGCTACGCGCTGCTCCGCGGCCGCCTGGCCGACGCCAACTTCCACGTGCTGAGCGCGAACATCATCGACAAGGAGCGTGGCACGCCCGTCGCCGAGCCCTATGCCATCCTGCGCCGCGGCGACTACCGCATCGGCATCATCGGCGTGACCACCGAGACGCTGGCCGCCGAGACGCATCCCAAGGTGCAGGAGAGCATCACCGCCTTCCCGGCCATCCCCGTGGCGCGCGAGCTGGCGGGCTTCCTGCGCAGCATCGGCTGCGACGTGGTGATCGCGCTGACGCATCAGGGCTACAACCGCGACCTGGAGCTGGCGCGCCAGGTGCCTGACATCGACGCCGTTGTGGGCGGGCACAGCCACACGTTCCTCGACGCGGCGACGATGGTGGACAGCGAGGGCGGGCGGCGCATACCCGTCACCCAGGACGGCTGCTTCGCCCAGAACCTCGGCGTGCTCAAGCTGACCTTCGACCGCAGCGCGCCCACCGAGCGCTTCACGCTGGAGAGTGAGGAGTCGCAGTTCGTGCCGCTCAAGCCCAGCGAGCCACAGGACGACGGCATTACCGCCTTCATCAACGACTACGCCGGCAAGCTCGACAAGGAGATGTCGAAGGTGGTCTGCACTTCGGGGATGGACTTCCCGGTGGACGAGGTGCGCCTCAAGGAGAACCCGCTGGCCAACATGGTGGCCGACGCGCTGCGCGAGGTGACCAAGGCGGACGTGGCGATCTTCAACGGCGGCAACTTCCGCAGCGGCCTGTCGGCGGGGCCGGTGACGTTCGGCGAGCTGTACCAGGTCCTGCCCTACGACAACTTCCTGATGAAGGTGAAGGTGACTGGCGCAAAGCTGCGCGACATCCTCACCTACGCCGCGACGCGCTACGGCGCGGGGGGCTTCCCCCAGGTGAGCGGCATGCGCCTGCACTACGTGGACGGCGCGCTGAGCGATGTGACGGTGGGTGGCGCGCCGCTCGACGACGCGGCCGAGTACACGCTGCTGGTGACGGACTTCGTCGCCTCCGGCGGCGACGGCTACCCTTTGAAAGAAGACCCCTACGGCGCGAGCTTCACCGGGCTGGAGCAGCGGTCGAGCTTCGCGCTCTGGGCGTCGCAGCAGGGAACGATCAACGGCGCCACCGACGGCCGCGTGGTGTTCGACTGGGTGAAGAAGCCCAACCCGGGCCTGCAGGACTAGGTAGGGGCGGGCCCCCGCGCCCTATCAGCCCATCAGTTCCAGCATCTCCAGGTCGAACGTGTCGTTGATCAGCGTCTGCACTAGCACTGGATGGATGTACTTCGGCGAGCGAGCGGTGTGCAGGCGCTGGATTTCCTGCTCGGCATCGCGAGTGAAATCCCACGCGATGAAGAACCCGAAATCCCGCTCGTCCCGCTCCAGCGAATGGGCGAATTCATCGATGTCTGGGCGGCTCGCCTTATCCTTGTTCTTCACCTGTACCGGCAGGTACGGCTGGCGCTCGCCGCTGGCCGCCCCGCTGTGCTCCATCAGCGGCAGCTCAGTCCCCCGCCGCGGCTTGCTCACATTGCCCACGAGGTAGATCCTCCCGTCCAGACCCAGGTCCCCCACCTTGCTGCGGTTGGCTTGGGCAAAGACGTGATGGCCTTGGTGCTTGAGCACTTCGCCAAGCTGCAGCACCGCCCAGTTCTCGAACTCGAACCCCGGCAGATTGCGCAGTTGCTCTGCCGTCTGCGGCAGATTGGAGAAGCGGTAGTAAGCTCGCTCACCCCGCGCCGCCGCATTCCAGCTCAACGCGACGTCCTCCGCGCTCATCGTAGGCGGCGCCTGCCGCATGTCACAACCCAGAAGATCGGCAGGGTTCTCCAGCCGCCCGCCCATTACATTGCACGACGACGGCGAGATGTCGATGCCCAGCCAGCGCCGGCCAAGGTTCTGCGCAGCGACCAGTGCTGTCCCACATCCGCAGAAGGCGTCGAGAACAATGTCCCCGGAGTTGCTGCTGGCCTTTATGATGCGCTCTAACAAACGCAGAGGTTTCTGCGTAGGGTAACCAAGTCGCTCCTTGGCGGATGGCATGACAGGTTGCATCTCAAAAACGTCGTCAGGGTGTTTCCCAAGCTCATTCGGCTCATAGGCATCATATACTCTGTCACCCCGGAAGGATTTCGCCTTATAACGCAGTCGCTCCAAACTCTCTTCGCTATAGGGTTCTCGTATAGCGTCAACGTTAAAAGTCCATCGCTTCCCCTTTGAGTAGAAGAAGATTGTGTCGTGCTTCCGTCCGTATCTCGTCTTCGATACTCCTCCACCTCGATAGTGCCATACGACCTCGTTCTGGAAGAAGTTCGCGCCGAAGATCTCGTCCAGCATCACCTTGATGTAGTGGCTGGCGTGCCAGTCGCAGTGGTAGTAGAAGCTGCCGGTGGGCTTGAGCACGCGGTGGAGCTGCTCGACGCGCGGACGCATGTACTTGATGTACTCCATGGCGTCGCCGTAGCGGTCCTCGAAGGCGCGCTTCTCGGCCACGTCGCCCCAGAACACCTCGTAGTTGCGGTTCGAGTTGAACGGCGGGTCGATGTAGATCAGATCTACGCAGTTGGCCGGGAAGTGCGGCAGGATGTCCAGGCAGTCCCCGCAGTAGACCGTCTGCGGCGAGAAGTGCACCGGCTCCAGCGTGTGCGGTACGGTGCTCATTAGTGTGCCCTCCAGCGTTGTTCGCTGTCTGCCGCGTCGACTTGCCATACAACCCCCGTGCCGGCATGTGCCACTTGCACGAGCCGGATAGGAGCTGGTTGACAGGTACTCCTGGTTCCGAATGAGACTCCAAGGGTCATAGCTCTTCGTAAAGAGAGTAGAACGCCCGTGCTTCAGCCACGAGAAGTGGACGGAGGTCTGCCAGCGGCGTTGTAGGCTCATACAGGTGCATTGCGTGAATGTCGAGGATTGCAGGAATGACTGGCGACCCGTCCTTGCACTTCACATGCTCCTGAATCAGAAACAGTATGGGGTCTATAGCTCGCTTCTTGAGTGGCTCCCCTTTGAAGTAGAGCTTGATGGCATAGTGCTTGTCACCAAGAAGGAAGCCCAACTCGGGGTTCACGCTGACCTCCAACTTCCCTTCTGCGAACACTCCGGGAGCAAGGTCAATCCAAGTAGGGTTCTTTCTCCCCAGCCACTGCAAGTAAGCGGACGCAGCTACGGGGTACTTCCGCTTTCTAGTGGGGCTGTTGGTGCCCGAAATCGCCCTTGCTAGCCAGGCGCGCGGATGCCCCTCCTTGTGCATCTCGGCAATGCTCTCTCGTGGCCTCTTCCAGAAGTCTCTTGTAGGATCGTAGCCCTCAGCGATGGCGCTCTTGATTTCGCGCACGCACGCGATCCGCGGCGTACCCGTCGTGATGACGAAGTCAACGAAGCTCGTCAGGCTCACCCTTATCTGACCTGTCTCTGTCTTGGCTCCCATGCCTGAGTCCTCCTGTCCATGTTCGACCAGATCTTACACCTTGCTCGTTCAAAGAAGTCCTTACGCGATACTGACCGCAGCCTTCCAGGCGGTGCCCACCTCACATTTCGCTCAAGGGGCCCAGGCCACAACTGCTCACCGGGACCCGTGGGCGACGTGCGGCTGTCTCTGCCGTCCGGGTTTACCTCCGCGACTGCCCAGGCATGCACCACGCGCAAGGGTCAAAGCCTTCTGACCTCGCCTGCTGGGCGGTGTCCGGGTCGAAACCAACTCCATGCCCTGCCCGGAATATCTCGTCGATCTGACAGTCGCGGTTCTCATTCACTAGATCATGGAATTCCGTCGTGTTTGAGTTGCCCAAGAATCTGACGATGTTCCTGAATGACACTCGATATCCCATTTGGGCCTCCGTGGAAATAAACAGATGTGTGTATTATAACACGTGAACGTCTGTTTGGGGTGCCGGGATCCTCTGCGCGCCCCTACAGTGGCGGACACGGCGGTCCGCCCTACCCAATGCCGGGCGGGCGCGGGGACCCGCCCCTACAACGCCGGTCCGCCCTACCCACCCGTAGCGCAGGCGTCCCCGCCTGCGGAAATCGGCCAGGCACAGAGGCCTGGCCTACGGGGGAGGGCGAGCCGCCTGTGCCACTGCCGGCACCGGGCGAAGCATGGCTTCGCCCCTACGCAGGCCGCTACCAGGTGCTACCATCCTCTGCGGATTCCAACCTTAAGGCTGGCTGATGCAAGAGATCATTGATGCGTTCCTGAACGTCGCGACCAAGCGCAAGCCGGAGTACGCCGACATCCGCGTGCTGTCGCGCCGCAACGAGGACATCACCGTCCGCGACGGCAAGGTCGAGGCGCTGAACCAGGAGAGCGAGGACGGCTTCGGCGTGCGCGTGCTGGTGGGCGGGCGCTGGGGCTTCGCCGCCAGCCGCGAGCTCTCCGCCGCGGAAGCTGCGACAATCACCGAGCAGGCGCTGCGCATCGCCCAGGCGTCGGCCACGGCGCCGGGGGAGAAGGTGCGCCTGGACGACAGCCCGCCGGAGCAGGGCGAGTACGCCACGCCCACCGAGCAGGACCCGTTCGCTGTGTCGCTGGAGGACAAGCTGGCGCGCCTCTTCGCCGCCGACGCGGCGATGGCCGGGGCTGCAGCAGTCACCCACCGCTCGGCGTTCTATGACGCCTGGCGCGAGGACCAGAGTTTCGCCAGCACCGAGGGCGCGCGCGTCCACCAGATCATCACCGAGTGCGGCGGCGGCATCCAGGCTGAGGCCATCCGCGGCACTGACCAGCAGGTGCGCTGCTATCCCAACAGCTTCCGCGGCCAGTTCCACACCGCGGGCTACGAGGCGTTCCTCAAGTACCCGCTGACGCGCGAGGCCCCGCGCGTGGCCGAGGAGTGCGTGGCGCTGCTCGACGCGCCGGAGCTGCCCAGCGGCGAGGCGACGCTGATCATCGACGGCCCGCAGCTGGCGCTGCAGATCCACGAGAGCATCGGCCATCCCCTCGAGCTCGACCGCGTCCTGGGCTGGGAGGCGGCCTACGCCGGCACCAGCTTCGTCTCCCCCGCCGACATCGGCAAGCTGCGCTACGGCAGCAGCATTATGAACATCACCGCTGACCCCACGCTGAGTGGTGGCCTGGGCAGCTACGCCTACGACGACGACGGCGTGCGCACCTACCGCGCCGAGATGATCCGCGAGGGCGTGCACCAGGGGTTCCTCTCCAGCCGCGACACCGCGCCGCACATCGGCGGCCGCAGCAACGCCTGCAACCGCGCCGACGGCCACGGGCGGCTGCCCATCGTGCGCATGTGCAACGTGAACCTGGAGCCGGGCGAGTGGACGCTCGAGGCGCTGATCGCCGACACCAAGGACGGCTACCTCTTCAGCAACAACCGCTCCTGGAGCATCGACGACAAGCGGGTGAATTTCCAGTTCGGCTGCGAGGCGGCGTGGGAGATCAAGGACGGCAAGCTCGGCCGCCTCTTCAAGAACCCCAACTACACCGGCATCACGACGCAGTTCTGGGGCAGCCTGGACGCGATCTGCAGTAAGGACTACTGGACGATCTGGGGCACGCCCAACTGCGGCAAGGGCCAGCCCGCCCAGACGGCGCACGTCGCCCACGGCTGCGCCCCGTCGCGCTTTACGGGCGTGCGCGTCGGCGTCCGCGGCTAGGCCGTGCGCGCCCTGCCGCCAGTGCTGCTGAGTCCCGTGGCGTGCGCCGCGTGCCTTCTCGCCGCCGTGATGCTCATCGCCGCGCGGCCTGACCCCGACCCGTTCGTGCTGCTCGACCAGGCCAAGCTGGCCATCGGCGCGGGCGACCTGCAGAAGGGCGCGGACGAGCTGGCGGCCATCCCGCTGGGAGTCGCAGAGCCTTACGTGGACGAGGAGATCGTGCTACAGCAGCTCCTGCTCCAGGGCGCCAGGCTGACCGCGGCGGCATCCATCGCCGACGAGCTGAAGCGCGGCGACGGCCTGGCGGCCACGCCCTACGCCAAGTGGCTCGCAGATGAGACCGCCGCTGCCGGCGCGGACTTCGCCCGCCTCGCCACGGACTATCTCAACCGCACGGCAGCGGGGGCAAAGCTCACCTTCGTGCGCTTCCGCTTGCCGCGCGTGAGCGACGAGTACCTCCAGGACGCGCAGCTCCTCTGCGACCCGGCGGTACTTCACGCCGCGGCGGACAACTGGGCGCAGGGGCGGGAGGCGCTGGGCCGCGGTGTGGTTACCTCGCAGTCGCGGCTGGCGCTGGTCATCGCCGCCGCCATGCACTACGACCTGCCGTATCCGTCGCCGACGCTGGAGCAGGCCGCTGGGCGCCTGCGCAGCGGCGTGCCGCTCAAGCCCGGCAGCGTGGAGCAGTGGATCGCCGAGACCGCCGAGCGCTACGGCGCCCACGACGCGGCGCTGCAGGAGTGCGCCCGTCAGGCCCGCGCCCGTTTGCACGGGGCTGGAGACCAGGCGCCGCCCGCGCCGGGCCATAGGGCGAAGAACAACATCCCCCCGGAGGCGTCCTAAGACCATGCGCGCAGCTCTCTCCGCCGCCGCCATTCTCTCGCTGGCGCTCATCGCCGGTGCGACGCCCGCGGAATCGCTCAGCAAGGCGAAGGCGGAGATCGCCCAGCACAAGCTCTACAGCGCCGATCCCCTGCTCCAGGAGGTGGTGGACTCGCATGACTCCACCCAGGTGGAGGTTGAGGAAGCGCTGGTGCTGCAGAGCTGCATCTACTACGGCGACGTGTTCGGCGCGGCGTTCGTCATGGCGCCGCTGGCGGCGGCGTCAACCGAGGGCAGCCCGCTTAAGGCGCTCGTCAGCCAGCAGCTCCTGCTGGCCCGGCGCGCCTTCAACGTGGCGGCGAACAGCTACCTCGACACGACAGTCACGGGCAGCGCCCTCACCCAGCTCAAGCTCGAACTACCGGAATTCGGCGACAAGGACCTCGACGTGCTCAAGCAGGGCTTAAGCAACAAGGCGGCGCTGAAGCGCATCCTCGACGAGTACGCCAAGGATCCCTCCGCCGGCCAGGGCATGCTCGCCCAGGCCAACCACTTCGGCCTCTACCTCGCCTTCGGCGCCACCCACCCGCGCAGCGCCGGGCGCAAGCTCTCCGACGTGCGCGCGGCGCTCAAGACGGGCGTGGCCTTCGACGAGCTGCGCTACCTGGACTGGATCGCCACCGTGGCGGGGGAGCTGGCGGCGCTGGTCAAGGAGCCGGGGGGGCCGGACCTCACCGCGCTGGCCAAGCGCGCCGATGAGCGGCTGCTCAAGCGCGGCGCGTCAAAGCCGGATAGCCAATTCGTGAAGAACGCCAAGCAGCGCCGCGGCGTGAAGTAGGGGCCGCACTTGTGCGGCCCGCATCCTTGGCAGGTGCAAGGGGAATCGCGTAGCGCAGGCGTCTCCGCCTGCGATGCGTGCCAGGCGCAGAGGCCTGGCCTACGGGAAGAGGGCGGCGGCTTGCCGCAACACATGCGAAAATACGCGGGGCGCTTAGAGCGCAGACTTACCCGCCGGAGGAAGACATGGCCGAAGTGTTGGAGAAGCAGTACAGCGCGCGCAAGGTTGCCGAGCGGCAGGAGCAGTTGCTTGCCCTGGCCAAAACCGCGCTCGCCGCATCCCCGGCGGACCAGACGCAGGTGCGCATCACTGCCACCGACGGCGCACTGACGCGCTTCGCCAACAGCACGATCCACCAGAATACCTTCGAGCGCGAGGCCACGGCGGCGATCACCGCGCGGTTGGGACAGCGCGCGGGAACGGTCACGACCAACCGCCTGAGCGAGGAGGGCCTCCGCACCGCGGTGCAGCACGCGTTCAACGCCGCGCGCGTCAGCCAGCCCAACCCCGACCTCGCCGACCTTCCCGAAGGCCCGCGCGAGTACCCCTTCCAGGTGGACTACTTCGAGAACACCGCCGCCACCACGCCCGAGGAGCGCGCGAAGATGGCCCTCGCCGGGTTCAACGCTGGCGACGACCCCGCGTTCAGCGCCGCCGGCACGCTGTACACCGGGCAGCTCAACTACGCCGTGGCCAACAGCCGGGGCATCGAGGCGGCGTTCAACACCACCTCCGCCAAGTACACCGTGCTGTGGTCCGGGCCGGACTCCAGCGGCTACGCCGAGAGCGTGAGCCGCAACGTCAAGGACATCGACGCCGCCGGGATGGCGCTCACTGCACTGTCCACCGCCAAGCGCAGCGCCAACCCGCGGCGCGACCTGCCCGCCGGGCGCTACACCGTCGTGCTCGGCCCGGAGTGCGTCGCCACGATGCTCAACTTCCTCTGCTGGCTGGGGTTCTCCGGCAAGGACTACAACGACCATTCGAGCTTCATGTGCGGGAAGATCGGCGAGGTGGTGACCGGGCCGGACATCACGATCCTCGACGACGGCCTTGACCCCCGCACGCTGGGCGTGCCCTGCGACAACGCCGGGCTGCCCCGCCAGCGCCTGATGCTCATCGAGGGCGGCGTCGCCCGGGCTGTGGCTCACGACGTGAACACCGCGCTCAAGGCGGGAGTGCAGACCACCGCCCATGACACCGGCTTCAACTACCCGCTGCCGGGCAACCTGATCCTCATGCCCGGCAACATGAGCCGCAACGACCTGATCGCCGGCGTGGAGCGCGGCGTGTACGTCAGCCGCTTCCACTACACCAACGTGGTCGACCCGCTGAACACGGTGATCACGGGTATGACCCGCGACGGCACGTTCCTCATCGAGAACGGCGAGATCGTCTCCGGCCTGACCAACTTCCGCTTCACCCAGAACATCCTGCAGGCGTTCGCGGCCGCCACCGGGATGGGCGCCGAACTGGTGTATCATGGCACGTTCTGGGGCTCGGGAAGCCTGGTGCCGGAAGCGATGCGCGTGGAGGGCTTCAACTTCTCGGGCAAGACGGAGTTCTAGGAGTGGAGTTGTACAGCGACCTGATCACCAAGACGCGCAACCTGCATGTAACGATCTACATGCGGTCGAGCGGCTTGAAGGTAGCGGGGAAGATCATCGACTTCGACGAGGTGTTCTGCGAGGTGATGGTGAAGATCTCCGCCGACGGCCGCTTCGCCGCCACCCGCGAGGAGTTCGACAGCACCAAACCCGAATGGCGGGAGGACCGCATCCTGGTCAGCATCGCCGACATCAGCATCATCGCCTAGGGGTGAGCATGACGGACAAGCACTACGTGGAAGAGACTGAGGGGGGCGAGCGGCCGAAGCACGAAGTGGTCATCACCGACATGCGCCATGGCCGCTCAGTCGAGGAACCCCCCGCCGCCGAGCCCCAGCCGGCGCCTTCCGAACCGCCCGCGCCCGAGCCTGTGGACGTCGAGCCGGAGGTGGAGCAGGAGATCGGCCACCCCGAGGAAGCACGCCGTGCGTCCCCCGATGAACAGGCGGCGGCCCTGGAATTCGAGCAGCTCAAGATGCTCTTCGGAGCGGGACTGGCTGCATATCTGCACAGCCAAGTCGGCCTGCTGCTCAACTTCGCGATGATCGCGCTGGGCCGTGCGGCCAATCCTGCCACGGGCCTGGTGGCCGTCGACCTGGAGAAGGCGAAGCTCTCCATCGACATGATCGAGTTCATCGCCGGGCGGATCCAAGCTGATCTCCCCGCCGAGGAGAAGGCGGTGATCGCCCAGTACGTGGGCGAGCTGAAGTACCTCTACGTCCAGGCCACGCAGGCCGGCCCGCCGCCCCCCGGCAGTAGCAAGTAGGGGCGAAGCCATGCTTCGCTCGGTAGCACAGGCGGCTCGCCTGTGACCATCCGCGGGGGCGACCGATTGGTCGCCCATGGTGCGGCCCGGGGCCGAGGAACGAGGGATGAGGGAGTCCAAGCAGACCATAGGGGTGCAACGAATGAGAGCGATTCGAACCGCCGTTTCCCTTCTGTCGCCGTTGCTGGCTTCCCTCGTAATAGCGGCGCAGGCAGCTCCGCCAACAGCGGCTGCCGCAGCGCCGCCGGCACCAGCCAAGATTGTTCCTTTCCTGCGCTGCGCTTATCTTCCGGACGGAGACACCGTCGACCTCTTCTACGACTTCGCCGGCGAACACCCGGGGGAACGAAGCCGACGGGTGCGAGTCAGGGTGGATCTTCAGAAGCTGCGCGTCATTGACTCGGAGGACGTCAGCCAGCGGGTCCCATTGGCTTGCGACGGAGGGAGGCTCCTGTGGGGAGAGGAAACCGAGTACTCCGCTAGGGTCACAGAGGAATCGGCCAGCGCCCCCTGGGAAGAGCAGCTTGAGCCGGCGCGGCTGCTGTGCAAGTACTGCCTCACGACTGCGGATGACTCCCTCGGCATTGCCAAGCCCCGTATCGTAGGGGGATCACTCAGGATGGGGGCCGTCCGAGTGGCTGGGCCGAACACAGATTCCGTAGTTCTGCTGATGAACGAGTCCTCGACAGGCACGGTGTTCCTGCGCGGCTTGGTGATTCTGAAGGAGCGCTCGAAGGACCTCATCACCGAAGATGTGTTGCGTCGCGCCGACTGGCTGGAGCGCGAGGGGTTGAAGGAGGAAGCGGAAAGGCTGTGCACTGAGGGCCCCGAAGTCCGGGAACACCACCTGCTTGAGGCAAGTCCTGCCACGGGCAGGATCGCCAGGGACCTCTCCAGCCGTGACTTCTTCCCTGTCAGCAGCTTTAATGGACGGGTGTACGGAAGAGACATTGCCACGAATGACCTGGAGATTCGCTGGCTCAGGGATTACTCCACTATCGAGTACAGGCTGAGTCTTGGGCTCTTGAGGACCGACTTCATCTCACTCGTCCTGCCCCGCCCGGACGGCCGCCTCCTCGTCGTGACGCGCGAGCACTGCTACGACGTGAGGCTGTCCCAGCGGCGCATCGTGCGCAGCCTGGACCTCTTTGCGGGAGCGTCGACAATGCCCGCGCCGGCCCCCTCCGGCGCGAAGTAGGGCCACGCGCCCAGAGCCAATCCCGTGGCGCAGGCGTCTCCGCCTGCGGGAATTGGCCAGGCACAGAGGCCCGGCCTACGGGTTCGGGGGCCGGCGGCCCTGCCGCGAAGTCTTGCCATCGCTTCCTGTCATCTCACGATTGCGACTGAGACTCAGTCTCATTATGATCTAAGAAAAGCAATCTGGACAGCTTCTTGCCAGGGGGTAGGCTGCGAGTCGGAGTGTGGCGGAGAAAGGGTGGCTTGTGCGGGGGCGCTGGCTGGACGATGGCTGCCGGCGGCTGGTAGGCGGTATCTCAGTGCCGCGTACGGTGGCACAGGCGGCCCGCCCGTGAAGGGGCCGGGCACGCTCCCGGCCCGCTTGACGCCGGCCCCTCCGCACCCCAGGGGCGTGACGCCGGACTCCCCTAACCGTAGGGGCGACCGATAGGTCGCCCTCTCTTCCCCAGCACGCGGCGGCCCTGCCGGGCGACCTTTGAAGCGCGCAGTTGACGGTTGACAGTAGGCAGAAGGCAGTAGGCGGTAGGCAGTAGGCCGAAGGCAGGGAGCGGTTGGCGGCACTTCAGTGCCGCGCACGGTGGCACAGGTGGCCCGCCTGTGAAGGGGCCGGGCACCGTCCCGGCCCTTCGAGCCGTAGCGCAGGCGTCTCCGCCTGCGAGCTCGTGCCAGGCGCAGAGGCTTGGCCTACAGAGCGTGGACGGTGCCGCGCCCTTCAGGAGGTTGCCTCTGCCGGCGCCGCCCTGTCATTGTGGGTCATCAAGTCTGCATTGCGACTGAGACTCAGGCTCGATAAATTTTCGCAATGAGGAATCACGGCGTTGCGAACGACCAGGGCAGGCCCCGCGCAGCCGAAAGGCAGTGAGCGGGCCTGCTGGGAAAGGAAGGTGGCGTGCGTTGGGGGCGCCGGCTGGCAGGGGGCTACGGGCGGCTGGTGGCCGCTCCGCCTCTTGCGTCTGGAATCCAACACCTAGAATCCAGCACCCAGAACCTTTCAGATCACCCCGGCCAGGCTGAGCGTGATGTAGCAGCAGAACGCGGTGATGAACGTCAGCAGGACGAACCCGCCCAGGCAGCCCACGGCCAGCACCTCGCGGAAGCTCATCAGCTCTCCGCCCTTGCGCAGCGCGTGGGCGTGGGGATCGCGGCGGAGGAGATACCCCAGCTGCGCCGGCACGAAGAAGAACCACAGCAGCCACAGCGCGACGATGGGATAGGGCAGGTTGAACAGGATTTCCACGAGCAGCGGCGGCCGGGCGAGCACGCGGCGATTATATGCGCCCCCTGGCCGCTCTGTGAGCGCGGCGAGTATTCACACGGCACTCCACATCGCCTAACATAGTACCGGCGCAAAGCGAGAGAGCTCCGCTGCGCCCGCCGGAGGTTGGCCGATGCACTATCCGTGGTGGCATGTGCCATTCATCACCGCCCCGATGCTCATCGCCGCTGTCGCCGTGGTGCACGTGCTCGTCTCGCACTACGCGGTGGGCGGCGGGCTGTTCCTGGCGATCGAGACGCGGCACGCCTACGCTGCCGCCAACCGCGAGTACCTCGCTTACCTCAAGCAGCACGCCTGGTTCTTCGTGCTGCTCACGGTGGCCTTTGGCGCAATCACCGGCGTGGGCATCTGGTGGACGATCGGGCTGGCCAGCCCGCTGGCCACGGAGATGCTGATCCACATCTTCGTCTTCGCCTGGGCGATGGAGTACGTCTTCTTCTTCCTCGAAATCGCCAGCGCCTTTATCTTCTTCTATTACTGGGACCGGCTGGAGCCGAAGATCCACATGGCAATCGGCTTCATCTACGCCGGCGCGGCGTGGATAAGCCTGGTGCTGATCACCGGCATCACGGCGTTCATGGCCAACCCTGGGGCATGGCCGGAGCACCAGAGCTTCTGGGTGGGCTTCTTCAACCCGCAGTTCGTGCCCCAGGTGCTGGCCCGCACCGGCGGCGCGCTGCTGCTGACTTCGCTCTACGTCTATCTCCACGCCTCCTTCAAGGTGAAGGAGCAGCGGCTGCGAAACCTGATCGAGATGCGCTCGGCGCGGCCCGCACTGCTCGGCGCGGCGCTGATCGTGCTTGGCGGGCTGTCCTGGCTCACCTTCCTGCCTGAGTCCGCCCGCGCGGCGCTCCTCGCCGCCACCACGCTGAACATCCTCATGCTCCTCGTCTTTGCGCTCACCGCCATCGTGTTCGTCGTGTTCTACATCGGGCCCTACCGCAACCCCGGCTGGCTCAGCCCCGGCTTCGCCATTCTCTTCCTGCTCTTCGGCCTGGCGGCGGTTGCCACCGGCGAGTTCGTGCGCGAGGCGGTGCGCAAGCCTTTCGTTTGCTACAACGTCGTGCTCTGCAACCAGGTTCTCCCCGCGGAGGCGCCCGCCCTGCAGCAGCGGGGGTATCTCAACGGCGGGACGTGGACGCGCGCCTGGGTTGCCAGGCAGTACCCGCAGGTGATGCGCGGCGGGGAAGTGGATGCGCCGGCGCTGCTCACTCTCAGCGCGGAGGACAGGCGGCATGTGGGCGAAGTGCTCTTCATGTACCACTGCAACGACTGCCATGCGCCCACCTTCGGTTACGCCGGCCTGGCGCCGATGATCCGCGGCTGGACGCCCGAGATGATCGATGAAAGTGTCAAGCGGCCCGAGCAACTGCGCTTCTTCATGCCGCCCTGGATGGGCACGCCGGAAGAAGCCGAGCTGCTCGCAGGGTATCTCCGGACCCTCGTCCCGCCTTATCCCGCCGGGATGGACACCGGCTCAGCCCAATAGGAGCGCGCAATGGAACCGTCCCCGCTAATCGGCCCCGCAACAACCCTCGGCTACCCGGCGCCCTACTGGTTCCTGCTGGGGTTCAAGGTGCTGGGGTTCATCCTCCACGCTGTGCCGATGAGCCTGTGGCTGGCCGGGACCATCGCCGCGATGCTGCTTAACCGCTACGGCCACGGGCACGCCCGGCGCTTCGCCTCGCGGCTGATGCAGCAGATGCCGCTGATCATCGCCGCGGGGGTGAACCTGGGCATTGTGCCGCTGCTGTTCACGCAGGTGGCTTACTACCGCGTCTTCTACCCGGCGACGATCCTCATGGCCTGGGCCTGGCTGTCAATCATCGCCATGCTCGCTGTCGCCTACTACGGCGTGTATCTGCACGTGCTGGGGCTGCGCGGCCAGGCGGGCTGGCTCAAGCCGTACACCGGCGCGGCGGGATGGCTCGCCGCCCTGCTGTTCATCATCATCGGCTTCTTCTTCACCAACGGCTTCAGCCTGATGACCAACGTGGGCGCCTGGCGGGACATCTGGGAGCATACCAGCATCGCCGCTGCGCCACTCGGCACCGCACTGAACTTCGGCGATCCCACCCTTCTGCCTCGATTCCTGATGTTCTTTGGCCTCGCCCTGACCACGCTCGGCGCCTACGCGCTGCTGGATACCGCCGTCTTCGCCGGCCGGGAGAGCCCTGAGTACCATCGCGCCATGCCGCTGCTGGCGCTGAAGATCCGCATCCCCGGACTGCTGCTGTTCGCGCTGTGCGGCACGTGGTACTTCTTTGGCGCGCTGCCGCAGGCGACCCGCGACTACATGTTCTCCTCCTGGCACGCCCCGCTCACCGTGCTCACCGCGATTAGCCCCGGCCTGGCCTGCCCCTTCGTCCTGCTGCTCATCCGCCGCTTCAGCCGCGTGCTGTGCGTGGTTGCGGCGGTCGTCCAGTTCGCGGCGATCGCGCTCAACGCCGTCAGCCGCCAGATCGTGCAGAACTTCGAGCTCAAGCCGTATCTGGACGTGGCCGCCGAGCGGGTGAACATGCAGTGGAGCCCCTTGATCCTCTTCCTGTTGCTGTTCGTCGCCGGGCTGGGCGTGCTCATCTGGATGATCGTGCAGGTCGCAGCCGTCCAGCGCCGCGAGCTGAAGCACCAGCCGGCGGGGAAGAAGCACTGAGTCTGGCGCGCGGCCAGGACTAGCTGCAGCCGATCAGCACGACGGTGATGTTGTCCGGGCCGCCGGCCCTGTTCGCCGCAGCGATGAGCGCCGCCGCGAGATCATCAAGCTTGGCGCTCTGGCACTCCGCCACCGCCTTCCAGATGTCGCGATCGCGCAACGCGTCGCTCAACCCGTCGCTGCACAGGAGCACGATCTCGCCCGGCCCGGGGGCGAAGCGGAACACGTCGGGATAGCCCGCGTCGCCGGCGCCGCCCAGGCAGCGCGTGATGACGCTCTTCATCGGGTGGCTGAACGCCTCCTCCTCCGTCGCCCCGCCGCTGTCCAGCAGTTCCTGCACGAAGCTGTGATCCCGGCTCAGGCGCCGCATGCCCCATGTCCCGAGCAGGTACGCCCGGCTGTCGCCGACGTTGAACACCGCCGCCGCACTCTCCCCACCCTCGCGCACCGTGCTCAGCGTGCGCAGGCTGGCCAGGCCGCAAAGCGTCGTGCCCATCCCGGCCAGACTGGGCTCCAGCGCCGCCCGCTCAACGAGCGCGCGGTTGATCAGCGGGATCACCTGCTCGAGCTGCGTCTCGACCTGGCTTAGGTCCAGCGGCTGGGTGCGCGGCGGGAGCAGTCCGAAGATGAGATGGTTGCGCAGCAAGTCGAGGGCCAGCGTGCTCGCCACCTCGCCTGAGGCGTGGCCGCCCATGCCGTCAGCCACCGCCGCCAGCGTAAGCTCGGCGCCGGACAGGCTCTCCTGCCTGAGCCTCCACGTTAGAAAGCCGTCCTCGTTGTGCTCGCGCCGTTGCCCGACGTCGGTGGCGCCGTGGGCGTCTAGGCGCACCACGCCAGGGTCGAGCAGCGCCGCGAGCGCCGTGTACGTCAACGGGGCCTGCGCCAAGCCATCGGCGAGTTCTTTGCGGCGGGCGGCCAGCGCCTCTGCGGCATAGCGGAACCCCGCGCTCACAGCGATGGCCCCCAGGCGGTCCAGCGCCTCCACGCCAGCCTCCCCCAGCGCGCGTGCCGCCTCCGCCTCGTCGCCCGGCGCGAGCGCGTCCCAGGCGGTGAACGTCATGCGGTGGCGCGCGTATCCATCTGGCTCACGGGGCTGCTTCACCACATGCAGCCCGATGTCCGCAAGGTCCGGCTTGGCCCACACCCAGGAACTGCGCTCGTGGATCGCGCCGAGCAGCCCGGCGGTGCCGGCCAAGGCCTCCAGCGCATCGAGCGGGCGTATCCCGCCCTCCGCGCCGGTCAGCGCCTCATCCAGGCTGAGCTGCGGCATCTCGAAGGACGCCGCCAGCGCCGCGCCCTCTCTCGCCAGCAGGTCGCGGAACCCGCTGACCTCCTCCGGCAGACCTAGCACGAGATCCCGCAGCACGTCCGCGCGGGCCTTGTCATCCGCCACAACCAGCCGCAGGAACGTATCGCTCAAGCCACGCTCGCCCCACACCTCGACGTGCGCCAGCTCCACCCCGTCGCCCGCGCGCAGCACGTCCACGCGCTCCTGCACTCCTCCGGCCGGTGCCAATGGATCTGTGCGATCCGCCGCGCCCCCCACCCCTGTTTGCTGCACGTCCGCGGGCGGCGGCTGCTCGCCGGAAGCGCCGCTACCCTTGCGTCTCAACGGATTCCAGGACATCGAGCACCCGGCCCAGGCTGGACTGGGCCTGGGCGCCCATGATAACACGGGCTATACTCCCACCGTGCCGCCCATGCTGAGCGCCGCGCTGTGGCCTGTCGCCGCCTTCCTCCTCAGCAGCATCCCCTTTGGCTGGCTGGCCGCGCGCCTGCACGGCATCAACATCCGCGAGGTGGGCAGCGGCAACATCGGCGGCGCCAACGTCTGGCGCGCCCTGGGATGGCGCTGGGGCTTGAGCGTGCTCGCCGCCGACGCGCTGAAGGGCCTGCTGCCCACCGCAGGCGTCATGTGGTGGCTCGCCCATTCTCAGGCTGCCTCCGCGATCGCGCCGTCCTGGCATGAGCCTCTCGTGATGCTGAGTGGCGCCGCCGCGGTGCTCGGCCACACCTTCACGCCCTGGCTGGGCTTCCGCGGCGGCAAGGGCGTGGCCACCGGCCTGGGCGTCATGCTCGCGTTGTACCAGGCCTGGGCGCTCGTGCCCCTCGCGGCATTCGCTGTCACGCTCGGCCTGTTCCGCATGGTGTCGCTGGGCAGCATCGTCGCCGCGCTCACTCTCGCCGCCATCAGCGTCGCGGTACCCAGCCTCCGGCCGCTCTGGCCCTTCGGCCTTCTCGCCGCGCTGCTGGTCCTCTACACCCACCGCGGCAACATCGCGCGCCTCATCGCCGGGACCGAGCCCCGCATCGGGATGCGGAAGAGCTCCTCTTCCTAGGCACCACGCAGGCTCACGCCACTCCCAGATCTTGGCCTTCAGTTACGGCGCGCCCGCTCTACTCGCTTGTCGCCTGGCCGCGCTCGATCGCCGGGGGCTCGGCTTCCGCAGACCCCTCCCCGCGCCCCTCGCCGCCGATGACGCGCAGCACTCCGGCGGGCTCCCCGCGGCACACCCCGCGCTGGCTCGGCGCCTTGAACCAGGCCGCGAAGTGGGCTACCTCCGGCGTCTGCTCGACGCTGGAGGCGATCTCCGCCAGCGCGTTCTCCCTGGTCATCCCGCGCCGGAACATCAGACGGAAGCAGTGCTTGAGCGCGGTAATGCTGCGCTCATCGACCCCGGCGCGCTTCAGCCCGACCAGGTTCAGCCCCCGCACCGTCGCCGGCGGCGCCCCCTGCACCATGCAGTAGGGCGGCACGTCCTGCATCACGCCCGCGGTGCCGCCGACCATCGCCAGGCGCCCGACGCGCACGAACTGGTGGAACGCCGCCAGCCCGCCGATCATCGCGCGCTCCTCGACGATTACGTGCCCGGCCAGCGTGGCCAGATTCGCCATGATCACGCGGTCCCCCACCTGGCAGTCGTGGGCCACGTGCACGCCCGCCATAAGCAGGCACTGCCGGCCCACCCGCGTCACCGCCTCGCCGTGGCTGCCGCGGTTCACCGTGGCGTACTCGCGGATCACCGTGCCCGCGCCGATCTCGCAGAAACTCGGGCCGCCGCGCCAGCTCAGGTCCTGGGGATCGCCGCCGATAACGGCGTGGCTGTAGACATGGCAGCCCTCGCCGATGAGCGTGTCGCGCTCGACGACCGCGTGGCTGCCGATCTCACTGCCCGCGCCGATCACCACCCCCGGGCCGATGACGCAGAACGCGCCGAGGCGCACGCCCTCCAGAAGCCTGGCCTGCGGATCGACGATCGCACTCCGATGAATGAGCATCCCGCACCGCGGCGCACCGCGCGAGCCGATCTTAGCACCCCCCGGCGCCGGCCGCTGCCGAAGGCATCTTCCCGGGCTCGGGCCCATATGCGACAATACCTGCTGGCCACTACGCCCGGGGGTGCGAAATGACCAACAACAACGACTTCAACGCCGCCCTGGAAAGACTGCGCTCCGGCGTCTACATCGTCACCAGCATGTACCGCAGAGAGCTAGGCGGCTGCACCTGCGTCTGGGTCACGCGCACCTCTTTCGAGCCCCCGCTCGTCGCCGTCTGCCTCGCGCCAATCCGCCACACGCTGCGCATCATCGAGCAGGGCAAGCGCTTCTGCGTCAATATCGTCGGGGAGAGCGGCCTCTCCGTCGCCCGGCACTTCGGCTCCATCTCCGGCACGACGAAGAAGAAGTTCATCGAGGTGGCCAGCCACCGCGGAAAGAGCGGCTCGCCGATCCTCGGTGCCGCAGTGGCCTACCTCGACTGCCAGCTAGTGAGCATCACCCCCGCCGGCGACCACCGTCTGGTGCTGGGCGAGATCATCGACGCCGCCGTGCAAAGCGCTGAGCAACCCCTGATCTACGATCAAGAGGCGTTCTTCCCTGAAGGGGAGGAACCCCAGCACATCGAGCAGGCTAACCACCACAGCCACGGATAAGCCAACCAAGCGTTTGGTACAATAGCCGCATGGAACACCAACCGGTTGGTTATGTGCCTCCAGCGGTTTCAGCCGCTGGCAGGCAGAAGGGCCAGGTTGTACGCGAGAGGGCGATCGCCGCTGCAGCGGTGCGGCTGGCGGACAGCGGCTACGAGGGGTGCTCCCTGGAGGACATCGCCCGGGAGGCGCAGCTCACGAAGAACCAGCTCATGCACCATTTCGGCTCCAAGGAGGCGCTGGTTCTCGCCGTTGCCGACCGGGCGTGGGCGCTGTGGCAGCGCGAGGTGATCACTCCCTCGGAGGTCTACCCGGAGGCGCGGGGTCAGCTGGAGTTCATCTTCGGCCGCCTGGCGGAGCTGATGGCGGAGGGCTGGCCGCAATTGCGGGTGCTGGCGTGGCTGGCGGCGGGGCAGGCCGCGCTGCCGCCAACTGCGCGGGCGCGGATGGGCGAGGGGCTGCAGGCGATGGGCGAGCGGCTGCGGGGGCTGTTTAAGGACCTGCGGCGCAGCGGCCAGCTGCTGCCGGAGCACAAGGCGCGGGCGCTGAGCGAGTTCGCCTTGGCAGCAATGCTGGGGGCGGCGCTGCTGGGCGACGCCGGGGAGGGCGGGGGGCAGTCCCAGGCGCTGCTCGTGCTGCGCAGCATCGTATGCGGCGAGGGGCGGGGAAAGGTGGACGCGGCGGCGGCGGATGGGGGCTAGTAGAGGACGTAGACCTTGACTTGTCGACGGCCCCAGCTATAGCACTCATCGAGGGTCATGAACCCGAGGTCGATGCGGTTGCCCTTGATCGCCCCCCCGGTGTCGCCCGCCACGGCGTAGCCATAGCCCTCGACGTAGAGGCGGGTATGCAGCGGGATGACTTGCGGGTCAACCGCGACGACGCCGTAGCCCGCCTTCAGCCCGCAGGCGGTGGCGCCGCTCGTATCTCCGCCGCAGCTGATGGGGCCCGGTTCGTAGGCGGTGGACTCCATGGCGATGGTCCGGCGGTAGCGCAGGGGCGGGTCGGCGTAGGTCCCGGGCTTGGGCCGGCGCGCCAGGATCTCCTCGGTGCTGGGCCCGTCCGCATCAGTCAGCGTACGGTAGCAGAGCACCTTCTGGGGCAGCATCGGGCGCACGACCTCGTCGCGTTCCCGGCGGCCCACCTCCACGCCGCGGAAGAAGAAGATTGTGTAGCTGGTGCGCACCAGCCCTTCCTGGCCCGGCTCCTCGGGCTCGATCTTCTCGGGGCCGTAGTGCCAGCACTCCTCGAAGCGCACCTCGGCGGGGACGGTATTCTCGCACTCGCCGCGGGTGACGGTCATGTCCGGGAGGTTGATGCTCATGCCGTCCTTGAGGGCGGCGTCGAGGGGCGGGTCGACGAACGCTCCAGCGGGCAGGCTGACGGACAGCTCGGCGAGCAGGCCGGCGATGGTTGTGGCGGAGGATTCGAGGGGGATGATCTCGTTAGCGAGGTGCACGGAGACGTGCTTGAGGCCGTCCTGCGCAACACCACGGCTCGCGTGGACGCTGAGCGCCAGAAGAACGGCAGCAGCGGGCAGCAATTTGCGCCAAGGCAATCTCACGCCTTCCCTCGGTCCTCCTCAGTCGAAGCGAACCTGAAGCTTAGCAGAAAGCCGCCCGTAGTGCAAACCCGGCCATCGAGAGGCGGCTAGGTAGCGTCCAGGGCCTCGCGGACACGCTGGAGCAAGTCCCGGGTGTGGTAGGGCTTGTTGATGAACCCCAGCTTCAAGCTGCCGGAGGTGTCGATCTCCGGGCCTTCGTTCAGTCCGCTGGAGATCAGCATCGGGAGCTGGGGGTCGAGTTGGCGCAGGCGCACTGCGAGGTCCCGGCCATCCATGCGGGGCATTTGCAGATCGAGAATGGCCAGATCGACCCGCGCGGATGGGTCCTGGAATATCTCCAGTCCCTCCTGGCCGTCGCGGGCGCAGAGCACGGTGTAGCCGCGGCGCTCCAGGATGCGGCGGGCGACGCTGAGAACCAGCTCCTCATCGTCGACAAGCAGGATCGTCTCCGTGCCGCCGAGCAAACCGGCCTCTTTGGTGCCGCTGGGCTCGGGCTCGCGCACCGAGCGCGGCAGGTAAAGGTGGAAGGTAGTGCCCCGGCCCACCTCGCTTTCAACGCGAATGCACCCCCCGTGGTTGCGGACGATGCCTTGCACGGCGGCGAGGCCCAAGCCGCGCCCGGGCGCCTTGGTGCTGAAGAACGGCTCAAAGATGTGGTTAAGCGTCTCCGGCGTCATGCCTGCGCCCGCATCCGCAACCGACAGATGCACATAGTCCCCCGCGGGATGCTCAGGATGCCTCTCACAGGTCCAGGCGGGCAGGCTGAGGTTCTCGCTGAGCAAAGTGAGGTGCCCGCCGCTGCTGGCCATTGCTTCGTAGCCGTTGACGACCAGATTGAGCAGCAGTTGGTGCAGCTGGCCCGCGTCCGCCTCCACCGGCCACAGGTCGTCGGCGAGCATGAGGCGGACCTCCACCTGGCTCGGCTGGCTGCCGCGGACCATCGCCAGGGAGTCCCGCACCGCATCGTTGAGGCTCAGGGGCACGGGCATGTGCCGCCCGCCACGGGCGTAGGCCAGCAGCTTGCCGGTCAGATCCGCCATGCGTGTGGCGGCGGTGCTGATCAGCGCGCACGTGTCCTGGCCAGGGTGGCCGGGCGGGAGCGAGTCGGCGAGCAGCGAGGCACCGCCAAGCACCCCCATCAGAATGTTGTTGAAGTCGTGGGCGATGCCACCGGCGAGGGCGACAATGCTCTCCTCCTTCTGCTGTCGCAGCAGCGCCTCCTCCGCGCGCTTGCGCTCGGTGACGTCCTCGCTGATCCCCAGGATGTAGAGGGGGACGCCTTGCTCGCCGAGGATCGGCACCTTGACGGTGCGCAGCACGCGCGCCCCCAGCACTGGATGGTGGACGATCTCCTCCTTGATCTCCACGTGGCGCTGGCCAAGGAGGAGCTGCTCATCTTCACGCCGGATCTGCTCCGCCAGGCCGGGCTCCTCGATGTCGAACTCGGTGCGGCCCAAGGCGGCGGCGGCGGCGATCCCATACTGCTCTTCGAGGAGCCTGTTCCACAGGATGTACCGCCCGTCGGCGGTCTTGGCGAACACCCCTACGGGCAGGTTGTCGATGAGCGTCTGCAGCATGCTCCGGCCTTGCTGCAGCTCCTCCTCGGCGCGCTTGCGCTCCGTGATGTCCACCGACACTCCGAGCACCGCCGGCTCGCCAGTACCGGGGAGGGCATAGGGAATCTTCGTGGTCTGGAGATAGCGCACCCGGCCCTGAGCATCGGTGATGCGCTCTTCCGGGATCAGCTTGGGCCTGCCGCTGGATATCACCTTCAGGTCGTCGGAGCGGAACCAGTCCACTTCCGCAGCTTCCGGGTTGAAGTCCGCGTCCGTCCGGCCCACGATCTCCTCGGTTGTAGTACCGTAGGCCTCCGCCACCGCGCGGTTGGTCATGACGTAGTGGCCCTCGCGGTCCTTGGCGAAGATGAAGTGGGGGACAAGGTCGATGATCTGCCTGAGCCGCGCCTCGCTCTCGGACAGCGCCAGCGCCGCCTGTCTCTGCTGAGAGATGTCCTCGACAGTGCCCTCATAGTAGAGGACGCTTCCATCCACCGCGCGCACCATGCGGGCGTTCTCACGCACGTGGGTCAGTGCACCTCCGCGCTTGCGCCAAATCGCCTCCAGGCCCCGGATCTCGCCCGTCTTCTCTAGCTCATGCTTGAACCAGAGGCGGTCGTAGCTGGCGAAGTAGTCGGGGCTTGACTCGAGGTCAATCAGAGCGAGCTCCTCGAATGAGCTGTAGCCGAGCATCGAGACCAGCGCCTGGTTGGCCAGCAGCACCTGGCCGTCGGGCGTCGTCCGGTACACGCCCACCGGCAGGTTCTCGACGAGTTGGCGGTGGCGCTCCTCGCTCTGCCGCAGAGCCCTGAGCGCCCGCTTCTCTTCAGTCACGTCCGAGAGGAGGACCAGGGAGCCGGCGTACTGCCTCGCGGCGTCGAAGCGCGGCACGCCTGAAGCGCGCACCAACCGCTTAAGCCCGTCAGCGCGCGTGAGTGTCAACTCGTAGGTGGACGCCTCGCCCTCGCGGCGCAGGACAAGCTGGCCCTCCACGAGGGCCACGGCCTCCGGCGAGAGGAACTCCCGCAGGTTGCGCCCGATCAGTTCGCCTGCGGAAAGGCCGAACAGGAGGTCCGCCGCCGGGTTGGCGAACAGGTAGCTCCCCTCAGCATCGTGGACGACGAGCGCTTCGGCCATCGTGCTGACCAGTTCACGGTAGCGTTCCTCGCTCTCCCTGAGGGCCGCCTCAGCGCGCCTGCGCTCCGTGATGTCCATGAGGAGGGCGAAGGAGCCGGCGAAGTCGCCCTCAGAGTCGTAGCGCGGGCTGGACGTCACCTGCAGGTCGAGGAGGCTGCCGTCCGCACGGCGCGCACGCAGCTCATAGGTGCTGCCGAACCCCTGGCGACGCTTTTCCTGCTCCTTACGGAGCGTCTCATGGTGCTGGGGAATGATCACCTCGAGGATGCTGCGCCCGAGAAGCTGCTCCGGAGGCAGCCCGAGAAGCCTGCCCACTGCAGGATTCCCGTAGGTGACGCGCATCTCGCCGTCAACCAGGACAATGCCCTCGTCCATGTTCTCTACAAGGTTGCGGTAGCGTTCTTCGCTTGAGCGCAGGGCTTCCTCCGCCCTGGCGCGAATCAGCACCGTGGCTAGATGGCCGACGATCCCCTCGAGCGCGTCGCGCGCGTGCTGCGGCATCTCCATGTCGGCGTAGGACGCCAGCGTCAGGCACGCGATCGGCTGCCCCTTGTGGTAGACAGGCAGGAGGACCGCGGCGTGCATGCCTTTGAGCAGGACTTCGCGCTCTGCGCGGGAGGCGAGCTCGGTGTGCGTCCCGTAGAACGGATTGCCGGAGGCCAGCAGCCCCGCGTGCGGGTCCCCTGCCGGGAAGTGCCCGACGGCGCGGATCTGCTCCTCACTTAGTCCGACGCTCGCCACCAGAGTCATCGCGCCCGCGCCCTCCTGGCGCGCCTCGTCGGTGAGGTAGACCCCTGCCGCGTCCATTCCCGCGGCGAGCACGGCTGCCCGGAGGATCAGCTCCAGCGCGTCCTTGAGCTCCCAGGTGCCGCTGAGCACGTTGCCCAGGTCGCGCTGGATGAGCACGAGCTGCTGCGCGCGGCGGCGCTCGGTGGAGTCGCGCAGCAGGGTCAGCACCACCTGCTGCCCCCCGAGCTCAAAGCGCTGGCTGTGTCCCTCGACGGAGACGAAGCTGCCGTCCTTGCGCTGGATGAGCCAGTCGATTCTGGCGGACCCTTCCTCCGCCAGACTGCGCAAGTGCTCATCAAGCCGGTCCGCCGTCTCCGGGGGAACCAAGTCGCGCGGGGTGAGCCCTATCAGCTCTTGAGCGGTATAGCCGAGGAGGGCGCAGGCTGCGGGGTTGACTTCGGTGAACCGGCCGTGCACCGGGCCCGGCTCAAGAGTGCCGACGAACGCCGCATCGCGCATCTCGTCAAGCAGCATCCGGTGGCGCTCACTGCTCGCTCGCAGTTTCTCCTCAGCCTTCTTGCGCTCTGAGACATCGACCATGGCCAGGAGCACCGCCGGTGAACGGCCGTAGGTGATGGCGCGGGACTGAAGTTCTACCCACTTCGTCTTGCCATCCTTGGCTAGCAGGCGAAACTCGTAGCGCTCAACCGCGCCCTCTTGACGCGCGAGCTTCCGCAGCAGCTGGCTGCGCACCAGCGCCTGGTCCTCAGGATGGACCATCTCGAGCCCCGCCTCGACGCTCAGGCCGAGGGTCTCAGGGAGCGAGAGGCCGAGGATTCCCGCCAGGGCGGCGTTGGCGGTGAGCAAATGGTCGCCCTGGAAGATCGCGACGCCCATCAACGCCTGCTCGGAGAGCGTGCGGAACTTCTCCTCGCTCTCCCGCAGCGCGTCCGCGGAGGCCTTGCGCGCGGTGACGTCGTGGCACGCCGCCTGGACGGCCATCTCGCCGCGGTACTCCCGGAGCTGGCCCGTCAGCTCCACCCACACCCGCGCTCCGTCCTGCCTGACAAGCCGCGCCTCGAACGACGCGGGCTTCTCGATCCCCTCCAGCCAGTGCGTGAAGTGCGCCTCGACGTCGGGCAGATCCTCCGGGGCGAAGGTGCGCGCAGCCGGCACGCCAAGCAGCTCGGCTTGGCCAGCATAACCCAGCAGGCGGGCAAACGCGGGGTTGACATAGGCGTGCCAGCCGTTCTGGATGACCGTGATCGGCTCCTGGGTCTGCTCGATCAGCGACCGGTAGCGCGCCTCGCTTTCGCGCACCACTCGCAGCAGCGACTGCTCTTCCGTGAGACGCTCGCGGGTCTTGGCGAGCAGGATGGCGAGCATGGCCAGCCCGGCAAGCCAGAGCAGTCCCAGGCCCAAGTCGTAGGAGTGGGACCAGCCGAAGGCCTCCTGCGGCCCGTGGGCGCCTGGCCAGGCGCGGTGTATGGCGAAGCCCGTCACGCAGAGGAGTGTCCACACGACGACTCCCCAGCCGGCGAAGCTCCAGATCCCAGGCGAACTAGTCCGTTGGTCCTGCTTGGCCATGGCTCACTTTCCACCCTGCCGCCCCCCAAACGCGGCTGCCCCCGGGCGGCCCGCACCGCGCGTGCGCGGCGCCCACGCACGAGCCCCGGTTGAGCCTTGATCTCACCCTTCCGCCCCCCCCTTCGCGGTCTCGATCGCCAGCACTTCTCTCACTTTCGCCGACAGGTCCACCGGCGCATACGGCTTCTGCAGGAAGCCGGCCAGGCCGCTGGCGCCGAACCTCGCCACCGCGTCCTGCTCGCTGTAACCGCTGGAGAGGATCACCGGCACCTCGGTGCTGATCGCCCGCAGCTGCTCATAGGTTTCCGCCCCGCTCATCCTCGGCATCGTCATGTCGAGCAAGACAAGGGCTACTTCGCCCAGATGCGCGCGGAACAGCGCGACCCCCTTGACCCCGTCCGTGCCCAGCAGCACGGTGAACCCCCGCTGCTCGAGGGTGCGCTTCGCGACGATGCGCACCGCCGGCTCATCATCAATGACCAGCACTGTGCCTTCGCCCCGCCAATCCGGCGCCTCCGCAACCTCGGCGCGCGGCTGGGGCGCCCTGGTGCTGACCGGCAGCAGCACCTTGAACGTCGCCCCGCTGCCCACCTCCGAGTAGACGTGGATCGAGCCGCGATGGGCGCGGACGACGCCCAGCACGGCAGCCAACCCCAGCCCCCGTCCGGCGAACTTCGTGGTAAAGAACGGATCGAAGATCCGCGCGATGGTCTCCTTGTCCATGCCGCAGCCGGTGTCCGTCACCTCGAGGAACACGTAGTCCCCGACAGCAAGCTCGTCATCCACGAACGCCGCCCGCAGGTAGTCCCGGTCCGCATGGACCGTCCCCGTCGCCAGGCGCACGGTGCCGCTTTGCTTGCCGACGGACTCTGCCGCGTTGAGCAGCAGGTTCATCACCACCTGGCGGATCTGCACGGCGTCGCCCTCCACGCTGGGCAAGTCGTCCGCCAGGTGATACTCCAGCACCACGTTCTTGGGGATCGCCGCCGAAAGCAGCTGGGCCATTTCGGAGACGAGCGCGCTTAAGTCCAGCGGCTCGATGATGAACTGCCCGCGTCCGGAGTAGGCGAGCATCTGGCGCGTCAGCTCCGCGGCGCGCTGGCTTGCCCGCAGGATGTCCTCGACCGGCTTGCGCGCGAGCGACGCCGGCGCAAGCTCCTGGATCGCCAGGCCGGCGTTGCCCATGATCCCGACGAGCAGGTTGTTGAAGTCATGGGCGATACCCCCGGTCAGCAGCGCCAGGCTCTCCATCTTCTGCCCGTAGGCCAGCGCCTGCTCCGTGCGCTTGCGCTCGGTGATGTCGGTCAGCACCTGCAGCGTGCCCTCAGGGCGGCCCGCCGCGTCGAACATCGGAGACTCCGCGCACAGGAAGTCCCGCCGCGAGCCGTCTTTGGCGCGCAGCACGAGTTCGTAGTTGGAGGTGCGCCCCGACTGCTGCTTCTCAGTCTTCCGGTGCGTCGCGCCGGGGCTCGACGCGTCGGCCAGCGTTGGCATCGAGCGCCCCAGCAGCTCGCCGGCGTCGTATCCGAGGGCGGCAGCAAGGGCGGGGTTCACGAAGGTGATGCGCTCTTCCTCGTCAACCGTCACGATGCCTTCCTGAGCCAGCTCGACGAGCCGCTCGTAGCGCTCGCGGCCCGCCTCGCGCAGCCGCTGCGCGTGCTCCAGGTCGTGGAGCATGAGGTTGATCGCCGAGCCGAGACGTCCCAGCTCACTTCCGCCGCGGTAGGGCACACGCCGGGTAAGCTCACCGCTCCTGCCGATTGCCTCGACCTCGCGGCTGAGCAAGGCCAGCGGCGAGAGGACGAGCCGCTCCTGCAGCGCCAGACCCAGTATCGCCAACACCAGCGCCCCGGCGAACAAGGCGAGGAGGATCAGCCGCACGGCCGCCTGACCTCTGAGGAGGAACGGCCGCGGCCGCTGCGCCTCAAGCAGGGCCAGTGGCTTGCCGTAAAGGTCGCGCAGTAGGGCAAAGGCCGCTATCGTATCGTTGCTCACCGGCATGATGCACTGCGATTGCCCCGCCTCAAGCTGCGCCAGCGCCTTGGCCGGCTCCTGGGGCAGCGGCTCCCGTCCCAAGGGGATGACGCTGAGTTGTGCTGCACTGACGCGGCCGATGCGCACGACCTCGGCAGCGGTGAGCCGGCGCCCCATTATGAGCGCCCCCCGGATCGGCCCGCCCCTGGCGCCTGTCAGGATCGGCAGGCTCGCCACCATCAGGAGGCCTTCCTCAGTGTCGACAAGCCCCCGCACGCTCGATGTAGGCAGGCGGTGCGACACCAGGGGCTTGCCTGGCTGGAGTTGCTCAAGCAGCCCCTTGGGAGGCGGCGTCTCGCGGGTGAAGCCCGCGTCATAGGCCTGCAGATGCACGACCTGTCCGGCGTTGTTGACGAAAGCGATAACGTGCACTCGCAGGTTGGCGAGGGCGGCCTTGTCCAGGTTGGCCCGTACGAAGTCCGCGTTCAGATCCTCAACGAAGCCGTAGGTCTCGTCCCAGAAAGCCCAGTCGGCAACGGTGCTGGTCAGCTGGCTCAGCTGCTCGTCGAGCATCGCCTGCGCGACTTCCAGATGCACCAGCATGCGCGCGCGCTCGTCGTCAAGGAGCAGGCTCACGACGGTGAACCGCAGGACAACGTACATGATCGCGCAGAGGGCAAGGAACAGCATCGCGGAGAGCACGCGCGACTTGGCGCGGAGCGTCATCCTGCGCCACCCCTTGCCGGGCGCGCTGCCACCGGGCAGCCTGCGCCCGCCGAGCCCACTGAGAGCTGCTGCGCCGTTGCCATTCTCCCCCAGCCGACGCTACCCGCGTCTTCCGCCACCTATGAATTATACGCCCTCAGCGCCTGGCGGCGCAGGACGCGCGTTATAATGCCCCGCCCCGCATGGCCCTGCCCGCCAAGGACTACGCCGACGCCCTTGCCGCCTTCGTGCCGGAGAAGCGGCACGCGCACAGCCTGAACGTTGCGGAGACGGCGCGCAAGCTGGCCGAGCGCTTCGCCCCCGAGCTCGCGGACAGGGCTGAGCTTGCCGGCATGCTCCACGACAACGCCAGGGGGATGAGCGCGGCGGAGTTAATTGAGGCCGCTGAGCGTTTCGATATTGAGGTGACGGATATCGAGCGGGAACAGCCGAAGCTGCTGCACGGCAAGGTGGGCGCCGCGCTGCTGGGCGAGCGCTTCGGCGTGGACGACCCGGAGATCGCCCTGGCGGTCGCCGACCACGTCACCGGGCGCCGTGGCATGGGCATGCTCAGCAGGATTCTGTTCGTCGCCGACCAGGCTGCCGTCGACCGCGACTTCCCCGGCGTGGAGCAGCTGCGTGATACGGCGCAGCGCGATCTTGATCAGGCCGTGCTGCAGGTGTTGAAGTTCAAGCTGGCCTACCTGATGCAGAGAAACCGGCCGATCGTGCTGGAGTGGCTTGCGGTGTACAACGAGTACGTCGGGCGGCTGCGCGCCGCGGAGGCAGCGCGTGGCCGGCCCTAGGGCGAGGGCCCACTCAGCGCCTGCGGTGCGCGGCCAGAGCCTGGGCCGGGGCCATGGTGCCACCCCTAACCGCAATGGACGCGCGCCCATGCGCCACCCTGAACCGTGGTACCTGCGCAAGCGCATCATGTGGCCGCTCGCGTACCTCATCTCCGCCAGCCTGATCGTCGCCGCCTTCTGGTGGAATATCCCGGTGACCAACCCTCTCACGGGCCTGCGTGAGAACTACGGCGCGCGGGTGCAGCGCCTGGGGCATACCCTGCTTACCCCCACGCGCTCGCTCAGCGTGGCGTTCAGCGCCCACAGCCAGATCAGCGTCCTGCTCGTCGGCTTGGACCACGTGCCGGAGAAGCACGGCGAAGAGCCGGTGCACCGCTCGGACAGCCTGATCCTCGCCACGACGGACTTCACCACCAAGCAGGTGCGCCTGCTGAGCATCCCCCGCGACGGCTGGGCGATGCACTACGAGGGCGGGACGGAGCGTGGCTATGACAAGCTCGCCCACACTTACGCCCTGGGCGGTATCGAGCGCACGTCCGAGACCATCGAGCATCTGGTGGGCATCACCCCCGACTTCTACGTGACCGTCAAGTTCGAGGGCCTGGCGAAGCTGATCGACGCTCTCGGCGGATTGACGGTCGACGTGGAAAAGAACATGAACTACGACGACCGCCGGGGCAACCTGCACATCCACTTCAAGCAAGGCGTGCAGCATCTCACGGGCGAGGAAGTGGTGGCCTACGCGCGATTCCGCCACGACACCTGGGGCGACATCGCGCGCATGGAGCGCCAGCAGAAGGTGATGCGGCTGCTGCTCAGCGAGCTGATGTCCGCCCGCAACATCCCGCGGCTGCCTGCGCTCGTGCATGCCATGTGCGAGTGTGTGGAGACGAACCTCAGCCCGGACCAGCTCCTCGCCCTGGCTCAGCACGCCGATGAGTATTCGCCCGCGGGCATCCAGACGCAGACGCTGATGAGCTACAACAACCAGGAGCCGGGGCACAAGATCGACCTGCCCGGCGCGCCGCACTCTGTGAGCGCCCAGGCGATCATCGAGAGCGACGTGGAGCACGCCCGGGCGTTCCTGCTCGACTTGGCGCCCCCGCCGCCTGAGCCACAGTCCGCTGAGGCGGGCGCCGCGGAGCAAGCAGCGCCCACAGTGCCCGCCGGGGAGCCCCCGAGCACCACGGGCGAAGGCAGCGGATAGAGGATGCAGGGCACGCATCAGGTAGAATCAGGTATCGGGGCGGCGCTCCGAGGAGCGAGCTGAGCGCCCAGGGCGCCCCAGGCCAGGAGGATCATGGACTCTATACAAGTGGACCGCGTTGAGCCGGTGGCGGAAGACGACCTGACGATGGACGGAGTGCTCAGGCTCATCCGCGACGCGATCGAGGACAAGAAGGGGGAGCGGATCCTCATCCTGGACATGGCGGAGCAGGTGGACTACCTCGACTACCTGATCATCTGCTCCGGGCAGTCTGACGTTCACAACCGCGCGATCGCCGATCACGTCGCAGAAGAGCTGGCCCGCTATGATATAATCGCTGATGGGCTGCACGGATACCCGCATGGCGACTGGGTTGTCCTCGACTACGGGGTCCTGGTGGTTCATGTCTTCTTGCCGGTTCTGCGCGACTTCTACCGTCTGGAGGAGCTATGGGCGGCCGGCAGGGAGGTTGAATTGAGCTAAGACGGGGCTGTGGCGCAGTGGTAGCGCATCTGTCTGGCAGACAGAGGGTCAGGGGTTCGAATCCCCTCAGCTCCAGTTTGGAACAGACAGCCCCGAGGCTGGTCATTAAGTCAGTCAATGATCCCGCTGGACTCAAAGGGTGGTATGTGATGGGTAAGTGCCTGCGTCTCAGCTTGGTTGTCATCGCCGTGGTGGGTGCTGCGCTGACATTCGGCAGCGCCCGGGCCTTCGAGGAATCGGCGATGGTCCTCTCGTTCAACCCGAAGAAGGATTTCTCCTCCCGCTACATGTTCCAGCTGGGCATGACCGGCGCGCACATCGTGCCGTGGGAGAAGAGCGTGATCACGTGGCCGCAGTACCTGATCGGCACCGTCTACAAGGATGCGGTCGTCGACTCACTCTACGGCCTTAACCGCCACTCGATTACGTTCTACGAGTACAACGTCCGAGAGCTGGAATCGAACTGGCTGCACCGTAAGGACAACCAGTTTGGCGGCTCGCCGTACCCGGAGATTCCCCAGCCAGGCGGCGGAGGCGGTGGCGGTGGGGGCGGCGGCGGAGGCGGGGGCGGTGGCGGCCGCGGTGGCGGCGGCGGTGGTGGCGGCGGCGGGGGCGGTGGCCGCGGTGGAGGCGGTGGAGGCAGCAGCGACAGCCCGCCCGCCGATGACGGCTTCCTCTCAGGTCTGAACTTGCCGGACAACGGCATCTCGCCGCTGCAGGGCGGTCCCGGCGGTGGCGGCGGTGGTGGCGGCGGCGGCGGCCGCGGAGGCGGTGGTGGCGGCGGCGGCCCGGCGGGAGCCCACCCGACGAGCATCAACATCGACACTATCCGCGTCACGAACCTCGAGTATGTGACCAACAAGCGGGGCGAGCTGCTGGATATCGCCGGCCTGGACACGCTGCGCAAGGTAAGCCGCAACAGGCTGGTCAACGAGCAGACCGCCAAGCCGGAGCAGGCCCGCTCGTACATCGACATCGACATCAGCCATGTCTTTGAGTGGACGCACCTCCTTTACCTGCCCGACTACCCGGTGTACAAGGAGGACATCTGGTTCAGGACGCTGCCGGTGCACGTTCCCGGCCTGCCCACCGATCAGCCGATCCTGACGAAGTTCACCTACCGCCTACTCGATTTCCGCCAGGTGGGCACTCGCAAGGTCGCGGTGATTGACATGAACGGCGTGGCGGAGTGGAACCTGGAGTGGAACGACCGCTCGTCGAAGTTCCTCACCGAGTTCAAGAGCTGGGGCAACATGGGCATTACTTCCCGCTACTGGTTCGATTACCAGAATGGGGAGATCTTCGCCATCGAACGGCCGCCGTTCATCGACTGGCAGTACCAGCGGGAATACCTGCCAACGCTCCGTGTCCTGCCCTACAACGGCCTGTTCGGTATGACCTACCCCGGGCTGATCGTCACCCTGGAGATGTTCTACAACACGCGTCTGACGGACATCTCGGGCAAGCCCAAGCTGCGGGAGGAGGAGCCCCAGGTGCAGCGGCGGTACATCGTCCTGAACATGTTCTGCCAGCTTGAAGCCGAGTAGACCGGCCTCCTTTGGTGATTACCCACGCCCCGGCTTCGCAGCCGGGGCGTCTCTTTCCCCCCGGCCAGGGACGCCGACTGCCATGGCGGTTTCCCTCGCCTGAGCCGATGGCCTCAACACTTCGGGCCTGGCAAGGGGACCTGCAACCTGGACACGCCCAGCTAGGGATTCGCGGCGTTCACCGTGCCAGCCTGCCTCATCGCGGAAGGGCGAAATGCAGGGATTTGTAGGAGCACGGCGATTTCCCGCCCCAAAGGGTCCCCTACCGGCGCGGCAGTAGTATAATGCTCCGCCGTGCATGTTCACGTCGACGAACTTGCGAGGAGGAACACATGCGTCTGCTGTTGATCGCGATGCTAGGCCTGCTGTGCTTCACCATGACAGCCTGCCCGAAGCCGAAGCCCGCCACCGATCAGAACACACCGTTGATCGATGACCAGGGTATGCGCAAGCCGGACTACGGCGGTGGCCAGGCCGCGCCTCCGGCGCCCACGAATCCACCACCCGAGGGCACAGTTCCGCCGGAGGGCACAACTCCGCCGGCGCCTCCGCCCGCGGGTGGCACGAACCCCCCACCGGCTCCGCCCCCAGGCGGTGGCGGCACGAATCCACCACCTGGTGGTGGGAAGTAGTCCGCAGCGCTAGTTCCTGTCTGGGACCACTGCGGTCTAGCGGGGACTCTTTGCCTGGCGCTGGCGTGGCGCCAGCTCCAAAGTAGCAGATGAACGGGCCCGTCCGGTGAGAGGCGGGCCCTTCGCCTCTCGCGGCCCTTCGGTTCCGCGCACGCGGTAAGCCCTTCGCTGTCTTGCAGGGCGGCGGGGACGGCATCTGCCGTCGGGGCTGGTGCGCCTCCTTACTGCGCGTTGTACTCGACGACCAGCCGCTCCGGATCCGCGGCCCGCCAGTCCGTCACCGGCTCGTCGCGCACCACCCGCCCGTCCACGAAGCGGATCACCCGCCGGCAGCAGCGCCCCACGTCCTCGTCGTGCGTCACCACGACCACCGTGATCCCGCTGCTGTTCAGCTCCTGGAACAGCTTAAGCACCTCCTCGCCGGAGCGGCTGTCCAGGTTCCCCGTCGGCTCATCGGCTAGAAGGATCGACGGCTCGTTCACCAGCGCGCGCGCCAGCGCCACCCGCTGCTGCTCCCCCCCGGACAGTTCGTTGGGGCGGTGGGTCACCCGGTCGCCCAGGCCAACACGGCTGAGCGCCTCGATCGCCCGCTGCCGCCGCCGCGGCACGTAGCCGCTGTAGACCATCGGCAGCTCGGTGTTCTCCAGGGCTGTCGTCCGCGGCAGCAAGTTGAAGCTCTGGAACAGAAAGCCGATCATCCGGTTGCGGATGCGCGCCAGCTCGTTGTCCCGCAGGCGCGACACGTCCTTCCCCTCCAGGACGTAGCCGCCGGAGGTCGGGCGGTCGAGGCAGCCCATGATGTTCATCGCCGTGGACTTGCCCGAGCCGGAGGGCCCCATGATCGCCACCATGTCCCCTGGGGCGACAGCGAAGCTGACGTTGCTCAGGGCGCGCACCTCGTACTCGCCCATCTTGTAGATCTTCGTGATGTCGTGGAACTCGATCAGCGCCGACACGAATCCTCCTAGATCAGCCCTGCGAGGAGCAGTATTTGCCGGTAAGCCTCGGCCAAGTCCACACGCGCCTGAAGCAGCGCCAGCTGTCCCGCCAGCAACTTATCCTGCGCCTCCACCACGTCCAGCGTCGTGGCCAGCCCCACCGCCTGGCGCTCAGCCAGGATCGTGTGCGTCTGATCCAGCACGTCGAGATTGCTCTTGGCTAGGTCCACCTGCTGCCGCTTCGTCTCGAGGTCGCGCTCGACGCCCCGCAGTGCGGCCTTCAGCTGGAGCTCGGTGTCTTGAATCGCCAGGTCCAGGCTGGCCAGGTCGAGGTCGGTCTGGGCGACGCTGGCCCGCGTGTTGCGCTCCCCCGGCGTCCGGGACCAGTTCAGCCCCACCTGGTACGACTGGTTCTCATTGCCGGCAACCGCCTTGCCCAGAGTGGTATCCTCGCCGCTGCGCCCATATGAAGCCGAAAGATCGATGCTCGGCTTGAGGTTGTTTAGTTGCTGCTGCCGCGTCAGGCGCAAGTTGGCCAGCTGCGTGCACAGGCTCTTTAGGTCGTAGCTGTTCTGCTCAACCAGAGTCCACAGGTCCTCGGGCAGCTCGGCTCCGGGCTCCTCCAGTGCGTCCGCCGACTCCACCTTCAGCGCGAACTCCTGGGGCAACCCGCAGAGCGTGGTGAGCTGGTCGAGCAGCGCGCTGTAGGCGCTCTCCGCGGTGAGCAGCTGCGAGCGCTGGCTCAGCACGCTGTTCTCCGCCTGGAGCACGTCCGCCTGGATCGCCAGCCCCACCTTGTAGCGCTCCACGGCGCGTTCAAGCTGCTGCAGCGACGTCTCCAAGCTGGTCTGGCGCACCGAAATCCCTTCCCGCGCCGCCACGGCCTGGTAGTAGGTGTTGATCAGGCTCTGCTTCAGCTTGCGCACCTGATCATCGAGCCGGGCGTAGGAGAGCACGAGGTTGTTCGAGGCCGCGAAGCGCGGGATGCGGTTGAGGTACTTGCCCGCACCGCGCGCCAAGGGCCGCGTATACCCCAGGGTGTATCCCGCCCCGTAGGTATCGCCGGCCCCGGCCAGCGCCGCCGGGTAGTGCGAACGGCTCAGGTCGTAGCTGAACTGGAAGGCGTCGCCGAATTCACGCGGCTTCGTCCACTTCACGTTCGCGGTGTACGAGTCGCTTGCGGAACTGGCGCCGCCGGTAGTGGTTCCGCCCGTCCGGCGCGAGTAGCCAAAAGCGCCCGCAAGCTGGGCGTCAAAGGCGTAGTACGTCTGGTCCACGGCGAAGTGGCCCTTTTCCACGCCGTACCGCTGCTGGTTGAGGCCCAGGTTGTGCGCCAGTGCCATCGCGAGCAGGTCGTCCAGCGTGACGAGCTGGGCCTCACTGTCGGAGAACGGCTCGGGCCGGAGGTGGTACACGGGGTGCTCGCCGGTCTTGGGATCGATGTTTGACGGCAGCGCCCCGGACGCTGTGCCTTCCGCCCCGCCCTGCGCCTGAGCGGCTTGGTCCCCGGGCTCCACGACCACCGCGCCGGCGTTGTCCGCGGCCGGCGCGCCCTGCGCGCAGACCAGCGCCGCGATGAGCGCGCCTATCAGCCAGCCTTCAGCCCTGGTCAAACCTTCCTCCTCATCTGCGCTATCCCCGCGCTTCGTCACCTTCCCCATCCGCCTTGGCCGGCTTCCCCGCCGCCAAGACGCCACGCCGTCGCTTCCCTCGGCTACTGAATCTTGTACCCCGGCTTAGACGGATCGTGTGAGGTTATCTTCAGTTTGAAGCTGTCGATGGTCTTCTTCGCGCCATACTGGTACCACGCCGTCCCGCCGCCACCGAGCACGATGACCAGCAGAACGATCACCCCGATCATCTGCGCGGTGGTCAGCTCGGCGGCCTGCACGATGCCAATCAGCCACAACACCACCGAGTACAGGATCAGCACGGCGCCGACAATCGCCAGCACCCCCATGGGTGGCGTGCCGCCCGTCGCCAGCGAGTCCATCCCAGGTACGACGCCAGCCAGGGCGCAGGCCTTGCCGATCGTGAAGAAGAACATGGGATAGGCCAGCGTGCCCAGTAAGTCCCCGGCCGTAGTGTGCCCGCCGAACATCCTCGCGATGAGAAACACGATGAACCCGCCGATGAGCCAGAACAGCACCGCCACCACCGGGTAGAAGACCAGATTGTTGAACAGATAGGCCTTCACCAACGCGTCCAGCGTCCCCGTCCCCAGGTTCGCCGCGTCTTCGCGGTAGGTGGGGTTCATGTTGCCCTGGGCGACCTGGCTGCACCACTGGGCGGCGAAGGAGTGGAACCCGTTCTCCATCTGCGGCTGGTTGGCAAGCAGGACAAACGTGGCGATCAGGCCAGCCAGAAACACGAGGGCGATGGAAAAGAAGAAGTTGTCCATGCGTCCGATGTGGCGCAGGCTCGCCGAGGGCGCCGTGACCACCTCCCACATGTTGGTGAACAGCTTGAGCCCTAGCGCGACGAGCATCATCAGCGTAAACAAGCCCAGCAGCATGTACAGCCGCTTGTCCGGGGTGCCCGCAGTCGCGCCCGCGGATTGCAGAAGTGCCAGGACGAAGGTCATCGCTAAACCCCTATCGCGGCGATTGAAGCGCCATTATAGCCTACAGCCTGATCTGCACCGTCTCGTAGACGTCCACCCGTTTCACGCCGCTGTAGTTGATGACCAGCGTCCCCGCCGCATAGTCGTGGGGCCCGCGAAAGCCGGGGAAGAACCAGGCGAGCAGGATCGACGGCCACTCCAGGCAGACCATGAACACCAGCGTGCGCACGGCCACCGCGCTGTAGCTGACGAAGTCCCCCCACTCGCTAACGATGCGGCAGCTGAGCCAGCTCATCCCCAGCGTGCGGTTGACCAGCGCCAGGCACAGAAAAAAGTAGACGTAATCGGTAACCGCGAAGAGGATCAGCCACGGCACATACGGACGGTAAAGCACGACAGCGTCGAACACGCCCCTGGCCAGCGCTGTCCCCTCGCCGCGGTCGAAGAGGTGGAACACCGGGCTGGGCATCGCGTTGAAGATCAGCCCGAGGACGAACAACGCCGCCAGCAGCACCGCGCGGGTCACCAGCAGGTCGATCAGCAGCGCCAGCACGCGCTTCAGCGGCGAGGCCGGGGCGCATTCCCGGCCGAAGGACACCCGCCCCACCTGAAACTCCGGATACTCCTCGGGCAGCACGCCCGCCTCCGGAGCCTCCAGCCCGCGCACCTGCGCCGCGATCACGTCCTCCGGGTTGGGCACGTACAACGTCTCGGCGCAGTCGCGGCACAGCACGCGGCCGCGGCGCACGACAAGGCACGGCTGGCAGTAGTAGGCCTGGCACTCCGGGCACTGGGCCGCCATGTTTCTCTCGGGGTGGTTGCGGCACTTCACCACCACCTCGATGTCGCGGTAATAGTTGGCCAGCGCCCGGTCGAAGTCCTCGGCGGCGGGCGCCTCCACCGCAGTGTCGCCGTAGACGAAATCCTCGCCGAGATCCTCCGGCGCCATGAGGATGCGCTGGATCAGGCTGGCGTCATGCTCCGGGGCGGCAGGGGGCGGCTCGGCGACTTTCTGCTTTGCCGCGGGTGAGGAAGGGGTGGCCGCCGTCTCGGCCATCTGGCCCGGGTCCTGCAGAATCCGCCATAGACTCTCGCCGGTGGGCTGCCCGCCTTCGGGGTCTTTTGGTTCGTCTGGGCTCATCATTGGTTCCGGGCTGCCTAGATCAGGGCCGACAGCCGGTTGTTGATCTCCTTCTGCTGCGCCTTGTCAGTGGTGATGCGCAACAGCGCCTCCCACGCCTTGCGCGCGCGGTGCCGGTAGCCGAGCTTCTCGTAGCACTCCGCCAGATACCGCTGGGCCTCGCCGTACTTGGGATCGGCTTGCACGGCGCGGTTGAAGAGGTCCGCCGCCTGGTCGAACTCGCGCCGGGCGAAGGACGCGCGGCCCTGGTCGAAGTACATCCGTGCATTTATGTCAGCGCTCGGCATGCCGTAACTACCCTATCTGGAGGCGAGCGGACTCGAACCGCCGGCCTACTGCGTGCAAAGCAGTTGCTCTACCAGCTGAGCTACGCCCCCATAGGCGGGCAGTAGATTATACATAACGCGGCCCGCGCCGCATCTATGCAGGCGGTATCACTTCGGGGAAGATGTGGGAGCGCAGCGGCGACTAGCCCTTCTTCGGCTTCGTCTCCTTCCTGGTCTTCTTGATCGCGACCTTCGCCCCGGCCGGGTTCTTCTTGGGTGAAGAGTGCAATGTCAAGGGAGTAAGGATGGCCCGCACTCCCTTCTTCTTCAGCGAAACACTTCTAGGAATGGAAGCAAGCCCGGTAGCAGCTCTGGGAAGGGGCACCTCGCGGAGAACCGACGGTGCCCGGGACTTCGAGGGAGACAGCTTGACTTCCAGGACCGGTGGCGGCACTGCCTTAGCCTTAAGCAGGATGGCATCGGCGCAGAAATCCACGCCGCCGGGCCAGCACAGCGCGCGGCCATGCCGAACGATGCGGACCTTGGTTGCGTACTTAGGATCCGCCAGGGGCTCGAACACCGTGCCTTTCCTAGCGTAACGCCTGAGGGCAAGCTGGCGCACCTCCCCAGTGTCAAAGCAAACGTGCAGCACCCCGGGCTTGACCTTCAGCACCTTCGTGATCTTCGGAAAATCAGACACCACTTGGATCTTACCCCATCACTCCTTGATTCTCTCGATTCCGCCCGGGACGGTCCGGTTCTCCCACATCTTCAGCAGCGCTTCGCGATGACGTTCTACCCACTCCTCAGCCAGGCGACGTTTGGCCGGGGGAAGGAAACCCTTGATCACGCGATGGCTCCGTATCCCCACTCTCGCCTCGTGCTCAGCACAACTCACATGCACGTGAGGGGGTTCGTGCTCATTACTGTTCATCACAATCGTGATTCCTTCCCAGCGCTTGATGATCGGACTCATCGGGGACCCGCCAGATCGTAGCGTGCGTCCGCAGTGCCGTGTTGGACGGCAGAAGCAGCCGCGGCACTACAATACCGGCGTGCTCGAAGACTACGTGCGTGAGGCGCTCAGGCAGTCGCGGGTCACCCCCAGTCGCAGCCGCGGCCAGCACTTCCTCATCGACGACGCTGTGCTCGCCCAGATCATCAGCACCGCCCAGCTCAGTGGCGGCGAGGCCGTGCTGGAGGTCGGCACCGGCCTGGGCACACTCACGCGTTCCCTCGCCGCGCGCGTCTGGCGCGTCTACACCTACGAGCTGGACGCCGCCCTGGTGCGCTACCTGCGCCGCTACGTCATCCCCGAGACGTACAACGTCGTGCTCGAGGACTACGCGTTTACGGAGTACGAGCTGCGGCGCGTCATCGCCCTGGCGCAGGAAGCGGGGAGGCCGCTGAAGATCGTCGCGAACCTGCCCTACCAGATCAGCTCGGCGTTCCTGCACGCCGTCGCGAACCACGCGGCGGAGCTCACGCTGGTGGTCGTGATGCTCCAGCGCGAGGTGGCGCGGCGCGTCATGGCCCAGGCGGGGGGCCAGGGCTACTCCAGCTTCAGCATCTACCTCCAGACGTTCTTCAGCGTGCGCGGCGTGTGCGACGTGCCCGCGGCGGCGTTCTTCCCAGTGCCGAGGGTGGACAGCGCGGTGATCGCGCTCACGCCGCTTACCGCCGACCAGCAGCCGCAGATGGCCGACCGTGAGCTCTACTTTCGCCTCGTCGAGCAGGTGTTCCGCCGCCGCCGCAAGCAGCTCATCAACGCGCTCGCCCTGGCCTTTCCGCATCTCGGCGCGCCAGGCAGCCACGATGCCCTCTCCGCCGCGGGGATCAGCCCCACCGCCCGCCCCGCTAGCCTCAGCATCGCGGACTTCGTCCGCCTCGCCGACATCATCTCGCGGACTGCCTCTTAACCGCGATTCGCCTACTCCCGGCGGGCAGGGAACTCGCCTTCCTTGACCTCGACCCGCATCAGCTCGCCTGGCGCAACCTGGGAGGGATCTCGCACGAGAGCGCCGTCCTTCCACACCAGGGCGAACCCCAGGCGCTTGGGCGCGACAGGGTCGCGCCCGCTGAGCTCCGCCGCCCGCGCCTTGAGCCCCGCCTGCGCCGCGCTGAGCCGCAGCTTCAGCGCATGCAGCAGCTCATCTCGCCGCCGCGGCAGCGCCCAGACTGCCTCGTCCAGCCGCCTAGCGAGGGGCACAACGAGCCGCGAAAGCAAGGCGACGTGGGCTGCGCGCTCCAGCTCTAGCCCGCTTCTCTCCACCGCCGCATCTACGAGCCGCGCGCTGAGCGTGTCCACCGCCTGCCGCTCGGATTCCACCAGCCCCACCACGTCGCGGATCAGCCGCCGGTCGAAAAGCCGTGCCAGCCTTTCCTGCCGGTCGGTGACGGGATGAGCGGTGGTGCGAGTGAGACGCAGTCGCAGATGGCTGAGCTGCCCATGCAGCTCGGCGGCGTCGAGTGCGGCCAGCTCGGCGGCGGCGGAGGGCGTGGCGGCGCGCACGTCGGCGGCGAAGTCGGCGATGGTGAAGTCGATCTCGTGGCCGATGCCGGTGATCAACGGGCGCTTGAGCGCGGCGATCGCCCGCGCCAGGCCCTCGTCGTTGAAGCACCACAGGTCCTCGATGCTCCCGCCGCCGCGCACCAGCAGGATCACCTCGATCCCCGGGCAGGCGTCGGCCATGCCCAGCGCGGCGATGAGCTCCAGCGGTGCGGCGTCGCCCTGCACGCTGGCAGGGAACAGCACGATGCGCACATAGGGCGCGCGGCGGTTGAGCACCGTGAGCACGTCGCGCAGCGCGGCGGCGGTAGGGCTGGTGACGATTGCGACGCTGCGCGGCACGCGCGGCGGCTTCACCTTGCGCCCTTCGTCGAACAGCCCCTCCGCCGCGAGCTTCTGCTTGAGCGCCTCGAAGCGCTGCGCCAGGTCGCCCACCCCGGCGGGGAGGATGTCGTCGGCGACGAGCTGATACTCGCCGCCGCGCTCATAGACGCGCACGTCGCCGTGCACGAGCACCGCCAGGCCGTCGGCGGGCGGGCGGCGCGCCCCGCGCTTGAAGGCGAAGTACACCGCGTGCAGCTGCGTCGCCTCGTCCTTGAGCGTGAAGTAGAGGTGGCCGCTGCCGGCGAGGCGCACGTTGCTCACCTCGCCGCGCACCCAGATGCCCTGCAGCTCGCTCGCACCCTCGAGCAGCGACTTGACGCGGCGCGTCACTTCGCTCACGGAGAGCGCGGCGGGGGCGGCGGTGGTCGCAGGCGCGTTGTCCACGGGGTTATTGTAGCGGCGCGGGGACGGGGGCAACGGGGTGTACATTAGGACCATGCCGACACGCACGCTGCGCAACCTGGTGGATGGGGCATGGGTCAGTGGGAAGGGCGCGAACATGGTGCGCGACCCGTACACCGGCGCGGAGGTGGGGCGCGTCGCGCTGGCCACAGGGGAGCAGGTGGAGGCGGCGCTGGCCAGTGCCTGGCGCGACCGCGAGGCGCTGGCCCGCACTCCCAGCCGCCTGCGCGCCGAGCTGCTGATGCGCGTGCGCAGCCGTCTGGAGCGCGACGCGGAGGCGATTGCGCAGCTCATCTGCGCCGAGGCGGGCAAGCCCATCACGCTGGCGCGGGGCGAGGTGCAGCGCGGCCTGGAGACGCTGAATCTCTCCGCCGAGGAGGCGCGGCGCCTCACCGGCGAGTACATCCCGCTGGACCTCGTGCCCGGCGCGGAGGGCTATCACGGCGTCGTGCGCCGTGTGCCGCGCGGGCCCGCCACCGCGCTCTGGCCGTTCAACTTCCCGCTGAACCTGCTGCTGCACAAGCTCGGCCCGGCCCTCGCCGCGGGCTGCCCGGTGCTGATGCGCCCGCCGTCGGCCACGCCGCTCACCGGCCACCACGTCGCGCGCTATCTGCACGAGGAGCGCACCGCCCTCGGCCTGCCCGCAGGGATCGTGGCTTACTTGTCGTCGAGCCACACTGCTGCCGCGCCGCTGATCGACGACGCGCGCGTCAGGGCGCTGAGCTTCACCGGCAGCGACACTGTGGGCTGGGAGCTGAAACGCCGCGCCTACCGCAAGCAAGTGATGCTGGAGCTCGGCGGCCAGGCGAGCATGATCGTGGAGCCCGACGCGCCGGACATGGCCTTCGCCGCCAAGCGCGCCGCGCTGGGCGCCTTCGCCTACGCCGGCCAGGTGTGCATCAGCATCCAGCGGCTGATGGTGAACCGCAAGGTGTGGGACAAGTTCACAGCGCTGTTTCTCGCCGAGGTCGCGGCGCTCAGGACTGGCGACCCGCGCGACCCCAGCGTGATGGTCGGCCCGGTGATCGACGACGCGGCGGCGGAGCGCATCAGCGCCTGGGTGGGCGAGGCAGTCAGCAAGGGCGCGCGCGTGCTCCAGGGCCAGCGGCTCCAGCCACGCCTGTTCACGCCGCACGTGCTGGAGCGGGTCAAGTCGAGCACGCAGCTTGGCTGCAACGAGGTCTTCGGCCCGGTGGTGGTGCTCGAGCCGTACCGCGAGTTCGCCGACGCGATCGCGCTGACCAACGCCTCGCGCTACGGCTTGCAGACGGGCGTGTTCACGCGCGACGTGGACAAGGCGCTCAGGGCCTGGCGCGACGTGGAGGTGGGCGCGCTGATCGTCAACGACTACCCGATGTTCCGCGTTGACCACATGCCCTACGGCGGGGTGAAGGACAGCGGCTTCGGGCGCGAGGGCGTACGCTACGCCATCGCCGAGTACACCGAGCCGCGCCTGATGGCCATCCGCGAGACGCCCTAAGCGCTGCCTTCTAGCCAAGGGAAGCTGACCTTGAGGTCGTTCAGATGGGTTTTCGGTAGACGACCGTCGTGTTGCAGCCGCCCTACTACAATCCCCGGGGAAATGCCGAGCGCGCTGGCAAACTCCATGACCGCGTGTCTCGAGAACAACTGGTGGCTGGCGATGAACCGGTTGTATGCATCTGCCCGCATCAGGACGCTCTCCGCAAAACGATCGGCCTCTTCTTCCAGCTCCCCCCCGGCCCCGTCAAGCTCTAGGAATTGCGTCTTGTTGTGTCTGAGCACATGACAGCATTCATGAAAGAAGGTGAACCAGAAGTGGTCGTCGTGCTTGTACTTCAAGCTCAGTTGAACCAGCGCCTTAGTGGGCGTGAGCCAGCGAGTTGCCCCCCATGCATGGGTCTTGGGGAGCAACGGCACGAACACGACCACGACCCCACACTCTGCGCAAGTCCCTTTCAGCCTGGGCTCAATCCTCTGGGGGTCAAGCACGCTCAACCTGCGGAGTTCAGGAATCGCATCCCTGAATCGCGTTGCGTCGTACGGTGCGCACTCCGCTTGCCGACCAAGGATCTCTCCTCGCCGCAGCCAAGCGGCTGCAGCCCCGAGATCGGGTTCCCACCCCTTAGCTCTATAGGACACCTCAAGTGCGCCATACACGGTGCCCCACTGCTCAGGAGAACCTACGCCGAAGAACCCGAGCAGATTCCGCGTGCGCTCAAGCCACTGAGTAGGGCTCGATGCGGGCAACCAGCCCAGCTTGGCCATGGCAGCATAGGGGAACATGCTGCTCCACCACTCGCAGCCCGAGAGTTCCTCCTCTTCCTTCTTGCCCTGAATGTAGACTCGGTAGCGGCCCTCCCTGTTGCTCCAGAAGGTTGCAGGTATGCCCAGCACCCGTTCGAGCAGTTGGCATGTTGCCGGAGTGATTGGCTCATCTCCTTTGACTATCCCGCTGACCGTCTTGGCGGTCATGCCCATACGCCTGGCAAGCTCCGCCTGGGTAAGCCCGGCGTCCTCCAGCACCTCAAGCAGTGTCTCGCCAGGCGGAGAAACGTAGTCTGGGGCGTACTGGCTTTCGAAATGTTCAGTCATGATAATCCACCACTTCTTGAATGCTGACCGTCGTCACCTGTGTCCAATCCAGGCCGCCGTCAGGCCTCCGCGGCACTGGGTCATCTGCGGGTTCGAAGACGAGCCGGAACTGGCCGTTAAGCCTCAGCGACAACTGGCCAGCACGGTTCCCGCGCAACTCCTCACATCTCCCAGGCAGCCGTCGCATTGCGTCTAGAGTGTCGGCCGCGTCCAGGTCGTCAAGGCGGCGGCGCAGCAGCTTCTCACGTTCTGCACCCAACTCCTTCTTCGCGACACGGCTCCGGCAGCAAAGCTCCTCGATTCCCTTGCTTGCGAAGAGTATCCGCAACGGTCCTTCCCCCACTATATTAACCCATTGGGTTAATGTTCTGCAAGCATCTCACTACAGGCTACCGGAGAATGGCATTTTACGAGGGCTGCAGTAGGTAGACGAAGGGCCCGCCTTTACAGCAGGCTCAGCAGGTAGACGAAGGGTGCGGCGAAGAGCAGGCTGTCGCAGCGGTCGAGCATCCCGCCGTGGCCGGGCAGCAGGCTGCCGTAGTCCTTCACCCCCGCCTCGCGCTTGAACAGCGAGAACAGCAGGTCGCCCGCCGCTCCGATTGCCGCCACGACCATGCCCAGCAGGAACAGCACGACGGCGGCGCAGGCGGTGGGCGGGCCGAATGCGGCACTGTGCAGGGCGCCCAGGGGCGTGGGCGTGGGGGTGAGCCCGAGCGCGGCGATCAAGTGCGGCGGCGGGTAGAGCAGCCCCGCGCCGGCCCAGACCGCTCCCGCCGCGAGCATCCCACCGATGATCCCCTCCACGGTCTTCTTCGGGCTTAAGCGCGGGCACAGCGGGCGCCGCCCGATCAGCCGCCCCGCCCACATCGCGCCGGTGTCCGCGCCCCACCCCGCGCCGATGAGCAGCAGCAGGTAGGGGAAGCGGTCGGCGTGCACGCAGAGCGGCAGCACGAACGCCAGCGGCAGCGTGATGAACGCGACGGCGCGCAGCAGATGCACGTCGCCGCCGCCCTCGCCCTGCCGCTCATAGCGCACGATGCTGTGCAGTGCGCAGAACAGCAGCGCCGCGCCAGTGGCCAGCAGCGCCCATCCGCTATTCAACACCCCAGCCAGGCTCAAGGACAGGGTGGCCACGGCGAGCGTGCTCAGGCCGTGATGGACGGCGGCCGCGTCGCGGCTAAGCTGCGGTCGCAGGCGCAGGAACTCGTGCTGCGCGCAGGCGTGAATCACGAGCACCATTAGCAGGGCGGTCCAGAGGGAGTACAGCGTCAGCGCGAGGAACAGCAACCCGGCCCCGATGCCCACGGCGGTGCGTATCGCCATCAGGAGACCCGGCCGAAGCGGCGGGTGCGCTGTTGGTAGGCGAGCAGTGCGGCAAGGAAGTCGGCGCGCGAGAAGTCCGGCCAGAGCACCTCGCTGAAGACGAGCTCGCTGTACGCCATCTGCCACAGCAGGAAGTTGCTGACGCGCTGCTCCCCCGAGGTGCGGATGACGAGGTCGGGGTCGGGCACAGCGGGATGGAAGAGGTACTCGCGGAAGACGCGCTCGCTGAGCAGCGCCGGGTTGAGCCGGCCCGCCTGGGCGTCGGATGCGATGCGCCGCGCCGCCTCGACGAGCTCGCTGCGGCCCGAGTACATCACGCACAGGTTCAGCGTGAGCCCGGTGTTGCGCGCCGTGAGCTCGATCGCCGAGTGGAACTTCGCCGCCAGTGCGTCCGGCAGCAGCTCGAGCATCCCGGTGACCAGGATGCGCACGTTCTTGCGGTGCAGCTCCTTGGTTTCGGTATCGAGCACGTCGGTGAAGAGCTGGAACAGCGAGCCCACCTCGTCCGGCGGGCGGTCCATGTTCTCGGTGGAGAAGCAGTAGAGCGAGAGGTAGCCGAGGTGCAGGTCGTCGGCGGCGGTGACCGTGCGGCGGATGGCCTCGATGCTCTCGCGGTGGCCGTCGGTGCGGGTCAGCCCGTGCACCTTGCCCCAGCGCCCGTTGCCGTCCATGATGATCGCCACGTGGGCGGGCAGGTGTGCCCTCTCGAGCGCCGCCTCAAGCTCAGCCGCCTGCGTCTCGCTCTGCGCTGTAAGCACCTCGATCATCGCTAGAACTCGGTTATCTCCTTCTGCTTCGCGGCCACGTGCTGGTCCACTTCGGCGAGCTGCCTCTCCAGGAGCTTGTCCACCTGCTCCAGGTAGTGGTGCATCTCGTCCTCCGAGACGTCCTTGCCCTTCTCCAGCTTCTTGATCTGCTCGTTCGAGTCGCGGCGGATGTTGCGCAGCGCGACGCGCGCATCCTCGCCGAGCTTGCTCACCGCTTTGGCCAGCTCGCGGCGCCGCTCCTCGGTCAGCGGCGGGACGCGGATGCGGATCAGCGAGCCGTCGACGTTGGCCATCAGGCTAAGGCTGGAGAGGTTGATCGCCTTCTCGACGGCGTGAGTCTGGGACTTGTCAAACGGGCTGATGAGGATCGTCTGGGCGTCGGGGGTGCTGATCGTCGCCATTTGCCCCAGGGGCACCTGCGTGCCGTAGGCGTCCACGCGGATGTGGTCGACCAGCCCGCTCGTCGCCCGCCCGGCGCGCAGGTGCACGAGCTCGCGGGAGAACGCCTCCAGGCTGTGCTTCATCCTCTCACCGGCTAAAGCGAGAATCTCGGCGGGTGTGGCCATAGCACCTCCAACGGGCGGGAGGCCATTATAGCGCCGCCACTATGGCGCCGCCCTAATGTGAGTATCGGCCATGCGGGCAGCGGCAGTAAACAGCCCCGCTGTTCCGCCTGGCGCTGATGGCAGCGATTGCCGCAAAAGCGGATCAGCCCAACTGGTGCTTGACGGGAGCCGCACGCTGCGGTAGGTATTGGTGAGCCTGGGAGGTCAGGCGCGGAGGGATCAGGCATGTATCGCACGGCATGGCGCACAGGAGCGCGGGTAATCCTGCTGCTCCTTGCTGCTATCACGCTCAGCTCCTGCCATTGGCCGCAGTGGCCTTCTGAGTTTGGAAGGGCGATTACGATCTGCATTCCCTTCGTCGAGAGCGTGGAATCCCCCCAAAGCACGACCGAAGTCCATGTTGGTGATCCGATCACCTTCCACCTCGTCTTCTCCACACAGTCGAGGCCGGGCCTCCTCTCTGACCCCCTTATGGTATGGGGCCAATGCGGTGCCTCCGATGCCCGCTATGACGACGTGAACTTCTTTGTGATCCGCGGAGAAGACACTCTGAGTCCCAGCTACGCAGTTGGCCCGCCAGGACAGCAGCAGGATGTGACGCGGTATGCGGATCACCCAGGACCGCACCGGTTTCACTTTGGAACCATGAGAACTAGAGAGGCAGGAGGCACAGCTATTGAGTCGGGGAGCGTCATGGCCTGGTACAACACCTCCGCGGACGGCGACCTCACCTACCGCGAGGTGGTGATCAACGTGCTGCCGTAGCTATGCGGCGGCGCGTCTCCGCCGCGATGGTAGTATCGGGCGGGCTAGGAGAAGAGAGGCCGATGGAGGTGATCCCGGAGCAGGGCGGCGAGCGCTTAGGGCGGATTCTGCGCGAGATTCCGCCACACGAGGTGTATCGCATGCTCTGCGGCGGGTCGGGGCTCAAGCCCACCGTCCTCGACGTGCGCGGCGCGGCGGAGTTCTCCGCGGGGCGCATCGCGGGCGCGGTGAACCTCGACTGCTACGCCGGGGGCTTCCTTGGGCGCCTGGCCGCGCTGCCGCGCTTCAAGCCGTACATCGTGTGCTGCCAGGACGGCGGGCACAGCGCCTGGGTGCTCGAGCTGATGTACTACCTCGGCTTCCGCGAGGCCTACTGCATCAGCGGCGGCCTCGCGCGCTGGCGCAAGGACGGGCTGCCCATCGAGTCCGGGTAGGGCGGACCGCCGCGTCCGCCTCGCGCAGGCCGCATGCGGCGGTATACTGGCGGCATGACCCGCCTCCTGGCCATGTTCGCGGTGCTTGCTCTATCCCTTGTCCTTTGCGGCTGCGCGCCGAAGAGCCTGCCGCGGGACTGGCCCATCCCGCAGTTGACGCTGCCTCCCGGGACCCGACTGCAGGGCGACGTATCGCACGTTGTCAAGTCGGATAGAGAGACGTGGTTCGCGGATGTGAGTCCGTCAAACTGGGACGGGCTTGTTGCCAGCACGGAATCGTGCCTGAAGCCACTGGGCTACCGGCGCCTGCCTGACCTGGTCATGGAGCGGCCGAACCGCCGCTACGTCTCGGGGGATCTCATTACAATCGTCTCCATCATCGACGCTCACACGGAGCAGTCTCGCCCGGCGGAAGCCTTCTTCGTACCTTCCCCAGGTTACTATGGCAGCTACTACCTCACGATCGACAAGCTCCAGTATCCGCTCGAGGAAAAGTGGCGGACCCAGAGCACTCCTCTGTGAGGTAAGTAGCCGCCCCGCCGCGATGGCTCAAGGCAAGGCGTGCAGCGCGGTGTAGGCCTCGACCTGGTGCTCATTGCCCTCGGCGTCGGTGCAGACCAGCCGCCCGGTGGCGAAGTCCACGCCGCACGCCACGACTGCCCGCTGCTTGCCCGCAGCGTCCAGCAGGAAGCGCGTTCCCGGCGTCTGGTCGCGCGGTGGCCATTCCCTGAGCCAGCGGTCAGCGTCCAGCCCGCCGGCCAGCGCAGCGCACAGTCCTACTGCCACGGCGGCGAGCACGGCTTCCCGCGGAAGGTGCACGTCCGCTGCATCCACGCCTCGCGCATGCGCCAGCGCCTCGCGCAGCGTCGTGATCGCCAGCGCCAGCTCTGCCGGGAAGTCGCTGCTGAGCGAGTTGACGTTCAGCCCCACGCCGATCACCACCCAGCGCGCGCCCGCACCTGCGCTCGAAACCGCACGTAGGGGCCGCACTTGTGCGGCCCGTTCCCCGGCGGGGGCATCGTCGGGCCGCATGAATGCGGCCCCTACGACACCGGCCTGCACCGTCTCTGTCAGCACCCCCCCGAGCTTGCGCCGGCCGGCGGCGGTACTCCCGAGCAGGTCGTTCGGCCATCTCAGCCCAAGCTGTATGCCTGTGGCGCCCTCCAACGCCAGCGCCACCGCCGCGCCCACGCACAGCGGCAGCCGCGCGTCGCTTAAGCCCGGCCGCTCCATCGGCAGCGCCAGCGACATGGCGATGTCGCGTCCGGGCTGCATCACCCACTGCCGCCCCAGGGTGCCACGCCCGGCGTACTGCTCGTCGGCGTGCAGCAGCGTCGGGTCGGGCAGCTCGCCCGCGCGCAGGCGGCGCTTGAGCTCGTCGTTCGTCGAGTCCACGCGCGGGAGGTGGTGAGCCTCCACGCCCAGCGCCTTGAGTTGATCAGCAAGCATCCTATGCTTCGGCGCGCCGCACTCGCGGCACAAGCTCCCCGCCGCGGAGACTCGGCGGCCCGGTTCTGCGCCGGGTTAGAACTTTGACGCGGGTGGCAGCGTCTACATATAATACTCAGGCAGGGTGCTCAACCCTCCGGGGTGCAAATCGTGCAGGGCTGGCTGGTGAAGGTAGGGCTCGCACTCGTCGCGCTGGCGGCGTGGCACGGTGTCGCGCGGGCGGTGGACCTCACCAGCTTCACCGCCAAGGACGAGGAGAAGAAGCTCACGCTCACCTTTACTTTCAGCGCGAAGGTTCAGGCCGACGTGATCTCCAACTTCCAGGGCAACTTCGTCGCGTTGGCCGTTGGCGAGCTGAAGTTCACCAAGCAGCAGCTGGCGGGCGACCAACTGCCGGCCGCTGAGGCCACCGTCCCGTTTTACCGCAGCGTGCGGTTTGTCGCGAGCGAGCGCGCGGGGCAGATCCGCGTGCAGCTGGGCAAGCTCGCCACGCCGGCCGATGCACTCGTGGTGCAGCTCGATGACCGCATCGACGTGGAGATCACCAAGCCGGTGTGGAAGCTGAAGCACCCCGAGACGAAGCCGGAGGAGAAACCCGCACCGCCCGCAACCACTAGCCCCGGGTTCGTCCCGGACAAGACGCCTCCGGCAACTCCGCCCGCGCCTCCCGCTGAGGAGACGCAGCCGCCGGCCGAAGTCACGCCGCCCGCGGAGTCGGAGGCGGCCCCTGCTGCGCCTGAAGCAACTCCCCCCGCGCCTGAGACGCCTCCGAGCACCGAGCAGCCGCCGGGCAGCCTGCGCGACGGCTCAACCCCCGCGCCGAGCACCCCTCCCCCCGCCGCCGCCCCGACTGCCCCCCCGTCCGAGGAGCAGCCGGCGCCGCCCGCTGGCAACGAGCAGGCTGCGCCCGGCACACCGGGGGGCGAGGTCTACGGCCAGACCAGCCCAGACGAGCTGCCCCAGGGCGCACCAGAGGAGACGCCCGCGCCTACCCCGCCGCGCCGTCCGCTGCGGCCCGCCACGCCGCCTCCGCCTCCCACGGAGCAGCCCCCAGCGGAGTCGGCTTCCCCGGCTCCCGCCACCCCGCCCGCGTCACCCGCGCCGAGCGAGACCAGCCCGCCACCCGGGGCGCCCTCGCGCACGCATGCACCCTACACCGAGTTCGACCTGGACCAGGTGCAGATCAGCGGCATCGAGATCCGTGACCTGCCGTTCAACCAGGCGTTGATGAAGCTCGTCGGCGCCTCGGGGTTCAACGTCGTGCTCGGCGAGGGGCTCGACACCACCGAGGTGAACCTGAGCTTCCGCCAACGCGATATCAGCCTGAAAGGCGCCCTCGACCTGCTGTGCATCGCCTACGACCTGGTGTACACGGTCGAGCCCGACGCGATCATCATCAAGCGCAAGTAGGCGCCGCGCGTGCGCGGCGCACATGCGATTTCCCCGAAGGGGCGACCGCCAGGTGGCCCATGACCATACTCTGAAAGGAGAGGCGGGTCTCGAATGAGAAGAGGTGATAGGTGGTATGCGTATTCCGGCATCGGCCTGATGGCGGCGAGCTTGATTGGCATGGTGCTCCTCCGTGAGAGGGTAGAGCACCCTCCATTCTGGTTGGCCGCAATACCGGCATTCGGACTTGCGCTTGCGGGCGGTCTATTGGGGTTGTCAGGACGCCGTCGATAGCGATAGCCTGGCTGCCGGTGTCGGCGGGACGACCCCGTCTGCCAATGCAGGGCAAAGCTCGGCCGGGGGCGGCAGTGCATTCAGAGCATTCCCTGCTCCAGACCGGTATAATTCCCGCGATGCGCCCCTCAACCCGCCACGTCCGCGCGCTGCCTCTCGCCGGCATCCTCGCCACGCTGGCGGCCATCCTTCTTATGGCGGGGCCGGCCCGCGCCGCCGTGGGGAGCATCACCTACACCGCGCGCGTCGTGCATCACAACCGCCAGTACGTCTCAGTGGTCAACGGCACGATCGACCTCGCCAGCGGCGACTTCGCCGAGGTGGTGCAGGACAGCCAGGCTCTCGACTGGAAGCGGCTGCCCGGCGGCGTCGTGCCCGCCCACGCCGTGCTGCCCGACATCTGGGAGGTCGGCGCGGTGAGCTGCCAGCAGCTCGACGGCGCGCTGCCGCAGTTCGGCAGCCCGCTGCTGCGCCACTTCGTCGTCGGCCATGTGCTTGGGGGTGCGGAGGGCATCCAGAAGGGCTCCACGTATCTCTCCGGGCAGCTCGTCGTGCAGTCGGCGGATGTGGCAGCGGAGCGCCTCGAAATAGTGGCGAGCTTCAACGGCGCGGCGCTGGTGATCACCGGCAAGCGCGAGCAGGTGGACGGCCGCTGGCTTACGCGTGAGCTTGCCGTGCTTGGGCCCCAGAGCGAGCTGTACCACTACTTCGTGGACTCTGTCTCATGGTCGCCTGAGCCTCCCGCCGTCAAGCCCGCGCTGCCGCGCTTCGACCCGGCGGACTACGTGACTTTCCCCGGCGGGGGCGCGCAGCCCGTAGCGGTTCGCCCGGTGAAAGACTGGCTGGTCTTCCAGGCGCAGCTGCCCAACGGCCGGCCGCTCAACCTGGTCTTCGACTCCGGCGCGGAGACGATGATCCTCGACGACCTGGTGCTCAAGGTGGACGCGCAGCTTAAGCCGGCGGGCGAGGCCACCGTTGCCGGGGCCTTCGGCTCGCGGTCGATGCAGCTCTACCAGGGGTTCAGCTTCGAGGTGGGCGGCGTGCGCTTCCACGACCTGCCGGTGTTCGGCACGCCGCTGACGACGCTGGGCTACGGCGCGAACATGCGCATCCACGGCATCGTGGGCAACGAGATCCTGCAGCTCTGCCGGCTCGACATCGACCTCAAGGCGGGGCAGCTGCGCCTCATGCCAGCCGGCGGGGGCCAGCCGCCCCCGGGCACCGCGGTGCCGCTGACGTTCATCAACGAGCTGCCGCACATCGAGGCGCAGGTGCAGCAGAGCGGCAAGGCGCTGCTGTTGCTGGATACGGGCCAGCGCACAGCGCTGTCGGTGAACCTCGACTACCTCGACAGCCACGCCCTGGGGGACGGGTTGGTGATGGACGGCTTCCTCGGAGACATCACCGGCGGTCTGATGCCGCGCTACAAGGTGGAGACGCTCGACCTTTCGCTCGCCGGGGTGACCTGCCACGAGCGCACCGTGGACGCGGCGATGGACGGGACGTACAACTACGAGGGCGTGCCCGTGGCGGGGTCCATCGGCTTCCCGCTGCTCGCCTCCCACTTCGGCGGCATGACCTTCGACTACTCGCGCCAGACGCTCTACCTGCGCGACCCCGGGCAGGGCCTCGTCTTCTCCGGCAACCCGGGGGCGTGGGACAACCCGCCCGCCCAGCTCTCCTGGCAGCTCGCCTCCGCTGCGCCCAGTGAGAATGGCGAGGCGGGCGAGAGCGCGCCCGCCAGTTCGCCGGAGGCCGCCCGCCAGCGGCGCAGCGCCTACTCCTGGGCGGACAAGCCGGTGAACCTCAGCGACCCACTAGGCCTCGTGCGCAAGACGAAGGGTAGCGGCGCGAAGGCCGCGCCCGCCGCCGCAGCGGCTGAAGGATCGCCCCCTGGGAATGAGCCAGTGCCTGTTGAGACAGTGCCCCCGTCCGTGAGCCCTGCTCCCGCCGCTGAGAGCACCGCTCCGAGAGCCAGTCTCGAAACCTGGCGGGCGCGGCTGGGGCAGGCCGCGGCACAGCTACGGGCCCAGCTCGCCGGCCAAGTGAGCAGGTGGCTGGAGGCCGCGCTGCAGGCAAGCCATGCTGCCCAGGGCCGGCACCGGTCGGCTGCCGAGGAGCCTGGCGCGCCGTCCGCGGACACCGCGTCCGAGCCTGAGGGCCGCGAGCTGCAACATGGCCAACCCAAGTTGGAATTCCGCTAGTCCCGCCTCGTTCCGCCTACACGTGCTGCACTCCGCAGGCGCGCTCTGGTATCATTGTGATGGCCAACGGGAGGACCGAGCATGCCACCAGCGAGACGGATGTGTTGGCTAGCGGCGGTGTGGACCCTCGCATCGCTGTGCACGTTTGCCCTAGCCGCGGACTTTGTCCAGCCGGCGCGTACGTCGGAGTTCCTCAAGTCCTGCCAGCGCCGAGACAGTGAGCTTCAGGCGTACTTCGGCAAGCTAATGCCCACCAGCCTCGAGTTCAGCCACCTCGGGAGATTCGAAGCGAGCGTGCACCGCGAAGGGCTGAGCCGCATAGTCACCCTCGTCCCCGTGCGCGCGATGCCCTACGCCGGCGCCGACGAACTGCGCCATGCGGCGCGCATGAAGCGCCTCGCCATCGGCGCCCTCGACTTGCCCTACGCCGTCACGGACCAGGACATCTCCCCCGGCTACTACATCCTGCTGTTTGACGGGTGGCGCGTCTCGCTTACCAACACGCGCGGGAGGGACGTCCGCAAGTTCGTCGCCTCGCTGGGCCGCGCCTCGGCGGATGCCCCGGTGGACCTGGTGATCGGCAGCGTGGCCAGCACCCCCTCGGGCCTGGCCGACATCACCCCGGAGGGGGAGGTCCAGCTGTACATGCAGCTCATGGGAGAGAAGGGCGCGCTGGAGGACGCGGCCGGGCTTATCAAGGTGGCCATCACCTTCAACATCCCCGGGCTCGTCACCGACGACGAGACCCCGGAGCGCGAGCTCGCCAAGCCTGCTGAGACCGAGGAGACGAAGAAGCCCTAGGGGCGGGGAGGCGTACAGCCATCCCCCGTAGGGGCGACCGATAGGTCGCCCGCCTTCCTTATCGCAGTAGGGCGGACGGCCGTGTCCGCCTTCGTGCCGTAGCGGCGGCGTCCCTGCCGCCGACTCAGCCCCCCGCAAGAGGCGAAACGAGGTTATAATCCAGCGGGTGGCAGGTATGGCGGTTCGCAAAGCCGGGTTAAAGCTGCTGGCGAGGATTCTCGGCGCACTTGCCGGCGCCGGCGCCGTGTTCGTGGCGCTACCCTGCTGCGGCGGCATGGGTAGGGGTGGCAGCCGGACTGCGCAACAGCAACCGTCGGCGCCACCACCGCGGATGCTGAAGCTTCTCGATTCCAGCATCGCCCCCGTCGGCACGATTCACGTCGGCGACACGCTCTACGCCATCGCTCAGACCAGTGGGCTCAGAACGGCGGGCCATCCGATCATTTACTACAGGTTCGACGGCGGCCGGGAGTCCCGCCAGTTCCGCCTATACGACGACGGCACGCACGGCGACAATGCGCCGAAAGACGGGGTGTGGAACTTGAAGATGGTGTGGGACAAGGACTGCGGCACCGGCAAAGGCATCCAGATCCGGCTGGCGCTGGTCTCGGAGCAGGGCTACGCGCTTCAGTCCGGCGCGACGATCACGCTTGACGTCGAGCCGGTGCGCACCGGCGCGCAAGCCACAAGAGCGGCGAGGCCAAGATGAGGCGCACCCAGCCCAGATGGCACGTGCCCATGCTCGCCTGGCTGGCCGTCGCCGGCGTGCTGCTGGCACTCGTGGCGGTTCTCGCGCTGCGGGTATGGCGGGGCACGACGCTGGCGGCTGCCGGCTGGGGCCCGTCAAGCGCGAATTCATCGGCGGCCTGCACGGGGCGCTAGCGCGCCGCTGTCGTGCATGCGGGAGCTTGCCCCCCCGTGGAGTCGTGAGGCACGCCGGGTTGACCGGAGGGGCAATCCCATTGGCGGATGCTTCCCGCCTAAGGGCAACCCGGCGCGGGGGGCGATGCGAGGTTACAATCCAGCGTGCGTTACCGATCCGAATCTCGCGCGTCTACTATATTGGACGTGGAGCTGGCGCAGCCAATTGCGCCTGCCAAGCGGGCCAAGCCGGAATGAAGCTCAACCTGTTCACCTGGCAGATCTCAGTGGCCGTCGGGCTGGCAAGCGCAGGAGCGGCGGCGACGCTCTTGGTGACTCACGTAACGCGCATTGTGCGCGCTGTCGCCCTTGCCGCCGCCAGCGGGGGCCTGGGCGGCTACAACACCCCGAACTTCTGCGGCGGCGTATTCGCGAGGCCCCCCTGGACACTGCCTTCTCCGCCCCCTACCAGCGCACGCCTCGTCAAGTGGAGCATCACGCCGCGAGACAGGATCCAGGTGGGGCAGACACTTCACGTGACCGCGAAAACGAATTGCTCCTGGCGGCTAGCAGTGCCGTTTCTGTGCTGTGACGGCGCTGACGGGCCCTGCATCTTCGGACTGCACGATGATGGAAAGGCGGGCGACAAGATCCCGCTCGACGGCAACTGGACCTTGGATCTGCCGTGAGTCGACAAGTACGGCTTCGATGGCGAGGCAGACCTCTACCTGGGCCTGGGAATGCGCGGCAACTACGAGATCCCGAAGAGCGTCGAGATCAAGCTGCATGTCGATCCTGCGGCGGGGGCACTCGGTTCCGCTACCGGCGTCAACGCCGAGGGGTCGAAGTAAGCCCCGTGCCGCTGCCTGAGCCGCTCCGCCGTCTCGCCTGGCGCGGCTATCGCAGCGCGGAGATGCGCCTGCACGAGCTGCGCGTGCTCACCTGGGAAGCCACGCTGCGCTGCAACCTCGCCTGCAAGCACTGTGCCTCCCTCTGCGGGCCGGGCGTGGACACCTCCGGCGAGCTCACCACCGACGAGGCGATGGCGCTGTTCACCTCAGTCGCGCAGGACTTCAGCCCCCGCAAGGTGAGCATCGCCATCACCGGCGGCGAGCCGTTCACGCGCAAGGACCTGTTCCACGTCGCCGCACACCTGCAGCGCCTCGGCTTCAGCTGGACCGTCTCGACCAACGGCACGCTGATCACCAAGCGCGTGATCGCCGCCCTGCGCGAGACGGGATGCAGCGGCGTGTCGGTGTCCCTCGACGGCCTGCAGGCGCACCACGAGCAGCTGCGCGGGCGCGGCACCTACGGCCGCGCCGTCGACGCCGTGCGGGCGCTGCGCATGGCCAACCTGCCGGCGCAACTCGAGGTCACGACATGCCTCACCGCGCCTGTAGTGCGCGACATCGAGGCGGTCCACGCGTTCGTTTCCACGCTGGGCGTAGGGCGCTGGCGGCTGCAGCCGCTGGCGTCCCTGGGCCGGATGCCGGCGCACGCCGCGCTCGTCCCCGCCGCCGCCGAGATGCGCCGCGTGCTCGACTGGCTGGCGGCACTGCGCCGCGCGCAGTCCGGCATGGAGGTGGTGTTCGACGAGGCGGGCTACCTTGGCCGCGAGTACGAGCGCAAGGTGCGCCAGAAGTACTTCTTCTGCGGCGCGGGCGTCACCGGCGCGGTGGTGCACGCCGGCGGCGCGGTGAACGGCTGCGTGTTTGTCGGTCCGGGCTTCGTCCAGGGCACTGTCCGCGAGCGCCGCTTCAGCGACATCTGGAATAGCGAGTTCCGCGTCTTCCGCGACCGGCGCTGGACGAAGCAGGGCCTGTGCAGCGAGTGCCGCGAGTACAGGGATTGCCAGGGCGGGTGCCTGCTCTGGCGCGACTCGCCGCGGGGCGGGCCGTGCGCCTGCCTGGCCATGGCGCTGCGGGCCGGTGGCCAAGGGAACAGGGCCGAGGGCCAAGGGTCTAGGGCCGAGGGGAAATCGCCGTAGCGGCATCCCTGTCCGCAGAGGCGTAGGGGCGCGTCGCGACGCGCCCAAGAGGGCGGCTCGCGAGCCGCCCCTACAACTGCCTACTGCCTTCTGCTCACTGCCTACCGCCTTGACATCCTCCCCAGTATGCCTTATACTGGTAATTGCGTACCACAATACCTGATTCCCCGGTTCCTCCCTGAAGGGGGCCGGGGCGGAAGCAATGAAGCTGGGCGGCAGATGGGGCGGCGTGTGGGCCGGGTCACGCAGGTCCGGGACGATGCGCCTGCAGGTGGTCCCTCGCTTCACGTAGATGTGGGCGCGCTGTGCGGTATTCTCAATCGAGCATCAATCGAGGAGTGAGCGATGGGCATGTTTTGCTACCAGTGCGAGCAAACGGCGAAGGGCACGGGTTGCACGGTGGTCGGCGTGTGCGGCAAGGACGAGGACACGGCGGTGCTGCAGGACCTCCTGCTCTACGCCGCCGGGGGCATCGCGATGTACGCTCACCGCGCGGGGCTGCTCGGCGCGCGCGACCGCGACATTGACGTCTTCGTGCTCGAGGCGTTGTTCACCACCGTGACGAACGTGGACTTCGACCCGGAGCGGCTGCACGACATGCTGCTCAAGGCGGGCGCGCTGCGCGATCGCTCGCGGCGGATGTACGAGGCGGCTTGCAGCAGGGTCGGCCGGCCGCCCGAGACGCTATCCGGGCCCGCGGCTTGGCTGCCTGCGGTGTCCCGCGCCGGGCTCATCGAGCAGGGGCGCGGCGTGGGCGTGATGCCGCGGCGCGAGCTTGTGGGCGACGACGTGGCCGGGCTGAGCTGGCTGATGACTTACGGGCTGAAGGGCGCGGCGGCCTACGCCGACCACGCGCACGTGCTGGGCGTGGACGACGACGCGGTCTACGCCACGTTCCACGAGGGGCTGAAGTATCTGGCGGAGGGGGTGTTCAGCGCCGACGCTTTGGTGGCGTGGTGCCTCAAGGTGGGCGAGCTGAACTATCGCGTGATGGAGCTTCTCGACAAGGCGAACACCGGCGCTTACGGCCATCCCGTGCCCACGCGCGTGCGCGTATCGCCCGTGGCGGGCAAGGCGATCCTCGTCAGCGGCCACGACCTGCTCGACCTGCACGAGCTGCTCAAGCAGACGGAGGGCCAGGGGATCAACGTCTACACGCACGGCGAGATGCTGCCCGCCCACGGCTACCCGGAGCTGAACAAGTACGCGCACTTCATGGGCAACTACGGCGGGGCGTGGCAGGACCAGGCGCGGGAGTTTGACGAGTTCCCCGGCGCGATCCTCATGACGACGAACTGCATCCAGAAGCCGCGCGAGACCTATAAGGCGCGCATCTTCACCAGCGGCCTGGTGGCCTGGCCGGGCGTGCGCCACATCGAGGGCCGCAACTTCGCAGCGCTGATCGAGGCCGCCCTCGCCGCCCCGGGGTTCAGCGCCGACGCGCCCGCGCAGTGGATCACCGTGGGCTTCGGCCACAACGCCGTGCTGGGCGTGGCGGACAAGGTGATCGACGCGGTGAAGAGCGGCGCGATCCGCCACTTCTTCCTCATCGGCGGCTGCGACGGCGCGAAGAGCGGGCGCAACTACTACACCGAGTTCGCTCAGGCCGTGCCGTCGGACTGCGTGATCCTCACGCTGGCGTGCGGCAAGTACCGTTTCAACAAGCTCGACTTCGGAGACATCGGCGGCATCCCGCGCCTGCTCGACATCGGCCAGTGCAACGACGCCTACAGCGCGATCCGCATCGCCGTGGCGCTGGCGGAGGCGTTCGGCGTCGGGGTGAACGAACTGCCACTCAGTCTCATTCTCAGTTGGTACGAGCAGAAGGCGGTGGCGATCCTGCTCACGCTGCTGCACCTCGGGATCCAGAACATGCGGCTTGGGCCGAGCCTACCGGCGTTCGTCACGCCAAGCGTGCTCGGCGTGCTCGTGGATAAGTTCGCGCTCAAGCCGATCACCACGCCGGCGGAGGACCTGCAGGCGATTCTGGGCGCGGCAGCCGCGACCGCCCCTTAGCGCTCGCAGCGGCGGCACGGGCGCGCCGCTGATTCGTGGATCGTCACCATATTCGGCTAGTTCCTCACCATAATTGGTGATGCCGTGTCCAGCGCCCGTGGAGAGTCGCTTGATCTCCGGTTCACTGCACGGTAGTATCTGGTGCCAGGGGAACGTGATCGATCAACGGAGGTTGATCATGCGTAGGCGACATAAGGGCCAGAGAGGAGCGGGAGGCGTCTCTCTCTCTCTCTCTACACACAGCGTTAGCGTAAGCGTCGTATTCATGCTGCTCGTGCTCTCTCTCGGGCTCTTCTGCGGGGGCTGCACATCAGGAGGCTCGCGTGGCGGGATAGCGCTCAACCCGGCGGGTGGCGGGCAGCAGGGCACTGGAGACTCGCGGACAACGGGCGAGTTTGAAGCTGGTACTCCGCCGGGCGGAGATTCCCCGAACGGAGGTGGCGGGTTGGTCTATCCCACGCCGGGGCCGGAAGCTGGGCCGCTTGAGCAGCAGAGCCTCCTTGACTGTGGGCAGCAGAACATCAGCCCGTGGGGTCCGGTGATCGACCAGCAGCACGTCTTTCTGCTAGGCCAGGAGTACATCGTCAACCGCCTATCAAGCCCCGACCCGTTCACTCCGACGTGGCAGATGCCGGATGGCGAGATCGTGGTCAGTAACACGCCACTGGAGATGCTGTTGCAGCCAGGGTACGTACACGTGGACCCGCCGGTCGTGGAATGGACTGAACCTGTGAGCGGCTATACGATGCACCTCTGCGACGGGCAGATTCTCGTCTACTTCAAGCCCACGACCACGCAGCTCCAGATAGAGCAGTTCATCGCGCAGTTCGGCTTGACGGTGGTGATGTCGTGGTTCGAGCCGCCGGACGAGCCTGGTGCTGGCAACAGCATCGCCTGGTTCCAGTTCGAGTATCCGAGCCAGATGTTCCCCACCTTCGGCCAAGCGTACGCGTTCTTCAACGCGAATCCGCTGGTAGACTTCGCCAGGCCGAACACCACCGACGAATTCGAGGCATGCTACTGCGACGACCAGGGCGTTCAGGTGGACTGGCCAACGGATCAGGCAGGGCACAACCCGGGGTGGGCTTGCAGGACGATCGAAGCCTACCACGTCAACAACACGCCGTACGTGCGCCTGGGCCCTGAGGCCGGGTCGGCAGGTTGCGACTTCTCAACGCAGGTAGTAGCTGTCATCGACGATGGCGTGCTTCGCTCGCACAAGGACTTCAAGACCGGTCTATCTGAGAACCGCCCGCCTGACGCCAACTACTCGTACCTGAACAAGATCAGTTGGTGTGGAGTCGACTGCACTGACGATGCTTACTGGGTGGGTACCAAGTCGAAAGCTCGCGGAGAGCCCGAGGCCTATTGTCCAGCCAGGGGAGGACTTGCCTGTCACGGCACGGAGATGGCGGGCATGATCAGCGCCGGAACGCGCAATCCAAGCACCTCCTCAGGGCAATACGGCACGGGCACTGCAAGCCTCGCGCCGACAGCGTGCATTCTCCCTCTCAGGATTAAGGTCAAAGGCTTTTCAGACGTCGACGGCCAATTCAACACTGCCACGATAGTAACTGCTATACGAGCCATTAGATTCGAGTTCGGGCACACCAAGTGGATCCAGAAAGTCAGAGTGGTGAACATGAGCTTTGCGGGCGACAAGGGCATCTTTTCTTGGTACCCCAAGGGTGACATGAAGTACAACATCGGCCGTGACCTGATTTTCAACGACCGGTTGTACATCGCGGCAGCCGGGCAAACCTACGCCCCCGCCCATGGCCAGCGCAAGCTCATGTATCCCGCCGCTCACGACAACGTGCTCGGGGTTACCGGGGCTCTGGCGGTGTATTCGGGAGGAGGAGACTGGGACTTCTTCGCTCACGAGGATTCCAACTACTGGGACTTGGCGGATCCCCAAGAGAACTCGGCCTATCCGGTTTCAGGCATCTACTGGTTCTCCCCGGCACCTGACACGCAGTGGCTACCTGTGCCATCGTGCACCAATCCAGATTATGGATTCAGCTTGGACGGAGCGCAGTACTACAGGGGAGGCGGCACTTCCGAAGCCACTGCGCAGATCTCCGCGCTGGCCTTTCTCTTGTATGACAAGAAGGCGCGGCAGACGGGGAATAAGCTCGCGTCCAATCGTTTCGCAGTCAAGTGCCGAATCGTGTACACCTCGTATCCTGACATGGTGTTCCAAGGGAATCCGCACCATGTCCTCGCGGGCGTCGCCTACTTCCGAGACGCGCTCTACCAATGGTAGGAGGTGTGAGCAATGCTTGGAATCCTGAAGATACTCTCCCCTGTTGCCGCAGCATTCATCCTGACGGTACAGCCAGGATGTGGTGTAGGTACTGCACCCATTGTTCCCTATCCTCTTCAGCGAATCACTGTGGCCATGCCCTACGTCGAGGCGGTGCACTTCCCGATGGGAATTCACGCCGGTCAGCGGTTCGCCATCGAGTTCGATCTGAGCTGCGTCCAGTTCCCCAACGCCTTGCGCAGCCCGGCCCGGCCGTTCCCGGACGTGGACTTAAGGTACGACGACAGCAATGGCCCGATGGCGCTCTACCTGTACCTGTGGCGCGACGTTACCTATGCCGATAATGGCGGCCCTCTGACGACGACCGTGAGTCTCCCCATAGAGGGGCTGGTAGCAGGCGTGCATCGCCTGAGTTACACCGCCGCAGCAACACGCGAAGATGGCGGCAAGCTCGTGCAAATCAACCGGTATGACGGCACGCCCATGGAGATCAACCAGCCCGAGTTCCATGAGTTGACGTTCACGGTGCTGCCGTGATCCGCCGGTGAAGTTGAGCAAGTAAACCGCAGCCCCGGCGTGGTGCGCTCTCGCATCGCTCCGGGGCTGGCGCAATGCAGCAGCGGCGCGGGGTGCGGGCGGTATGAAGTGCCGCCTACCGGCTAGCGCAGGAACTTCTCGCGCTCCTCTTCCTCGCTGACTTCCCGGCCCGCGGGCAGGGGCTCGACAGGGACATGGAAGTCGTGGAAGGCTTCCAGGCGGCGGCCCTTGACCATGGTGTAGTAGAACTCGCCGGAGGTGCGCGTGCGCAGCTCGCGCCGGTACTCGTCGACCAGCGCCTTGACCTTGTCCTGGTCGGTGGTGAAGAACAGCACGTCGTCGGGGCGCTGGGCGAACTTGTCCTTGAGGATCACCCAGCGGTTCTTGGTCGGCAGCAGCCGCTCGGACGCGGTCTCGGGGATCTTGTCGTCCTCGCGCACGCGGATATCCCAGCGCTGGAACGCGGGCAGCTTCGGGTCAAGCCCGGTGCGGGTGTAGTAGAACCACTCCTGGAAGCTCCACAGATTGACGAAGGTCTTGCCGAAGCCGATAAGCCAGCGCAGGATGAACACCACGCACCTCCACCACCCTGTGATTATATCCGCTCTGCCCACCAGGCCAACGGAGGCGCGCGCGCTGCGCCCTAGCACGCTCCATCGAGCGGGGCCTAAAGCCGCTCGACGTGCAGGGACGGGCTGAGCGCGAGCAGGTACACCGCTGCGGCGCGCATGGGCGGGCTGGCGGCGATCGCCGCCTTGAGGCAGCTCAGGCGCAGGCGCCTAAGCGTCGGACGCAGCAGTGCCCGCACCTCACTGCGCACGCTGCGCGCCGCCTCGCTGGACCAGCCGCCGCTGGACGCAGCGGGGGCGAGCCGTGCGCCCAGCGCCTGCGCCAGCGCCGCGGCATGGCGCAGGGCGTGGTGGATGCCGCCGCCGGAGGCCGGGCTGACCAGCCCCGCCGCTTCGCCCACGCTGAACACCCCCCCCGCTCCCCACCATAAGTTGCGCAGGCTGCGGATGCAGGTCAGTGGCGAGCCGCGCGGCTTGGACGCCAGCGGGACGACGCGGTAGCCCCGGCGCTCGATGTACTCGATGTAAGGGGCCAGCGGCGCCCAAGCGCCCGTGGGCTGCCCGGCTTGCCGCAGGCGCGCGATGGACGCGGCGGGGAACCCCGCGCCGACCAGGCACACTCCGTCGCCCTTAGGGATCAGCCAGCCGTAGAACGGCGTCAGCTGCGACATGTACATCGCCCACAGCGCTGTGGGCGGCGGCTCAACGGCCACCGGGCCCTGCAGCGTGTAGAGCAGGGGCGGGCGGGGCGACGTGGGGCACAGAATGCGCCGGGCGAGGCCGCGCCAGCCCGTGGCGTCAACTGCGGCCAAGGCGCGGATCACCGTGCCGCCCACGGCCAGCTCCACGGCGGTGTCCGTACAGGCGATGCCCGATACGCGGCGGTGGTAGGCGATGCGCGCCCCGGCGGCCACTGCGCGCTCCCGCAGCCAGGCGTCGAACGCGGGGCGGTGGACGTTCAGGTACCCCGGCGCCAGGCGCAGGCGCGTGCGGTTGTCCAGGTCGTGGTACTCGAGTGGCCACCGCGCCGGCTGCACACGGACGCTGTCGGGAGGCTCCGCGCCGAGCGCGTCCTGGGCGTCGCGGCTGAGCAGCCCGCCGCAGAGCACGTCCACGTCCTCCGCGCCCGCTTCAAGGATGAGCACGTCCACGCCCTGGGAGGCGAGGAGCTCCGCGGTGCGCGCGCCCCCCGGCCCGCCGCCGATCACCGCGACCTGGCAGTCCAGCCCAGCCACCGGCCTACATTAGCATCGCGCATGTGGCGCGGCGGGTGCTACTCACGGTGCAACAGGGCGTAGTCCTTGAATCCCGGGCCTGGCTGCGCCATGAACGGGCCGATATCCTCCTTCAGCGTGCCGTCGGCGTTGTACAGCTTGACCTGGATGGGCATTGTGCCCGGCCCGGCCATGTCGTGCTCCAGGCTGATCAGGTAGTCCCCCGGGGCAGCGCCGGGCAGCAGCTTAGCCCAGCCGACGGGGACGCCGCTGTCCCCATACCACTCGCTGAACTCGACTTCGCCGAGCAGCTCATCGGGATAGCCCGGCGCGCCGATGCTCCCGTCCGGCGCCAGCACAATGAGATCTACGTCATCCGTGATGACCCCCCAGGTGACCTCGATGCGCTCTCCCGGCTGCCAGTCGCGAACGAGCAGGCCGGCGAAGTTGAAGTAGCGCAGGTACGCGTAGGTCATCCCCATCCCAGACTGCACCTTCGTACTGCCCAGGTCGTACTTGAGGGCCCCGGAGCTGTCAAGCACGCGCACCGCCACTACTTCGTCTTGCCAGGACGGGTCGGCGTACGGAGTGTAGATGTCGACCTCATACTGCATCGGCTCCGCGGTGGGAAGAAGCTTGGCGCTCTCGTAAGCCAGGCCGCTGGTCTCGCTGTCTACGCTGAACTCGATGATCCCATCAAGCTCCGACGGATCGCTGGGGCGACCCGCCCTCTGCAGCCTGTCGAACATCATGATGTCGATGTCCCGCACGGGGTCAGTCCAGGAGATCTCCACCTTGTCCCCGGGCTCCCACGGCAGCTCCAGGACCGCTCCCCCCTCCGTTGGTACAGCATTGAGGTAATTCACATTGGTGGTGGAGTTGCCCGCCGCGTCTCTCGCCCTCACCGCGACGCTGTACTCCGTGCCATCCTCCAGGCCCATCACCCAGGAGCTCGTTGCCCCGGTTACAGTCTTCGTGGGGGTCCCCCAGTCGATGCCCACCGCGCTGGGTGCGCAGAAGATCAGGTAGGTTACCGGAGGCGAGAGGGCGTCGACGGCCTCAGTCCAGCTCAGCTTCAGGTTTAGGTCGCCCGGAGTGACCGATTGCACCCCCGGGGCGCCCTGCCACACCGGCGGGTCGGTGTCGGGGGTGAACTCCACCGACACGGCGGTTAAGTCCGCCGATGCTCCATCGGGGCAGACCAGCGCGACGAAGAAGCTCCCGCCAGGGCTGTGCCATCCCGAGACCGGCAGGTTCTCCGTGAACGCAGCATCGTGCGCGCCTCCCAGCCATTGCCAGCACCCGCGCCCGTAGTCCGCCGCGCCGAGGTAAAGCCCGCTGAGCGTGCCCTCGACGGTGACTGACAAAGGCGCCAGGCCGGTCGCGTCAACACCCAGCACGGCGTAGCTGAGGCCGGCCTGGGCAAGCTGTAGGGCGGGCCCCGACATCGTCGCGCCCTGGGACTTGTAAAGGTCCGCGTCGGTGAACACGTGCGTGCCGGAGGCAGTCTTGACGGCCCCGGCAGCCTCACCGGCCGGTAGCGCAGCGAAGGGCGAACCCCCGCCAGCGCCTGGCGGCCCGCCGACTGGCTGCGCGGGCTGGTGCAGCTGGCCGCATGCCCCAAGCCATGCCATCGCGATCAGCGCAAGGCAGACTCCCCGGCTTCCCATGATTCCCACCTCACCACAAATACCAATACGTGATCGTTATACCCAGATGGGCACCAGTCGCGGCTGCGCTCTCTGGCCCCGGCGGGGCGCGTTTATAATCGCGGTGTGCCGCGCTATCCGGCGTTCGACTGGCCGCTGTTCATCCTGGGCCTCATGCTGTCGGTTTCCGGCGCGGTGTACGTCTATTCCGCGACCTGGGTGGCGGCGGAGCAGCCGGGCGTGTACTTCTCGCCGCTGGCGATCAAGCAGATCGCGTTCATCTTGGCGGGCGTGCTCGCCTTCTACCTGCTTAAGCGCATCAACTGGGGGCTCAAGCCCGGCAGCTGGCTCTGGTTCTACGTTCCCGTCGTCGTGCCGCTCCTGCTGGTGCTCTTTCTCGGCCACGGCGCGGCGACGCGCGGCGCGACGCGCTGGATCGACCTCGGGGTGATCGACTTCCAGCCCAGCGAGCTGGCCAAGGTGGGGTTCCTGCTCGCGCTGGCCTGGCTCTACAGCGGCGAGGCGCACGAGATCGAGCGCCGCTACTGGCAGGCGCTGGCGATCATGGTGAGCCTCGTCCTGCTGATGCTGCTCCAGCCGGACCTGGGCACCAGCCTGGTGTTCCTCTTCACCTTCTTCGTCGTCTCGGCGCTCACGCCGCTTCGCCGCCGCATCCTCTGGGTGTCGTTCGCCGCGCTCATCGTGCTCAGCGTGCCGGCCTGGTTCGTGATGCGCGACTACCAGAAGAACCGCATCATGGTGTTCTTCGGCTACCAGTTTACGCAGACCGACCAGGGGCGCAAGCTGCAGCCGGCGGACCCGCGGGGCATTGCCTATCAGCTCAAGCAGAGCCAGATCGCGGTGGGCAGCGGCGGGGTGACCGGCAAGGGCTTCCTGCACGGCACCCAGAGCCGCGGCGGGTTCATCCCGGTGCTGGAGAGCGACTTCATCTTCGCCCTCGTCGCCGAGGAGTTCGGCCTGGTGGGCTGCCTCTACCTGCTGCTGCTGTACTTCCTTCTGCTGGCGCGCATCATCGCCATCGCGCGCACGGCCAAGACGCCCTACGAGGCGTACATCAGCTACGGCAGCTCGGCGGTGATCTTCTTCCACGTCTTCGTCGCGGCGGGGATCACGATGCGGCTGATGCCGGTGACGGGGCTGCCGATGCCGTTTGTGAGCTACGGCGGGTCGGCGATGCTGACGATGTGGCTCTTGTTGGCGGTCAACGAGTCGATCTTCGCCAACAGCCGCCGCGAGCTAAGAAGGGGGTAGGCGCGCTCACCCACTCGGGCGTTTCATGGCAGCACCCTGAACGTCATGTCGTGGGTCTCAGGGCCTTTGGTATCCGCAGGCCCGCCGCTAAGCCGGTCCATTTGCACGATCTTGCCGCCATCCTCGCGCGTAGCTGCGGCGTAGTAGCTCAAGCGATGCACGCCGGCGGCCAGCCCGTGAATGGGGAGACTTACGGTAGTGGTCAGGGGGTTGCCGCTGTCGGCGTAGGTAATATCCCGCCACGGGAGTACGCCCAGGGATACGGGCCCATTGCTATCGTTGTACCTTAAGTCCACGTCCGGGAAGGGCCGGGCCGGGCTGCGCAGGGCGTTGGGGAACTGGACGCAACTCAGATCGAACTCGATGGCGAACGGCTGCCCGGCGTGAATCTCCGCCGGGAAGTGCACCGCCTCGACATATGGCATAGCGACGGTGATGGGCTGAACGGGGGGACCTGGTGGGGAGATGATCCACCCCATACCACCCGCGCAGCCCTGGGTAAACACTACGGCGAGTGCCGCAGCGATGGAACTTAGGAAGCAATCTACTAGATGGCTGTTCATCTCATCACCTCCCACCCCCATCCTGCGTCCCGCCTCCATCCGGCGGCTGGGTGCCTTCGGCCTGCCCTGCATTCCTGGACGCGTCGCCTACAGCTTGACCCCGCGGCGTGCCGAATATCCAGTACATAATGCCGCAGCTGCTGCACGCGAGCACGAGCAGGGCTGCCGCCAGCCCCGCGGTCCAGACGGGCGCTCGTGCCGCCGGCCCCGCGATTCCCACTGGCCGACGTTTCGACTCCCGCCGCTTACGCTTTCCCATTCCCCACCTCCAAGGGCAATGCTCCAGCTACTTGAGTATACCCAGATGCCGGGGCAGGTCGAGCAGCAGCGCTGCGCCGCTATCCAGCGCGCGGCGCCTTGCCGCCGTACCGCTCCCAGTGGACGCGCGCGGGGTCGAAGTGCGTGCGCGGCTCCTTCGTCTCGGCGGGAAAGCCCACGCAGACGAGGCTGACGATCCACTTGCCCCCGGGGATGCCCGTCAGCTCGCGGATCGGCCCCTGGCGCTCGGCGTTCATCCCGCACCAGCATGCGCCCAGCCCCAGGCCCGCCGCGGCGAGGAGCAGGTTCTCCGTCGCGGCGCTTAGCGTCTGCTCGAGGAGGGGGGCCCCGCGGTCGCCGAATAGAACGATCACCGCGCCGGCTTCCGCGGCGAAGTGGGCAAAGGGGTGGCACTGGGCAACCGTGGCGCGCCTGCTGGCCCCGGTGATCACGACAAACTCCCAGGGGCGGTTGTCGTTGGCGGAGGGCGCGGCCATCGCTGCGGCGAGCAGCTCGTCGAGGAGCTCGCGGGGGATAGGCCGGCCGTCGAAGCGGCGGATCGAGCGGCGGGAATAGATGAGGCTTAAGCGCGGGTCCATACCGCGATTGTAGCGCGGGCCACGGCGGCGCCGTGCGGGCTGCGGCGACCGTCTGCGCCCCGCTATTGCTGAACCGTGACAACCACGACGCGCTGGTAGATCGGGTCCATCAGCGCGATGGCCTCGTCGTCCAGCGGAAATGCGCGGGTCAGGTTCGAGATGATCTCCTCTGGGGCAACTCCCCCTTCCTCCTTCAACGCGAGCGGATGGGAGAGGTTGTACCGAATCATATCCCGGTTGCGCGAATTGCCGAAGGGCGTAACCATCTCCAGATCGTGGTAGTACGGCAGCCGCCTGCGACTGCCGCTGTCGGAAATCAGCAGCTCGGCGTCGCCCGCGTAGAGCGCAGCCAGGTGCCGGGCGAAGCAGAAACCCTTGGCGGACTTGAGCGGCTTGTCCAAGGGCACTTCCTTGGAAATCGCGCCAAGCCAGGCAAGCTCCGGGACCTCCACGAACTTGCGCTGAGTCTCGTTGAAGCACCGCGCCTTGCCATCGCGTGTGACGGCAACGCGCGTCCGCTGCCCGCCATAGAACCCCGAGCCCAGCGCGACGACCTCGCGGATGCGGTCCACCTCGGCGACACTCTCCTTCCCGGCGTAGGCGGTGAGCGTCATGTCCTTCTCCCAGTCGAGGAAGGTGAAACCACGCTCGGGCGAATACGCTGACGGCCCGAATGCGACAGCTCTTGCAGCCGGGATCTCCGCTACCCCGGCTGGTGTAACGTAGGTTTCCTTGCTCTTCTCCAGGAGCGTGTAAACGTGGACGCGCGCCTTGGGGTCGTCCGGACTGGGCACGCGGTCGTGCAGGATCGCGCTGTCGAGTCCGAGCACCAGTTGCGGGTACTGGCCGGCGGGAATGCGCAGGCTTCCAGCCGCCACCAACCCGGCTGGCTGGTCCCGCCACTGCACCATGGCGATGTCCCGCGGCTTGCCAGCAGTCTCGGATGGGGAACCCAGCCTAATCGCCATTAGTTCGGGCACCGCTGATGTAACTGGAACGTCGTAGTAGTCCTTGCCCGGCAGCGTTGCGGCGCGCAGCTCGAAGTCGTACTTGCCGTGGCAGGACGCGCAGAGCACAGCCAAGACCAACAGCGCCAGGCGTCCGCCCGCTTCTCCCACCCTGATCCGCATGACGCGATTGTAGCGCAGCGCGGCATGTGCAGGGGGGCGCGGGTATACTCTGAGCTGATGCAGCCCGCGTACCTGCAGTTCGGCGTATCGCGCGAGGACGTGGCGAGCTTCTGCCGCAAGCACCACATCCGGCGCCTGGCGCTGTACGGCTCGGTGGTGCGCGACGACTTCACTCCGCAGAGCGACATCGACGTGCTGGTCGAGTTCGACCCGGAGCACGTGCCGGGGTTCGCCATCGTCAGGATTGAGCGCGAGTTGGGAGAGCTCTTCGATGGGAGGGAAGTGCAGCTGGTGACTTTCCACTCCCTGAGCTACTTGATCAGAGACCAGGTGTTGGCCGAGGCGGTCGAGCTCTATGCGGCATGAAGAACGCGTCTATCTGCAGCACATGATCGATTGCGCGGAAGAGGCACTTGCCATTGCGGAGGGACTTGAACGCCCTGCTTTCGATCGCAACCGTCTCGCCCAACTCGCGGCGGCGAAGCTCGTGGAACTCATCGGCGAGTCAGCGGGCAATCTTAGCCTTGAGCGCAGAGCATCCCACAGTGAGACTGCCTGGGCGGACATCATCGGGATGCGCCACAGGTTGGTGCACGACTACTTCAACGTGGACAAAGAGCTGCTGTGGCTTGTTCTCACCGCGGAGCTGCGGCCGCTGCTAAGCACTCTGCGGGTCATGCTCAAGGAGATCGAGGGGTGACAGCGCCGGCAGCGCGCATCGGCTAAACTTCACGCAGGGGGCAGGCGGGGCATGCGCGAGGAGGAGCCGATGCACAGGCGGCTGGCGGTCGTTGCGGTGGTTGTAGTCGTGTGCCTGGCTGCGGCGCTGGCCGTGTACTTCGCGCGCCGCAATGCGGAGGACCGTGGGCTGATCCAGCTCTCCGGCAACATCGAGGTGGACGAGGCGGCCTTAAGCTTCCAGGTTCCCGGCGTGCTCGTCGAGCGCCCGGTCACCGAGGGCGACCAAGTGTCCGCGGGCCAGCTCATCGCGCGCCTGGACACGCAGGACTACGCTGAGCAGGCGGCGATGCGCCGCGCGGAGCTTTCGGCGGCGCAGGCGGCGCTGGCCGAGCTCGTGGCGGGCACGCGTCCGGAGCAGCTCGCCCAGGCGGGTGCCGTGGCGGCGCAGGCGCGGGCGCGGCTGGCCGAGCTCACAAGCGGCGCGCGCAGCCAGGAGGTGGCGCAGGCTGAGCAGGCCGTCGCGCAGGCCAAGGCCGCCCTGGCGCAGGCTGAGTCGCAGGTGGAGCTGGCTCAGGCGAATCTGGAGCGCGCGCGGCAGCTCTTCGAGGCCGGCGTGATCCCCGCGCAGCAGTACGACGCCGCACGCACGGCCTGCGAGGTGGCCAAGAAGGCGCGCGACGCAGCGGCGGCGGCGCTCAAGTCGGCAGAGGAGCGGCTGAGCCTGACGCAAGAGGGCACGCGGAGTGAGCAGATCGACCAGGCGCGGGCGGCGCTGGCCCAGGCTGAGGCGGCCTACCGCGAGCGGCTGAACGGTCCGCGCAAGGAGCAGCTCGACCAGGCGCGGGCGGGGGTGGAGCAGGCGCGCCAGGCTGCGGCGCTCGCCGAGACGACGCTCGCGCGAGCCGAGTTGCGTTCGCCGTCGGCGGGCGTCGTGCTGTCCAAGTCGCTGGAGGTGGGCGAGTACGCGCGGCCGGGCGCGCCGGTGGTGACCATCGGCAACCTGGACGAGGTCTACCTGCGCGCCTACGTCAGCGAGTCGGCGCTGGGCAAAGTGCGTCTCGGGCAGGAGGTGGAGGTGCGCACCGACACCTTCCCCGGCAAGGTCTACCGCGGCATCGTGAGCTATCTCTCGTCCGAGGCGGAGTTCACGCCCAAGACGGTGCAGACGCCGGAGGAGCGCGTGAAGCTGGTGTACCGCATGAAGATCCGCCTGCCGAACCCCACCCACGAGCTCAAGCCCGGCATGCCAGCTGACGCGCTGATCCGCACTGACGCGGAGACACCCTGATGGAGGCGATCCGCGCGGAGGGGCTGACCCGCCGCTTTAGAGAGGTGAGGGCGGTGGAGGGGCTGAACCTGCGCGTGGCGGCGGGGGAGATCTACGGGCTGGTGGGGCCGGACGGCGCGGGCAAGAGCACCACGCTGCGGATGCTCGCGAGCATCCTCACGCCCAGCGCCGGTCATGCCTGGGTGGCAGGCTTCGACGTGGCCGCTCAGGCTGACCAGGTCAAGGACCACATCGCCTACATGAGCCAGCAGTTCGGCCTCTACGGCGATCTCACGGTGAGCGAGAACATCGAGTTCTACGCCGACCTCTACGGCGTGCCGGCGCGCGGGCGGGCGGCGCGCATCGACGAGCTGCTCGGGTTCAGCCAGATGCAGCCCTACAAGCGCCGCCTGGCCAACAACCTGTCGGGCGGGATGAAGCAGAAACTGCAGCTCATCTGCGCGCTGATCCACACGCCGCAGGTGCTGCTGCTCGACGAGCCGACCAACGGCGTGGACCCGGTGTCGCGCCGCGACTTCTGGCGCGTGCTCTACGGCCTGCTCCGGCAGGGAGTGGCGATCCTCGTGTCCACCGCGTATCTCGACGAGGCGGAGCGCTGCAACCGCGTCGGGCTGCTCTCCGCGGGGCGCGTGTTCGCCGAGGGCACGCCCGCGGAGGTGAAGCGGCTGATGCGCGGGCAGGTGGTGGAGCTGCGCACGCCCCAGGCGCGCCAGGCGGCCGCGCTGCTCACTGCGCAGCTGCCGGGCCTGACCATCGCGCTGCTCGGCGACCGCGTGCATGTGGCGACGGAGGATCCGCAGGCGCTGATCAGCCAGGCGCGCGCGCTGCTCACTGCGGCGGGCATTGCCCTCAGCGATGCGCAGATCGTCGAGGCGAGCCTGGAGGACGTGTTCATCTCCGTGTTGGGCGGTGCGGAGCAAGCTCATGCCTGAGCCCGGCGTCGCCCCCGTGGTCAGCGTGCAGGAGCTCACGCGCCGCTTCGGCTCGTTCACGGCGGTGGACCACGTGAGCTTCGACGTGGCGCGGGGGGAGATCTTCGGGTTCATCGGGCCCAACGGCGCCGGCAAGAGCACGACGATCCGCATGCTCTGCGGGCTGCTGCGCCCCAGCAGCGGCGCGGGCACGGTCGCCGGCCTCGACATCACCCGCGAGCAGGAGGCGATCAAACGCCAGATCGGCTACATGAGCCAGCGCTTCTCGCTCTACGGCGATCTCACGGCGGAGGAGAACATCGACTTCTGGGGCGGTGTCTATGGGCTGGGTGCGACGAGGCTGAATGAGCGCAAGGAATGGGTGCTGAGCATGGCGGGGCTGGCCGCCGAGCGGCGCCGGCTGACGGCGGTGCTCGCCACGGGCTTCAAGCAGCGCCTAGCCCTGGGCTGCGCCGTGCTGCACGAGCCGCCGATCCTGTTCCTCGACGAGCCGACGAGCGGGGTGGACCCGATCAGCCGCCGCCGCTTCTGGGATCTCATCCATTCGCTGGCCGGGCGCGGCATCACCGTGTTTACCACGACGCACTACATGGAGGAGGCGGAGTACTGCGACCGCATCGCGCTGATCTACCGCGGGCGGCTGATCGCGCTCGGCACGCCCAGCGAGCTGAAGACCGAGCGCATGAGCCAGAGCGTGCTGGAGATCGCCTGCGACCGGCCGCAGGACGCGCTGGACGAGGTGGAGCGGCTTAAGTCCGTGGACGAGGCGGCGCTCTTCGGCGACGGGCTGCACGCCGTCGTGGCCGACGCCGAGCGGGCCGCGCGTGAAGTGCGCGAGCTGCTCACCGCGCAGGGTTTCAGCGTGCGCAGCATCGCGGCGATCACGCCCAGCCTGGAGGACGTGTTCGTCTCGCTGATCGAGGAGACGGACCGGCTGCTCGGCGGCGTGGCCGAGGTGGCACGATGAACCTGCGCCGGCTCAGCGCGGTGGCGCGCAAGGAGTTCATCCACATCCGCCGCGACTATCGCAGCCTGATCCTCGCGCTGGCCATCCCGCTGCTGCTGCTGTCGCTCTTCGGCTGGGCGCTGTCCCTCGACGTAAACAACGTGGCGACCGCGGTGTGGGACCAGTCCGGCACGCCCGCGAGCCGCGAGCTCTTAAGCGCCCTCGACGGCAGCCCATACATCACGATTACGCAGTACGTGGACGGCTATAGCGCGCTGACCGACCTCATCAACCGCGGCGACGCGCGCCTGGCGGTGGTCGTGCCTTACGACTTCGCCCGCCTGGTGGAGAGCGGGCAGGGCTCCACGCTCCAGGTGATCGCCGACGGCAGCGACGCCAACACCGGGGCGCTGGCGCTGTTCTACGTGCAGGGCGCCGCCCAGACCTACAGCGCAGGGGTGGCGGCCCGGCTCGCCGCAGCGGGCCTGGCCACGCCGCTGCCCCCGCCCTTCGACCTGCGAGCGCGCGCCTGGTACAACCCCACGCTGCGCAGCCAGAACTTCATCATCCCCGGGCTGATCGCGTTGATCATGGTGGTCATCGCCGCGCTGCTCACATCGCTCACCGTGGCCCGCGAATGGGAGCGCGGGACGATGGAGCAGCTCATCGCCACGCCGGTGCGCTCAGCGGAGCTGATCACCGGCAAGCTCATCCCTTACTGGGTGATCGGCATGTTCGACGTGGTTGTCGCCGCCACCCTGGGGTACACCGTGTTCCACGTGCCCCTGCGCGGCAGCCCGCTTACCGTGCTCGTCGCCTCCGCCGTGTTCCTGCTCGGCGCGCTGTCGATGGGCATGCTCGCCAGCATCAGCTTCCGCAGCCAAGTGCTCGCCAGCCAAATCGCGCTGATCGGCACCTACCTGCCCACGCTGTTCTTGTCCGGCTTCATGTTCGCGCTCAGCAACATGCCCAGGCCGCTGCAGTGGCTGAGCTACATCGTGCCCGCGCGCTACTTCCTGGAGCTGATGCGCAGCGTGTATCTCAAGGGCGCCGGGCTTAGCCTCGTCGGCCCTCACCTGCTGCTGCTCAGCGCGTTCTCGGCGGCGGTGTTCGCCTTGAGCATCACGCGTTTTCGCAAGAGGCTGGCCTGATGGGCATGGCGCGGATCCTGCACATGCTGCGCAAGGAGTTCCGCCAGGTGCTGCGCGATCCGCGCATGCGCGGGCTCATCTTCTTCGCCCCGCTGGTCCAGCTCGCGCTGTTCACGTTCACGATCAACACCGACGTGCGCGACATCACCACCGCGGTGCTGGACTACGACCACACCCCCGCCAGCCGCGCGCTGGTGGACAGCTTCGCCGCCGCCCGCCACTTCCGCGTCACGGAGTACGCCGAGGATGACCACCGGGCCGCATGGCTGCTCGACCGCGGGCGCGTGCGCTGCCTGATCAACATCCCGCCGGGATTCGCGGGCGACATGGCTGCCGGCCATGCCCCCCCCGTGCAGCTCATCGTCGACGGCACCGACTCCAACACCGCCGCCCTGGTGCTGGGTTATGCCACGGCGGCGGCGAGCAGCTACGCCCAGGGCCAGCTCGCCCTGAGCTATGCCCGCGCCGGGGTGGCCCCCCCGCCCCCCGCGGTGGACGTGCGCAGCCGCGCCTGGTTCAACCCCAACCTCGAAAGCCGCATCTACTTCATCCCCGGCCTCATCGCCCTCGTGCTGACGCTGATCACCGTCATGCTCACCGCGCTGGGCATCGTGCGCGAGAAGGAAGCCGGCACCATCGAGCAGGTGATGGTCTCGCCGATCCGCCCGCTGGAATACATCCTCGGGAAAACCATCCCCTTCGCCGTCATCGGCTTCATCGTCATCACGCTGATGCTCATCCTGGCGCGCCTGCTGTTCAACCTCCCCATCCGTGGCGATCTGGTGTGGTTCTATCTCGGCGCGTTGCTCTATTTGTTCAGCACGCTCTCCAGCGGCCTGCTGATCTCCACGATGAGCGCCACGCAGCAGCAGGCGATGCTCACCGCCTTCCTCTACTTCCTGCCGCTCATCCTGCTCAGCGGATTCATGTTCCCGATCGCCAACATGCCCGTGCCAGTGCAGTGGCTGACGCTGCTCAACCCGATGCGCTACTTCCTCGTGATTCTGCGCGGCGTGCTGCTCAAGGGCCTGGGATTCGAGCTGCTTTGGCCGCAGTACCTGGGGCTGCTCGTGCTCGGGCTGCTGGCGATGGCGCTCGCGTCGTCGCGCTTTCAGAAGACCTTCGCCTAAGCCGCCTCCCCCGGCACGGCGTTCTCCCTGCAGCGCGTCTGCGACCACGGCTGAAGCGATATAATCCCGCATAGCCGCGGTCACTGCGCGGTGTTCCGGTAGTGCCTACCAGGGAGGTCGCTTGCGATGCACCGTTCTTGGGTGTTGACGTGCCTTACCGTCCTCTTTGCTGCTCTGATGCTTCCCGCCTGCCACAGCCCGGCGCCCGTCAACGCGCCGGTTGGCGGCCCCGCAGCCGATCCCCTCGCCCGCGGGTTGCCGGGCCTGAGTGGCCTGGGCCAGCCGCAGCGCAGCCTGAGCCTGACCGGCCCAGGATTCTTCCTGCTTGAACATCGTGCACTCGTCAGCCGCGCGCATCTCACGCTGGGCGCCGTGCCGAAGATCAGTCTGAACGGCACAGCCGGGATGGCCTATGGCGTATACGGGGTGTACGGCTTTGACGGCGACAACGGCCCGACATCGGCGCGCATCACCGCCGACGCTGCGAGCGGGCAGCTCTACGTCGCGTTCAGCGACTACGAGCATAGTCATTGGGTGTTCTCCGGCCCGTTCACCATGCCCGCCGGCGGCGGAGTGCTGGAGGCCGAGATCCCCAACTCCGGCGACTACGTCTCGCCCAACAGCTTCATCGCCCCGGCCTATCGCGCCACCTACCTCGCCGTACTCGTGCCGCAGGGCGGGAGCCTGAGCGGGGCGGTGGTGGAGCTCGGGGTGCACGGCGGCGTGCTCGGCCCGCAGCCCAGCACGGGCATCTACGGCACCGGCGGCGCTACGGGCATGATGGTTCACTGGATACACTCTGTGAGCTACCTCGATCCCGACTTCGCCGGGTACTTCATCGAGCGCGCGCCGTATGTGTACGGAACTTACGCCCCGCTGAACACCTCGCCGGTGCTTGGGGACACCCTTGCCGACACCACGGCGGCTCTCGGCCAGATATATCGCTATCGCATCGCCGCGGTGGACGTAAGCGGGAACCGCAGCGTCTGGGCAACCGGGATCGGTAGCCGGGTGTCGGGCGACCAGGAGGATCCGGTAGTGGACGTCAAGCTGCCGCACGGCCCGCTGTTCGGCCCGGTTACGCTGACACTGGACATGAGCGGTTCCTACGACCCGGAAGGCGGGACAATCGACACCTACGAAATCATGGATGGCGCCAGCAAGCTCTACTCGGGCGCGGGATACGCGCTTAACTTGACGTTTCAACCCGGGTGCCATGCCCTCATATTCAACGTGAAGGTCGGCACCCGGAGCGGCTGGACCCTGCGGCTGCTCAAAGTGTATCCACGCTGGCAGGACGGCGCAGCTCTTGTCGCCGGCGCCCCTACGCAGAACATCACGCCCCGCCTAAAGAATGTAGAAGCTGCACGCGACCCGGCCTCCGGGACCGAGTGGCTCTGCGGCTATGACACGTGGGAAGGTGGCTACATCATCCACGCCACAACCCCCGGAGGACCCCAGGCCCCGCTGCGCATGCCAATCTATCAGCCGATCCTGTTCACCGGCGAGCCGGTCCTCACGAATGGAGATCTGCAAATCCCATTCAGCTTCGCGGACTCGGTCAAGGTGCTCACCGTCTCCGAGAACGAGTTGCGATGGACCCAAGTGACCAGCTTCGGCGCTGCCCAGACCAACGACCTGCTTGCACTGGCGTCCGACGGCGGAAGCAAGCTGTGGGCTGTCTACGCCGGTTTGACAGGGACCTTCAAGCTCCAAGCGCTTTCGTACTCGGACCTGACGAGCAACAACATCATCGACCCCCTGCCCGCGCTGGACTCCCTTGACGCCGTCTACAACCCCGCCCAGGACGTGCTGGAGGTGGCCTACAGCACTGCCGCATCCACTGAGTGGGTGCGCCTCAACAGCCATACCCTGGCCATCGTTGACAGCCATCAGATCGCCGCCATCCCCTCCCCGGGACTGGACATCGAGTACGACCCGGTGAGCGGTGAGCCCGTCGTAGCCTACGCCTCGGGCGGCTTCGTGCGCTACAGGGTGCACACTCCAGCAGGCTGGTCGGCGGAGGACAGGCCCGACCCGGGCGGGGGCAACTCCAACACGATGGACCTGAAGTTCTTCGCGGGCAAGCCGCGCATCTTCATGTCAGACGTGGGAGCGCAGGCGAGCGTATACAAGCTGGATGGTGGCACCTGGTCGAAGCGCGATGTGACCTACACCGCCAACTCCGGGCTGTCGGCTGCCCTCATGCCCTTCGACGACGGCGGCGGCGACGCCTACTATGTTGCCGATACCGGCGTGGACCGCCATGTCTACTTTGCCAAGCTGAACTCAGACGGGACGGACACGATGCTGCTGGACCGCATCCCCACCTGCGCTCCGGGCTCCGAGATGTTCGGCGCAGGGGGCAGCGACGGCCTGCACGTCGTCTGGCTGAGCCAAGGCGGCTCTGCCCGGCACGTGATCGGCACGCCGGACGGGCTCACCTGGGCGGACGGACCCATGGGATTGGCTGAGCAACTCGACTTGGTCTCACTACAGGACGGCACGGTCTATTTGTCCACCAACCTCCTCAACCAGGCCAACCTGTTTCGTTGGACCGGCGCGGCGTTCGCCTTGGTCATGACCCAGGCATCCAACACCACCTACAGGCCGTTCCTCGCCCACGGCATACCCAGGACCATCGTTTCCTGGTGTGCATACTTGGACGCCGCGGGCACCCTCTACGCCTTGCAGGGCAACAACGGCAGCGGCTACACCAACGCTTCCGCTGGCATCCCCGGCACCCCGGTGTGGGACGGCGTCGGGCTGATCGAGGATGACTCCCAGCCGGCTGGCAGTTCCACCGACTACCTGACGCTGCACTCCGGAGCAGCATACGCCGACTCGGTCGCAGGGTTGTACAACGGTATCAGCGGGGGCCTCAACCCCGTCTGTAGCTTCAGCAGCACCGAGGACTACATGCACGCGAACTTCGTTTACGGGAACAACCTCGCCGCCGCGCAGTTCGTCAGCTTTGCCAATGGCGGCAACAGCGCGTACTACCTGTCCAACGGCCCTTCGGACGCGGCATGGCGGTATATCCCGGGCCCTGGAGGCGGAGCGAACGAGACAGAGCTGCTGGCGGACGTCACCGACCCGCAAACCGACTTGCGGCGAACCGTGAGCGCGGTAACCACCTCTAGCGCCACCGCGGTCGGCCTGATCTGCGACCTCGGCGGGCGTGAGCCGTACCTGGAGTGGAGCAACTTCGGCAATTGGGAGAAGCTGCCCATGCCGGGCCCGGACGCGACCTACGGCAGCGATGTGCGCATGAGCAAGCCACAGCTGTTCGTCGGCCATGACGGCCGCTGGCACATCGTCTACGTCGACTGGGACACGGACACGGTCTACTGCCGCAGCACGCTGTAGCTGCACCCTGCAACGAGCGAGCCTGCCGGTCGCGGCAATGCCGCGCGACGTGGCGCCAGGCTGGGCAGAGCGTGGGTTGCCGCGGCTGTGACGCGCCCGGGTCCAGGCCCGAGCCCTGGGCGGTATAACCCAGCATGAGAGCTGTTGTTGAGTGGTATTCCGGTATTTGCCGACAACGGAGGTTGCCTGCCATGCGTCGTCCCCGTGCACTGACACTCGCCTGCCTTACTGCCGTCTCCGCGGCGTTGACGCTCAGCGCCTGCCACAGCTCGGCGCCCGTCGTCGAGCCGGGCGCGGGCGCCGCCGATCCGCTGGCTCGCGGCTTGCCCGGTCTCAGTGGGCTGGGCCAGCCACAGCGCAAGGTGAGCCTGGTGGGCCCCGGGTTCTTCCCCCTCGAGCAGCTCGCCATCCTGCGCTCAGCGCACATGACGCCCGGCGCCGAGCCCAAGATCGACCTCGACGCGGCGTCGGGGACGGCCTTCGCGCTCTACGGCGTGTACGGCTTCGACGGCGACAACGGCCCAACTTCGGCGCGCATCACCTCGGACGCGGCCAGCGGGCAGCTCTACGTCGGCTTCAGCGACTACGAGCACGGCCACTGGATCTTCTCCGGCCCGTTCACCATGCCCGCGGGCGGCGGAGTGCTGGAGGCCGAGATCCCCAACAGTGGCGAGTATGTCTCGGCGTCGGCGTTCGTCGGCTCGCCCTACCGCGCCACGTACGTTTCAGTGCTGGTGCCGGCGGGGGGCAGCCTGAGCGGCGCGGTGGTGGAGCTGGGCGTGCATGGAGGCTCGCAGGGTCCGCAGCCCTGCACGGGGATAAGCGGGATTGGCGGCGACTCGGGCGTGATGATTCACTGGCAGCATTCCCCAAGCTACCTGGATCCCGACTTCGCCGGCTACATGATCGAACGCGCGCCCTTCATCACCGGCACGTTCACGCCCGTCAACCCGGCTCCGGTGACGGGTGAGTATCTTCCGGACAATACCGCCGAGCTTGGCCAGTTCTACCGCTACCGCATCGCGGCGCTGGACTCAAGCGGCAATCGCAGCGTGTGGACGACCGGCATAGGCCAGAGGCTGCCTGGCAGCCAGCAGCGCCCGGTCGCCGATGTGAACCTGCCGCACGGCCCGCTCTTCGGCCCGGTCACCCTGGCGCTGGACATGAGTGGTTCCTATGACCCGGAGGGCGGGACGATCGACACGTACGAGATCCTCGACGTATATGGCAACAAGCTGTATTCCGGCGCGGCGTACGTGCTGAACATGACCTTCCAGCCTGGCTGCTATGCCCTGCGCTTCCGCGCCAAGGTCGGCGCGCGGTACTCCGACACTACGCGGCTGCTCAAGGTCTATCCGCGGTGGCGGGATTCGGCGACGCTCGTCGCCAGCGCCCCGGTCCAGAACTTGGCGCCCCGCCTGAGCTTCCCTACAGCCACACGCGACCCCGTTTCAGGGACGGTGTGGCTTGGCGGCTACGATACCTGGGCCGGGGGCTACGTGGTCCGGCCAGTAACGCCCGGGCCATCTCCCGAGCCTCTGCGCATGCCGCTCTACGACCCTGTGCTGTTCAGCGGCGAGCCCGTGGTGCTCTCGGGCAGCCCAGTCATCCCCCTCAGTTTTGAGCGCCGGATCTCCACGCTGAGCCTGGCGGGCGGGGATCTGGAGCTGATGACCTGGTTTCCCTTCACCACCGTTCAGAGTAACGACCGCGTGGCATTGGCCTCCGACGGCGCAGACACCCTGTGGATGGTCTACGCCTCCCTCCAGGGGACGTACAAACTAAGCGCCTTTTCCCTTCGTGACCTGGCTGAGCAGGTGGTGATCGACCCGCTGCCTGCGCTGACTGCCCTTGACGCCGTCTACAACCCAGACCTCGACGTGCTGGAGGTCGCCTACAGCACGGCCGCGTCCACCGAGTGGCTGCGCCTCAACGCGACCACGTTGGCCATTGTGGACGGCGCGCAAGTCGCCCCCCTCTCTTCGTCTACGCTCGACATCGAGTACAACCCGGTGAGCCAGGAGCCCGCGGTGGCCTATTGCTCCGGCGGGTTCGTGCGCTACCGGGAGCACACCGGCGCGGGGTGGTCGGCGGAGGACATGCCCGACCCGAGCGGCAACAACTCCACCGCCATGGACCTGGAGTTCCTGGGCGGCAGTCCCCGCATCCTGATGTCCGAGCTCGCCGGCCAAACCAGCGTGTACAAGCCCAGCGGAGGCGGCTGGGTGAAGCGCGACGTGACCTACACCGCCGCCTCCGGACTGGCGGCGCGGCTGATCCCCTTTGACGACGGCGGCGGCGACGCCTACTACGTTACCGACATCGGCAACGACCGCCACGTCTACTGCGCCCGGCTGAACTCGGACGGCACCGACTCGATGCTGCTCGACCGCTGGCCCACCTGCGGCCAGGGCTTCGAGTTGTACGGCGCGGGCGGCAGTGACGGGTTGCATGTCGTCTGGCAGGACGCCATCGGCAGCGCGCGGCACGTGATCGGCTCGGCGGACGGCCTCTCGTGGGTGGACGGGCCGCCCATGGGAACGCCCAAGCACCTCGACCTGGTCTCGCTGGAGGACGGTACGGTCTATCTATCCACGTCCGTTCTCGGCCAAGCCATACTCTCGCGCTGGGATGGCGCGGCGTTCGTGCCTCTATCGACTCAGGTTTCAGCCGCGGCCTACAGGCCGTTCCTCGCCCACGGCGCACCCCAAACGATCGTCTCGTGGCTGGCCTACCTGGATGGCACCGGGGACCTCTTCGCCTACCAGGGCAACCTGGCCGATGGCTATGCAAACGCCACCAACGCCTGCATCGCGCCTCCCGTGTACGGCGGCAGCGGGATAATCCAGTCAGCGGGCGCCGGGCCCGGCTCCTCCACCTTCTACTTGGGGCTGCACAACGGCGCAACGTACGCGGATTCGATCGTCGGGCTGTTCCATGGGCTCTACGGCGGCGTTGACCCGGTATGCTGGCCCTCGACCAGCGACGACTACATGCACAGCCCCTACGTCCTGGGGCGCAATCTCGCCACCGCGCAGTACGCGACGTACACCAGGCTGAACGACGTGTACTACTTGTCCAACGGCCCGCTGGACCCGGCGTGGCGCTACGTCCCCGGCTACAACGGCGACACTCATACTGAGCTACTCGCGGACGTTACGGACCCGCAGACAGATCTCAGGCGCACCGTCAGCGCTGCAACCACGCCGAGCCTTACAGCAGTGGCGCTGATCTGCGACCTCGGCGGGCGCGAGCCGTACATGGAGTGGAGCAACTTCGGCAACTGGGAAGAGCTGCCCATGCCTGGCCCGGACATGAACTACGGCAGCGACACGCGGATGAGCAAGCCGCAGCTCTTCGTCGGCCACGACGGGCGCTGGCATATCGTCTACCACGACTGGGACACTGACACGGTCTACATCCGCAGCACGCTGTAGGGGCGGCTCGTGAGCCGCCCTCAGGGCGCGTCGCGACGCGCCCCTACCATCGCGGCCTGAGCCGGTCGGCGCTGCCACGCGGCGCGGCGCCCTCCGCCCGCGATCTGCCGCTTAGGCGCTATAATCCAGCTCAGCCGCGGCCACTGCGCGGTGTTCTAGTAGTGCCTACTAGGGAGGTCGCTTGCGATGCACCGGTCTTGGGTGTTGACGTGCCTTACCGTCCTCTTTGCTGCTCTGATGCTTCCCGCCTGCCACAGCTCGGCGCCGGTCATCGAGCCGGGGGGAGACAGTGCCGATCCCCTCGCCCGCGGCCTGCCCGGCCTGAGTGGCCTAGGCCAGCCACAGCGCAGCCTGAGCCTGAAGGGCCCCGGTTACGTCCTGCTCGAACAGCGTGCACTCGTCAGCCGCGCGCATCTCACGCTCGACGCCGAGCCGAAGGTCACCCTGGACGGCTTCGCCGGGATGGCCTATGGCTTGTACGGCGTCTACGGCTTCGACGGCGACAACGGTCCCACCTCGGCGCGCATCACGGCCGACGCTGCGAGCGGGCAGCTCTACGTCGCGTTCAGCGATTACGAGCACGGCCACTGGGTGTTCTCCGGGGCGTTCACCATGCCTGCCGGCGGGGGGACGCTGGAGGCTGAGATCCCCAACTCCGGCGACTACGTCTCGCCCAACAGCTTCATCGGCCCGGCCTACCATGCGACCTACCTGGCCGTTGTCGTGCCGGAAGGAGGGAGTCTGACCGGCGCGGTGGTGGAGCTCGGGGTGCACGGCGGGATGCGCGGCCCCCAGCCTTCCTCGGGAATCTATGCCCAGGGCGGCGCTACGGGCATGCTGGTTCGTTGGATACCCTCAGTGAGCTCCCTCGATCCTGACTTTGCCGGGTACTTCATCGAGCGCGCGCCATTCCTGGCCGGGACATACGCGCCGCTGAACCCTGCGCCGGTGCTCGGGGACACCCTCGACGACACCACGGCGGCGCTGGGGCAGGTATACCGCTACCGCGTCGCCGCGGTGGACGCTAGCGGCAACCGCAGCGTATGGACAACGGGGCTCGGCATCAGGAAGACGGGCCTACACGAACCGCCGGTGGCGGATGTGAACCTGGAGAACGGCACGTTGTTTGGCCCGGTGACGCTGAACATTGACATGAGCGCTTCCCACGACCCAGAGGGCGGGACGATCGACACTTACGAAATCGTGGATGCGGGCACCACGCTCTACTCCGGCGCAGGGTTCGTGCTCAACATGACTTTCCAGCCCGGCTGCCACGCTCTGACCTTCGCCGTGAAGGTCGGCACTCGGGTCGGCAGCACCCTGCGCCTGCTCAAGGTGTATCCGCGCTGGCGAGATGGCGCGTCGTTGGTCGCCAGCTCTCCCCCGCAGGTCATTGCCCCCCGCATGACTTTCGTTAACGCCGCACGCGACCCCGCTTCCGGGACCGCGTGGTTCTGCGGCTTCGATTTGTGGGCCAACGGGTACGTGGTCCGCGCCACCCCTCCCGGTGGAGACATGGCGCCGATGCGTATGCCGGTCTACAAGCCGATCCTGTTCAGCGGCGAGCCGGTTCTGTTGAACGGAGAGCCGCAGATCCCGCTGAGCTTCGCGGACTCCATTAAGTCGCTCGCCGTGTCGGGGAACCAGCTCCACTGGACGACTCTGGCCACTTTCACTACAACTCAGACCAACGACCGGGTGGCATTCGCGTCCGACGGCGGGGACAAGCTCTGGAGCGTTTACTCCAGCCTGGACGGAACCTTCAAGCTCACCGCGATTTCGTGGGGCGATGTGACCGGCAATGTGGTCATTGACCCGCTGCCTGCAATAATCGCCCTTGACGCCGTCTACAACCCCAACCTGGACGTGGTGGAGGTCGCCTACAGCACAGTCGCGTCCACCGAGTGGCTGCGCCTCAACGCCTCCACATTGGCCATCGTAGACAGCGCACAGATCTCGGCCATCTCCTCGCCCGGCTTGGACATCGAGTACAACCCGGCGACCCACGAGCCTGCCGTGGCCTATGGTTCCGGCTTATTCGTGCGATACCGGGAGCACACCGGCGCGGGTTGGTCGGCCGAGGACCACCCCGACCCGAGCGGAGGCAACTCCAACACGATGGACCTGGCGTTCCTTGGCAACGAGCCGCGCATCCTCATGTCAGACATCGGCGCACAGACGAGCGTGTACCAGCCCAGCGGGGCTAACTGGGTGAAGCGCAACGTGCTGTACACCGCCAACTCGGGGCTGGCGGCGCGGCTGCTGCCGTTTGACGACGGCGGCGATGCCTATTTGGTTGCCGATGTGGGCGTGGACCGCCACGTCTACTTCGCCATGCTGAACCCGGACGGGACGGAAACGATGATCCTCGATCGCTGGCCCACCTGCGGCCAGGGAATGCAGATGCACGGCGCGGGGGGCAGCGACGGCCTGCACGTTGTCTGGCGTGACCTGATTGGCTCGGCGCGGCACGTGATCGGCTCGCCGGACGGGCTCTCGTGGGTGGACGGACCCGCCATGGGAACCCCCTCGCACCTTGACCTGGTCTCGCTCGCGGATGGCACAGTCTACTTGTCCTCGTCCGCGGCCGGCTGGGCCAATCTCACCCGCTGGAACGGCGCCGCCTTCGCCCCGGTGGCGACCCAGCTCTCCGCGATCGACTACCGCCCCTTCCTGGCGCACGGCATGCCTTCGAGCATCGTCTCCTGGTGCGCCTATCTCGATGCCGCCGGAATCCTCTATGCCCTGCAGGGGAATCAAGGCAGCGGCTACACCAATGCTTCCGCGGGAGTCGCGGGCTTGCCCGTGTACAGCGGCGTCGGGCTGATCGAGGATGACTCCCAGCCAGCGGGCAGCTCCACCAACTACCTCACGCTGCACAGCGGCGCAGCATACGCGGACTCCGTCGCCGGGCTGTACTACGGGATAGGCGGCGGGATCAACCCCGTTTGCACCTTCGGCAGCACCGACAACTACATGCACGCCGCCTACGTCACCGGGCGCAACCTGGCCGCCGCGCAGTTCATCAAGGTCGACGGCACGGGCGACGTGTACTACCTCTCAAACGGCTCGTCGGACGCGGCATGGCGGTATATCCCAGACTCCGGCGGTGGCGCTGACAAGACGGAGCTGCTCTCCGGCATCACCGACCCGCAGACCGACCTGCGGCGCACCGTTAGCGCCGCAACCACGGCGGAGGTCACCGCAGTCGCGCTGATCTGCGATTTCGGCGGGCGCGAGCCCTACATGGAGTGGAGCAACTTCGGCAACTGGGAGCAACTGCCGCTGCCAGGCCCGGACATGAACTACGGCAGCGACGCGCGGATGAGCAAGCCGCAGCTCTTCATCGGCCACGACGGGCGCTGGCACATCGTCTACCACGACTGGGACACGGACACGATCTACATCCGTAGCACGCTCTAGCGCAGGGGTGAGGCGAGCGGGCTTGCCGATCACGGCCCAAGCCGGGCGGCACTGCTGCGCGACGCGGCGCCCTCCGCCCGCCGATCTGCCGCTTAGGCGCTATAATCCAGCTTAGCCGCAGCCACTGCGCGGTGTTCCGGTATTGCTTACTAGGGAGGTCGCCTGCGATGCACCGGTCTTGGGTGTTGACGTGCCTTACCGCAATCTTCGCTGCTCTGATGCTGCCCGCCTGCCACAGCTCGGCGCCGGTGATCGAGCCGGGGGGCGGCCCCGCCGCCGATCCGCTGGTCCAGGGGCTGCCCGGCCTCAAGGGCCTGGGAAAGCCGGAGCGCAACCTGAGCATGACCGGCCCTGGGTTCATGGTGCTTGACCAGCACGCGATCCTCGCCTCCGCGCACATGACGCCAGGCGCAGAGCCGCTCATCGACCTGGACGGTGCCAGCTCCCTGGCCTACGCGATGTACGGCGTCTACGGCTTCGACGGAGACAACGGCCCCACCTCGGCGCGCCTCACGGCGACCGCCGCGAGCGGCAAGTGCTACGTCGGTTTCAGCGACTACACCAAGGGCCGCTGGCTGTTCACGGGCTTCTACTCCATCCCCGCGGGCGGAGGAGTCGTCGAGGCGGAGATCCCCAACAGCGGTGACTATGTCTCGCCCAACTCCTTCGTCGGCCCGACGTACCGCGCGACGTATGTCGCGGTGCTCGTGCCCGAGGGCGGGAGCCTGACGGGTCTTCAGGTGGAGCTCGGTGTGCACGGCGGGACGCTCGGCCCCGCGCCGTGCTCGGCGATCGCCGGGCGCGGCGGGGATGCCGGCATGCAGGTGCGCTGGCGGCAATCGCCGGATTATCTGGCCCCCGACTTCGCCGGCTATCTACTTGAGCGCGCCCCGGCGTTCACCGGCGCTTTCACCCGCCTGACCCCCCTGCCGGTGCAGGGGGACTTCTTCTCTGACACCGGCGCGGAGCTTGGGGGGCTCTACCGCTACCGCATTGCCGCGGTGGACGCGAGCGGCAACATGAGCACCTGGGCGACGGGCTACGGCACACGCCTCAGCGGGACGCTGTTGGCGCCGGTGCCGGTGGTCAGCCTCCCGCATGGGCCGCTTTTCGGCCCGGTGACACTCAACATCGACATGGGTGGCTCCTACGACCCCGAGGGCGGCACGATCGACACCTATGAGGTCCGGGATATTGAAGGTGATGTGCTGTACAGCGGCGCGGCGTACGTGCTGAACCTGACGCTGCAGCCGGGCTGCCACACCCTGCAGTTCACCGTGCGAGTGGGAGCGCGCTCCGGCACCGCGCTGAAGATGCTGAAAGTCTACCCGCAATGGCGCGACCACGCCGTGCAAGTCAGCACCCCGGCAACTCAGGTCGTGTCTTCGACGCTGCTCGCCCCCACCGCCATGTACGTAGCCGATGCGGCCACGGCCTACCTCAGCGGCTACGACCTTTACAGCGGCAGCTACATCGTTCAGGTCTATCCGCCGGCCCCATCCCGGGGAACGGTGTACCGCCTTCCCACGTACCAGGCCCCGATGTTTGCCGGCGAGCCGGTGGAGATGATCGGCGAGTTCTACATCCCCCTTAGCTTCGCGAAGGGGATCAGCCTCGCGCACATCACTCCGAGCGGGCTGAGCTGGCTGTTTGGCATGGGCAGCGCCTTTGTCGATCAGACGAACGACCGTGCGGCGCTGGCTACGGATGGAACCAGCAAGCTGTGGGCCGTCTACGGCTGGGACGACGGCGTGTACCGTCTGCGTATTGCTGCAACCCACGCCGGGACTGCAGGCACCCTGCTCGATCCCGCCCCCAACCTAATCGCCCTGGACGCCGTGTACAACCCTAGCGCGAATGCAGTCGATGTCGTGTACAGCGCGGCTGGCACGACGGAATGGATGCGCCTGGACGCGGATTCGCTCGCAGTCGTGGACAACGCGCAGATCGCCCCGCTGGCCTCCCCCAGCGTGGACATCGAGTACAACCCTGCCACCGGCGAGCCCTGTGTCGCCTACTGCTCCGGAGCCATCGTCCGCTACCGGGAGCACACCCCCGCCGGCTGGTCAGCCGAAGGTCAGCCCGACCCGTCGGGCAACAACCTCCAATCCATGGACCTGGAGGTTACCTCCACCGGCGTGCATATCGCGATCAGCGAGATCGGCGGCCAGGCCAGCATCTACCACTTGACAGGCGGGGGCGTCTGGGACAAGCGCGATATCAACCACGCCACCGCCACCAACAGCTACCTCAATATGGCTCCCTGTTCGGACACTGGCGAGGACTTCTTCGTGGCCGACGTCGGCACGAATCGCCATGCCTACTTCGCCCGCGAGAACGCCGGGGGCACGGAGGACATGTTCACCGACAGCCCGGCCACAGTGGGCCAGGGCTTTGAGATGCATGGCGCGGGCGGCAGCGACGGCCTGCACGCCGTGTGGCTCAACGCCGTGGGCGCTGAGAGTCACGTCATCGGCTCGGCCGACGGCGAGAGCTGGGCCTCCGCCCCGGCTCTGGGCGACCTCAGCCAGCTCGATCTGACCGCCCTCAAGGATGGTTCCGTCTATCTTTCCCAGGTCGACTCGACGGGAGTAGCGACGCTGTCCTTCTGGAATGGGGCGGCGTTCGTAGCGGGGCCGACGTTTAACACAGCCACCGGCTATCGGGCGTTCTTCGCCCAGGGCCTGCCGTCGACCATGTTCTCCTGGGCGGTCTATGACACGGCCTTCGTGGCGTGGATCGCCTACCAGGGCAATGAGTCCGCGCCCTACGGCTCGGCTACCGGGGTCTGCCAGCAGGGCCCGCCTTACGACGGCGTCGGGCTTATCGTTGATCCCTCCGGAGCAACCGGGGCCTCTACCGACTACCTGGTCATCCACGGCGGGGCGACCTATCCCGACTCGGAGATTGGCCTGTACAACGGCATTGCCCCTGCTCCCACCCTCATCTCAAAACCCGATTCCGACGCGCCTTACCTGTTCAGCGCCTATGTGCGCGGGCGAAACCTCTCCGCCGCCCAGTTCATCCCCTACAGCGGCGGAGTGCACGACGCTTACTACCTGTCGAACGGCGTGGCGCAGGCCGCACTACGCTACACGCCGAACCGCTACCTCACCGGCCAGTACGTCGAGCTGCCCACTAATAGCCTCGACCCCTATGCCGACATGCGCCGCACCGTCAGCGCCATGACCACGGAAAGCGCCACCGCCGTCGCCCTGGTCTGCGACCTGGGTGGCCGCGAGCCGTACATGGAGTGGAGCGGCCTCAACGGCGAGTGGGAACAGCTCCCCCTGCCCGGCCCGGACACGGCCTTCGCCAGCGAGGGGCGCATGAGCCAAGCCGAGCTGTTCAGCGGCATGGACGGCCGCTGGCACATCCTCTACCGCGACTGGGGCACGGACGTGATCTACTGCCGCAGCACGCTGTAGGGAGCCGCACCTCTGCGGCCGAGACGCGCCCGGGTAGGCGGGGCTTTAGCCCCGCCAAAGGATCACGGTAGGCCGGGCTTGAGCCTGGCGGCACACCGGCGGCACTGAAGTGCCGCCTACCGCACGGCGGGCGGATGGCGCCCCGGCCTTAGTGGAAGAGCGAGATGATCCAGTACATCACTGCTCCGCAACTGGCGGTGAGCGGCATGGTGAGCAGCCACGCCCAGACGATGCGCCGCGCCGTCACCCACCGCACCCTGCGGGCGCGCTCCACCGCCCCCACCCCCATGATTGCGCCCGAGATGACGTGCGTCGTGGACACCGGGATGCCGAAATGAGCAGTGCCCATCAGCACCAGCGCGGCCGAGGACTCGGCGCAGAACCCTTCGATCGCGCGGATCTTGGTAATCCCAACGCCCATCGTCTTCACGATCCGCCAGCCGCCAAACATCGTGCCCAGCGCAATCGACGTGTAGCACGACAGCGCCACCCACGGCGGCACGTCGAGGGACTTCGCCATCCCTCCGCAGGCCAGAGCCAGCATGATCACCCCCATCATCTTCTGCGCATCGTTCGTGCCATGGCCGATGCTGTACCACGTTGCGGAAACCAGCTGCAGATAGCGGAAAAGGCGGTTCGCGCTTCGCGGTGTGGCTCTGCGGGACAGGTTCAAGATCACCAGCGTGAAGAGCATGGCGCCAAGCATGCCGAGCAGCGGCGCCACCATGATGAACACGGCGATCGGCAGAATGCCCTTCACAGCCAGCTTCCCCGCGACGATCGAGACGCCGCCGAGGATGACGATCCCGTGGCCCGCCGCAGCCATGCCCGCACCGATTAGCCCGCCGATAATCGCGTGGCTGCTTGACGTGGGCAACCCGAAGAGCCACGTCACAATGTTCCAGGCGATCGCGCCCAGCAGTGCACTCAGCAAGACCATCAAACGTAAGTGCGGACTGGGTAACAGATCAAAGCTGACGATCCCCTTGCTCACCATCGTAGCAATGGCATAGCCGAAGATAAGGTAACCGACGTAGTTGGCCAAACCTGCCAGCAAAACCGCCTGGCCAGGCGTGAGGGTCCGCGTCACCACGACCGTCGCGATTGCATTCGCCGCGTCGTGAAACCCGTTGAGAAAGTCGAAGACCAGCGCCAGTGCTATGACGACTATTGCCAGAACTACAATCGGCACTGCAGACATTCTGCGATGCAGGCGGGGTGCTGCTACCCGTGCTTCATCCGGATGCCCCGGATCTGCTTCCCGAAGAAGTCGATGCTGTCAACGAGAACTTCCAACTGCTCGTATAGCTCCTTGAATATCGTAGTTTCTATCGTCTGGTACTTCTCACTTCCTGCGAACAGCTCCGCCGTGCTTAGGTGAAAGAGGTCATCGCCCTGATTCTCGAGCTTGTGCATGGCCTCCGCTTTTTTTCTCACGTCCCGCTTCGCCACGAGATCATCGACAAGTTCACGCGATAGGTTAGCCAGGGCGACAATGATGTCGGCAAACTTGACGACGTTCATCGGGACCTGAGTGATGTGGTAGATCTCGATCTTGCGCGATAGACTGTTGAGGATGTCGAGGCACTTGTCAATCTGAATCGTCAAGGTCTCGATGTCCTCGCGGTCAATGGGCGTGAGGAAGGTGCTCTCCAGCTGGTCCAGGATGGCGACTTCGAGACGGTCGCCCTTCTGCTCGCAGTCCTTGATTGAGAAGAGCCGCTTCTTAACGTCATCCTCAGAGAGGCCTTCGATCTGCACTACGAGATCGCGGAAGGTGATGCAGCCGGTCACCAGGAGATCTCCCATTTGCGCGAGGAAGGTGAAGAACCGCGTCTCGCGCGGCAGAAGGAAGTCCATCAGGTTCACTTTCACCGCTATGCTCCCTGCTCCATCACGACGCTGCCCGGGCCTGCGCGCACCTCGGGCGCCACCCATGCCGGCCACGGCCGGTTCAACCTCCCTGCGACACACGCGCACGCCACCCCGGCGAATCCGCCCGCGCTGCCGCTTGAGTCCATGCCAGGCGCGGACAGACGGAGCGCAGGCCCGCCAAGGGATGGCGTGGGCGTTGATTCTAGCACCGGCAGCGGCGCCTGGCCCGCCGATGCTAACCGCCCGTCAAGCCCAGGCGCTCACGGATCGCCGCGACGAGCTCCCCGCGAGGCATGGTGAACTGCTGCTTCTGCTCCTTCCACTCCTCGCGGCTTTCGGCCTGCGCCGCGATGCGCCGCCCCAGCTCCATGTCCTTCACCGTCGCCTCGCCCCGCGCAAACTCGTCCTCGCCGATGATCACCGCCAGCGGGATGCCCAGCCGGTCGGCGTACCTAACCTGCTTGCTGAGGCCGCCGCTGCCCAGGTAGACCTCCGCGGCGACACCCGCATCGCGCAGCTCGCGCGCCAGCGCGATGTACTCCGCCATCCGCCTCGCGTCCATCACCGCCACCAGCACCTGCGCGCCGGCGTGCCCTGAGCCGGCCTGGCCCAGCTCAGCCAGCGCGGCCAGCAGCCGGTCGACTCCCACGCTCGCACCCACCGCGGGCACGCCCTGGCCCTCGCCCATAAAGCGCTCCACCAGCCCGTCGTAGCGCCCGCCGCCGAACACGCTGCCGTAGCTCGGCAGATCGGCCAGGGTCACCTCGAACACCGGCCCGGTGTAGTACGCGATGCCGCGGGCGAGGTGCAGGTCAAGCATGTACGACGCGCGCGGCACGCCGAAGGCCGCCAGGTGCCCCAGGATCTCCTCCACCTCGCTGAGTCCCTCCTCCGCCAGCGCGTTGCCTTTGAGCAGCGCGCGCGCCGCCTGAAGCGACTCTGCGCTGTCACCCTCGTTGGGCAGGTCCAGGAACTCCTCGATGCGCGCGGTCTGCCGCTCGCTCAGGCCCAGCCCGGGGATGGGATCCCCCGAGGCGTCGGTCAGCCCCGGCCCCAGCTCCTGCCGCACCCGCTCCCGCCCGTACTTCTCCAGCTTGTCCACCACACGGTAGATGCTCCGCGCCTGCTCCTCGCTCGCCCCGGCGAACCGCCCCAGCCCGGTCAGCAGCTTGCGGTTGCTCAAGCGGATCTTGTAGTTGGCGATGGAGAGCGCGCGCAGAGTGCGGTCGATCACCGCGATGATCTCCGCGTCGGCGGCCATGCTCGCCGTGCCCACGGTGTCCACGTCGAACTGCAGGAACTCGCGGAAGCGCCCCGGCTCAGGCTTGTCGAAGCGGAACACGCTGCCCAGCTGGTACCGGCGGAACGGCTGGGGCAGGTCCTGGCGGTAGAGGCTGACGATGCGCGCCAGCGGGACGGTTAGGTCGTAGCGCAGCCCCACCGCCTCGCCGTCGTGGTTGACGAAGTGGAACACGCCCGCCAGCTGCTCCACTGTGGGCTCGGGGCCGAGCAGCGCGTCCAGCGCCTCCATCGCCGGCGAGTCGAAGGGCAGGAAGCCGAACTGCTGGCACACGCCCTCGATCTGCGCGACCATCCGGCGGCGCGCCTGGGCCAGCTCCGGCCAGCCGTCCTGCATCCCTTTGAGCAAGCGCGGTTTGACTGTGACCATGTCTCACTTCCGGCCCGGCGATTGTGCGGGGTGCGCTGCCACCACGGTGCGGCGTGCGACTCCCCTGTGCCGCGGCGTGGGATAGTCTACCCGCCCCAGCGCCGCTCGCGCAACCCATCGCCGTTGGACAGGGCCGAGGGCCAAAGGCTTGATAGGGGCGGCCCACCGTGTCCGCCCGCGAAATGGGAGTGCGGCCGTCCCTGGCCGCGATGCCGCTGCGGTACAATCCCCGTATCATCTGACCTCGCTGATCACGGGCGAGATCGTAGTGGAGGAGATGCCATGCGAGGAATCGTAGTCCTGTTGCTGCTGGCGGTGCTCGTTGCGCTGGCGGCTTGTGGCTGGCAGTACGAGTCGTGCCCGCGGTACAGCACGACGTTGCCGTTGGACTGCTCGGCATGCCACTCGGGGTAGGCGGTCATGCAGAAATCCGAGCCGAATCCGTGGATGAAGCGGCCTGCGCTGATCAAGCAGATGGAGACGTCGTTCTGCGGCAGAGCTTGCGGCTGTGCTATGCTGCTGGCGATAGTCATCGCGACGGTGCAGTGCCCCTGGAATGCTCTGCACTGACCGAAGCCCATGTCTACCGTACCGCACACGCTGGAGCCGGTGCACTTCTCAGGGCAGAGGTGGTATGATCTCGATCGAACGGTGATGAGCCATGGACAGTGTCACTAGGCCACAGGGGTGAAGGCAGCATGTCGATGCAGCATCAGGACTTCGAAGCCCTCCTGGTGGATCTGGTCAGGGCGAAGCTCGATCTCTGTTGGTCGAACTACAGCGATGCCCTAACCAAGCAAAGCATCATGATGGGTGTGGTTGGAGTAGCTCTGCTCTATTCCTCAGCAGTCGCGAAGGAGTTACTGAGTATTCGTGGCACTTCTGGGATCAGCCTCTGGGCTTTGGCCCTTTGCGCTGCTCTTCTAGTAACCATCTGGGTGCTGCTCATGAGCTCTATGGTTTCGAGACGCTTTCACAGTGGTCCTGATATTGGCAAGATTCTTGAGTTATACAAGCCAGGCGATGACGCTAGCCCAGCAACGGTCGTCGGGATCATCAAGAACCTCGATGAGGGTCAACGAGTCAACCAGAAGACGATAGCCAAGATTTCACGCCGAACAACGCTTTGTGGATGGTTAGTTACAGGCACGATTGTCCTCTTGATCATCATTCATTCATACGCATGGTACAATAGCCGTATGTCGAATGATCGCTCATCATTCAACGAGCGTCATCATTACCATGATCTGAGGAGCATCCACGATGATGGAAACTGACAAGCCCAGTCAACAGCCAGAGACTACACCGCCTCCAGAAAAAACCGAGAGACCAGAGCCGCCGGTGATCCCGGTCGTAGACGAATGGATCATCAAGGGCGGCAAGAGAGTGCGCGACATAGCCCCTGGCCCGCCCAAGAAGCACGAGCCGAATAAGCCTTGAGTGGAAGTTCGGCGGAGCAAGAACTTGCGCGGTGTGAATAACACGCTGAGTCACCTGTGAGCACTGTCCCGCACACGCTGGAGCCGGTGCACTTCTCGCCGCAGACGGTGTACTGCGGGGACTGCCTGGACATCCTGCCCTGCTTCCCGGCGAACTGCGTGGACCTGATCTACATCGACCCGCCGTTCAACTCCAACCGCAACTACGAGGTGTTCTGGGGCGACGTGGCTGAGAAGCGCGCCTTCGAGGACCGCTACGGCGACGCCATGGCGTACATCGGCTACATGCGCCCCCGCGTCGAGCAGCTCCACCGCGTGCTCAAGCCAACGGGCAGCTTCTACTACCACTGCGACTGGCACGCCAGCCACTACATCAAGGTGATGCTGGATGAGATCTTCGGCTTCAACTTCTTCCAGAACGAGATTGCCTGGCAGAGGACATCGGCGAGAAGTGATTCCCACAGGTATAACCACGTCCATGACACGATCCTGTTCTATAGCCGAAGTGGTCAGTTTACCTGGAATGTCCAGTATCAGCCCTACGACCAGGACTACGTAGAGCGCTTCTACCGCTATGTTGAACCTGGCACAGAAAGACGGTTCATGGCTGACAACCTCACGGCTGCCGAAACCAGGAAGGGCTCATCAGGACAGAACTGGCGCGGAATCGATGTAACCGCAAAGGGTATCCACTGGAAGTACACGATCGAGACGCTGGAATCCCTCGATAGAGAAGGGAGGATCTACTGGCCAGCGAAGGGCGGTGTGCCAAGGTTCAAGCGTTACCTGGACGAGATGCCAGGCGTCCTGTTGAAATCCATATGGACGGACATCGGCGGGGTTCAAGCACATGCGAAGGAGCGCCTTGGCTATCCCACGCAGAAGCCGCTGGCGCTGCTGGAGCGGATCATCAAGGCTTCGAGCAACCCGGGGGACATCGTGCTCGACGCCTTCTGCGGCTGCGGGACGACGCTGGTGGCGGCGCAGAAGCTTAAGCGGCGCTTCTTGGGCATCGACATCTCGCCGAGCTCGTGCAACGTGATGGGCGCGCGGCTGGAGGAGGTGTGCATGATGCGCCAGGCCCCGCCGAGCATGAGCGCGGAGGACGTGGCGGAGAGCTGGAATGCCATGCCAGCGGTAGGCGGGGTTTCAACCCCGCCGCACATCGGCGGCACTGAAGTACCGCCTACCGGCGCGGATGCTCGCGGCGGCACTAAAGTGCCGCCTACCGGCGTTGCCTATTACCGCTTCTCCAATCTGCCGCGGTCGGCGGAGCAGCTGCGGGCGCTGCCCGGCTTCGAGTTCGAGAACTGGGCGGTGCTGCAGCTCGGCGAGGTGCTCACGCACCACGGGCACCGCATCTTCGCCCAGGCCAACCGCAGCAAGGTGGGCGACCTGGGCCTGGACGGGAAGATCTACCTGGTGAGCAACACCAGCCTGCCGCGCAAGGTGGACCACCCGCTGATGGAGAAGGCCGGGGCGGGCGAGAAGCAGCCGTACCTGCCGGTGCAGGTGAAGAACAAGGACAAGGCGGGGCGCCCGGACATCGACAGCTTCGCCCATGCGCTGTCGCGCGACGAGCGGGCTTCGGGGTTCTTCATCGCCTGGGACTTCACCAGCGATGCCTACAAGGAAGTCGAGCGGCTGCACACCGCCGCCGCGCCGCGGCACATCTTCCCGGTGCGCGTGCAGGCGCTGATCGCCGAGACGTTCGACCTGGAGCTGCTGGAGCTGATGGGCAGGTAGGCGGACACGGCGCGCCAGCAGCATTGGGGCGAGCTGGCCTACCCGGATGGCGGCAGGATGCAGGCGCTCTCAGTGCGGCTTTACCAGCCGCCTCCGCCGCCGCCGCCGCCTCCTCCTCCGGATGAGCCGCCTCCGCCACCGCCCCCGCTCGAAGAGCCGGGCGGCGTGCTCGCCGCCGAGATCGTCGAGTTGAAAGATGACGTGAAGTGCGCGGCGAAGCTGGAGAAGCTGCCGTAGGACCGCGCGCCCGGCCCGCCGGCCGCGTAGTACCACGACGGGATGTAGGTCCAATGCGCCGGGAGTGTGCTCACGCCTGCGCCCGTTGGCGTACCCGCCTCGGCCTGGGCGCGCTGCGCCATGGCCTGCTCAAAGCGCCGGCTCCACTGGTTGTGCACCTCCAGCGCGACGGCGTAGGGCAGGAACTGCTCGGAGAGCACCTGCGAGGCGGGATGCTCGTCGCCGTAGACGTCCACGCCGCCGACGAGCGCCAGCTTGAAGCCCTCCACGCCGTCCAGCACGCCGCGGCCCAGCATCGTGTAGCACGGCAGCAGGCGGCCGAAGAGGATACTCAGCGCCAGCATCACGACACCGGCCAGGACGATCCACGGCGCCGCCGAAGGCGTGTGCGCCGCGCTCGCGGCCATGATGGACGCGGCGAGACTTAGTGCGCAGATCGCCACCCCGGTTACGAGCTGGCGCGTGTTGCGCTGGAAGTAGACGCCCTCGCACTGGCGGCTTAGGCTCGCCCGCAGCGCCTCCTTGGCTTTGGCGAGAACCTGCCAGTTCTCGCGGCTCGCCTCGACCGACTCGCCGCCGCTGAACAGCACGCCGAGCAGCATCGCCTCGTCCGTGGCCAGCGGCGCGGTCGGCTCCGCCAGCTTAGTGAGCGTGTACTTGTTGTTCTTGCCTTCCTCGATGCGCACCGCGCCCTTCGCGCCCAGCGAGATCAGCGCGGTGGTGAAGGCCTTCGCGTCCGCCCCCAGGTGCACGATGTAGCGCAGCGCGGCGGGCGAGAGCTCGGTGGGCGGCGTATCGCGCGGCGTGATGAACCCTGAGGGCGGGTCGACGCCCACCTTAAGCCAGCTCAGCCAGTAGTAGAGCCCCGCGGCGATCACGCCCAGGCAGGCCAGTATGACTGCCAGGCGCTTGAGCAGCCGCTGCCAGCCAAGCTCCGCGCGCGTCGGTCGATGCACGTGCCCCTCCGGCCACTGCACGACGATCGTCAGGCCCTCATAGCGCCCCAGGGCACGGCTGGTGTGGAACTCCGCATGGCTGTCGGCTACGCTGGCGCTGTAGTCCGCGCCCCGCATGCCATAGGCACCGGTGTACGCCGTGGTCCTGATATCCGCGCCGCTGATGCCCTCCGGCAGGCTCACCACGGCGTCAGCCTCATCGATGGGCGTGTTCCAGCCGTTGCCGGTGACGTTCCAGTACAGCTCGTCGTAGCCGCTGAAGAAGCCGAGCTGGCGGCTGGTGGCGTAGATGATGGTGTAGGTGTGCTCGCCGGGCTCGACGTACACGTCAGGCTTGCCGATGCGGATGCTCACACCGTTGGCCATCGCGCCGAGGGCGTACTGCTCCGGCACGCCGTCCCGCCGCACCTCTTTCAGCCTGAATCCCACCTCAACTGGGTTGCCCTCGGCGTCCTTGTAGCGCGTGGGGAACTCGCGGATGATGCCGTGCTTGATCTCGAACCCCTGGGCCAGCACGCGGATCGTCTCGGTTACCTCCATCGACGCGTCGGGGTGCACCACCACGTCGCTCTGGAAGCTGAGGATGCGCTCGGGCCCATTGACCATCACGCCCGCATCGCCTATGGCGCTGCCACGAAAACCAAGCAGCAGGACGGCGATGACGGGCAGCAGGACGAGGGTGGTAGGGCGCAGCAGCGGTGCGCGTAAGGCTGGCATAGCAGGACAAGTGTAGCGCGGGGCTGGCCCGGGAGGGCGGCGCCTTCGGCGCCCCCTGCCCGCCGGTGGCACAGGCGGCCCGCCTGTGTCCGCCTCATTCCCGTAGCGGCGGCGTCCCCGCCGCCGGTTCAATCGTCACCCGGCAGGGACGCCGGGTGCGACTGGTCTGGTAGGGGCGAGCCCACGCGCTCTCCCACGACTAGTAGCGGCAGCGGGCTCCGTCACTTGGCTCACCCGGCCGCGTAGACCTAATAGCCTTCCAGCGGGTATTATTATAATTGTGAGTACATCTAGAGAATAGGGGTCTGAAATGCACTATTGCACGTTTGAGGTGTGTCGATGATGCGGAGTACGGTTGCGGTGCGGCGCGTTGTGGCGCTTACGGAGTGGCTGGCGGTGGCCGGCATTGTACTCGCGGCGTTTAGCTGTGCGGGAAGCGGGCTTATGCCCGGTGCGGGAGGCCCGCCGGGGAGCGCTGGTCTTGGGCCTCTGCCAAACGACCTCGGCCCGGCGCGCAGTGCGGCTGTACTGACCGTGAACACGGTCAACGGCGCTGACACGTTTGCTCGCTCGGACCTGGCGCACGTGACTGACTCGGGCACGGCGGTGATGATCAGCGTGGGCAGCGGCATCCAGTGGGCGATGTACAAGTTCTCGCCGGGCGGCAATCCGCTGACGCATCTGAAGGTCTTCCTCAACGAGCAGCAGGGCAACTTGCACACCTGGGTCGCCGTCACCGACTACGGCCACCTGCACTGGGCGTGGTACGGGCCGTATCACGCCCTCCCGGCGGATATCGACCTGATCGGCGGGACGTGGACGAGCGCCGCAGGTGACATGTACTTCGCCGTGGTCGCCTGGAGCGGGGCGCTGGTGCAGGTGGCCAAGTCCGAAGTGACGGTGGACGTGCCTGTCGCCGCGGTGACGTACACGGAGAACGCCAAGAAGGTCTTCGACGCGAACTGCATCACCTGCCACGGCTCGCCGTCAGGGACGGTGGGCATCGTGCTGGACAACTACACTGACGCGGCGGCGAACGCCAGCGCGGCGGCGACGAAGGTGGCTGGCGGCAGCCATCCGCCCACAGGGCCGCTGCCCCAGGCCACGCGCGACCTGCTCAAGAACTGGTCCGACGGCGGGGCGCTGCTGGGCCCGGCGACGCGTTACAGCACTGACGTGGGCCCGCAGATCTACAACGCCCATTGCATAGGCTGCCACCCCGCCTACGGTACCTACGCCGGGGCCAAGCCGGACGCCGTGACCTCCAACACCCGCGTTCAGGCCGGCACGATGCCGCCCACCGGCGCGCTGAGCGCGGCGCTCAAGACGCTGATGCAGAGCTGGATCGACGACGGCTGGCCGAACTAGCGTCCAGCCGGGCAGCTTGGATGACTAAGGCCGGCGATGGGCCGGCGCAGTGGGAGGCGGGGCGACGGGCGCATTCGCCCGCCCCGCCGGAGACTCGGGTTCATATGGGCGATGCGGCAGCCCGACCACGACGGCCGGTTACTCTATCTACTCAATGAGGTGCTTTAGTGTCCCAGAAGAAGGGAGTACTGAGCAGTGTTTCATTGTTGCTCGGGGTGCTTGCGCTCGCGGCGATGACGATGGCGATGTACGGGTGCGTCGGGGGCGACAATCTCCCAGCCGGCCCGCCCAACGTGGACCTTGGCCCGCTGCCCAATGACCTGGGGCCGGCGCACAACGTGGCCACCCTCGACATCACGACGATCCAGGGATCGGACACCTATCTCCGCTCCAACCCGGCGCACGTGGTCAACATGGGTACGCCCCCATGTCCGGTGAGATTGAACGTCAGCGGCGGGTTCGAGTATGCGATGTACCAGTTCTCGCCGGCCGGCAATCCGCTGGTCAACCTGATGCTGGACTTCACCGAAGCACAGGGCGTGCAGAAGACCTGGGTGGCCGTCTCCGACTTCGGAGCGTCGACCTGGAAGTGGTACGGTCCGTATCACCTCGGCCCGGTCAACATCCCCCTAACCGGTGGGACGTGGACCAGCGCGGCGGGGATCATGTACTTCACGGTCGTCATGCACACCGGCGGAGTGCTTGATATGCGCCTGTCGCAAGTGACCGTGGACAAGCCCTAGGCTCCGCCCGAGAACCTCGCAGCGCGGCTCCGGCCTTGGGCGGGGGCTTTGGCGCGCACCCTTGACTGCAGCGGACATGGCAGGTGCACTCGCGCCTGCGCGAAGGCTAGGGTACAATTAGGCAGCGCGGCAACCTGGCCGCGAAGGCCGGTTGCCAAACTAGCGCTGTTGAGGTGCTTGGATGACCCGGAAGAAGGGAATGCCGGGGGGCATTGCAGTGCTGTTCAAGTTTCTTGTGCTCGTGGCGTTCTCGCTGGCGCTGTTCGGGTGCGTGGGGGGCGAGAAGCTCCCTGCCGCTCCGCCGGGAGTGGACTTAGGCCCGCTACCCAGTGACCAGGGCCCGGCGCACAACGTGGCCACGCTCGCGGTCACGCCGATCGAAGGCTCGGAGACCTTCCTGCGGTCCAACCCCGCCAAGGTGGTCGACGTCGGCACGCCGCCGGGGCCAATCGTGATCAACGTCAGCGGCGGGTACGAGTGGGCGATGTACCAGTTCGATCCGGCCGGCAATCCGCTGACCAACCTCATGCTCGACTACACTGCGCTGCAGGGCGTGGGCGTCTCGTGGCTGGCAGTGTCCGATTTCGGCAGCATGCACTGGAAGTGGTATCTGCTGCCGGACGCGGGCCCCTACAACCTCGACCTGACCGGCGGAACGTGGACCAACCCGACATGGGGGATCACGTACTTCGCCGTGCTCATGCATACCGGCGGAGTGCTTGAGATGCGCCACTCAGAAGTGACGGTGAACAAGCCCTAGGCCCGGCCAGCCCGGTGGGGCAGGTAGGGGCGGCTACCAGCCGCCCGCGCCGGCGTACTCGTTCATTCGCTAGAATGAGCAGCGGTGATGGACGAGTCCCCAGAGGCGGGCCTGCGCCGCTACACGCGCGAGGAGCTGGCGCAGGCGGACGGCAAGGAAGGCCGCCCGGCGCTGATCGCCTACGAGGGCAAGGTCTACGACTTCACCGCAAGCAAGCTGTGGCGCAACGGCGTGCACGTGCGGGTGCACCAGGCGGGGGAGGACCTCACCGCGGCGATCGGCGCCGCGCCGCACGGCGATGAGGTGATCCGCGACCGCTTCACGCCGGTGGGCGTGCTGGTGGACGTGGCGGTCGGGCCGGCGGTGCGCGTGCCCCCGCCGCTGGTCGAGGCGGTCCTGCGCCGCCACCCGCACCCGATCACCGTGCACTTCCCCATCGCGCTGGGGATCGCCGCCGCGCTGTTCACCTTCCTCAGCCTGTTCAGCCACGAGCCGTGGCGGCTGTGGCTTCAGCAGGCGGCGCTGCTCAACCTCTGCATCTTGGCCCTGGCCACGCCGCCGGCGATCGCCACCGGCCTGCTGAGCTGGTACTACAACTACTCCGCGGTGTGGACACCGATCTACCGCGCCAAGACGTTTCTGTCGATCACGCTCGCGGTGCTCGCCGCGGCGGCGCTTACCGACCGCCTGGCGCTGATGCCCGCCGCAGATCCGGGCGGCGGCTGGTATTGGGCCTACAGCCTGATCGTCATGGCGCTCGCGCCGGTGGTGATTGCGCTAGGATACTTTGGCGGGAAGATCACGTTCCCGTCGTGAGCGTCGGAGATTCAAGATGACGCGGGAAGACGAGAAACAACTGGAGCGGATGATCGAAGTCATCGCCCGCGCGATTCCCAAGGAGCGCGACGCGGCGAGGCTCTACCGCGACACCGCCAAGCTGGCGCAGAGCGAGATGCCGCGCATGCTGTTCGACAAGCTCGCCAGCCAGGAGGAGGAGCACGAGGTCAAGCTGCGCAGCGCGCTGGAGATCCTCCGCCGCGAGCTGGCCGAGGTGAGGGCGCACAAGGGCCAGCCGCCCTCCGAGCTGCCCGCGCCGCATGAGTTCAACGTCAACATCCGCCGCACGCTGCGGCTGTCCAAGGACATGAAGACGCTCGCCGAGCAAGGGCTGCACGACGCCAACGATCCGAGCTGCGAGGAGATGTACACGCTGATGCAGGAGATGGCGGTGAAATTGCACGACCTAGCCGACCGCGAGGCGGGCAAGCACATCGACAAGGACAAGTGGGATTGAGGATGCCCCCCCTGCGCTGAACGGATCGCCCGCGGCGCGGGGTAAACAGCAAGGCGGCGGCGTCCAGGTAGTACCTGAGAGGTGAGAGGACGATGAAGAAGTGGCAGTGCATGCCCTGCGGGTACATCTACGACCCGGCGGTAGGCGAGCCTGAGGGCGGCGTCGCGCCCGGCACGCCGTTCGAGGAGATCCCCGACGACTGGGTCTGCCCCGTCTGCGGCGTCTCCAAGGACGAATTCGAGCCCCTCGACGAGTAGCGCTTGCCTGAGCTTCCCGAAGTCGAGACGATCGCCCGCCAGCTTGAGCTGCTCGTGGCGGGGCACCGTGTCCGCCGCCTTGAGATAGTCGATCCCAAGCTCGCCTCCCCCGCGCTCAAGCTGCTGCGTAACTGCCGCATCAGCCAGGTGATGCGCCTGGGCAAGCAAGTCGTCTTCGAGCTCTCCGATCTGAAGGGCCGCCGGCTCTGGCTGGCGGTGCACCTGCGGATGAGCGGACGCCTGCTGTGGGTCCCGGATACGCTGAAGGAAGGCGCCGAGCACCGCTACGTCCGCGCGCGAATCGTGCTCGAACGGGGCGCGCTGGTGCTCGACGATCCGCGCCGCTTCGCCGTGCTTACCGTCAGCCGCGCGGTGTCGGACGTCACGCCCCCCGGCGTGGAGCCTCTCCGGACTGAGTTCACACTCAGGCGGCTGGCAGAGCTGCTCGGCGAGACGCGCCAGCCGCTCAAGCTCTGGCTGCTGCGCCAGGACAGGCTCGCGGGCATTGGCAACATCTACGCCAGCGAGATTCTCTTCGCCGCGCGTATCCACCCGCGCCGCCCCGCCGGCTCACTCAGCGCGGAGGAAACCACCCGCTTGCAACGCGCCATCCGCCATGTGCTGCGGCAGGCGATCGCGCACTGCGGCACGACTTTCTCGGAGTTCCTCGACGCGCGCGGGCGGGAGGGCGGCTTCGGGCGGTTCCTCAAGGTCTACGGCCGCGGCGGCCAGCCCTGCCTGAGCTGCGGCGCAGCGATTGAGCGCGAAGTCCAGGGCCAGCGCAGCACGTACTTCTGCCCGCATTGCCAGCGGTAGGCTCCGCGGCTTGCCCGGCGAGGGCGGCGTGCTTTAGTATCAATGCCAGGTACCAGCCAATGCGCTCAGCACAAGGGGTTTCAATGCAGGAGTTTCAGACAGCGGATGACGTGCTCGACTTCGCCATCGCCAACGAAGAGGAAGCGTACAGCTTCTACACCGAGCTGGCACTGAGCGCCGCCAATCCGGCGATGCGCGAGATCTTTAAGCAGTTCGCGCTCGAAGAGCAGGGGCACAAGGCCAAGCTGCTCGTGGTCAAGCGCGGCAAGGAGGTGCTCGGCGCCCAGCGCAAGGTGGGCGACCTGAAGATCGGCGACTACTTGGTGGAGCTCACGCCCCATCCGGGGATGAGCTACCAGGAGGCGCTGATCGTGGCGATGAAAAAGGAAAAGGCGGCGTTCAAGCTGTACATCGACCTATCGGAGGCGGTCGCCGATGCTGGACTGCGCGAGACGTTCCTCGGACTCGCCATGGAGGAGGCGAAGCACAAGCTGCGCTTCGAGCTGGAGTACGACGAGCGTGTGCTGCGTGAGAACTAGCCTGCATCATCCGTGACCTCGCGGCTTACGCCATTTCGAGCATCGAGCATGCGCGTCGCCATCGCCGGATCCTCGGGGCTGATCGGAGCCGAGCTGGCCAGGGGGCTGGCCGCCGCGGGCCACGGCGTGCTGCGCCTGCTCCGCGCCCCCGCCCCGCCGCTGGTAACCGGTGAAGCCCAGGCGCTGTGGGATCCCGCGCGAGGCGTCCTTGATCCCTATGCGCTGGACGGCTGCGACGTCGTGGTAAACCTCGCGGGCTCGAACATCGCTGGCGGGCGCTGGAACGGCCGGCGCAAGGAGGAGATCCGCTCAAGCCGCGTCCAGGCCACACTGCTGCTAGCAAGCGCGGTCGCAAGCCTTGAGCCGCCCCCGCGGCTGCTCTTTTGCGCCTCGGCCATCGGCTACTACGGCCATCGCCCCCCGGACGAGATCCTCGATGAGTTCAGCCCGGCGGGGCAGAGCCTCTTCGCCCACCTCGTGCAGGAGTGGGAGGCCGCCGCAGCCCCGGCCGTCGCCGCGGGGGTGCGCACGGTTCATGCGCGTTTCGGGTTGGTGCTCAGCGCGCGGGGCGGGGCGCTCAAGCGGATGCTGCCGCTGTTCCGCCTCGGAGCGGGCGGCCGCTTCGGCTCGGGCCGCCAAGCGATGAGCTGGATCGCGCTCACGGAGATCCTTCCCGCGATGCTGCACGTCCTGGAGCACGAGGAGCTTTCCGGCCCGGTGAACTTCACCGCCCCCGGGGCTGTGAGCAACGCCGCCTTCACGCGCATCCTCGCACGCGTGCTGCGCCGGCCCGCGGTAGCGCACGTCCCCGCACCGCTGCTGCGCATCGCGCTGGGCGAGATGGCGGATGAGCTGCTGCTCAGCGGCCAGCGGGTGTTCCCCGCCAAGCTCATCGCCTCGGGCTACAGCTTCCAGCACCCCGCGCTCGCTCAAGCCCTGGCGACGGTGCTCAGCACACGCCGCAGCGAATGAGCTACACTGTTCGCCACGAGCATCTTGGGCCGCCTAGGGGTGTCTTTAGGCGGCCAGAGGAGAAAAGGCATGACGGAGAGGTATCAGGTCTACCGTTGCATGGTCTGCGGGAACATGGTGGAGGTGCTGCACAGCGGGGCCGGCGAGCTTGTCTGCTGCAAGGAGCCGATGAGCCTGCTCAGGGAGAACACGACCGACGCGGCGACCGAGAAGCACGTGCCCGTCGTCGAGGCTGTCCCCGGCGGCATCCGCGCCAGCGTGGGCAGCGTGCCGCACCCGATGACCGAGGAGCACTACATCGAATGGGTGGAAGCGATCGAAGGCGAGCAGGCTTCCCGGAAGTTCCTCTTCCCCGGAGGCGCGCCCCAGGCGGAGTTCTGCCTGCGGGAAGCTGCGACGGTGCGTGAATACTGCAACTTGCATGGCTTGTGGAGGAAGTAAACCATGATTGCCAACAAGGTCCAGAAAGCGATCAACGACCAGATCAACGCCGAGCTGTACAGCGCGTACCTCTATCTGGCGATGTCGGCGTACTTCCAGTCGGTGAACCTTCAGGGATTCGCCAACTGGATGCGCGTCCAGTACCAGGAGGAGACGCTGCACGCGCTCAAGTTCTACGACTACCTCGTGGAGCGCAGCGGGCGCGTCATGCTCCAGCCGATCGCGCCGCCCCCCCCCAAGTGGGCTTCGCCCCTCGCCGTGTTCGAGGAGTCCTACGCCCATGAGCGCAAGGTGACCGCCCTCATCAACAAGATCGCCGACCTGGCGATCGCCGAGGGTGACCACGCCACGGTCGCGATGCTGCAGTGGTTCGTCACCGAGCAGGTCGAGGAGGAGGCGAGCGCGGAGAAGATCGTCGAGGAGCTGAAGCGCATCGGCGACAACTCCGGCGCGCTGTTCATGCTCGACCGCGAGCTGCTCACGCGAGTGTTCACGCCTCCGCCGGCGACCGCGGCCTAGCCATGGACCAAGACCCAGACAACAATGGAAGGGAGGTAGAGATGTCCTACCGGCTGAACGCCGATGAAGTGTTCGAGATGGCCGAGCAGATGGAGCGCAACGCGGTGCGCTTCTATAGCCGCGCCGCCGAGCTGACCGCCGGCGCCGAGACCAAGCGCATCCTGCTAGACCTCGCCGCGATGGAGGAGGAGCACGAGCGCGTCTTTGCCTCGCTGCGGGCAAGCCTGATCAAGCCCGGCGAGCGCGAAGTGCAGGTCTTCGACCCCGAAGGCCAGAATAAGGACTACCTGCTCGCCTGGGCGGATCGCAGCGTGTTTAAGGTCGACGAGGACCCGCTAGCGGCGCTGAGCGGGGACTACTCCCCCGAGGCGCTGTTCACCGCCGCCATCGGCAAGGAGAAAGACTCGATCGTCTTTTACGAAGGGATCACGCCGTACCTGGCGGATAAGCAGGACGTGGCCCGCGTGCATACGATCATCCAGGAGGAGATCGGCCACATCGCCCTGCTCGCCAAGCTGCGCCGCGACCTTGCACCCGCGCCGTAGCACCCGCCATCCCTGCCTGCGGTAGCGGCGGCAACCTTGCCGCCGTCGTCCTGCGAAGTCGCCACCGTGGGCGGCTGGTAGCCGCCCCTACCGGCCCTCGGACCTCGGCCCTTGGCCCTGCTGCGGCGGCAGAATAACCACGCGTGGCGGGCGATACGATATACTCAGGGGTCACTCAATGAGACACATTCTCAGTGGGAATGGGTCGCAGAAGGAGCTACCCGGAACTACATTGAGGCGCTGCGCCTGGGCCATCGCGGGGCGCGGCGCGAAGGAGCCGCAATGAGCACGTTTGCCGAAAGCATAATGCAGGTGGAGCCCTGGACGGGCCTGATGATGGGCAACCACGCCCTCGCCCGCGCGATGCTCGAAGCGGGGGTGATGGTGGCGACGCACTATCCCGGCTCGCCCACGCCGGAGATCGCCGACGCGCTGCTCGCCATCCCCGACGACGTCCGCCCGCTGCACTTCGAGTACTCCGTGAACGAGAAGGTGGCGCTGGAGACGGCCTTCGGCGCGGCGATCAACGGCCATCTCTCTTGCGTGTTCTTCAAGAGCGTGGGGCTGAACGTCGCGCTGGACTCGGCGGTGCAGCTCTCGCTGATGGATCTCACCGGCGGGATGGTGATCATCGTCGGCGACGATCCGGGTGCCAACTCCAGCCAAAACGAGCAGGACAACCGCCACACCTTCCGCATGGGCTTCCTGCCGGTCTTTGAGCCCGCCACGCCTTCCGAGGCCTACGGCATGTTCCTCGAAGCGGCGGAGCTGAGCCGGCGGCTCAAGGTGCCGGTAGTGCTGCGCCCGACGACGCACGTCTGCCACGCGCGCGAGGTGGTGCAGTTCGGGCCGCTGCCCAAGCGCGAGGCCGACTGGACGCCGCAGTTCCGCGCGCGGGGCCTGGAGTACTGGCCGATCACCGCCACCGTCTTCCCGCTCAAGCGCAAGGCGCTGGCCAAGCTCAGCGCGGCGCAAAAGCACGCCGAGACATCGCGCTTCACCGAGGTGCTGGCGCCGAACGGGTTGCAGGTGGCGGGTGGCCACCGGCTGGGGGTGATCACGGCTGGGCTGCCGGCGATGGCGGTGCTCGAGAACCTCGACGAATCCGGCGCGCCGCTCTCCGTGCTCAAGCTGGGGATCACGCATCCGCTGCCGCGAGAGCGCGTACTTGGCTTCCTGCGGGCTCACGACGAGGTGCTGATCATTGAGGAGCTTGACCGAGTGCTCGAGGGCGAGATCAAGGCGCTGGCCTTCGACGGCGGCGTGGCGACGCGCATCCACGCGCGCCGCGAGGTGGAGGAGCTGATGGGCGAGTTCAACGCCGCCCGCACCTGGGCGCTGCTCAGCGCGACGTGGCCCGAGCTGTTCCCCCCGCGGCCGTCGCTCGTGATGGCGGCTGAGACGGAAGTCTCACCGCGGCTGCCACAGATGTGCCCGGGCTGCGGCCACCGCTCGGCGTTCTACGCCATCCGCGAGCTGCTGACCACCGAGTATCCCGAGGCGATCACCGTGGCCGACATCGGCTGCCACTCGCTGGGCGGGCTGGAGCCCTACGAGATGGGCACAGTGCTCTTGTGCATGGGCCATTCCAGCGGGACGGCGGCGGGGCTGGCGATCGGCAACGAATCGCGCAAGATCGTGGCCTTCATCGGCGACTCGACGTTCTACCACGCCGGGCTGCCGGCGATCATCAACGCCGCGGTGCACGACCACGACTTCACGCTGGTCGTGATGGAGAACTACACCACGGCGATGACCGGCCACCAGCCCACGGCCGGCTCGGGCGAGATGGGCGACAAGATATCCATCCCCGACGTGCTCACCGCGCTGGGCGTGAAGTTCGTCAAGAGCATGGACGCCTACCGCCAGGCGGAGCTGAAGGACGTGATGCGCGAGGCGATGGAGCACAAGGGCTTCGCCGTCGTCATCGCGAAGCACCCCTGCATGCTGAAGTTCCTGCGCGACAAGCGGCGCAAGCTGGCGGCGAAGAAAGTCGCGGCGGGGGCGGGGGCCTAGGCGGGGCCAAGGAGCATACTCATGGAACCAGTGACGATTGACGAAGACGCCTGCAACGGCTGCGGCATCTGCTACGAGGCCTTCGGCTGCCCGGCCATCGGCCGCCGCAGCGACGGCATCGCCTTCATCCACTACGATCTGTGCAACGGCAACGGCTCGTGCATCCAGGTGTGCCCGGTGAAAGCGATCGTGCGCATGAAGCGGGAGGTGGCGGTGAAGTGAGCCAGGTGAACATCTTTCTCTGCGGCGTCGGCGGCCAGGGCATCGGCATGCTCGCCGAGGTGCTGATCCAGGCGTGCCTGCGGGCCGGGCACACCGCGAAGGGCATGGACACCCACGGCCTGGCGCAGCGCGGCGGCGTGGTGGTGTCGCACGTGCGCCTCGGCGACGGCGTGCGCTCGCCGGAGATCCCGCCGGGCTGCGCGGACATCGTGCTCGGGCTGGAGCGGCTGGAGGCGCTGCGCGGGACGCTCAGCATGCTTAAGCCGGGCGGCAGCGTGGTCTACTACGACTGCGAGTACCAGCCGATGCACGTGCGCATGGGCAAGGCGAAGTACCCGACGGTGGCGGAAGTCGAGGCGGCGGTGGCGGCTCGTGGAGGCAGGGTGGAGCGGGTGCTCGTCGAGGGCCTGCCCGATGTGCGGATGCAGAACACGGCGCTGCTGGGTCGCCTGGCCGGGCTGGGGCTGATTCAGGGCCTGACGCCGGCGGTGGTCGAGGAGACGCTGCGCGAGATCGTCCCCGCCAGCGCGCTCGATGACAACCTCGCCGTGTTCCGCCAGGCCGCCCTCCCCGTCAACGCCGCGCAAGGCGGGTAGACCCGCCGTCGGTCCCTGACGGGTCCCCTGGTAGAATGCCTCCAGTTGTAGCGGATTGGAGGCGCATGATGAGGAAGGTCCTTCTCTTCGTTGTGCTGGTAATTTCGGTTGTTGGTTGCGAGAAGGCCCCAGTCAAGCAGGCACCGGCCCCTCCACCAAGCCCGGTTGCGACCCCACCCGCCAAGAAGACTGCACCTGCAGCTAAGCCTGCAAAGCCTCCTAGCGCCGCAAACATCCCTAACTTAGCCATCATCCAAGCTTCGTCAGAGGGTTACGCTCCTGGAGCGCCACCCGCCACAGAAGCTGTAGGCAAAGATAATGCCAGGGATGCCTGGTGTGAGTTCGGGAGCGACGGTTGGTACGCTGGAGTCTCAGATTCTGAGGAAGTTGCTTACATGCAAAGGTGGAACGCAGGCGGGGCACCGGAGTACATCTTGAACAACGGCATCAAGTGCCAGATACTCCAAAGAGGAGTAAACGGCCACTCCAGCATCACCAAGATCAAGGTGTTGCCTGGCCAGAAGGTCATCACCAGACGCGTCAAGGACAAAGAGGGCAGGTTGGACGAGAGAACTCTTCAATACACCAGCCTAGTGCTGTACGTATGGTCTGAGGACGTAAAGAAGCTGTGATTGGTTCTCAGCCTGAAATAGGCGCAGCTCCTCTTCATTGCGTGCTTGATAAACTTGGAGAGTGCGAGCCAAGCTCGTTACACCGGCGTAGTTAAGCTCGTCTCGTCGTGGTGGCGGCCGAGCCATTTCACCACGCCCGTAGCCAAGTCGTAGTGCGCGCCGTGCACTTCGACTTCGACTTCGCGAACGCGGTTCGCGATCATCGCGCTCCCGCCAAGCACCCCCGCCACCGCCTGCCAGATGTTCTCGCGCACGGCATGGTCAAGCACCTCGGCAGGCGCACCGCCGCCGAGCCTGGCTTCCACCGCACCGCAGTGCGAGTGGCCGAGCACGACGATCAGCCGCACGCCGCGGCGCTCCACCGCGTACTCGAGCGAGGCCAGGGTCTCGGGGCAGACGACGTTGCCGGCGACGCGCACGACGTAGAGGTCGCCGAGGCCTTGGTCGAAGATGATCTCCGGCGGGCAGCGCGAGTCGCTGCAGGCGAGGACAGCCGCGAAGGGATGCTGCGCGGCGAGAGTCTCGCTACGCCGCCCTGGGTCTGCCCGCGGGTGCTCCATCGCGCCCGCCGTGAAACGCGCGTTGCCATCGCGCAGCAGGTTCAACGCCTCGTAAGCTGTGATGCTGGCTAGTGCAGCTTCCATCGCCGTTCCTCCATGGGACAGACTGCCCGCGCGCTGAGCATACCACGGCAGGCGAGGCTATGGCGCGGGGGAGGGCAGCCTTGGGCCGAGGGAGCGGCGGCCTACCGCGACGTCGAGGAGGCGGCGCACGGCGCGGCCCAGTACCTCGGGCGTGTACGGCTTCTGCAGGAAGCCGGCGTACTTCTGCTCCTGCGCCTCGCCCAGCGCGGCTGTCTCGTCGTAGCCCGAGGTGAGCAGCACGGGGGTCCCGGGGCTGATGCCGGCGAGCTCGGTGAGCAGCGCCTGGGCGTGCAGCCCCGGCATGGTCAAGTCGGCGATGACGAGCCGCACTTCCTCCTTGCGGGCGCGCAGCACGCTCAGGCCCTCCCCTCCGTGCTCGGCGAGGAGCACGCGGTAGCCCAGGTTGGTGAGCGTGAGCAGCGCCAGCTGGCGCACCACGTCCTCGTCGTCGATCACCAGAATCGTCTCCCGCCCCCCCGCCAGCAGCAGCTCCTCGGCTTCCAGCACTTCCGCAACGTCGAACACCGCCGGCAGGAACAGCGTGAAGCTCGTGCCCTGGCCCTTGGCCGAGACCACGCGCAGGTGCCCGCCGTGGTTGCGCACGATGCCTTCCACCGCGGCCAGCCCCAGCCCGCGCCCGGCGAACTTCGTGGTGAAGAACGGCTCGAAGATCCGCGAGCGCGTGGCATCGTCCATGCCGCAGCCGTCGTCGCCGACTTCGAGGAACACGAACGGCACGCCGCGCTCGGCGTCGGCAAGGGGCGGGGTGAGCGGCTCATCCGGGAGTAAGGGGCCCACGCCGGTGCGCAGCGTGAGGGCGCCCCGCCGATCAGCCTGGCCGGTCTCCTGCCAGCGCATGGCGATGGCCTCGCCGGCGTTGAGGCAGAGGTTCATGATCACCTGCTGGATCTGCGCCGGGTCGGCCATGACGTAGGGCAGGTCCACCGCGAAGTCCTGCGTCACCTTGACGCCCTTGGGCAGGCTGGTGCGCAGGATGTTGACCAGCTCCGCCACCTGCTCGTCGAGCTTCACGGGGCAGTCCTGATGCCGGCCGCCGCGGGCGTAGGCCAAGAGCTCGCGCGTCAGCGCCGTGGCGCGCTCGGCGGAGGCGACGATCGTCTTGAGCATCCGCTGCGCCGGATGATCGGGCGCCATGCGGTCCATCGCCAGGCTGGCGTAGCCGAGGATGCCCATCAGGATGTTGTTGAAGTCGTGGGCGATGCCGCCGGCGAGCAAGCCGATGGACTCCATGCGCTGGCGCTCCAGCAGGCGCTGCTCGCCAGCCTGATCCTCTGCCGAGTCCCGGTCGTCGGTAGGTGCTGTAGCGCGATCGTGCGGGTCGGTCACGCCGAGGAATATACCGCACGGCGCGGGCGGCGCGTGGGCAGCCCGGCGTACGCTGTAACCTCCCTGGGCGCGCGGAGTCTTGTGCACTGTAACGAAAGGAGGTCCAGCATGAAGGACAAGATAAGGATCCCAGCGGGCACGGTAGTCGCCTTCCTCATCGGGGGTGTGCTCCTATTGTTAGCCATCCTGATCGCGTTGCCCAACAACATCCGGGTAAAGGGGCCGGCGGGGCGGCCGACCATGTCGCTCGACTCCGGCGTGGACAAGAAGAGTTCTTACTCTGGCTCGTCATACCCGAGCACGTCCGCGGAGCGCACAGCGACCCCGCAGGCGAGCCCTGAGAGCTCCGCATCGGGCCAGGCAGCATCCGCGTCGGCGCAGACTGCCCGGCGCATCTCCGGCCGCGTGCGCGCAGGGCTGGACACCTCGCGGCTGCAGAGCTGGCTGATGCCGCAAGCCTACGCCGAGGACCACAACCTCAGTGAGGAGTATCTGATCCGCACCGCCGACTGCCGCATCGTTGTGGACGACTACCGCAAGGCGGCGGACGGCGTGACGGCCATCGCCGCGAAGTACGGCGGGATGGTGAGCGACAGCCAGTCCCAGCGCCAGGCCGACAACTACGTCGAGGGATGGATCACGCTGCGCGTGCCCAACCGCAGCTTCTTTAGTGCCTGGGCGGAGGCGCTGAGCATCGGCGAGGTGCTCGACGAAAGCGTGACCACCCAGGACGTGAGCCAGGACTACGTCGGGGGCTTAAGCCGCCTAAAGAACCTGCTCGCCGAGCAGGCGGCGCTGCAGCGGATGCTGGACGAGGCGCTCGCGGTGCAGCGCGCCCGCGGGCTGGGCGAGGGCTACAAGATCCTCCTCGACACCCAGGACCGGCTGTTCAACGTCACGGGCGACATCGAATCCACCGAGGACCAGCTCAACGCCCTCGCCGACAAGATTACGCGCAGCACGATCACCGTGCGCCTAAGCGAGCGCAAGACGCTGCCGGTGCAGGCGCAGGAGAAGTTCACCTGGGGCATGGGCAACGTCGCGGGCGGGGCCTATCGCGACCTGCTGGTCAGCGTCCGCGGCCTGCTCCACGGCTTGACGTACTTTCTCATCACGTGCTGGACGTGGGTCATCCCGCTGCTCATCCTGGGGCTGATCGGGCGCTCGATCTACCGGCGCTACGTGGCGCCGCGCCCCGGCCTGGAACTGCCCGCACCGCCCGCTGCGCCCAGCAGTCCTTCCGCGCAGTAATCGATTGAAAGGACACCGGCGATAAGGGGGGGACGCTGTAGGCGCCGCCCGCGGGCGGCGCGTCTGCGCGCGGCAGGGGGGAGAACGCAACCCCGCCGCGCTAGTACAGATACAGGGTGTAGTTCACCACCTCGCCCTCGGTTTGGCCATCCATGTAGCGCCGCTGGTAGAGGAAGTCGCCGGGGCCGAAGCCTTGGAGCTGCGGCAGGCCAGTCTCGTAGTATCCCTTTGCGGGGATCTCGGAGGCAGGCGGCTCGTAGTAGCGCATCGGCTCGCCGCTGAACGGGTTGATGGGCAGCTGCTCCATGTAGCCCGCGTCGATCACCTGCTGGATGCTCTGCGGGTAGGCGTTCGTCGGCTGGTCCACTGCGAATCGCTCCAGCGCGATCTGCACGGCGTGAAGGTTCTCCTTCGAGCGCACGGCATTCGCCCGGTACCGCCCTTCGGGGACCCACTTGCCGAAGATGAGCATGCCGAGCAGGATCAGCGCGACGTAGCCCGCCCAGAAGTACAGCTTACGCCGTTCAATCTCCACAGTGCGCACAGGGCACCTCGCACGAGGATGTACGCTGAGCTAGACGCGCCCATGGGGGTGTGGTTACGCGGCGCATGGCCCATCGTCGGGCAATGCGCGGTATCATCGCCTGCCGTGGAATCACAGGAACCCACACGCAGACATAGCGCCCAGCCTTTGCGCATCCTGGGCGGGAAGGTGGCCGTCGCCATCACGTTGACAATGGTCACAGGCCTGAGCACGTCATGCCCGTCGCGGAAAGTTGCTGCGCCGGAAGCATCAGGCGCGCGCGTCTATCTCGTCACCGTCACGCCGCTCAAGCTGATCCTCGATCCGCTGGTCGGCGATCGCGCCAGCGTGACGGTGCTTCTCGCGCCGGGCGCCTCGGCCCACACCTATGAGCCGCGCCCCTCGGACGCGATGCGGGCGGAGAGCTGCACCGCGATGTTCTGGGTGGGCGAGAACTTCGACGGCTGGGCAGCGATGCTTCAAGCTCCGCAGAAGGTGGCGTTGCTGGAGCTGCTGCCCGCGGCGGAGCGCCTGCCTGGGGTAGAGCATCATCACGGCGAGGCGGAGCAGGGCGAGGCCGCGCATGCCGGTGCGAGCGCGGGTGGCGCAGAGGAGCAGGGCACGGAGGGCGGTAAGACGGTCAGCCTGCATGAGGCCGACCCGCACGTCTTCACCGACCCGCTGACCGTGCGCGCGCTGCTGCCCGGACTGACCGCCGAGCTCGCACGGCTCGATCCCGATGGAGCTGAGCAGTACAAGGCCAACGCCGCCAAGTTCGAGCAGGAGCTGGACAGCCTGGGCGGCGAAGTGGCGAAGGAGCTTGCAGGGGTGAAGGGCCGCTCGGCGCTGACGTACCACCAGTCCTTCGGCTACCTCTTCCATCGCTACGGCATCGTCGTGGCGGGGGTGATCGAGGAGTTCCCCGGCAAGGAGCCGTCGCCGCGCGGCCTGGCGCACCTTGTGGACGCGGCTCGCGAGCAGCACGTCGCGGCGCTGTTCACTGAGACGCTCATGCCGCGGCGGCCGGCAGAGGTCATCGCCGAGGCGACGCACCTGCCGCTCTTCGAACTCGACCCAGCCTGCGGCGCCAGCACGCGCAGCTACGCGACCTACCGCGACTACGTGCTCTACAACGCGGGCGTCATCGCCAAGGCGCTGAACCAACCCGATCGCCCGTAGGCGCCGCGCGCGCGCGGGGGCCCGCCCCTACACCAGCCGCACGACCTTGCGCTTGCCGACCTGCAGCAGCGTCCCCGGCACGTGCTCGTACACGGCGAACTTGTCCTTCACCACCGCGCCGTTCAGCTTCACCCCGCCCTGCTCGATCAGCCGCCCTGCCTCCGACTTGCTTGCTGCGAGCTCGAGCTCGACGAGCAGGTCGGACAGCCGCCGCCCACCCGCCTTGTATTTCGCCGGCACGCTGAGCTCGACGATGTCCTCCTCGCTGAACTGCTTCTCCTGCACGGTGCGCCTGAAGTGCTCCGCCGCGCGCCGGGCCTCGTCCTCGCCGCAGTACAGCGCCGTGATGCGATGGGCGATCCACTTCTTTGCCGCCATCGGCTCAACAGCCGCGCGCCGCTTCCACTCGTCCTTCTCCGCCACGCGCGCCTCCACCGCCACGTCGATGTAGTGCGCGATCATCTCGTCGCTGATGCGCATCACCTTGCCGTAGATGTCGCCTGGCTCATCGAGCACGTTGATCGTGTTGCCCCAGCTCTTGCTCATCTTCCGCCCGTCCGTGCCCATCAGCAGCGGGTAGGTGAGCATGACGTGCGGGCCCTTCACGGCGCGGCCCGTCGCGGGGTGCTGCGCGTAGAGCGGGTGGGCCTGCCCCGCCAGCTTCCCTGCGAAGTAAGCCTGGAGATCGCGCCCGGCGAGCAGGTTGAAGTGCTGGTCATACCCGCCGACCTGCACGTCGCAGTTCAGGGCGAAGGCGTCGTAGCCCTGCATCAGCATGTAGAGCGACTCGTGCAGGCGCACCCCGGCGCCGCTCTCCAGGCGGCTGCGGAAGTCCTGGCGCGCGAGCACCTGGCTTATCGGGAACTGCGCGGCCAGCTCGGCGATCTCCGCGAACCCCAACTTGCCCAGCCACTCGCCGTTGTAGCGCACCTCGGTCTTGTCCGCGTCGAGCAGGCGGAAGGCCTGGCCGGTGTAGAGTCGCGCCAGCTCCATCACGCGCTCGTGGGTGAGCTGCTCGCGCTCGCTGCTCTGGCCGGAGGGGTCGCCGACCATCGCCGTGTAGTCGCCGATGACGAAGATCACCTGGTGTCCCAGCGCCTCGAGCTTGCGCAGCTGCACGGCGTGCACCATGTGGCCGATGTGCAGGCTCTCGTGCGTCGGGTCTACGCCGAGATAGACGCGCAGCGGCCACTCCGGGTCGCCCTTGGCCTTGAGCGCCGCGGAGTGCGTAAGCTTGGCCTTGAGCTCAGCCGCCATCTGGCTGCGCAGTCCCGCGCCGGTTGGCGCGGATTCGGCAAACCCGCCCTCATCGGCGAAGTACGTGCCCTCCATCAGCCAGGAGAGCTGCTCGTCGATACTGAGTGCGCGCGGGTCGGTATCCATGCTCGTCATAGCGATGTCCAGCCTGCGGGATGCAGGCTCGCGTGAAGAATGATACCCGAACGCGGCGGCGCTACGCCCCGCTGATGTCCCGCAGGAGCCCCTCGACCGCCGCCTTGAGCTGCGGAATATCCACCGCCACGATCGCCCAGATGCGCTCCATGCGCACGTCGAGGTACTGGTGCACGAGCAGGTTGCGAAGCCCGCGGATGCGCCCCCAGGGGATCCCCGGTTGCCGCAGCCGAGCGTCCTCCGAGAGCTGCTGCGCCGATTGGGCCAGCACCTGCAAGTTACGCAGCACAGCGTCTTGCGCGAGCTGCGACCGGAGGAACGCCTCCTCTCCGCCCGCAGTGTATTCCTCGAGGCGCTCAATACATGAGCGGATGTGCTCCAGGTAGAGCAGGTCCTCGCTCACAGCAGAACGGCCTCGGAAAGCACGCGCTCACGGATCGCCGGATGCAGCGCCTCGGCCTCGGCGATGTCCACCCGGCAGCCGAGCAGCTCCTCCAGCTCGACGACCATCCCCCCCGGCCACCACGCGGTGCGCTCGCCCGTCAATTCGACGAGCAGGTCGAGGTCGCTGCCCGCGCGCGCCTCCCCGCGTGCGATGCTGCCGAAAACGCGCACCTTGCCACAGCCGTGCCGGGCGCAGATGCGCAGGATCTCATCGCGCTGAGCCAGGATCGCAGCCGTGGCAGCGGTCATCGCCGGATCCACGGCTAATTCTACCCTGGCGTGCCCGTCCGCGCGTGTCACAGCCCCAGCCGCACGATCGGCGGGCGCGGGCCCTCCGGGCCCTGGAAGTAGCAGTCCACGGCGTCGCGCACCATGGCGCGCAGCTCCTCCTCGTCGCGGCCGAAGGTGTGGATCGGATAGCCCAGCGCCGATGCGCGCAGCCCGCACTCCGGATCAGCCACGACTTCGAAGACCAGCTCGGTCACAGCGTGATTATACCTGCGCCGCATTGCGCCTGGAAGGCGGCGCTCCCAAGCAGGGCGAAGCATGGCTTCGCCCCTACGATGCGCCCGCCCCCCTACGGGTCGGCGCCGATGTTGACGCTCAGCCCGCTCACGTCGCCGCCGCTGACCGTCACGGGGTACGTCTCCGGCCAGACGTAGGGCGGCTCGGTGTAACCCCCGTTCGAGTGCACCTTGAGAGTGTAGTCGCCGTCGGGCACGCCGGTTATCGTGAACAGCCCGTGGGGCGAGGTGTCCATGCTCGTCAGGGCGTTGAAGTTCGCCGTCTCGCTGAAGTCCGGCGGCTCAGCCTCGCCCTCCTTGGTGAGGAACACCACGAGAGACTTGTCCGGCGGGGCACCCAGCTGGGTCAGCGTCCCCGAGACGCTGTAGGCCGCGTCGCTGACGAAGACGTTGAGCACGTACTCCGCGTCGTCCCAGGCCCCGTACGCGCCCAGGATGACGATGAAGTAGTCGCCGCCGGAGGGGACGACGTAGTGCCCGTTCTCGAAGGGATAGAACTGGATGTTGAGGCCGCTCGCGCTCTCGATGAATTCGTTGAGCGGGTCCACTGCGCCGGGCGGGCAGATCAGCAGGTCGAGGTCGGATAGGTTCGGCGGCCCGTCGAAGTGGTTGTAGTCCTCGAAGCGCAGCGTCGCGGTGAGGTGCTGCCCCGCCGTCAGGCTCACTTTGTAGCAGTCGTAGTTGTCCTGGCCGTAGGGCTGGATCATCGTCTCGCGGATCGAGGCGTGATAGCTGCCCGGCGTGAGCAGATAGGCGGTGGCAAGCGTGTCGTTGGGCTCGAACTGGTCGAAGATCGGCGGCGGCGGCGGGATGCTGCTCTGCGTCAGTTGCAGCGACGAGACGTTGAGCTTCTGCCCAGCCATCACCACGACGGCGACGTAGCAGTAGCCGTCGGGCGAGTGCAGCACCCATTCCCCCGCGGCGGGGATGGGCAGGAGGCGGGTGCCGAAGGTCTCATCGCCGAACTCCCACATCCCGGTGTGGTAGTTGGCCAGCCCCGCGTAGCACTTGTTCGCCCCCGATTGGGAGAGGTTCAGCCGGATCTCCTCGATGGCCCTGTCCGGGGTCAGCGTGAACTGCCAGACCGCCCAGATGAAGTCCTGGCCAGCAGGCAGGGCGGTAGCGTCCAGCATCAGCCACGTGGGGAACTCGATGGGGTCGTGCTGGGCGACGTAGGGCACGCCGCTATCCAGAAACGCCGGGTAGCCGTCAAGCGTCGCGGTGTCGCTCGCGGTTCGCGGAACGGCAGGACCGCCGTTCATGGGCAGGAGCGGCAGGCTGCTTAGTGATACGGGCGGCGCGCCAGATCCCGCCGTGCTCGCCAGCGCCCCGCAGCCGGCGACGGCCAGCAGGCTCGCCGCGCCGAGCATCAGCCGCCAGGTGAGCATCCCGCGCATCACATTACAGTTTACCCAACGGCGCGCCTAGCCGCCGCCCTGCGGCCCGCTCTTCTCCGCGTCCTTCTGGCGCTGCTTGCGCTCGGCCAGCTTCTTCAGGATCTCGGTCATCGTGGGCGGCTCAAAGACGCCCACCGCCGCTGTGCCCTTCGGCACCTCGGCCCAGTCCGGCAGCGGCGGCAGCTTGCTCAGCGGCTTGTAGCGCGGCGTGGGGCCGAAAGCGCTGAGGACGAAGCACTCCACTACAGGGTGCCTCGCCCCATAGGAGCGCCCCGGCGGGCATTTCTGGAACACCATCGCGCCGGGCTCGAAGTCCACTCCGCGGCTCAGCTGCGCCATCGGCTTCCAGTCCTCGAACGGGTTGCCCGGCCAGTCCTGGATGATCTTCGTCTCGTGCAGCTTGTCCAGGTTGGCGGGCAAAGCTCCGTGGCGCAGGTCGTAGAGAACGATCGCCATCTCGATGACCGTCGTTGCGGCGACCAGGTACGGCTCGGAATCTTCAGCCGTCCAGGACGCCTGGGCCTTGGCTTCGAGGATTTCGCGCTGAGCGGCCGCGTCCGCCAGCGCGTCGCTCATCTCTCCCCGGTACAGCTCGTCGGCAGCCTTGGGGAAGTCGGCCAGCGTGCTCGGCCGGGCGAGACACATAAGAGCGCCGACCAGCAGCGCTGCATACCCGCTTAGCATCACAAGAGCCACCTCCCGTTCGCGCCACTCAGGGGCACAGCCCCCGCTGCAAAGGGTGAGACCATGGCCGCTCACCCCGGTTCCACGCCCAAGCCCTGTGCCGCCAGCGCGCCCGACGGGACTAGAACCGCAGGTACTGCTCCCAGGCGGCGGCGGCCCAGCTCAGGCACGAGTTGACGATCGGCGCGGGGTAGAGGCCGAAGACCACGATCGCCGCGCTCAACGGCACCAGCGCCACGCCGTCGGTCAGCCTGAACCCGCGCCAAGCCTGCACTGCGCGCGGCGCACCCCCGTCCCCCGCGCCTCCCGCCGCCGCGCCTGCATTGCGCATCTCGCCGGGCAGGACGCGCTGCAACATGTTCACCATGTACACCGCGGTGGTGAGGATGCCCACCACGCTGAGGATGGCGAGGATCTGCAGGAAGCGGCTGCCGTCCATCCAGCCCACCTGCACCGACATCCAGCTCGGGCCGTTGAAGTACGTGCCCTTGAGCACGAGGAACTCGCCCCAGAAGGCGATCAGCCCCGGCAGGCCCATCCCCGCGAACGCCGCCAGCCCCAGCACGTAGGCGTAGGACGGCGCGCACTTGAGCATCCCGCCCAGCTCGCGCAGGTCGCGCGTGCCGTAGCGCCGCTCGACTGCGCCGGTGAGGAAGAACAGCGTGGCGATCACCGCGCCGTGGGCGACCATCATGTACACCGCGCCGATCAGCGCGTCGGGGTTCATCGCGCTGATGCCGAGCAGGATGAAGCCCATGTGGCTGATCGAGCTGTAGGCCACCATGCGCTTAAAGTCCGTCTGCACCAGCGTCACCGCCGCGCCGTAGACGATGCCCACCACGCCGCAGAAGGCGATCACCGGCCCCAGCGCGTAGCCCACGTCAGGGAAGGTTGGATACGCCATGCGCAACAAGCCGTAGGCGCCGGTTTTCAGCATCACGGCGGCGAGGATCACGCTCATCTCGGTCGGCGCCTCGGTGTGCGCGTCGGGCAGCCAGGTGTGGAAGGGGAACATCGGCACCTTGATGGCGAAGCCCAGCGCCAGCCCGACGAACATCAGCTCGCGCCACTGGAGCTTCAGCGCCATCCCGTCGTTGACCATGTACTTCATGATGTCCGGCACGCTGAAGCTGTAGGGCGTGGGCGAGGACAGCACCTTCATCGCGATGAAGGCGATGAGCATGAACACGCTGCCGAACATGGTGTAGACGAAGAACTTGATCGCCGCGCGCGCGGCCTGCTCCCGCCGCGGCCCCCACCCGGCGATGAGGAAGAACATCGGGATCAGCATCAGCTCCCAGAACAGGTAGAACAGCACGTAGTCCAGCGCCACGAATACGCCGAGGATGCCCATCTCCATCAGCAGCGTGAGCGCGAAGAAGTCGCGCACGCGCTCGGTGCGGGGCAGCGCCCAAATGACGGCCAAGAAGATCACCGCGGTGGCGAGCAGGATCAGCGGCATGTTCAGCCCGTCCACGCCCACCGAGTAGTCGACGGCGAAGCTCACGTGCTCGCTCACCGAGATCGACAGCCAGGTGAAGTCCTGGGTGAACTGCAGCCCCTGCCCGGCGTGGAACGGCAGGTAGTTGGCGAACAGCGGGACAGTGCGCAGCGCGGCGGGCAGCCCGGTGAGCATCAGCACCGCGACAGCCAGGCTGAGCCCGGAGAACACGGCGGCGTAGGCGCGGATGCGCCTGACCTGCGCGGGCGGCGTGAGGCAGATGAAGAGCACGCCGAGGAGCGGCATGGCGAGCAGTTGCGTGCTCGGGTTGCCGAGGAACACGCCGATGTCCCTCAGGCGCTCGCCGAACGCGATCAGCAGTTGTTCCATCTAGCCTCTCCCAACGCCTTAGAGCCTGCTTAAGATCTCCGCCAGCTTCGCGCTGAGCGCGGGCAGCACGAGAAAGCACATCACCGCCGCGCCCAGCAGGATCACGAACATGTAGTGCTGGATGGACCCAGTCTGCATCGTGCGGCTGTGCAGGCGCTTGAGATCCCAGCACAGCTCGCAGACGCGAAAACGCGCGCCTTCCACGCCGTGGTCGTCAACCCATCGCGCGACGGCGGCCAGCGCCCGTCCCATGCGCCCAAGCCGCATCGCCAGGGTGTCCACCACGCCCACCTCGGCGATGCCGGCGAGGATCGCCAAGAGCTCGCCGGTGCGCCCGACGAGCGTGTGAAAGAACTCGCGCAGGTACATCCCCGCGCCGAAGAACGCGATCAGCGGCCTAAGCCCGCCCTCGCGCACCACCCGCTCGCCGCGCTCAGGCCGCGCCACACTGAGGGCCCAGGTCATTACGATCGCCACGAGCACGAACGTCTGGCTCAGCACCAGGCTGAGCAGTCCGCCGCCCGCGCCGCCGCTCCACTTCCACGCCGTGTGCGCCGAGCTCAGCTCCTCGCGGTAGCTGGGAAACGCCAGCGCCCAGCCGATGCTCCCCGCAACCGCCAACAACAGCGCCGCCCACAATCCGCCGCCCCACCCCCGCGCCGCGATGCCCGCCCCCGCCGCCTCCTGTCTAGGCAGTGCGCCAGAGGGGCGCGGGACGGGAAGCACCAGCACGCCCACAAGGCGCGTGGCGTATGCCGCAGTCACGGGCAGGGCGAGGAGAAACAGCACTGCGCCGACCTTCCATCCCGCCGCCGCCAGCGGGTAGTGCACGCCAAGCACTGCCCCCGGCATAGGCTCCGCCGCATGGCGCGTGAGCAGCGCGTGCAGCACCTGCTCCTTGCCCAGGCTGCCCGCCAGCGGCCATAGACCCGCGAGCGACAGCCCGGCGAGGATCAGCGCGATACGTACGAGCGGGCCCCTGGCCGCGCCCCTCAGCTCGCCAAGCGTGCGGCTGTGCTCACCCGCGCCCGCGCCAGCCTGTGCAAGCCCGGCCGTCGGCGCAACCGCCACGACGTAGCCCACCGTGAGGAACAGCGCCGCCTTGAACCAGGCGTGGCTGATGAGGTGGTACAGCCCGGGCTCCTCAGCCAGCGCGCCCACGGCGAGAATCACCAGCCCCAGCTGGCTGAGCGTGCTGTAGGCCAGCACGCGCTTCGGCTCGGCGGCGCAGAGCGCCATGATTCCCCCCAGCGCCAGCGTCACGCCGCCGACGAGCACGGCAGCTAGCAGCGCCACCTCCGATGCGGCGAACAGGCTGTGCAGTGTGATCAGCAGGTATGGCCCGGCGGCGACCATCGCCGCGGCGTGCAACAGCGCGCTCACCGGCGAGGGCGCGACCATCGCGTCCGGCAGCCAGAAGCACAGCGGGAACTGCGCCGCCTTGCCCAGCGCTGCCAGCAGCGCTAGCAGCGCCGCCCCGCCTAGCCAGGCGTACACCGCCGCCTGGGAGACCTGCGCCGAAGCATGCTGGACGTATCCGGGGACGTCGATGCTCGTGAGCGTGGACCAGTGGAACAGCGTGAGCAGGATCAGCACGGCGAACAAGAGCCCGAAGTCCGTCGCGCGCGTCGTCCAGAAGGCCTGCCGCGCCGCCCGCCGTGCAGCCGCAGTCCCCGGATGCGCGATCAGCAAGTAGCTGCACACGCCCATCAGCTCCCAGGCGAAGTACAGCACGAGCAGCGTGTCCGCGGCGATGAACAAGAGCATGCTCGCCGCGAAGGCCGTGAGCGTGGCGTAGAACTGCCGCGCGCGCACATCCCCCACCCGCTCGCGCAGCGCGAAGACCATCACCGCCAGCGCGATCGCCGCTGTAGTGAAGATGAACAACATCTGCGGCCACGCCGCGTCGAGCGCGAACGGCACGGCCAGTCCCAGCTCCTTGCCCCCGCTCGTCGCCATCAGCGCCGGGTCGGGAAGCGTGAACCACGCGACGCTGAACGCCGCCCCGCCCTTCGCCAGCAGTATCGCGCCGAGCGCCGCGCCTACGGCGAGCGACACGGTGCACAGCCACCCGGCGATGCGCGCGCCGATCCGCGGGACGGCGTAAGCGACAGCCGCTGCGACAAGCGGCAGTGCCGGGATGGCGAGCAGCGCCAGGCCGTCAGCCACGGCCGCCCGCCCGCCCGCCGGGGAGCTGCCAACTCAGACTGTTGCACACGAGTCTCATTCTCACCACTTCATAAGGTTAGCGTCGTCGAGCATGACGCTCTTGCGCAGGCGGTAGAAGGCGATGATGATCCCCAGGCCCACCGCCGCCTCCGCCGCGGCGACGATGATCGCAAACGCGCTGAAGCACTGCCCGAGGTTGGTGTACACCGACTCCTCGCTGGTGAACGCGGCGCGCGTGATCACCGGGCCCCAGTACTGGTTGAAGGCCGCCATGTTGATGTTCACCGCGTTGAGCATCAGCTCCATCGCCAAGAGCATGCTGATCGCGTTGCGCCGCGCGGCGACGCCGTAGAACCCCAGGCAGAAGATGAAACAGCTGATGATGAAGTACTGGTGGTAGTCGAGGCGCGTGAAGAAGCGCATCGGCGCGTCGCCGCTGTGGGCGAACCACTCCGCGCCGATGATGCTCAGCGCCTGGCGCACCGCCTCCAGCGTGGACATCGCCGGCCCTGTGGCCTGAGCACCCGCCGCCTGAGCGAGCAGCGCCAGCATCACTCGTCCTCCTTGCGCACGAGCACGATCGCGCCAATCAGAGCCATCAGCAGCAGCATCGACGCCACCTCGAAGGGCAGCGTGTACGTCGCCATCAGCGACCAGCCGACGCTCTGGGTGTTGCTGGAGATGACCACCCGGCCGCGCTCGGGGCTGGGCGGAATCGTCATGAACAGCCCGCAGAACAGCATGAACGCGAAGAGCAGCCCCGCGGCGATGGCCGCCCACGGCGCCTGGGGCGCGTTCTGCCTAAGCTCGCTGCCGAGGATGTTCTGGCTGACCATGATGCCGAAGAGGAACAGCACCATGATCCCGCCGATATAGAGGATCACCTGCACCATGGCGAGGAACTCGGCGTTGACGAGGATGAAGTAGCCGGCCACGCCGAGCAGGCAGAGGATTAAGGAGAGCGCGCTGTGGAACACGTTGCGCATCGTCACCGTGCCCAGCGCCCCGCCGATCACCGCCGCGGTGAACAGCCAGAAGTACGCCGTGATGAGGCGCGCGCCCGGCGGGGTGAGCAAGAGCGTGCAGGTAGTGAACACGAACAGCCCGGCAAGCCCGAGGAGGGCGAGCAGCGCGCGGCGGCGGTAGAAGCGGCCCAGCGTCGCCATGACTAGCCCCGCCACGCCAATGACCAAGCCCAGCAGGAGAAGGTAGCTCAGCAGCATCTGCACCGGAGTCGCCATCACTGCTCACCTCCCTCCGCCCTGGGGCCACGCTTAAGCGGCACGAGCAGATCCTCGCGCCGCGCCATGGGCTTGGCCCAGTCCGCCTCGAAGCTGAGCAGCGGCGTGCCGTCTGCGCGTCGCAGTTCGAGCAGCGCCGCATCGAAGCTGAAGCGCCCGAGGTCGACGAACAGCACCGTCGGCTGATAGGGCGCGGCGACAATCGCGCCGCTTAGGTCGGCGGCGATGATCGCCTGCGCCTCCGCCTCGCTCAAGCCGTCCACCGCCAGGCGCGGCACACTGTGGCCCCACACAGCCGCGGCGCCGTTCCTCCCCCAAGCCTCAGTGACCGGCGGCAGATGCGCCGTGGCCATCGTCTCGCGGAAGCCGGTGAGCAGCGACGCGCCGTAGCGGTGGAAGCGCAGCGTGTAGAACCACACGACGCGCAGGCCGTTCAGCACGTAGCTCCAATGCACCGCGACGACGAGGAACCAGAACAGCGTCCAGAGCAGGAACCCCGCCCACTGGAACTGGAACGTCTCGAAGCGCCCGTCGAACAGCGCCAGCAGGTTCGGCGCCAATCCCAGGCCCTTGCGGCTCATCGTGCGCTGGATGCTGTCGAGGGGATCGATCCCGAGACAGGCGTAGAACAGCAGCACGCCGAACCAGAACCACCGCCAGAGCATGGGCTGGCGCAGCTGCCAGCGGCTGTAGCGCGTTAGCGCCCCCGCACTCCACCAGAAGAAGCCCAGCACCGCGGGCAGCACGAGCAGCAGCGGGATGCCCGAGAAGTAGGCGACGAAGACGCGGTAGTCGTGAGACTGAGACTCGATATCCTCGAAGAGCGAGAAATAGTGCGTATAGGTAAAGGCCATCCAGAGCAGCAACAGGGCGAGGAAGCCGTAGAACTTGAACCAGTCCATTGCCGTGTAGCCGAAGTAACGCGCCGCGCGGCGGTGGTGCTGGGTCATCGCGGCGCCGGCGAAGGCAGGCACGTCACGCATCGCGCGCCCCCTTGCCCCGCCCGCCAGCCAGCCGCGACGCGGTGGCGAACCAGAGGTAGAGCAGCGCCGGGATGAGCGCGTAGAACCAGAACATGCCCGGCTTAAGCGTCAGCCGCGCGTAGAGCGCGAACGCCCCGCAGCCGAAGGCAATGACCCACACCGCCCAAGCCAGCAGGGGGCGTGTTCGCAGCGCAGGCGTGATGTACGGGGCGAAAGCGCCATCCGGAGCGTGCAGCGGCATGATGGGCAGGATGGACAGCGCCAGCCCGCCGACGATCAGCGTGATGTCGTTGAAGGCGCCGGCGGGGCAGGTGCGCAGGATGAACACGCGCCAGAGCGCCCAGGCCAGCCCGGCGACCATCAGCACCTCGCCCAGGTGGTAGAGCACGCGCTGCCACAGCGCCATGCCGCTCATCGTGCACCCCCGTGCCGGGGTTCCTCGTGCGGAGCTAAGCCCTTGACCCCGCAGAACGCCGCACCCGCGACGAGCGCGAGAGCCACGAGCAGTACCCAGAAGCTGTCCATGAACTCCGCGCGGATGAGTCCCTTTGCCACGGCCAGTAGGCAGATGCCTAGCATAAAGAACCATGCAGGCTTGCAGAATCGACCCAGGGTGGCTGAGTCGAATGGCTTTGGCAAGGGGCCTCGGCCGTAAGGGCAGTATGGGATAACGAGTAAGAGCAGGCCTAAGGGCGCGACGACCAAGAAGTACCGCTCGAAGGGCAAGCCTGTCGCTGGCACACGTGTAATGAGGATTGAGGTGACTCCAAGCGCGATTCCGGCGATCCCCATCAACATGCCGCTGATGAAAACCCAGAATCCAATGCGCAGCATCCAGAACCGCCACCTGGCCATCCCGCAGACCTTCCCGTCTGCCGGATGCCGTGCTCTGCCATGCCCGCTCAGCGTCATGTCCACGTCACCTCCCGGCGGGGCAGGGGGTGGGTGCGGCGCGCTCGCAGCACCTTCCACGCCAGGCCGATCAGAAACGCCGTGGCCGCGACGAGAAACGCGCTGTAGAGCCAGAAGAACGCGCGCTCGGGCAGCGTCAGCTGGCGCAGCGCCTCGGCGGTGCTGAGCAGCTTGTACTCGCCGAGTACCTGGCCGGTGATCTCGTTGGCGTGCGTGCCGGCCTGCCAGATGCGGTTGGCGCTGAACCACGGGTGGCGGTAGGCGACGCCGGTGGCGCTCACCGCCACGGCGATCACGCTCGCCGGCACGAGGAACTTCCACGAGAAGAACATGATCTGGTCGATGCGGATGCGCGGCATCGTCGCCCTAACCCAGATGAAGCACCAGATCAGGGCATACGTCTTGAGCAGGAACCAGAACAGGCTGGTCAGCCACAGCCCGTCCACGCCGAGGAACATCGGCCCCTGCCAGCCGCCCAGGAAGCACACCGTCATCTCCGCGCAGCAGAGGAAGATGTTCGCATACTCGGCGACGTAGAACAGGGCGAAGCGCAGGCCGCTGTACTCGACGACGAAGCCGCCGAGCAGCTCGTTCTGCGCCTCGGGCAGATCGAACGGCGGGCGGTTGGTCTCGGCGATGGAGGCGATGAAGAATATCACGAACGCGGGCAAGAGCGGGAGGATCGCCCAGGTGCGCGTCTGCGCCTGGACGATCTCGGTGAGGTTGAGCGTGCCGGCGAAGAGCGCCACGCACAAAAGGCTCATCAGCATCGGCACTTCGTAGGTGAGCAGCTCCGCCGCCTCGCGCATCGCGCCGATGAGCGCGTACTTGTTGTTGCTGGCGTAGCCGCTGATGATGATCGCCACGAGGAAGAGCGAGAAGTCGGCGACGATGAGCAAGAGCCCGACGTTGAGGTTGGCGACCTGGTAGTAGATGTAGTGCCCGGCGACGGCCGCCACGCCGAAGGGGATGACCACCCAGGAGAGCAGCGATGGCAGGTACGCCAGCGCCGGGGCGAGGAAGAACAGGAAGCGGTCGGCGTTGAGCGGCGCGACGTCCTCTTTCACGAACAGCTTGAGCGCGTCGGCGAAGCCCTGGCGCCACAGCCAGCCGCAGACGTAGATGAGGTACACCCCGAAAGCGGCGAAGGTGCAGGCGATGGTGGCGTATGGCACGAGCTTCCCGAAGTCGAGCTTGCCCCAGTACTCCAGGCCGTAGAGCACGGCAGGGAAGGCCAGCAGCGCGACGATGGGCCAGAAGACGCGCCAAAACTGGCGCGAGTTGATATCGCCCAGCAGGCGCGGCCCCCAGCGCTGCTGCATCCGCCCCAGCACGCGCCGCTCCCAGATCTGGATGCCGACGGTGAGCATCAGCTCGAAGAGGAAGATGAAGATCAGCGCCGCGATGAGCATCAGCGCGTTGGCCCAGAACGGCGTGAAGCGCCAGCCGTGGATCGGCTCGGTGTTCAGCCAGACGCGCAGCGCCTCCCACACCGTCAGCGCGTCCTGGTAGTCGTACATCTGCTGCAGGGCGGGGATGAGCGGGATCACCGGTCCACCTCGCCCACCATGATGTCCAGGCTGGCGTAGATCACGAAGATGTCGGCCAGCAGGTAGCCGCGGCACAGCTCATCGAGCAGGTGCAGGTGGTACAGGCTCGGGCTGCGCAGGTGCATCCGCACGGGGCACGGCCCGCCGTCGCTCACACTGTGCAGCCCCAGCTCGCCGCGCGGCCCCTCGAGCGCCACGTACACCTCGCCCGCGGGAGGCTTGAGCTCGCCGGGCGCGAGGGGCAGCTCGCTGCGGCGCACGATTCCTTGCACCATGTCCGGCCCGGCGAGGCGCACTAGGCACTGATGCAGGATGCGCACGCTCTCGCGCATCTCCTGCATGCGCACGCGGTAGCGGTCGAGCGCGTCATGGTGCTCGCCCGTGGGCACGCTGAATTCCACCTCGCTGTACGCGGCGTACGGCGCGTCCCTTCGCAGGTCGTGGGCGATGCCGCTGCCGCGCAGCACCGGCCCGCTCGCGCCGCAGAGCATCGCGTGCTCGCTCTCCAGCACGCCAATCAGCTCAGCGCGGTTGACCCAGATGGCGTTGTCGCTGAACAGCTCCTCGTAGGCGTCGAAGGCACTGGGCAGGCGCGCGAGATACGCGGCCAGTGCGGGATAGAACTCCGCTGGCGGATCATGGCGCACCCCCCCCGGCACGATATAACCGTGGTGGTAGCGCTCGCCGGAGAGCATCGCGAGCAGGTCCAGTGCACCCTCACGCTCACGCAGGCCCCAGAAGATGGGCGTGATCGCGCCCAGTTCGAGGCCCAGGTCCCCCCACCAGAACAGATGGCTCGCCAGGCGCGACAGCTCCAGCACGGTGGTGCGCAGCCAATGCGCGCGCGGCGGTGCTGCGATGCCGCTCAGCTCCTCGACGGCACTGCTGAGCAGGTAGTCGCCGCAGGAGCCGCTCAGCCACTCGCAGCGGCTGAGCAGGCCCGCGCACGCTACCCACGGGCGCTGCTGGCAGAGGCGCTCGACGCCGCGGTGCATGAAGCCGATCTCGGGGGTGACGCGCTCGATCAGCTCGCCGTCGGCCAGCACGGTGAGGCGCAGCGGCGCGGCCAGGGAGGGGTGCTGCGGGCCGATGGAGACGACCACCGGCTCGGTGAGCAGCGGGTCGTAGCGGCGCTCGACGCGGCGGTCGGAGGTGCGCGTCATAGCGTGGCCTCCGCGCGCGAATCATCTTCTGCATCTGTAGGGGCGGGCCCCTGCGCCCGCCCGTCCGCGTTTAGGGCCGCGCGGGGCGCGTCCCAACGCGCCCCCCCTACGGATCGCAACGCCTCAATCACGCCCGCCTCATAGCGCCGCTGCAATTCATCAGCTGCGTCGAACGCCCCGTCGGCGGGGACGCCCGCGCCACCCTCTGTAGGGGCGGCTCGCGAGC